>Ga0187810_10000522_pt1 | contig 14609 bp, 12 predicted proteins | sample NC_wetland_sal_i_9_FD_132963 | JGI IMG/M metagenome (GOLD analysis project Ga0187810, IMG submission 132963) | Wetland sediment microbial communities from Neuse River Estuary, North Carolina, USA - ASW_5 | ecosystem: Environmental > Aquatic > Freshwater > Wetlands > Sediment | place: USA: North...
CCAGCCTGGCCAGCTCGCCGATGGTCAGGTGCCGCACGCCGGGATTTGGCATCAAGTCGACTTTAACATCGAGGCTGAGGGAAGGAGGTTGCCGAGTGACCACGACGGGCCGCCGAGCGGTCATGAGGAGGCCGCCAGGTGGTCATGAGGAGGCTGCCGATACTTACGAGGAGGATGGCCGAAATGACAACGCACCACAGCACCCCGCCGGTCGCCTGCACGCTGACCTCGGCCGACCTGGCGGCGCAGGGCCAGCGCTGGGAGCGGCTGGCCGCCCGCGCGATGACCGAGCGCACCGAGACCGTTGACGGCCTGCGCATGTCCTTCCGGCCCGAGCCCGGGGCCGAGGAAGAGCTACGCGCGCTGGTGGCGGTGGAGAACGAATGCTGCCGCTGGGCCGACTGGACGGTCGAAGCGGACGACGGGCAGATCGTGCTGGCCGTCCGCGCAAGCGGAGACGGCGTCACCGCCCTGCACGGCATGTTCGCCGGGCTGAGCGGGTAACGGCGCCGGCCAGGAGGCGGTGCGTCTGGGCATCGTCGCGGACGAGGGTTTCCGGCTGTCATTGCGCCGCGCTCAGCAATCCCAGGGAACTAAGCGACCTTCTCGTGAGCTACCTCGGCTGACCGGTGTTCGCCGTGGCTGCGAAGGCTCCGTCAGCCCTGGACACCCGGCCGGACGACCCGGAACTCATATGCCTTGGTGATGGCGCCGTCGTCGATATTGACCTCGCAGGAGTAGTCGCCGTATACGGCCAGCGGAACGGCAATCTGGAGCGCCAGACCTAGCCCGGTCTTCCAGTGCTCGGGGAGGCTTGGCTCCCTAGGTGGCGTGTGGAAGGTTGCGTTCGCGTCAAGGACCGGCGAGTCCGGCCCGATGAACGACACGGTGAGCTGGTGTTCTTCGCCAGGTCGCTCTGTGGTGTCGAATGAGATCCGCAGCGCGACGCCGAACGGCTGGACGGTCGGCACCGCCCGGGCGGTGATGGTGTCTACTCCGGCCCCCATGATGTGGACGAAGCCACCGTCCTGGCGGACATAGTCGGCGAGGACCATGTAGTCAAGCTCGGGCATAGCCGGGGCTCCAGTGCTGATAGACGGTGCCGCGGGGACAAGCGCACCGCGGGTTTAGGGGTATGCCGGTGAGCCTAGTGGCCGTGACCGACCGCCAAGCGTTGCCGGATCACGTCGCCCAGTAGACCGAGTAGTACTCGTGGGCGGCGCGGCTCACCGGGATCAGCCGGACCGCTTTGCGGCCGGAGAGGGCCGTGAACGTCATCGGCGCGGCGGCGGTCCGCTGGACGGACGCGACGTCGAGGACGGGGGTGAGCGGGCCGGGGTCGGCGGGGTAGACGCCGCTCAGCACCACCGGCCCGTAGGTTGCCGCCTGGACGCGGGGATAGTCCGGGGTGGGCTCGAACGCCAGCCGCATCGGCAGGGTGACCTCGAGCACGTCACCGGCCTGCCACCTGCGCCGGAGGGTGATCCAGCGCCCGTCGCCCGGCATCAGCGGCATCGGCCCGGGCGCCGGTGCGCCGTTGAGCGTGACCACGGGCGGCCCCGCCGCCCAGCCCGGGACGCGGACCCGCAGCGTCATGGTGGCCGCGCCCGAGACCACGGACAGGCTGACCACCGGGTCGTCGGGGAAGCCGGTCACCTGCCGGAGGACGAGCCCGCCGGACCTCACCTGCGAGGGGATGAACAGGTTGACCGACAGGGTGTCCGCGCTACGGGTGTAGATGGTGTCGGCGAACTTGGCCTGCGTCTCGAGGCCGGTGGCGGTGTCGCAGGTAAAGGTGTCCCAGTCGGTCGCGTAGACGTTCCGGCTGCCCTGGGGGAAGTAGTTGAGCGGCTGACGCTTGAACGCGCCCGGCGACAACCCGGTGTAGTAGCAGTTGAAGCCGTGCGCCGAGGCGGGATCCTGCTCCCCCAGCATCTGGTTGAACAGCGTGCGCTCGTAGTAGTCGATCAGGTCGGTCCGGGCGGGCTGGTGGAAGTGCAGCAGCCTGGTCAGCTTCAGCAGGTTGTAGCCGACGCAGTTCTCGCAGGTGAAGTTGGACAGCTGCGAGGCGACCGCGTCGGGCGCCTGGAAGTGCTCGTAGTTGCCGGCACCGCCGATGGCGTAGACGTGGTGCGCGGTCACGATGTCCCAGAAGTTCTGGGCGATGTCGCGGTAGGTGGCGCTGCCCGTCTCTTCCCACATCCGGACGCACGCGATGATCTTCGGCGTGGTGACGTTGGCCTGCAGCCCGGCCAGCGCGTCCACTCCGTCGGCCAGCGGGTCGAGCACCTGCGCGTGATAGAAGCGCTGCGCGGCGGCCAGGTACCGCTCCGAGCCGGTGATCGTGTACAGGTTGGCCAGCGCCTCGGGCAGCCCGCCGAACTCGGTCTGGAGGACCATCTGCATCTGCGCGTACGGAAGCCGCGCCGTCCGCCGGTCCACCCAGTCGCCGAGCCTGACCGCGATGTCCAGCGCGCGGGAGTCGCCGGCCAGCTGGAACTGGTCGATCAGCCCGGCCAGGTACTTGTGGATCATGTAGTACGGCGACCACACCGACCGGCCCTGCTCCAGCCAGTCGAAGAAGACCTCGGGGAATGCGGACAGGTACCCGGGGTGGAACCCCGCCTGCCGCGCCCGGGCCTGCAGCGCGGCGAGCTGGCCCACCAGGTACCGCCCGCGGGCCAGGACCTCGTCGTTCCCGGTGTTCGCGTACGTGAGCGCGAGCCCGGACAGCAGGTGCCCGGTCATGTGCCCGCGCACCTGGGATTCCGGCCGCTCCCACCCGCCGCAGGGCGGCGCGGCCGAGGTCAGGCCGTAGTTCAGGCGGAAGGAGCGCAGCATGCGTTCGGGATCGAGGAAGAGCAGGTATGCGGTATTTCTCCGCTGATTTTGGCTGAACGAGCTATCCAGGAGCTCCACGTCGTGCAACGGCAGCGCGGTGGCCCGCCCGGCGGTGCCGTCCGGCGCGTAGCCGCCGGGCAGCGGATTCACGTTGCCCCGGCGCAGGAGGCTAGCGGGCGCCTGGCCCGTGGCGCGGACGAGCGACGACGAGCCGGTGACCAGGGCCTGCTCGGCGACCAGCGCTCCGGCGCCGAGAACGGCCAGCACCTCCCGCCTGCTCAGGCCCGCCGGCTTAGCGCCCGCTTCATCCACGTCGAGGTCCTTTGCCCCTCTCCGCCCCGGGATGATCGTACCCACCGCCGCCGCACGGCAGGCAGTTCTTACGTGGCTATTACGTACGCTGCCGTCCGTGAGCCGAAGGGCACGCTCGGTCGTAGTCCTAGGTAAGTGGCCAGTGCCACGCGGCAGCGCCAGATCATGGGTTTTCATCGTGAACGCTCCCCGGCCCATGATCGCTCGTCTCCCTCCTATCCGTGAAAGCGCGCCGCGGGCACTGGCCACAACGGTGCTTGGACTCACGGAGCCGGGTCAGCCCCGGAGCACCAGGGCGGTGAGCGCCGCCATTGTGAGGGTGACGGCGGCCGCACTGCCGTGCACGAGGATCAGGCGGCTGGTGAAGGACGGCGCCGGCTGGGTCGGGCCGCCGCGCCGGGCGGCGCGGGTGTTGGCCGTGAACCAGGCCAGCCCGATGCACGCCGTGGCGACGATGAGCCCGAACGCGATCCAGCCGAGCACCCGGTAGTGGACCAGCGTGAAGCCCAGCCAGAAGCCCAGGCCGCTGATCCCGAACGCCGGGTGGGCGAACTCCGCCAGGATGCGCAGGTCCGGCACGATCGGCGCCTGCCTGGACGCGACCAGCGAAGCCGGGGCGAACTGATCGCGGACCGCCCGCCGCGGCGCTGGTCCCGCGGATGTACCGACGGCGGAAGGCGTTACGGCGGCGGGTGGTGAGGCAGGAGCCGGGGCGGCCTGTGTGACTAGAGCGTCCTGTGTGGCCGGACCAGGTGGTCCGATGGCCGTCGGGGCTGAGGCGGGGGCCCGGGCCGGACGGGCGCGGCTGAGGTTGCTGGTGAAGAGCAGGTAAAACCCGGCTCCCGCGGTGAACAGCCAGAGCACCAGCACCACGATGACCATCGCTGTCCCACCTCCGCCTGGAATCTACCCGAGGTCGCGGGCGCCTCCGGTGGGACAGGTCCGGCCCGGGACGGGGAGGTAGCGCGCGCCTCCGAAGGGCCGGGTCGGGCGCGGATCAGGATTGCGAGTCACGGCCGCCGGTGGCGGCGATGAACGCGTCGGGGTCGGGACATCGTGTCCTCGATCCGGTAACCCTGTCCCGGCGCCTGGCCACCGTAGCTGAGCACGATGGGAGCAGAAACACTACGCACGCGAGGGCTGTGCCGCCCTTGTCTCTCGCCGCTACTCCGGCGCCGGGCTGGCCTAGCTGGGATCCGGCAGGCGTGGCTACCGCTCTCCGGATACGCGCAATCATGACGGAGCGCTTACGGGGCGTTCCCGTTCCGGCCGCGGGCGCCCGGGCCCGGCAGAATCGGTCGCGGCCCCGAGGCCTCGGTCACGACCCCCGATATCGGGCAAATCCGGTCGAGAGCCTATAAACCACTCTGCGTAACCAGTTTTGTATTTCGTAAGCCAAGCCACAAGCGGCGCTATACACTGAATCATCCCGTAAACACCGGGCGTGACTTGGATTATGTTCCGGAATACCGGAAGAGACACTGCTAACCTGACTCTCGATCCCGCTTTCAAGCCATCCGTCATCCACAGGGGCCGTGATCACGGATGGTGACCAGGAACCATCGCTAGCTCGGGCGTGCTCGTTCGGGCATGAATGGGTTTTTCTTGGGTAGCGGGGCTGCGGAAGATCAGTTCAAAGGGGAACTCATGACTCCGGTTATCGGCATAGCTACCTACGACGACGAGGCTAGCTGGCGCAACTGGACGACCCGGGCCGCGATGCTGCCGTACTCCTACGTTGACGCGGTACGGGCCAGCGGGGGACGCCCGGTGCTGCTGCCGCCCGGCGGGACCGACGACGAGGCCGGCGCCGCGGTGGCGGGGGTAGACGGGCTGATCGTGGCGGGCGGTCCGGACCTCGACCCGGTCAGGTACGGCGCGGCGCGGCACCCGCAGACGCAACCGTCCGGGCCGGTGCGCGACGCGTGGGATATGTCGGTCACCAGCAGCGCACTGCGGCTCGGGGTGCCGCTGCTGGCGATCTGCCGGGGCATGCAGGTGCTGAACATCGTCCGCGGCGGCACGCTGCACCAGCACGTGCCGGACCTGGTCGGGCACGAGCGGCACGGCGGCCCGGAGTTCGGGTTCGGCACGCACCAGGTCCGGGTCGGCCCGGGCAGCATGCTGGCCGGGATCCTGGCGACGGACGCAGAGGACGGGTACTTCGAGGTGGCCGAGGACACTTACCACGACGTGCCCACGCGCCACCACCAGGCCGTTGAACTGCTCGGCGACGGGCTCACGGCGGTCGCCTGGGAGCAGGACGGCCTTATCGAGGCGGTCGAGGCCGGCCCGTCCGCGCTGGACCGCTGCTCCGGCTTCGTGCTCGGCGTGCAGTGGCACCCCGAGCAGGGCGAAGACTTCCGCGTATTCGCCGCCCTGATCGCCGCGGCGACAGAGCGGGCGACCCTGCGGGCGCGGGTACTTGCGTCTATGGTCTAGTCTTCAGCGTTAAGTGCTGTATGCGCAGTGCGCAGCTTCGGCGATCAGGAGTTACCACCGTGCCGGGAGGGTCCCCCGCCATTATCGCCGCGGTATTCCGCGCCGTGCGGACGGGCAACGCCTTCGAGGAGACCGTCGAACGGCTGCTGGAGGGCGTCAAGCTGGGCGTCTACGCGCCGGGTGACAGGCTGCCCCCGGAACGGGAACTCACCCGCAGGCTCGGGGTCAGCCGGATCACCCTGCGGGAGGCGCTGCGCGAGCTGGCCGCGGCCGGGTACGTGGAGACCAAGCGCGGCCGGTTCGGCGGGACGTTCATCATCCGCACGCCCGAGCCGATGGTGCCCGACGAGGTCACCCGCACCGCGCGCGAACTGGGCCACGAGCTTGACGACGCGCTGACGTTCCGGCGGGTGGTGGAGACCGGCGCGGCCGAGATGGCGGCCCGGGCCAGCCTGTCCAGACAGCAGCGGGAGAGCCTGGCCGAGTGCCTGGCGGCCATGACCGAGTGCGGGCCCTCCGGGTACCGGCAGGCGGATACCCGGCTGCACCTGGCGATCGCAGACGCGGCGGGCTCGCCGCAGCTGACCGCGAGCGTTGTCGAGGCCAGGGTCATGCTGGTCGACCTGCTCAACGCCATCCCGATGCTGGAGCGGAACCTCGAGCACGCGAACGTCCAGCACGCGAGCATCGTGCGGGCCATCTTGGCCGGCGACCCCGAGCGGGCCCGCAAGGTGATGGCCGAGCACGTCGCGGGGACCGCTGCTCTCCTGCGCGGATTCCTCGCCGACTCCTGAGCAGTGTTAGCCCCGGGGGGGGGCGACCCCCTGGGCCCCCGATCATGGGGGGCCTGCCCGGCCCCCCATTCCCCCCTGGGCCTCTTGACACGCTCCCTGGCGTGGTGGGTGAATACCTTCATTCAATGGGCTAGTTCCAGCCATATCGTGCTTGCCTTCCCCTAGGGAGATCGCATGGCCGACGACATAGCCGCCGCGACCGGCGCAGAATCGGATGAGCAGCGCCTTCACGAGCTCGGCTACGCGCAGGAACTCATGCGGCGGATGTCGGGGTTCTCGAACTTCGCCGTGTCGTTCACGATCATCTCGATCCTGTCCGGCTGCCTGACGCTGTTCTACTTCGGGATGGAAGAGGGCGGTCCCGCGATCATCGTCTGGGGCTGGCCGATCGTCGGGATCTTCACGCTCCTCGTCGGGCTGTCCATGGCCGAGGTCTGCTCCAGCTTCCCCACGGCCGGCGGCCTGTACTACTGGGCGGCCAAGCTCTCCCCCCGGCACGGTCCGGTCTGGTCCTGGTTCACCGGCTACTTCAACTTCCTGGGCCAGGTGGCGATCACCGCGGGCATCGACTTCGGCGCGGCGCTGTTCATCAACTTCCTGTTCAGCCTGTGGTTCAACTTCAGCGTGACCACGCACTGGCACACGATCGTGATCTACGCCTGCGTGCTGCTGCTGCACGGCATGCTGAACCAGTTCGGCATCCGGCTGGTGGCGCTGCTGAACAACGTCAGCGTCTGGTGGCACATCACCGGCGTGCTGCTCATCGTCGCCGTGATGATCTTCGGCCTGAAGGCGGGCGCGCACCACGAGTCGGCCAAGTACGTGTTCACCGACCTGGAGAACCTGTCCGGGTTCCACGTCGGCTGGTGGTACATCCTGCCCGTCGGCCTGCTGATGGCCCAGTACACCTTCACCGGGTACGACGCCTCGGCGCACATGACCGAGGAGACCCATAACGCCGCGCGCAGCGGCCCGCGCGGCATCGTCATGTCGATCCTGATCTCGCTCATCGCGGGCTGGATCCTGGTGATCGGCATCACGTTCGCGATCCAGAAAGCGAACTACACCGGCGAGGCGACCGCGGTCGTGGCCCCGGGCCAGATCTGGATCGACGCGATCGGCCGGACCGGCGCCGAACTGCTGCTGCTGGTGGCCATCGGCGCCCAGTTGTTCTGCGGCATGTCGTCGGTCACCGCGAACTCGCGGATGATCTACGCGTTCTCCCGGGACGGCGCGCTGCCCGGCTCGAGGATCTGGCACGTGGTGAACAAGCGGACCAGGACGCCGACCAACGCGATCTGGCTCGCCGCCGGCGGCGCGCTGATCCTCGGCCTGCCGTACCTGTGGAACTCCGCGGCCTACGGCGCCGTGACCGCGATCGCCACGATCGGCCTGTACGTCGCGTACGTGGCCCCCACCTACCTGCGGCTGCGGCAGGGCAGCAACTTCCAGCGCGGACCGTGGCACCTGGGCCGGTGGAGCTACGTGATCGGCTGGATAGCCGTGGTCTGGGTGGTGTTCATCTTCTTCCTGTTCATGCTGCCGCAGTTCGGGCCCATCGGGTACAGCACGTTCAACTACACCTGCATCGCGGTGGCCGTGGTGATCGGGTACGCCACCCTCACCTGGCTGCTCTCGGCCCGGCACTGGTTCACCGGGCCCAAGGTCCAGGGCACGCCTGAGGAACTGGCCGCGATCGAGCGCGAGCTCTCGTCCACATGACGGACGGGCACGGTCACGGTGTTCACGGGCCGGGCGGTCCGGCTGGGCCGGACCGCCCGGGCGGGGCGCGGCGGGGCACCCTGACGCTGGAGCAGTTGCGCGTCGAGGTCGAGCAGGCCGCGGTCGACACCGTCGTGCTCGCGTTCACCGACATGCAGGGCCGGCTAGCGGGCAAGCGCCTGTCCGCTGAGTTCTTCCTCGAGGAGGTCGCCGAGCACTACTCGGAGGGGTGCAACTACCTGCTGGCCGTGGACGTGGACATGAACACGGTCGACGGGTACGCCATGTCCTCGTGGGAGCGCGGCTACGGCGACTTCGTGCTGACGCCGGACATGAGCACGCTGCGCCGGGTCCCCTGGCACGAGGGCACGGTTATGGTCACCGCCGACCTGACCTGGCTGGACGGCGCGCCGGTGGTGGCCTCGCCGCGGCAGATCCTCGCGGCGCAGACCGCGCGGCTGGCCGAGCGGGGCCTGGTGGCGCTGGCCGGGACCGAGCTGGAGTTCATCGTCTACCGGGACACCTACGAGGAGGCGGCGGCCAAGGACTACCGCGACCTGGTCCCGGCCAACCTGTACAACGTCGACTACTCGATCCTGGGCACGGCGAGGATCGAGCCGCTGCTGCGCCGGATCCGGCTGGACATGGCCGGGGCCGGCCTGTACGTGGAGTCGGCCAAGGGCGAGTGCAACCTCGGGCAGCACGAGATCGCGTTCCGGTACGCCGACGCCGTGACCACCTGCGACAACCACTCGATCTACAAGACCGGGGCCAAGGAGATCGCCGTACAGGAGGGCATGAGCATCACGTTCATGGCCAAGCCGAACGCCCGCGAGGGCAATTCCTGCCACATCCACCTGTCGGTCCGCGGGACCGACGGGACGCCCGTGATGGCGGGCGACGGGGCGTTCGGCCTATCCCGGCTCGGCGAGCACTTCCTGGCCGGACAGCTCGACGCGATGCGCGAGATGACGCTGTGCTACGCGCCCAACATCAACTCCTACAAGCGGTACGTGCCGGGCAGCTTCGCGCCGACCTCGGTACGGTGGGGCCCGGACAACCGGACGTGCGCGCTGCGCCTGGTCGGGCACGGGCCCTCGCTGCGCGTGGAGAACCGCGTCCCGGGCGGCGACGTGAACCCGTACCTGGCCGTGGCGGCGATGATCGCCGCGGGCCTGAACGGCATCGACCGCGAGCTGCCGCTCGAGCCGCCGATGACCGGCAACGCCTACACCGACACCACGACCAGGGTGCCGCACACGCTGCGCGACGCGCTGGAGCTGTGGCAGAAGAGCGGGCTGGCCAGGCAGGCGTTCGGCGACGAGGTGGTGGAGCACTACGCCAACTACGCCCGGGTCGAGCTGACCGCCTACGACGCGGCGGTGACCGACTGGGAGCTGCGCCGGTGCTTCGAGCGCCTATGAAGCCGGGCCTGTGAAGCCGGTACCGCAGGAGAGGGAAAGGCGCGCATGACCGAGTTCACCGTGCTCAACCCCGCCACCGAGGAGCCGGTCACCACGGTGACCCAGGCCTCGGCGGAGGAGGCCGATCTCGCGATCGAGGCGGCCGCGGCCGCCGGCGCCGCCTGGCGCGCCGTTTCGCCCGGGGACCGGGCCCGGCTGCTGCGCTCGTTCGCCGCGGCCGTCGATTCGGCGTCCGAGGAGCTGGCCGGGCTCGAGGTGGCCGGCTCGGGCCATCCCGTCGGGGCGGCCCGGTGGGAGGCCGGGCAGGTCCGCGACGTGCTGCTGTACTACTCGGCGGCGCCGGAGCGGCTCATCGGCAAGCAGATCCCGGTGCCGGGCGGGCTGAACGTCACCTTCCACGAGCCGGTCGGCGTGGTCGGACTGATCGTGCCCTGGAACTTCCCGATGCCGATCCTGTCCTGGGGCATGGCTCCGGCGCTGGCCGCGGGCTGCACCGTCGTGGCCAAGCCCGCCGAGATGACCCCGCTGACCGCGATGCGGATCGGGTCGCTGGCGCTGGAGGCCGGGCTGCCCGAGGGGGTGTTCCAGGTCCTGCCCGGGAAGGGCAGCGTGGTCGGGCAGCGGCTGGTCGACCACCCCGCGGTGCGCAAGATCGTCTTCACCGGGTCGACCGAGGTGGGCCAGTCGATCATGACGGGGTGCGCCCGCCAGATCAAGCGGCTCACCCTGGAGCTCGGCGGCAAGAGCGCCAACATCATCTTCGCCGACGCCGACCTGGAGCGGGCCGCGGCGACCGCGCCGTACGCGGTGTTCGACAACGCCGGGCAGGACTGCTGCGCGCGATCGCGGATCCTGGTCCAGCGCTCCGTCCTCGACCGGTTCATGGGGCTGTTCGAAACCGCGGTGCAGGGCGTCGCGGTCGGGGATCCCGCCTCGGCGGCGACGGAGATGGGGCCGCTGATCTCGGCGGCGCACCGCGCGCACGTGGCCTCCTACGTACCTGACGACGCGCCGGTGGCGTTCCGGGGGCACGCGCCCTCCGGGCCCGGGTACTGGTTCCCGCCGACCGTGCTCGCCCCGGTGGGCCCGGATGACCGGGCGTACACCGAGGAGGTGTTCGGGCCGGTGGTGACCGTGACGCCGTTCGAGGACGAGGCGGACGCGGTGCGTATCGCGAACGACAGCCCCTACGGGCTTTCCGGGTCGATCTGGACCTCCGACGTGGGCCGCGCGATCCGCGTGGCCCGGGGCGTGGAGACCGGCAATCTGTCGGTCAACTCGCACTCGTCGGTGCGGTACTGGACGCCGTTCGGCGGTTTCAAGCAGTCCGGCCTCGGCCGGGAGCTCGGACCGGACGCCCCGGATGCGTTCACTGAGACCAAGAACGTCTTCATATCAACAGAGGAATGAGCGAACTCATGCAGCAGCGCTTGCAGGACCGGGTCGCGGTCATCACCGGGGCGGGCAGCGGGATCGGCCTGGCCACCGCGCGCCGGTTCGCCGCCGAGGGAGCCCTGGTGGTGGCGGTCGACATCGACGAGCAGGCGGGCAAGGCGGCCGCCGAACAGGTCCACGGCGAGTTCGTCGCGGCCGACGTGTCCAGCGAGGACGCCGTCCGCCGGATGTACTCCTCGGTGGTGGCCCAGCACGGGCGGGTGGACATCGCCTTCCACAACGCGGGCATCTCGCCGCCCGACGACGACTCCATCCTGACCACCGGCCTGGACGCCTGGCACCGGGTGCAGCAGGTGAACCTGACCTCGGTGTACCTGTGCTGCAAGTACGTGATCCCCCACATGCAGCGGCAGGGCAAGGGGTCGATCATCAACACCGCCTCGTTCGTGGCGGTGCTCGGGGCGGCCACCTCGCAGGTCTCCTACACCGCGTCCAAGGGCGGGGTGCTGGCGATGAGCCGCGAGCTCGGGGTCCAGTTCGCCCGGGAGGGGATCAGGGTCAACGCGCTGTGCCCCGGCCCGGTTAACACCCCGCTGCTGCAAGAGCTTTACGCCAAGGACCCCGAGCGCGCCGCGCGCCTGCTGGTGCACATCCCGATGGGCCGGTTCGGGGAGGCGGACGAGATAGCCGCCGCGGTGGCCTTCCTGGCCAGCGACGACTCCTCGTTCATCACCGCCTCGTCGTTCCTGGTCGACGGCGGGATCAGCGGCGCGTACGTGACACCGCTGTAAGCGCGCACTCCCCCGTCTGGGAAAGCCCCCGACCTGGAGGCGATAATGTGGTGTCAGCCGGTGGTGACGGCAAAGGCTAGCGGGAGGACGGCGGGGGCGCCAGCCTCCCGGAGCTGCTTGGCCGCGATGGTCATGGTCCAGCCGGTCTCGATGCGGTCGTCGATGAGCAGGAGCGGGCCGGTGAGCCGGCTGAGTGCCCCGCGAAGGTCGTCCGGGACGATGAGCGCGTCCCAAAGCGAGCGCAGCCGCTGGGCGCTATTGTGGCGGCGCGGGCCGGGGCCGTCGGTGCTGGCATAGCCGAGCGAGCCGAGGTAGGGCAGCCTGCCGACCTGCGCGATCCGCTGGCCGAGGCTCGTTATCAGGACTGGCCTGGTGCGTGACGGCATGGTGACAACGGCGGCCGGGCGCCGGCTCCAGTCCCAGGCGGCAAGCACTTTGACCACGGCGTCGGTGAGCTGGTCCGTGACCGGCCCGTCGGGAGCCCCGTCGGCGAGCAGCGCCCGCAGCGTGGCCCCCCAGCCGACGTCGGTGAGACGGCCGAGCGCGCGGCCCGGCTCGGCCGTACGGTCCGCGGGGATCTTGCCCGAGGCACCGGAGATCCCCAGGTCCTTCATCCCCGGCGGCCACATCCGCCGCGGCTCGACCCCGACGCCGGGGCGGAGCAGCCGCTGCCGCGCTGCGTCCGCGCCGGACTGCGGGACTTCGTGGTCCGGCTCCCGGCCAGTGCAGTTGTCGCAGCGACCGCAGCGGGCAGCCTCCGGGTCGTCGAGCTCGCGGCGCAGGTACTCCATCCGGCACGCATCGGTCGCCTGGTAGGCCAGCATGGACTGCTGTTCGCGGATCCGCTCCTGAGCAACCCGCTGGTACCGCTCTTCGTCGTAGGCCCACGGGCGACCGGTGGCCTCCCAGCCGCCGACGGTGCGGTGTACCGCGCCGTCGACGTCGAGCACCTTGAGCATGGACTCCAGCCGGCCCCGGGACAGGTCGACCCGGGTCTCCAGCGCGGTGATGGACAGCGGCCGACCCGCTTCGGCGAGCGCGGTGAGTGCCGCCCGGACCTGGTGCTCGGGCGGGAACGCGAGCGAAGCGAAGTACGCCCAGATGTCCCGGTCCTCGCGGCCGGGCAGCAGGATCACCTCCGCCTTGGCTACGGCCCGGCCCGCCCGGCCGATCTGCTGATAGTAAGCGACCGGGGACTGCGGGGCACCGAGGTGCACCACGAACCCCAGGTCGGGCTTGTCGAAACCCATGCCCAGCGCGCTGGTCGCCACCAGCGCCTTGACCCGGTTGGCCAGCAGGTCGTCTTCCGCCTGCAGCCGCTGCGCCACCTCGTCGCGGCCGCTGTACGCGGCGACGTCGATTCCCTGGTCGCGAAGGAACGCCGCCGTCTCGTAGGCCGCGGCGACCGTCAGCGTGTAGACGATCCCGGATCCCGGCCAGCCGCCGTCGGCGAGACGGGCCGCCAGCCAGGCGAGCCGCTGGTGGGCGGTCGGCAGGCTCACCACTGCAAGGTGCAGCGACTCCCGGTCCAGCGGGCCGCGCAGCACGAGCACGTCGTCCGGGTCTTGGCCCGCGCCGAGTTGCTCGGCGACATCGCGGGTGACCCGGGCGTTCGCGGTCGCGGTGGTCGCCAGCACCGGGATCCCCGGCGGAAGAGCCTGCAGCAGCGTGCGGATCCGCCGGTAGTCGGGGCGGAAGTCGTGGCCCCAGTCGGAGATGCAGTGTGCCTCGTCGATCACGATCAGGCCCGCCGCGGCGGTGAGCTTCGGCAGCACCTGGTCGCGGAAGCCAGGGTTGTTCAGGCGTTCGGGGCTGACCAGCAGCACGTCGGCCTGGCCGTCCGCGACCTCCGCGTAGACGTGGTCCCACTCCTCGGCGTTGGCGGAGTTGATCGTCCGCGCGTGGATCCCGGCCCGGCCCGCCGCCTCGATCTGGTTGCGCATCAGCGCGAGCAGCGGTGACACGATCACCGTCGGCCCGGCACCGCGCGCCCGCAGCAGCGCGGTCGCGACGAAGTACACCGCCGACTTCCCCCACCCGGTGCGCTGCACCACCAGCGCCCGGCGCCGGGCGGCGACCAGGGCGCTGATCGCCGTCCACTGGTCGTCGCGCAGCCTTGCGTGGTCGCCGGCCAGGGCCCGCAAGTGCCGTTCAGCCTCGTCGCGCAGGTGCTGGTCGTTCTGCTCCGGTACCGGTCGGTCTATGTCGGCCATGCCCCCATTGCTACCAGGCGGCTAAGACATCGGGTCCAGCTGAGGCGGTCCTGCGCGGTGGTCATGAGCTCACTATTCGACCAGTTCTTCGAACGGCACCGCGACCTTGAACGGGTAGGTCAGCACCACACCGTGCTCGAGGAGGGTTTCCGCCCGGTACTGATAGGTGGCGGCATCGAGGTGGAACTCCCGAGCGTCGATGATGCCGCCGTCGGCGGACATACGGACCACCAGGTAGGCAGGTATCCCGGCGGCGGCGTACTGGGCCATCTTGTCTACCAGATCTTCCCGTTCGGTCGACGGTGAGGACACCGCGACCATCAACAGGACATCTGCAGCCTCCGGCTTGGCGTTCCGATCCTCCTGGCAGCGGTACACCACCACGTCCGGACGCCGGAACGTGTACTTCGGAACATGCCAGAGGACCACGTCGGTCTCCATCTGCACGCGAGAGCACGGCTCTTTCGGCCGCGCCGACTCGAACGTGTTCGCCAGACGGCGGGCTACCTGCTGGTGCTGCGGCGTCGGTGATTCGCACACGATCACGTAACCGTGCACCACCTCGATCCGGCGGGCAACACCCTCCGGGAGCGCGTCATACTCGACCTCGCTCATCGTGTTCGGCAGCCCCATGTCCGGCAGGACGCTCATCGGAACTTCTCCTCGCGTTGCGGC
>Ga0187810_10000523_pt1 | contig 14605 bp, 13 predicted proteins | sample NC_wetland_sal_i_9_FD_132963 | JGI IMG/M metagenome (GOLD analysis project Ga0187810, IMG submission 132963) | Wetland sediment microbial communities from Neuse River Estuary, North Carolina, USA - ASW_5 | ecosystem: Environmental > Aquatic > Freshwater > Wetlands > Sediment | place: USA: North...
GGCCAGATCACTCTATGACGATACTCCAACCATCTTGAGCTTAATCGGGCAAGGTTGGCTCCATACTCAAGCAAACGCTTCGTAAACCACCATTATACCCATTGTCATTGAGAAATGGTATAACATTTAAAAAAACTATAGCCGATATATTCCTCTGTCGCAGGAGGAAATTAAGGCTACGAAATTATCTAAAATGCTCTAATGAACGAGAACTACCCCTGCCATGTGACCGGGGGTTTTTACAGTCCGAAACGTTCGGCAGAGAGGCGCAGGACGCGCAGGGCTGCTTCGAGGGCGATTTCGCGGCTCATCTTCGATTCACCCCCGCGCCGCTCGGTGAAGATGATCGGGACTTCCTTGCAGACAGCTCCAGATTGCAGGAGATAGAAGTGAAGCTCGATCTGGAAGCTGTAACCGCCCGAGGTGAATTTTTCCCAATGCAGCTTTTCAATGGCGGAGCGGTGGACGGCTTTGAAACCGCTGGTCGGGTCTGTGAAGGGAAGTGCCGTGAGCACCCGCGTGTAGGCTCCGGCAAAAATACTGAGCATCATTCTTTCCAGAGCCCAGTTGAGGACGCGGACGCCATGGACGTACCGGGAACCTAGGGCGAGATCCGCGCCGTTTTCGACGGCTTCTAGAAGCCTGGGGATGTCGGCGGGATCGTGGGAATGATCGGCATCAATCTGAATAAAACAGGTGTAATCATGCCGCAGGCCCCAGTGGTACCCTTCGCGGTAGGCGGTGCCGAGGCCCAGCTTCTTGGGCCGGGAATGGAGGTGGATGCGGTGATGGTATTCCGGGTGATCGGTGATGATTTTACCGGTGCCGTCGGGGGATGAATCGTCAATGATCAGGATGTGGATGGCTGGGCTTGTCGCCAGAATCTCATCCACGATGGCCCGTATGCCATCCGCCTCGTTATAAGTCGGGATCATGACGAGAGGTCGGCTCGTTCGGATCGATACGGCATTCATGAGATGTGTCGGAATTTTGAGAAGGAGATGTGAATGAGACGGCCCATGGCTTGTACCACTCGGTTCATGGTGAGCGGTGAATCATCACTGGCATCATAATAAACAGGAAATTCCTCCAGGATCAATCCCTCCCGGTAAGCGGCGAGGAGAAGGCCGAGCCATTCACGGTCGTAAGGACTTTGTGGATAGCTCATTTCGGCGAGGATTTCCATGGCATCGCGGTTCAGGACGATGAAGCGGGAGTATGGATCGGTACACGGGAGGGCCAGGACTTTGCTTGTGGTGGAAGCGGCGATCTGACTGAGAAAAAGACGGAGGAAGGACCAATTATTCACGCGGACACCGTCGAGATAGCGCGAACCGATGGTCACTTCCGCACCCTCCTCAATCCGTGTCACGGCTTCAGGCATTTGATTCACCGAATAAGAGTGATCATGGGGTATCAGGTAAAGGGCGTCGATCTGGTGAGAGACAGCCCATTTGAAAAGTGCTGGTAGAGGCGTGCTGGTGGAATCAACCGAGACGATTTGAGACGGGGTTGATTGGACGCTTTCGGCAAGTTCATGTTGATATTTGGCTGGCGTGACGAATACGGCCTGCGCCGCAGGAAGCTTTTCCCGCACATCCTTGAGGAAACGAAGCGTGTCTTGCGGGGAACGGTGAGCAAAGGAGGCGATGGCTATATTCTTGACGATATGTGTTGGCGGAGCGCTGTCTGCAGGGAGTGTCGGCATGGGAGGTGGATTTTCCCAGAAGGTGGCCGGTGCGGTTTCCGGACGAATCCAGTAGGACAGAACAAGTCCACCCAGGAGTGAGAGAACCAAAAGCCATGTCAGAGCCGAGAGAAAGATCGACAAATTATACCAGGCAGGCGGCTCAAACTTAAAGTAGAGATCCCTGGTTCCCGGCGGGACAATGGCACTGATGATGCAGCCGAAGCCGCGATAAACGGGAATGCGAAAACCATCCGCATAGGCATGCCAGTCGGGATGGTACGATTCCGGAATGGTGATGACGGAGTAGCCCGGAGGGGGAGGAAGCACATGCATGGTGTGAGGATCGGGACGCACAATAAGATTTTGAGAAAGGGAAAAGGGGTCGCCGTTTTTATCCTGAAAGGCCGGAAACATCTGGATGCCTGTATCCCCGACTCTTCCGGCCAGTCCCGGCATCGAAGTTTCGACCTCCGGCATATAGAGCGGGGCATAGCGAAGCCCTGCCAGGGAGAGAATGTTTGGAATGACCGAAGGGGCTTCCGATTGAACGGCCACGAATTCCTTGGCGTAGAAATACGGGGACATGCTGCTGTCATTTTCAAATATAACAAAATGGTCATTTTCAAATTTGACCGGAAAACCTTGGCGATAGACATCGATCATTTGCTGGGGAACGTCTGGATCCTTTTTTTCAAAGGCGATGTAGGTGATCCCCATGAAACTGAGCTGCGGGCGAAGAAATTCCGAGGAGACCCTGCCCGTTTCCGTGATTTCGCGTGTCCATTTGCTCATGAGGTAGCTGTGAAAGGCTTCATCCGCCAGCCCGCGATGGGTGATCATCGGGGTGAGAAGATAGAAATAACGTCCGGAATAAAACATGACCCGGCCAGGATGAGGGGCCTTGACCAGATCATTCATGACCTGGCTAAAATCGTTTAAGACGCTGGGATCAAGTTCGCCACGGTTAAAGTAAGCATAATAGGGATTGAGATCAAAAAGGAGGACAATGAGTGAAAGAAGGCCGATGGGGCGGGCCGCCAGACCATGCCAGTCCTTCGGAATCAGTTGACGAAAGACGAATACAAAAGCCGTCCCCCCCGCCGCCGCGAGGCAAAAGGAACCGGACATTTCCCAAAACACCCATGGCGCACGGATCGAGTCATACGGTGGAAAATAGGCAAACAGGGAGAAAGTAGGGAAAAAGAAATAAAAGGTGATGGCAACCGCAGCAAGAACTCCCCGGTAAGCCATCGGGGGGATCAGGCGGTAAATGATGTAACCTTGGACGAGGATGAGAAAATTGGAAAGAACCGCAGCCCAATTCGGCATGCCAAAGGCCGCCTGAAGAAAAGTAATCTGCCCTAACAAGAGGGGCTTGGGCCCGCAGGAAAGTTGAGTGAGCATCAGTCCGCAGGTGATGAAAAGTCGGATGATGGAGCCTTCCCGACTTTCGTAAAGAGCCTCCCGCCTCTTTCCCGTGAGGAGAAAAAGCAGGCCAAAGGAAAGCAGCGGAATGGCCCCGAGGTAGAAACAACCCTCTTCCACCGTGAAAAACGGAGGTCCTCCCTTAAACGTTGCGGTGAAGGGGGAGCCGCTCAGATAAGCCACCGTGTCGCGGTTGAACCAACTGATGGCGGTCTTGAAGGAAAAGGTCTGCTGCCAGCCGGCAAGCGGCGACATCGAAAACATAGTGAGCCACTGGCTATCCCGGAGCAAAGGAAGATTGGGCAGGACGCCGAGCAGAATGTAGAGCAAGGCCACACGGGGCAGACCCCAGCAGAGATTCGAAAAAGCATCCCGATCTGAAAGGGCCAGCCAGAGAAGAAAGACGAGAATAAGTGGCAGGAACCCCGCCGCTGTACGAATGAATACAAGCGTGAGCATGGCTGAGGAGGCTGCCAAAAGCAGAACAAAGAACCATGATTTGCTCCGGCTCAGCGCCAGACAGCCCCAAAGGAGAAAGGGCGGGAAAAGAAACCCAAATCCCAGGGTGATGTGTTCGGCTTCCGCAAATTTGAGGGAAAACTCCGGGCAGGTGGCGTATAGAATGGCTGCCGCAAAAGCCGACCAGGGACAATGAGTCAACCGCTTTATGAAAATATACATGCCTATCCCACTGAGAAAAATAACACCGAGGCAGACAATTTTTAAACCAGAGTACGGATCTCCGAAAAAAGACAGGCCGAGTTGTTCCCCCAGCAGCACTCCAAAAGCGCCGACAATGCTTCCCATTACCGGGGCGAGCGTCTGGCCCAGGTTGTAATGGGGAGTCCACCACGGGATGCACTGGAAAATACCCCCCGTGTGCATGAGGGAACTCATCAACGTGAAATAATCATGCACGCTGGCAAGATTGGCCACCATCTCGCGAGCGGTCATACCCTGTTTCAACCAGAAGTATCCCAGAACCGCACAGAACGCGCCGAGAAAAGCGGATAGCAGTAGACCGGGCGTGCTAAAGGTAAATCGAGATCGGGGTGCAGCCATGTGACAGGCTCTGCCTAGCAGATGAGGGGTGTGGGAGTAAAGAGGACTCTTTTCAAGGCTCGGGAGGAAAAAGGGCTATTGGCCCATCATCCCTCCAATTTGTCCGCCACCTTCCCATGATGCGGGGCGATTCCAAGGGATCGTCGAAACGTGGTCTTGGCCCGTAGAGGCGCTCTGACTATCTCCCTGAGTGCTGGCACACGCATGGATGAAAATGGAGAACCCGCAAAGGGTCAGAACAACGGCGAGCTTCTTAAAGAACTTCATGGGAAATAAGTATGAGGAACATACCAGCATTTCTCAACTTTTAAAGAGGGATACACCCTCTTTTTTAGAACAACACCTGATCACCCACCTGAACCTCGCCCTGCTGCCAGCCGGGCAAAATATCGGCAACAGCGGTATTATCCTCCACACTGACGGTGCGGATTTTCCCAATGTATTTGTCCCCCCGATAAACGGTAAGCTCAATGTTTTCAACAAGCTTGTCCTTCTTCCCAATGTCGAGGACAACAAAACTCCACGGATGATTCACCGCCACCACTCGACCACTGAGCGTACTGGGAACCGTGTGTGTTTTCCGATTGTTGTCGAGTTCGGTCAAATCATCCACCTTCTTTTTCAGACTGGCTGACGTCTCCTCCAGCTTCTTGTTATCATCTTTAAGGGAGTCGAGTTGCTTCTTCATGGTATCAATACTGGAAAAGAGATCTGCCGGATTTTCTCCCTTCAGACTGTCCTTGATGGCCCCAAGCTGCTGCTGGAGCGTGGCAATCTGTGCCACCTTTGGATCGAGCTGGGCCTTCGCATCCTCATACTTATGCTTCTCATCGGCTGCTTCCACCTGAAGCGTGTTGACCTGCCCCTGAATGTCGCTGAGTTTCTTCTTGGTATCGTCGAGTTCAGTCGAAGTCGAATTAAAAGCTTCCGTCTTGTCCTTCAATGCGTTGGCGTACTTTTTAATCGTTACCGCAGGTTCATCTCTATCTTCAGGTTTGCGAAAGTCGCCACTATAACTAATAGTGATGAGTTTATCGGGGTTTTTCAGGATTCGTTCAACATCTGTCAGATGAGTCGCATAATTATTCGTCTTTTCCTGAAGAAAAAAGGCCAGCACACCGGCAACTGCCATAAGTACGATGGAAAGGCCTAAAAAGATTTTTTTTAGTGTAGACATTATTAACTCCCGTATAGCGTTTTAACTCCGCGAGTTAGCAAATAAAACACGGAATTATTTTAAGTGTCAATACAGAATCTTAAAGGTTTACCATTTTTGAGTGCGATGAACATGCTCCAAGCGCTCTCGGAAAGTAGCATCCTCCGCCGCGATTTCCCCCTCCAGCCACTCGGGCGAAGCGCAATTCGCCCCTAACGCCTCCACCGTCTGCCGCTCCGCCTCATCCGCCGTCACCACCCAAATCATATCCCGTTCCTTTTGGGCTGCAACAATTTGTTCGATGATGGAATCCGCTGTCTGCCCCTGCGCACTGTAGATGATGGCCATGGAACGAGATTCGCGGGACGCATCCGGCTTCATGCCTGCCCCATCATAAACCAGAGTCACTCGCCAATGGCTCGAATCATGCAGTTGCTCCAGACTATGGCGCAACTCCTCCCGCGCCTTTCGTGGATGATTCCGGTGAAGACGACACAGATACGACAGGTGAAAAATCACACTATGACCATCCACCAAAAGATATCTGCTCGTCCCGGCCATATCTCGTGATGGCGGATACCAGCCTATGATTTGACGGCGGCGGTGGCTTTGGTGTTCTGCTTTTTACGCTTCAAGTAAAGCTTGCGGCGGCGACGTTTCTGAACGGCATTATACTGTTGACCCATCCCTTCATATTGCCCACCCATCGCCATCCGGTCAAGTCTCCGGCGGCGAAAATATTTTCCGAAAGGGTTTGAACGACCTTTCTTCATCAAAAAAATCACTTTTCGAAAAATTAATTTCCAACGGAACCAATCAAGCCAATGGTACATGAGACCTTCTCGAAAATCCTGGGTAGAATCAATCCTGGAAAAAAGAAAGGCGTGTTCTTCCGACACAAATTCGGGAGTCCTCTTTTCTGAAAAACAAAGGATTAAAAATCCATGATCTGTTCATTTTCCGGCCTGCGTGTCGTCGAGACTTCGCGGCCTTCGGATTGCTTGGAGCCAGTCTGAAAATTGGGAAATTTGCCACCGGGGGATTTGGACAGGCTCTGAGAGTTGCACGAAAATTCCACACGCATAGTCACGACAGAAACAAACTGGCAGTTATATTAGCTTAGCTTTCTAACGTAAGTAGATGTATTAATATATTTGCTCGAATGGAATTTTGTATTGCGGAAAAACAACTTGGGTGAATATTGCACATGAAAATGTTTTAGCTTTTTGAAAGATATTTTTATGGTGCCATTATTTCCTAACATTGATCCCATCCCACTTCCCGCCCCTGTCGGGTTCTTTAAATTTTTCGATGATGTCACCTTGACGCTCCACTTTCTTTTTCTTCACCTGCTGTTAGGTGGACTGGTTCTGGGGATCATTTGGAATTTTCTGGGTCACATGAGGAAGTCGTCCACGGCCATCGAATCCTCTGGAGTCGTATTATCTCGTCTGCCTATTCTTATGACTTATGTAATCAATCTGGGCGTTCCGCCACTGCTTTTCGCTCAGGTGTTGTATGGAAGGGCTATTTACACCAGCAGTTTGCTCATCGGGTTTTATTGGATTGGAGTGATTCCGGCTCTGATCATCGGCTACTTTTTACTCTATTATGCGGGGAAGAAGTCGGACTCGAAAAAGGTTTGGTGGTTTTGGGGACTGCTTTCGCTGACGTGCTTCTTGTATGTGGGCAAGGTTTATGCCACGAACATGACCCTTATGTTGAATCCGGAGGTATGGGCGGGAATGTACAACAAGACAACAATGGGGACGGCCCTTCCTCCTTATGATCCGACAAGAGTATCCCGGTTTTTGTTGATGATGACGGCCTCATTGGGATTTGGTGGATTGGGAATTTCTCTGTACGCGACCAAGAAGTCTTTGCGGGAAGACGTCCGGATTTTTCTTAGAAAATGGGGGGGAGTTGGTGCGATCATAGGGTTGGTTCTGCTTCTGGCATCGGGCTGCTGGGCTTATCAGGTGCAGCCGGATTATGTGCGGGGAGCATTGTCAGGCTCGCCTATTTATGGCCTTTTAATGGTCACTTGGTTCCTTTGTGTGATGGGAAGCCTGATGGCTGCGGGGGCGCTGGTGTGGCAGCCTCAGTATTGGTCGTTTGGGAGAGGTGTTTGGGTGGTGACTCCTTCTGTATTGGCCGTGGGCGTGTATGTGGTCATACGGGATTATGTGAGGGATGTCACCTTACAGCACAAGGGATTTGATGTATGGCAGAGCGCGGTGAATACCAACTGGGTGGTGGTGGGATTGTTTTTGGGTACTGCCATGGTGGGGGTGGCTGTATTGTTGTGGCTGGCAAAGATTATCCGCCAGGTCAAATCCGTGGAGGAACGTTATGTCTAAAGAAAATCTTCCATCCCCGGCGGAGCTGAACGAGGATGACGAGGACTCGATGGGACGGCGTGGCTTCATCAAGCTGGTGGGCGGGGCCTTCGGGGCCTGCTATGCGGCAGCCATTGGATATCCGATCTATCGCTATCTTGATTCGCCTGTGGAGGAAGCCGCCCAGGAGACTGCGGTGACTCAGGTGACGTTGCCTCCTGATGCGATCCATATACCGAAAAATTCGGCGTTGATGTTTCGATTTGGCTACAAGCCCTCCATGTTGATTCATCACGACGACGATACCTGGACCGCTCTGAGCGCGGTTTGCACCCATCTGGGGTGCACGGCGGGTTACGTCCCTGCCAGAAAAGTTATCTACTGTCCGTGCCACGGAGGCACTTATAACGCCACGACCGGGGGGAATATCAGCGGACCTCCACCCAAACCTCTCACACTCTACAAGGTGCAGATTTCCGATGGAAAAATCACTGTCAGCCGAACCTAAGTCAACCAGCCCAGCCACATGGTCCACCCAGATCTGGGATTGGGCGGATGCGCGTTTGGGATTGAGCGAGGTTATTCATCTTGCTGAAAAAAAGCGGGTGCCTGATCACCGTCACTCCTTCTGGTATTACTGGGGAGGAATCACACTCTTTTTCTTTATTGTCATGTGCTTTTCCGGAGTCCTCCTGTTGATTTATTACAGGCCGGGTGATGGAGCCTATGAGTCGGTGCGGCAGATTACCTATGACATCAAGTTCGGGTGGCTGATCCGTTCGACTCATTCCTGGGCGGCAAATCTCATGCTGGCCTCGGCGTTCATCCACATGTTTTCCGCATATTTCATGAAAGCCTACCGGGGACCTCGGGAGTTTACCTGGTGGAGCGGTTTCGGTTTGCTGCTCTTGGGAATGGTCTTTGGCTTCAGCGGCTATCTTCTGCCCATGGATGATCTAGCCTATTTTGCCACAAAGGTGGGGTTGGCCATTCCGGCGGTGATTCCGGTGGTTGGGCCGTGGATTGCCAATCTGATCCGGGGAGGGCCGGATGTGAATGCCTTTACGGTATCGCGTTTTTTCGCCTTGCATGTGGTGGTGCTGCCCGCTCTCTTCATTCCCCTGCTCATGTTCCACTTGCTGCTGGTGCAGAAACACGGCATGTCCATTCCCGAAAGCGAGGAACGGAAGCCGGAGTCCGAGCGCATGAGCGTGCCGTTTTTCCCGAATTTTGCCATGAAGGATCTGGCCATGTGGCTGATAGCCCTGAATGTGCTGGCGCTCATGGCCTCTTTGTTCCCGTGGGGACTGGGGGATGCCGCCGATTCTCTCAAGCCGGCTCCGATGGGTATCCACCCCGAGTGGTACTTCATGAGTTCCTTCGAGGTGCTGAAGCTTTTCGGACAGTGGTTCCCTGGTGAAGCGGGGGAATTTCTCGGTCTGATTCTTTTCAATCTCGGTCTCATTCTCTGGGTGTTGATTCCGTTTTATGATACATCCAGCAAATATGGGATGCGGGCGCGACTGGCCACCTACTTCGGGCTGTTCGTTATCGCCATTTTGATGACCACAACCATCTGGGGGTATGCAGTCCTGCCTCCGACTCACTAAGTTCTATGAATTATCCAGTCTGGTTAGTACCGATATTTGGAACGGGATGGGTCGTTGGCTCCATCGCCATCATCCACGTTTTAATTTCTCATTTTGCGGTGGGAGGAGGTTTTTTCCTGCCCCTTGCGGAAATGAAGGCCATGAAAGAGGGGCGGCGGGATTGGTTCCCTCAACTGAAGATGTTTTCAAAATTTTTCCTCGTATTGACGGGGGTGTTCGGAGCGGTTACCGGGGTGGGCATCTGGTTTGCCATTGGTCTGGCAAGTCCGGAAGGCACCAGCACTCTGATTCATAATTTTGTCTTCGCATGGGGAAGCGAGTGGATGATCTTCCTGATCGAGCTGACGCTGGCGGCGGTCTATTACTACACATGGGATCGCATCCCGGATGAACTCCATCTGCGGTTGGGATTTTTGTATGCAATCTTTGCCTTTCTCACCCTGGTCATCATCAATGGTATTCTGACTTTTATGCTGACCCCCAGTAAAGGCTGGCTGGAGGTGGCGGGCACGGGACACGAGGCGGATGCCTTTTTTCAGGCTTTTTTTAACCCCACCTACTGGCCCAGTCTCTTCCTGCGCACTTTGGTTTGCATTTCACTGGCCGGGATTTTTTCTCTCGCGGTTTTCAGCCGGCTGGACGGGAAAAAGGACGGGAAGGTGAAACGTGAGATGATTCGCTGGTCGGCCATGTGGCTGCTGCCCGCTTTCATTCTCATGCCGTTTTGCTTCCTGTGGTATCTGTGGATGGTGCCCGCTAGTCAGAGGGAGTTGATGAGTCTTGGCATTTCGACCATCGGTTCCGGTGCCTTCACTCAGGTGACACGTCTTGGGCTCATCACCCTGATGACATCGGGAACAATTGTCGGCGTGGTCTATTTTCTGGCTTATCAAAGTCCGCGGGACTTTAAATTCGGGCACGCCATGTCGGTTGTCATGCTGGCGTTGATTGCCACGGCTTCGACGGAATGTGTGCGGGAGATGCTGCGCAAACCCTACGTGATCGATCAATGGATGTATTCCAACGGTGTGCGGAAAACCCAGGTGGCAAAGTTCAATCAGGAAGGATTTCTCACTCATTCCCCATGGCAACCACCGGCTGGCGCGACCCCCGTCGAGGTGGGAAGAAGGATGTTTATGGGCGAGTGCATGGCTTGTCATACGCTGGATGGTTATCGCGGTATCAAGGGCTTGCTGGGCGGAAGGGATGAAAAAGCCATCGGCAACATCTTGGAAATGCTTCACAAAGATCAGGCAGATTCTCCCTACAGTAAATTCATGCCTCCATTAGTGGGAACGGATGAGGAAATCGCGGATCTTCGCATCTACCTTGCCTCATTGGTGACAACTCCTCCTCCCACCCCGCCTTCTGCCGCCCCGCCTCTTGCTGCGACTACTCCCCTGCGATAGTCCCAAGCAGATTCTTATTTCGCGTCCACGTGATCGAATATTTTTGTGCTTGGGAGCCGAAATGCCCTAAAATCCCCGTAGATGGATTTCCCAGAGATGATCACCACGCCTTATCTGAAATTTCTCCTCCCGGGGGAATTGAGCCCCGATTCCTCCTGGCTCCACTCGGCCCAGGGGGGAATTTCATGGCAGTTGGATGAAAAAGGAGAAACAGCCCTCCGCTGCGTGGCACGGCTTGATTCGCTTGAAGGAACCCCGGCTGCCTTCCTTTCCGGCTGGGATCATGGCGTTCGCTCACCCGGTCGAGCCTTGCGTGAGGTGAGGGATTTGCTTGCGGGGCATCTGGCCCGCCTCAGTGCTCACGAGGTGAATGGAAAACTCATGGGAGTGCGGGGTTTGCTCGATACGTGGAAGGACGCCTCGCCCGACCAGGAGGCCATACAGGAGGATGCGCCGCTTCTCCTTTCCGCTTTTGAGAATGTCCGGGACTTTGTCATGCTTCAGGCGTGGCTGCTGGATGAGGCGACCCAGGAGGAACGCCCCCTTGATCTCCAGGAGGTGCAGTTTGCCATCGACAAGGCGATCATGAAATTTTCCCCCCAGGGCGGAACGACCACCCTCCGGTTGGAGGAAAAAAAGCAAATCATCGCCTCCCCCTCCGCCCTCGTTCTATGGATTTTGGGGGGAGCGAGAGCCCTCGTCGATCTGCGCAAGGGAAAGGAGTCCGCCGTCCTGAAAATCTCGGGAGAAGAGGACGCCCTGGAGATCGATCTCTTCCTTCCCGGTCTGGCCAATCGTTTGCTGGAGTTGCGGAATGAAGGCCGCCTTCCCCTCTTTTTTGCCGACTGGCTCATGGTCTTTGCCCTGTCGGGAGGAAAGGTCGGGAAACTCGAGCCGGACGGGATCAAACTCCTTGCCCCCGCCAAGCCAGTCCGCCTCCGCACGACCGAGAAAAAGCCGCTCGCCGCTGGCGCAAGTCGCATGCTTGTGGCTCAGTATGCGGCGCGTCATATCTTTTTCGAGAATCCCGCATCCCCGTCGCCCCTCCTCGCCTCCCTTTTGAAGGCAGCCGGTTCCTGCGGGTAAAATCTTCCTCCAACCTTTGATTTATTAATGCCTTTTGCAGCTTTTGACGATAATTTCACTACGACATGAAACCATTTCCCGCACTTGCGGCAGTTTTCACCGCCCTCTTCCTCTCCGCCTGCGGTACAATGCAAGATGCCACGCAGGATTTCGATATTGTCATCGGCCCGAACTACACCCCGCCCATTGAGCTGAAGAGCGACTTCCTCCCACGCCGCGCTCTTCTAGTAGCTGTTGAAACAAAAGGCGTGGAAGGTGAAATGAACTCCTTTGTCGATGATTTTCGAGCCCGCTTCGCCGCTTTTCCGATGGAACTCTACGATAGCGACAAACCCGTCCTCATGGAAAATCCCCAGCGCGGAGATGTCATTACTGCTGCCCGGCAGAAACTCTGTGATGCGATCCTTTACCTCAACCTCCGCGAAGAATCGCCCTATCCGCCCATCCGAATGACAGCCGAAGTCGTTCTCCAGCAGGTAAGTAACGGACTTGTGGTCTGGAAAGGGACGGCTGATTACGACACGCAACTTCAGCCAGTGGCCAATTCCGCACGCCGCTACACCCAGAAAATCGAAGCCCGAAAGGTGACACCCGACCGCAGTCTCTCCATTTTGAGTGATCCAGACCGTTTTGGCCACTTTGCCGCATGGGATCTTTCCCAATATCTCAACACTCTCGGAAAATATTTCCCTGTCATCGTCCAGAAAAAGGCACCCGTCGCACCGCCTCCTTCCTCTGACACGACGACCAACGAACCCTCGAAGTGGGAAAATCCTGCCCAGCCGAGAACTTTTTAAAAAAAATACTAAAGTCTCCCCAAAACCTGCCGAAACCCTCTGTATGGACGTGATGACAATCTCAAAGGTTGAGAGTGCTGCTTCAGCAGGGCGCCTGACTCAATCGGTGAATGCACCGGTCAGCCAGTCGTCTCAGTCCTCGCTTGGTGGTTCCGCAGACCGCGTAGAAATTTCTCCAGAGGGTGCCCTTGCCGCCCGGTTAACGCAACAAGTGGCTTCCATGGATCCGGTCCGCTCAGATGTCGTGGCTCAGTACAGTCAGAAAGTTTCCAAGGGAAACTATCCTCCCCAGGACATCATTGAGGGTTTCATGCGCATGATGGGAATCAAACCCAGCCAGGACTCAAAGCAGTAACCCTGCGACAATGCTTTTCAACACAAAAAGGGCTCGGAGGCAAACCAAGCCGGGCTCTCGCGCATTGACGAATCCCCGGTCAACCCACATTAGACATTTGTGACCGCATTTGGTTTGCCTCGCTTTGCTACTTATCAGTTCCCTCCGTGGCTCTTTCAAAGTGGCCAGATTGATTTTTCAAAAAAATACGCTTTTCCAGCCGAACGCCTGGCCTTGGTTGAAAAACTTGCCACGCAAAACCGCGTCCATGGAACCGGGAAAGAAGAAGCGGCAGCTATTTTCACAGCGGAGGGCTTCCTCGTGGCTCCGGGACTGGAATGTTCGGAAACCAACCTCATGCCCAACGGACAGTCCCACACAAGCGCCTTTTTCTGGGCACAAAAGAGGATGGGTACCTTTGATTTGGGCGGTAGAAATGTGATGCAGGCCCTAGGCCCTCTCATCCTGACCGCTAATACCTTGCCCGATGTGGGAAATGTCACCGGCATTCTCTGGTCGGGAGTCGCACGGGTCGAAGTTTCGGCCACCTCGTCACTGGGGGATCAAAGCCCTTTGATGTTGGATCTTATGCCTGGAGACTGGGTGGAGGTGCTTCGGTCACGTGGAATCGAAGTGGAACTCGTCCACAATGACTCTTCCCGCAATCTCTCCCGTACCTCCCGCTGGAGCACGGGCCGCAAGGCTCCTCCACGCATGCCACCCCTGCCCCACTCAGTCACCCTGGAACTTTTGCCTCCGTGGGTGGAAGAGGAAGTCGACACCACCACCCGGCTTTCCACTCCTGCGCAACGCATGGCTCTGGCCAACCGCCTCGTGGCCCGCAACATTCGCGAGGGAACTGGCGGCCCCTTCGCCACAGTCATTACTGATCCGAACGGAGGCATCCTCGGGGTCGGAGTCAACCGAGTCGTTCCGCTGGGCGTTTCCCCCATGCACGGGGAAGGAACAGCCCTGGCCGTTGTTGCCCAGAAAACCGGCTCTCCCGTTGTCCCGGAAAATTCGATCCTTGCCACCAATGGATGCACCTGCGGCATGTGCATGGGCAACGTCATCCGCGCCCGCGTCAAAACGATCGAATACGGTGCCACCACGGAAGACATCGAAAACCTCACCGGTTTTGACGAGGGAATCAAGTCGGGCAACTGGGCCAAAATCTGCCAGCGGCACGGAGTCACCGTTGTTCCCGATATCCTTCGCCATGAATGCGCCCTCGAACTTGAGTACTACAAAACTTCCGGGGGTATGATTTATAACGGCTCCCGCTCCGCTGAAGCACTTGCCGCTTCATAGCGAAACTCAGGTCTGAATCATTGCTTGTATCTAACATGCAATGACTTGAGTTTATATACATATGTATAATTAATATTTGTATATCCTTTCCCTCCGCTTTTTGACTAAATCCAACACCGTTTTTTCTTGCCTTGCATACAATGTCAACTTAATGTCCATACGATTATTAGATCCGCTATAAAGTAGGCCGTATTAAGTATTAGTTTCATTATGAAACATAATTTCATTATGTCACAAAAATCGCAATTTCGTAAGGAGACGAAAGGTTTTACTCTGGTGGAATTGTTGGTGTCGATGACGATTCTGGCGGTGTTGGTGGTGATGCTGGCGGAGGGGATTGCGACGGTTTCGCATACGTGGCAGACGGGGGTGGACCGGGTGGATAA
>Ga0187810_10000524_pt1 | contig 14597 bp, 11 predicted proteins | sample NC_wetland_sal_i_9_FD_132963 | JGI IMG/M metagenome (GOLD analysis project Ga0187810, IMG submission 132963) | Wetland sediment microbial communities from Neuse River Estuary, North Carolina, USA - ASW_5 | ecosystem: Environmental > Aquatic > Freshwater > Wetlands > Sediment | place: USA: North...
CTGCGACTTGATCTGGATTCGCCCTGGTCAATGAACCACCAACCCCGGATATAGTTTTCATGTATTTTTGGTGGAAGGCTGGAGACAAAAGAAAATACTTCATATAAGCGGGTAAATAGCAGTCCCCGTGGAATATTATCCATTCGCTTGAACCGATTTGCCTATGCCCGTTGGCTTTTGGAACAACCCAGCTTCTTTGAATATGGGGGACAATGCGCGATATAAGGACATCGCCTTCCCTCACAACCTTTTTGGTTGAACCAATTTCCCTGCCTTTAGAGAGCTCAGGTTTCCCCTTATCATACGCTGGGATGCTATACAATTCGAATACTTCGTCGGGAAACCCAACCGGGTTTACCGAGCCAGCGCCCTTTATCAAGAACTCTCCAAGCCGAGTATATGCCCAACTTCCAGGCTTCTCGAAAACTGCATCACTCATCCCTGCACCGCCATTTTCTCATTCATCTCATCTATGATGTCGCCCATCGCACCCTATCCCCGAATCAAGCTCGGTTCTATCTGATCGGTCGCTTTCTGCCGGTATCGGGTCAAGCTCCGGTAATCGACATAGCCGTGGTGCTGGAGTATCCCGAGGGCCAGGGACGGCGATAGGCCCAGGTCGCCGCTGATCGCGAGGAGGCGGGACTCGGAGAAGTAATCGCGGTAGGGCTCGGCGGCCGCCAGGAGCTTCTTGACGCCGAAGAGCTTGGAGGCGTACTCGTCGGCCTCCCGTTCCTGCTTGCTTATGTGCTCGCGGTCATCGAGGTCGTCGAGGAAGCAGGCATCCCCCTCCTTTAGGTGGAGGATGACGTGGGCCAGCTCGTGGCCCACTGTCCACCAGAAATTGTCGAGGCGATCGTAGCGGGCCGTGTATACGATGACGGGATTCGCGCCGCTGCGGAAGCTCGCCCCGTCGAGGTAGGTCTTGGAGAGGTGGCTCAGGACGAAGAACTTGATCCCCGCCGCGCCGAGCTTTTCGATGAAGGCCTGGGGCCCTCGCTCGTCGCGGGAGGACTCGATGAGGGAGGCAGCGAGTTCGACAGCCCGTTCGGAAGCGTAGCGCCGTGCGCGCATCGACTCGGCTTCCGTTTTCGCCTTGCGAAACCAGGTGAGGGAGTAGTATCGCGTTATGTCTTCGTCCGCCTCTGGCTTCCCTCGACGCGCGCAGAACGGCAGGCTCTCGTGCCGGTACTCGGAGAAATCGGGCGAATCGGTGCCCAGGAATGCGGCTGCTGCCTTGGCCTGGGATTCGGCGGTCCGTGAGCAGGAAATCCAGCCCTTCTTGCGCATCTCCGCCAGGGGCAGGTACTTCCTGATCTCGGCGCGGGTGGCCGTGTCCCTCTCCCGTTTGCCTTCCTTTTTCTGCCGCATACGGTAGGCCTGGTCGAGGTTCAGCCAGAACTCCGGGCTCGAGCCGAAGGCCCTGCCCAAGAGCGCCGCGCTATCCACCGTTATGCCCTGCTTGTCGTTGATCATGAGGCTCACGGATTTCTCGGACATGCCGAGGACTTCCGCCAGGTCTTTGTTGCTCCAGTTCAGGGCCTGCATGTTCCTCTGGATGATCTGCCCTGGCCCGATGTTGAGATGCGGGACGAGTTTGGGGGCCATTTCAACCTCCATAGTGATTGGTGATATCCTCGAGGCCGAGGATGCCGACGGTCAGCGCCTCGTCGAGCCACTCGATGCTCATCTCCAGGCGGTACTGCCGATTGAGCCGCGCGGAATAGCGGACAGGGCTTCCGTGCAGCTTCTCGAAATTGAGTGATGGTTGCTTCCAGAGGTCGTGGATGTCCTTCGCCGCTTCGAGGATGGACACGACCTCGAAGAACGAGATGATAACCTGCTTATCGAGCTTGTATTTAGGGCTCCGCCCGCTCGTGTAGAGGTTTTCCAGCTTCTTGTTTAGGAAGCGAATCTCCACGACGCCCCCGCCTACAGAACCCTTTTGAATAGTATCGTCGCTTTCCTAATATATGTCAAGTGACACTTACCATGATGGTAACTTCAGGGATACGTATTCTACACCGCCAGTTTCTCGTTCATCTCGTCCATGATGCCATCCATCTCGTCCCCGAAGAGCTGCCACATCCGGCCCCGCCCGCCCTTCGCGTCGAAGGGAGTGAGGTCGAGGTCGTCGGCCGACATATGCACCGAGGCGGCTATGTGGTCCCGGATCATGCGCAGCCACTCCATCTGCTCTTCCGAGAACTTCTCGCCAGAGCCCGCGTGGCGGGCGAAGATCCAGTCCTGGAAGTTCTTCGCCACGGTAGTGTCCCAGGAGCGGAGCTCGTGATCGATTCCGGCCACTCGGCGTAGTAATGCCACCAACGCGACAAGCTCGTTCGCGCTCTTCCCCTGAGCCTTCTCCAGGTCTTCGTAGGCCTGCCAGATGCGTACGGGGGCGAGGCCCGGCTTGTCGGCCACCAGCTTCGCGACGAGACCCTTTAGCATGTCGAAGGTGAGCTCCCTTCTTCGATAGGGTTGGTCGTAGAATATCCGCAGGGCGAGGATCTCGTCTCTGTGCGAGGCTACCCAGGATTTGAACTCCTCTACGACTCCTCGCGACCGCTCATGCCGGGCGTCGTCAGCGCCGGCGTAGCGCAACTCGTCGGTGTTGAGCGTATCGATAGTCTGCTCGTGCATTCGCCGCACGTTGTCGATGTACTCGTTGAACGCGCCGGTGAAGGGCCGGGCCGCTTGGTTGCGCAGCGCCGCCACTCGTCGCTCGGCCTCCGCCTCGATAGCCTCAGGGGAACATTTTGGCTGTTCAGCTCGGATCGTTGTGCGGATCTCGTCGAGGAGGTCCGGGTTGTACGCGTTCAAGAGGGAGTGGGCAATGGTCGCGAGGCTTAGGCCTCCGGTCTTTGTCTCGACCTCTTTTTTTTCCGTATCGCTCAGCTGGCGCTCGAGACGCGCGAGTCGACTGGCGAGGCTCGAGAATAGCTCCTCGTCCCGCGCCCCCGCCGCTACGGCGCCAAGGAGGTCCTTAAGCGGTATACCCCGCTTCGTGTCCAGGGGGCGGCTATCGGTCTTCAGGCTCGTAGTGACGCCTATCGCGTCGACGATGACGAAGTGGTCCTTCGCCAGCTTGGCGCTCGGCGAGACCTTCTTGAGGTCATCGTAGTTGATCACCCGCGTGCCTCGACCCTTCATCTGCTCGAAGTAGCCGCGGCTCTTCACGTCCCGCATGAAAAGGAGACACTCGAGGCTCCTCACATCGGTTCCCGTCGCGATCATGTCCACCGTCACCGCGATGCGAGGGTTGTATTCGTTGCGGAAGGAGGCCAGGGTCGATTTCGGGTCATCGTCAGCCTTGTAGGTGATCTTCTTGCAGAAGTCCGAGCCCTCGTCGAACTCTTCCCGGATGGCGGCGATGATGTCGTCGGCGTGGCTGTCGCTCTTCGCGAACACCAGGGTCTTGGGGACTTCGAAGGCCCCGTCGGGATCGTAGCGGTCGGGAAAGAGCTCCGGCAGGTGCTCCCTAAAGGTCCTGACGATCGTGCGGATCTGGCTCAGGCTTATGACGTTCCTGTCGAGCTCCTTGGCCGAGTACTCCTCATCCTCGTCGAGGAGCTCCATGCGCCTCCGGCGCGAGAGGCGCTCCCTGCGCTCGATGTAGTTGCCCTTCCAGAGCTTCCCGCCTTCTTTGCTTATCTTCGTCTCGATGAGGAAGACGTCGTAGCCGACGTTGACCCCATCGGCTATGGCCATCTCGTGCGTGTACTCCGATACGACGTTCTCGTTGAAGTAGCCGTAGGTCCGCTTGTCGGGCGTCGCGGAGAGGCCCACTTGGAAGGCGTCGAAGTAGTCGAGCACCTGCTTCCAGAGATTGTAGATGCTCCGGTGGCACTCGTCGATGACGATGAAGTCGAAGAACTCTATGGGCACTTTCTCGTTGTACTCTACCGGAGGCACTTCCTTGGGCTGCCAGTGCTCCGCGGGGTTCTCCTCTTCGGCGGACTCCTCAAGCTCCTGCCCCTTTAGTATCGAGTAGAGTCGCTGGATGGTGCTGATATAGACCTGGTTGTCGGAGGGAATGTAGGAGGACGAGAGCCGATGTATGCCGTAGAGCGAGGAGAAGCCGCGATTGTCGTCGTTCGGCTGATACGCCATGAACTCCTGCTCCGCCTGCTCGCCCAGGTTCTTCGTGTCCACGAGGAAGAGGATGCGCCTCGCGTTCGTGTACTTGAGAAGCCGGTACACGAAGGTGATGGCGGTGAAGGTCTTGCCCGCTCCCGTCGCCATCTGGATGAGGGCCTTCGGCCTATTGGCCTTGAAGGATCCCTCAAGTCGCGTTATCGCGTTGATCTGACAGTCGCGCAGCCCCTCCGTAGGAAGCGAAGGGAGATCGGCGAGGGATGCCCGCAGGGATTTGTCCTTCTTGAGCCAGGCGTGGAGCGTCTCGGGCCTGTGAAAGCTGAAGACCTCGCGGAACCGGGGCTTGGGATCTCGGAAGTCGCTGAAGCGAGTGAGTGCGCCCGTGGAGAGGTAGACGAAGCTCAGGCGCTCGTTGTTGAGGTAGCGGAGCCGTGCGCTCGCATAACCCTCAGCCTGGGCTTCATGCACCGAGAGGTTCTCGGCTTCCTCTTCGCGTTTGGCCTCGACTACCCCCACCGGCTTCAGGTCGACGAAGAGGACATAGTCGGCCGGCCCCGCATCGGTGGGATACTCCCGGACTGCGACGCCGAGCCCGGCATTGAGGTCCATGCGCGCTTTATCTTGAACGAGCCAGCCAGAAGCGCCTAACTGGCGATCGATCTGGTCGCGGGCGATCTGCTCGGGATTTTGGTTCATTTGGTGATCCTTACGCGTATCCGGATTGCGTCATTATACCATCATTACTTACGCGGCGCACAAGACCGATCCGCATTGCTCGCGACGGAGGTGGCGGTTCCGGGAAATCCCAGCTAGCATATGTCCAGTCCAAGAATCATTACCTATACTTCGATAACTCGTGCTACTATCGTTTGGAAGGCATCGCCCGAACTATCCTAAGAAAGCGCTACTTCAGTTTTTTCGTCGGCCTTTTTGAGAATCCACGTCCCGCTCGCTTAGGGGCAAAAAATACTACAACAAGTAAGGAATAATTATGAACGTTGCGTCATCGCGGAAAAAACGGATCAGAATTCAGTATCTAGCATGCGCCCTCGCTTTCGGCTGTCTCTTGTCCTGTTCGGGAGGCTCGGCGATCAAGGTAACGGAGGCAATCACCGGGCCCTATGCCTTCGTGTACCGCGAGGTTACCGGAGATTACGCAAATAACGCGGCGGTCTTCGTCGAGTTGCACGCCGGCCTCAAGGAACAGGGCATTTCCAGTCTCCGTTCGATAGCGATTTTTCTCGACGATCCCAAGAGGGTTCCGGCGATGAAACGTAGATGTATATGCGGAGCCGTCATTGAGGAAAGCGACTGGGACAAAATCGACAAACTCGGCGGATCGTTTCAAGTCCAGCATATATGCCGGGCTCGGAGCCTCGTCGCCGAGCGGCGGTCACAAGGCCCCGATGGCTCCGGGGGAGGGAGTGAGCCCTACTATACGGCTCTCACGAGATACGCCGCTCGCAAAGGCTATGCTGCACTCAACTCCTTCGAGCTCTACGAGGGGGATTCGACCTCGTATACGACCACCTATGTCATGTCGACGAGCGACCCGCGGAGCGCTTATCCGCCGACGCAGGCTGCGGCTTCCAGCAGCCAGAGCGGCGCCGCTTCGTGGCCCGATCCCGACTGGCAGGCCTCCACGCCGGAGGAAGAGGGAATGAGCTCTCGTGTCCTCCTTCGAAGTCTCGATCGGCTGACCGGCATGTTTGGTTCGGACGTTCTCGACAGCCTCGTAATAATCCGGCACGGCAAGATGGTGGCCGAGGTGACGATGGCGCCGAACGAACCAAATCTGCGCCATGAGGCTCATTCGGCAACCAAGAGCGTGCTGGGCGCCCTCGTCGGGATCGCGATCAGGCAGGGATTTATCCGCAGCATGCACGACAGGGTTGTGGACTATTTCCCCGGAGAAAAGTTCGAAAACATGGACGATCGCAAAAGGAAGATGACGATCGGCGACCTTCTCGACATGACGTCTGGACTGAGTTTCCCTCATACGCCCCTGGCAAATGGCCTCCCAGCGGAAGTGGCCCTGCGCCGCAGCGATGATTGGGCCCGCTTCGCGCTCGGGCGACCGATGGAGGCCCAACCCGGGAAACGCTTCAACTATTCCGCGAGCGATCCGAACATCCTCTCCGCCATCATCACGAAGACGACTGGGATGAATGCCAAGGCTTTCGCCGAGCGCGAACTGTTCGGACCGCTGGGCATCGAGAACGTGGCTTGGGAAGAGGCCCCCCGCGGCAATACCGTGGGAGACGATGGCCTCTACCTCTGCCCGCGAGACATGGCCAAGATCGGCTATCTTTTCCTGCGCGATGGCCTCTGGGAGAGAGAGCGGATTCTGCCTCCGGGTTGGGCGAGCGGCATCCTCTCGGGATCGACGAAAACGGGACTCGGTGCGCCGTACTATTCCCGATATTGGTGGATCGATCCGAGCCGGAGTTTCTATTCTGCCTGCGGCGCTGGCGGGCAATTCATCATGGTCTTTCCCCGCGAAGACCTCGTGGTCGTGGTAACGGCCAAGGACCTGCTCAGCTTCGATAACTATTTCGCGTATCACAGCTTTGTCGAAATAGCCCACGAGCTGATATTGCCTGCGGTGCAATCCGACGGACGGCTCCCGCCGGACCCCGAGGCTGGGCGCGCCCTGGCCGAGCGGATCGGCGGTCTCGCCCGCGAGGCGAAGTCCGCCCCGCCGAAAGCCCCGATCATGGCGGCGCGCGTCTCTGGCAGGCTCTGGTCCCTGGGCGCCAACGACATCGGGCTGCGGACGGCTAGGCTCAGGCTGGGCGCCGACACGGCTGTCATGGAACTGGGCACGGACGCATCGACGCTGGCCTTCCCGATCGGCCTGGATGGCAGGTACCGAAAGAGCGGGTGGATCGGCCATGCGCTATCGGGAGTTGGCGGAATCTACGCATCGAAGGGCCGTTGGGACGGAGACGGTACCTTCGTGGTCTATTTTCGCGTCTTGGAGGGCGATTGGGGAGGAGAGACACGGTTCGCCTTCGACGCGGAGCAGCTCCGCCTAACCTTCGTCTTCTCCGATCCCTTCTACTGGTCGACTACGATCGCGGGAAGGTGATTGTCACCCACTCCCGATATTGCTCGTGTCGCGCCCCACGCGGGCGCGTGGATGTGGCTTTCCATAGAGCTTCTACAAACGCCGATCGCAGTCCCTCTTCGAACGCCGTGCAGAAAGAACCGTCGCCTCACTCGGCCGCGAGTCCCTTCCGCGCCTCGTGCCGGAGCTTCCGATACTCCATGATCGCCCGGTCGCCGGGGAAGAGGAGCTCGCCCGTCGCCTCGCCGCTTCCCTTGGGAAGTTGGCTGTTCACGACCCTCCGGTCCTGGTCGGCGATGCGGTAGTTGTAGCGATTCCCGATCGCGAAGACGATCTTCTCGATCAGGGGCGCGCGCACGAAGCTCTGGTAGAGCCGCAGGTACATGAGCGTGCGGCCTTCGTCGACGGGGACGAAGGCGGCGACGATGCGCATCTTCTCGCCGATGTAGTTCTGCCAGAGGTTGGGAAAGCGGAACTCGAGCTTGAAGACGCGATCGCGGGGTGGCACGGGCACTTCCTCGGGGCTCCTCGGTTTCGAGCCGTCGTCGACCTTGTTGAAGGTGAAGACGAAGAACCCTTCCTCGCGCGCGAAGACGCCGGGGCCCTCGACGAGCGTGGCGCCGCCGCGGCCGATCGTGTTGAAGTGCACGAAGGGAAGGTGGGCGACGTCCAGCTGATTCTCGATGACGCGGCTGTAGTGGTTGTCCCAGAGCATCGAGATCGTCGAGCTGCGCATGCGCTCGGGGATGTCGTCGAAATAGCCGGGTGGGGCCGGGGGAGCCGATCCGTCCTCGGCCCAGAATATCCAGATGAAGCCGCGCTCTTCGTGGGTCGGGTAGGAGGCCAGCCGGTAGCCTTCCGGCACCGCAGCCGCTCTCCCGTTGGCGGGCACGAAGGTCGCGCGCCCGCTTGAATCGTATTCGATGCCGTGGAAGGGACATTGCACGCGGCATCCCTCCCTGTCGACGCCGGGCGCGACGGCCGGGCCCGATCCGTCCCGCCAGGCCTCGGCGCTTCCGGGGCCGACGACGCGCCCGAGGGCGAGGGAGGCGCCGCGATGGGCGCAGCGGTCCACCGCGCAGACGGGCCTGCCTCGCTCGTCGCGCCATAAGACGAGTCGCTCACCCATCCGCTGGAGCCCGAGCGGTCTCGCGCAAAGCTCCCTCGACTCGAGAATCACGTACCACTGGTTTCTGATCATGGCTCCCCCTGCGAAGGGCTCGAGCGGCCAGCTCCCGAACGACAGCACAACGGCGGCGGCGAAGGCGCCGACAACCTGGAAACCCGTATCGATAAGAAAGAGCCTGGCTTTGGGGGAGAGGAGCATCCTCCGAGTGGATGCAAGTGCCGCTGAAGGTCCCGGCAACGAGCATGGCCCGCGACGCTCCGCTCCAGGCCAGAACCGGCCAAGCTGGACCACCGCATAGATCGCCAAATCATCATTTGAAGCTCTTGCCAGGCTATGGCCATATTCTCGGCGCCCCACATTGAACCGTCAAGAGTCGCTCCCCCGCATAGGGGGAAGCCAGCGAGTCCCCGCGTCGCGGCCGCGCACTCGGGGCGCTCGATCCTTGACAAAGTAAGTAATCTTCCACGATCGTTCAGTCTGAAACCGCGAGAGCGGAAGGAGGGGCGATGCAGATTCAGTTTAAGCCGCTTGAGATCGGCGATGCCGAGCAATTCTTCGCCCTGGTCAATGAAATCAAGGACGAGGGGACCTACCTATTCTCCACGCTTCGATTTCCCTTCGAGGACACCAAGACCTATATTGCCAAGCATGTCGAGGTCGGCTCCCCCATTTGGGGCGCCTTCGACGGCGAGAAGCTCGTGGGGTGGATCGACTACAATCGCGGCAACTTCCCCGAAATAGAGCACATCGCGAGCCTGGGCATGGGTTTAAAGAGGGACTACCGAGGGAAGGGCCTGGGGAAGGCGCTCCTCGGGAAATGCCTCGAGAGCGCCAAGGAGGGCGGGATCGTAAAAATGGAGCTGGAAGTCTTCGCTTCCAATACGGTCGCCGAAAAGCTGTACCGAAAGAGCGGCTTCGTCGAGGAGGGCAGAAAGGTCAGGGGGCGAAAGTTCAACGGGAAATACGAGGACCTCATCTGCATGTACAAGATGCTCTGAGCATCGCGAGCTTTGGCGTCGGTTGCCATTGGCGCGAGCCGCCCCCTATACTGCGGATATGATGATTCCCTCGGTGCCCTTCTCCCAAGCTCGAGCAGCGAAACACAATGGCAGACGCGTCTGCGTCATCGGAGGCGGCGGCACGGGAGCCGCCCTCGCCTACGACCTCAGCCTCCGCGGCTTCTCGGTCACCCTCGTCGAGAAGGGTGAGCTGACGAGCGGCACGACGGGCCGGCACCACGGCCAGCTCCATTGCGGGGCCCGCTACGCCCTCGGCGATCGCGCGATCGCCAGGGAATGCATGGAGGAGAGCCTCCTCCTTCGGTACATGGTGCCGGACGCCATTGAGTACAACGGCGGTCTGTTCGTCGAGCTGGAGGAGGAGGACAGGGAGCTCGAGGCGAACTTCGTGGAAGCCTGCGCCGAATCCGGCATTCCCGCGCGGATCGTCTCCGCGCGGGAGGCGGTCGCTCTCGAGGGCGCGATCGCGCCTTCCATTCTCGGCGCCGTCTGCGTGCCGGACGGCAGTTTCGACGCCTTCCGGCTACCCCTCGCCTTCTTCGCGGCCGCCCGTTTTTGCGGCGCGAAGATCATGCCCTGGGCAGAAGTCATGGACTTCGAACGAAGTGGCGGCCGCGTGGTGGCCGCCACGGTCCTGAACCGGGCTACGGAGAGCTTCAGCGAGACGCGCATCGAGGCGGACTACTTCGTCAGCGCCACCGGGGCCTGGGCCGGCCGCGTCGGCGCGCTCGCCGGCGTCGACGTGCCGATCATCCCCGCGCCGGGAACCATGCTCGCGGTGCGCGAACGGTTCTGCGATCGCGTGATCAGCCACCTTCACCCCGCCGGCGACGGGGACATCATTGTGCCCCAGCGCGGCCTCTCGATCATCGGCTCCACCCAGCGCGTGGCGGAGGACCCCGAGTCCCTCCTCCCGCCACAGGAGGACATCGCCTTCTTGATGAAGAGCGCGACGGCCATGGTGCCCGGCTTCGCCGCAGCAAAACGGCGCGCAGCCTGGTGCGCGGCCCGCCCCCTCGCCAGCGCGTCCGGTACCATACCCCGAGAGCTTCTTGGCGGAGAGCCGGGCGGCGAGGCGAAGGCAGGACGGACCATCAGCAGGGATTTCGTCGCCCTCGACCACGAGGAGATCGATGGAATCTCCGGCCTGTGCACGATCATCGGAGGCAAGGCGACAGTCCTCAGGGCCATGGCCGAAAAGGCCTCCGATCTCGTGTGTCGGAGGCTTGGCGTCGATGCTCCCTGCAGCACCAAGGACTTCGTCCTGCCATCGTGGCGCGACTACTACAGCGGAGGCTCGGCGTGAGCATCGTCTTATTGCGCGTCGCGCGCGGCCTGGCGCAGAGCGCCGCGTACAGCGATTACGAAGTCGAAAGCTCCGAGGCCGAGACGGTCCTGGACGCTCTCGAGCTCATCAGGGGAAGCCGGGAGAGCGGACTCCGTTATCGCCACTCCTGCCATCACGGGTCCTGCGGAACCTGCGGCGCCATCATCGACGGAGTGGAGCGCCTCATGTGTCTCACGCGTCTCGACGAGCTCGGAGCCGGCCCGGTCACGATCGATCCCCTTCGCAAAATGAACGCGATAGGCGACATAGCGGCCGATCCAAGCCCGTTTTTCGCCGAGTTTCCTCGCGGCTCGGGCTACCTGCGCTCAAGCGGGCTCGGGCACGACGGGCCACGGGACGACGGCCTTCCTTACGAACGCATGGAAAACTGCATAGAATGCGGACTGTGCGTCTCCGTGTGTCCGGTCGCCGTTCCCTTCTCCGGCCCCGCCGCCCTCGCGGCGGCGGACCGCGATCGGGAGGAGCGTCCGGGTCGGCTCGACGCGTCGCTCGCCTTCGCGGCGACGGAGCGGGGAGTCGCGGCCTGCGAGCGTCACTTTCTATGCTCGCGGGTCTGCCCGCAGGCAGTGTACCCCGGGCGGCGCATCGAAAACCTGCGCCGCTCATTGGCGCGCAAAGGCTAAAGACCCACATGCGACCCCGGGATCGGCGGCGCGGTCGACACGAGCCCGGCCCGCGGGACTTCGTCGACGGACAACCGGAGTGAGGCGCTAGGATGCTTGCAGACGCGCATATTCACCTGGTGGATCTCCTCGAGCGCGACTCGAGTTTTCCCGAACGTCTCGCCGCCGCCGACTGGATCGGCTGCGCGGCAAGCCACGACGAGCGGGAGTTCGGGCGCAGCGAGGAGCTGCGGAGCGTCATCGAATCGTCGGGAAGGGCCAGCTTCGTCTCAAGCTTCGGCATCCACCCGCAGTGGGCGGTCTGGAAGAACGCCGACTTCCTCGCCGGCCTCGCAGCCGGAGGGAGGATAGCCGCCGTCGGGGAGGCGGGCTTCGATTTCTTCGGCGATCGCCCCGAGCGCGTGCGGACCCCCGAGAATGAGCGGACCCAACGCGGGGTCTTCGAGTTCCAGCTCGCCCTCGCGGAGCGTCACGGCCTGCCGATCCTCCTCCACCTGCGCAAGGCGATGGACCTGGCCTACGCCTACGCGGGCCGCCTCAAACGCCTTCGAGGCGCCGTTTTCCATTCGTTCTCGGGAACCGAGCGCGACGTCGAGTCTCTGCTGGCCAAGGGAGTGCCCGCGTGGTTCTCCTTCGGGACTCCGATCCTCAAGGGGAACAAGCGTTCGCGCGCGGCCTGCGCGGCGGCCCCCATCGACCGCCTCCTCGCCGAGACGGACGCGCCCTGGCAACCCCTCGCAGGAGCGCCCCACTGCCGCGCCGAAGATATCTCGGCGGTCCTCGCCGAGATCGCGGCGATCCGCGGCCTCGAGCCCCGCCGGGTAGAAGAGCAGATCGAGGGCAACTTCCGGCGCTGCTACGGCCCAGGCTGACTCTGAGAGAATCGGGCTCGGGTTTGCGCCTACCCCTATTCACAATAATTCTCAAATGGCTTATACCGTAAAAACTGTGCCTGACATGTAGCCTTTTGCCGCATGCGTGGTTAAACAGTACGGAGTTCTTGGCTCTCGCCGGGTCCCGGATAGAAATCAAACACTCAATATAAAGAAAAACTGTCTGGCCTCGAGCGGCGACCGCGGGTCGAGAGCGAGCGATCTCGGACAAGGAGCGGAAGGTGTCGTTCAGCAGCAATAACGAGATCATTGCCGGCTTCGACGACGAGAAGGATGATACACTGAGGATCATCCTCGAGCGTTGTGCGTCGGATGCGAAATGCATAAAAGTCCATTTGGCCAACCGCATAGACAATTACAATACTGCCTACTTCCAGAGGGCGGTCGATAAGATCATCCTCGCGGGGTTCTCCCAGTTGATGTTCTGCTGCTCCAGCCTCAACTACGTCTCCTCGACCGGGATCGGCGCATTTACCAGTATCCTGAAAGACCTGCGCCTCAGGGGCGGGGGGATGGTCCTCGCGCACGTTCATCCCCGCGTGTATGAAATATTTGAACTTCTCGGATTTACGACGTTCTTCACCTTCAGTAACGACGAAGATACTGCCTACGCGGATTTCCTTCATTCCGCCGCGCCTTCCTCCCCGAAGACATCGGGCGCCTCGGTTTTCCCGCTCGCATTCCGCTGCCCAACGTGCTCAATACGATTAAAGACCTCCAAGCCGGGGAAGTTCCGCTGTTCAGCGTGCCAGACAAAGATCGTGGTGGACGGCGCCGGGCGCGTGCGAGCGTGGCGGGAGGTGAGCGGCTAGACGCCGGGGCTCTATACGGCTTTCGGATATTGACTGGGCCGCCCACACCATTATGCTTTGTTCGAGGATGTCCGCCGTAGTGCGGCCCGCCCTCTGCAGTGCGGAATAGTGATCCGGAAGGAAGAGCGCGATGCCGGAAACTCGCAAGGAAACCGATAGCCTCGGCGAAGTGGATGTCCCCGCAGACAGGCTCTGGGGCGCGCAGACCCAGCGTTCGCTTGAGCACTTCAGCATCGGCAGGGACCTGATTCCGCGGGAGATGATCGGCGCCTACGCCATCCTGAAGAAGGCCGCGGCCGCGGTCAATTATAGGGGAAAACGCCTCGACGTTGAGCGACACAGGCTTATCGTCGCGGCCTGCGACGAGATCCTCGCCGGCCGGCATGAGGAGATGTTTCCGCTCCACGTATGGATGACGGGAAGCGGAACGCAATTCAACATGAATGTGAACGAGGTGATCGCCAATCGCTGCTCGCAGCTCGCGGGGACGCCGCTCGGAAGCAAGACGCCGGTTCACCCCAACGATCACGTCAATATGTCGCAGTCGTCCAACGATTCCTTTCCTTCCGCGATGAACATGGCAGCGGCCATCGCCGTGGAGCGGCGGCTGGTCCCGGCGGTGAAGTCGCTGCGCGATTCGATCGAGGCGAAGGCCGGGCAATGGAACGGCATTGTCAAGATAGGACGCACCCACATGCAGGATGCGACGCCGCTCACCCTCGGCCAGGAATGGTCCGGCTACGCCGGCATGCTCGCGGACGATCTGGAGCGAATCGAGGACGCCCTGGCGGGCGTGTATCGGCTCGCGCTCGGCGGCACAGCGGTGGGCACCGGCGTCAACGCGGCGCCCGATTTCGCCGAGGCCGTCGCCGCCGAAATCGCGACGCTCACGGGTCTGCCCTTCGTCAGCGCGCCGAACAAGTTCGCGGTGCAGGGCGCTCACGACGCCCTGGTACAGCTGTCCGGCACGCTGCGGACGCTCGCCGTATCGCTTTACAAAATCGCCAATGACATCCGGCTCCTCTCCTGCGGCCCGCGAGCCGGTTTTGCCGAGCTTTTGATCCCCGAGAACGAGCCTGGCTCGTCGATCATGCCGGGCAAGGTGAACCCCACCCAGGTCGAGGCGCTTACGATGATCGCGGTCCAGGTGATGGCGAACGATGTGGCGGTGGGCTTCGGCGGCGCCGGCGGCTATCTAGAGATGAACGTCTACAAGCCGCTGATCGTTCACAATGTCATCAACTCAATTGCGATCTTGAGCGATGGCTGCGGCAATTTTCGCAGGTTCCTGATCGAGGGGACGGAGCCGAATCTGAAGAAAATCAAGGAGTATGTCGACCGCTCCCTCATGCTCGTGACCGCGCTCGCGCCGGTCATCGGTTACGACAGGGCTTCGACGATTGCGCACTACGCCATGGACAACGACCTGACGCTGAAGGCCGCCGCGCTGGAGCTTGGATACGTGACGGAAGAGCAGTTCGATCGCGTCGTCGATCCCGCGAACATGGTGAGACCCACCCTGTCGTAGGCCGGAGCGCTGGGCGTCTCGAATCGCGGCGACAACGTCGGCCCCTGAGTGTGGCGGAAGAACAGCGCGAAAGCCGA
>Ga0187810_10000525_pt1 | contig 14581 bp, 14 predicted proteins | sample NC_wetland_sal_i_9_FD_132963 | JGI IMG/M metagenome (GOLD analysis project Ga0187810, IMG submission 132963) | Wetland sediment microbial communities from Neuse River Estuary, North Carolina, USA - ASW_5 | ecosystem: Environmental > Aquatic > Freshwater > Wetlands > Sediment | place: USA: North...
ATAATTCCCCTAATTAGGACACTATTCCTTGTCGCCTTGCCGCTGGTTGCGGCCCGGGGACGGCTCTATTCTAGAACGGCTAAAAGCCCTGGAAACATGAGCGCGATGGAAGGCCGTCATGCGTCTCATTCCTGTGTGTCTCATCGGTTGCGCCTTATTCGCCGGTTTGGCGCCGGCCCAGGCTCGGTTGCGCGGGCATGGCGGCCCGGTGCGCGCCCTGGCGGTCTCGGCCGACGGCGTCACGGCGCTTTCCGGCAGCTTCGACACTTCGGCGATCCTTTGGTCGCTGCAACGCAACGCCGCCGAACAGGTGCTGCGCCTGCATGACGGCGCGGTGAACGCGGTTGCGTTCCTCAAGGACGGCCGCGCCGTCACCGCCGGCGCGGACGCCCGGATCGGTATCTGGACGAAGGGGCGGCCAAAACCCGACGTCGTCCTCGAAGGGCATGCCGGGCCGATCGTCGCGCTGGCGGTGTCGCCCGACGGCGCCACGCTCGCCTCGGCGTCGTGGGACCACACCATCCGGCTGTGGCCGCTCACCGGCGGCGCGCCGCGCGTGCTCAAGGGCAGCGAGCAGAACGTCAACGGCGTCGCCTTTTCGCCCGACGGGAAGGCGGTGGTCAGCGCCGGTTACGACGCGACCTTGCGCATCTGGCCGCTGCGCGGCGGCGGCGCGCCGCATGTGGCGGCGCTGCCGGCTCCGCTCAACGCGGTGACGGTGGCGCCCGACGGCGAAATCATTGCCGCCGGCGCCGACGGCAAGGTGTATTTTTTGTCGCCGGCGGGACAATTGCGCGTCGCGCTCGAAGCCGCGCCGGCGCCGGTGATCGCTCTCGCGCTGTCGGGCAACGGCGAGCGCATCGCGGCGGCGAGCATCGGCGGCTCGGTCGCGATCATCGAGCGCAAGACGCGCCTTGTCGCGCGCACGATTTCCGTGCCGGGCCCGCCGGTCTGGTCGGCGGCGTTCCTGCCCGACAACCGCACGCTCTTGACCGGCGGCGGCGACCGCATCATCCGCCGCTGGGATTCAGAAACCGGCGAGCCGGTCGGCGACGTCGCCGCCGGCGGCGCCGAGGATCCGCTCGCCGCCTATGCCGGCGATCCGGGCGCCCAGGTGTTCCGCGCCTGCGTCGCCTGTCATACGCTCAAGCCCGACGAGGGCAACCGCGCCGGCCCGACGCTCGCCGGCATCTTCGGGCGGCGCATCGCGACGCTGCCGGGCTATAATTTCTCCGAGGCGTTGAAGCATCTCGACATCGTGTGGAATCCTGAAACGGTGGCGAAGCTGTTCGAGCTCGGCCCCGCTGCCTACACGCCGGGCACCAAAATGCCGGATCAGCGCATCGGCGCGCCGGCGGACCGCGACGCCCTGGTGAAATTTCTCGCCAAGGCGACGCAGTAATCAGGTCTTCAGCTTGGTTTCGCGCTCGCGCAGATAATCGTCCGTGGTGCGCGGCTGCGGCCGCGCCGGCGCGCCATAGGGATCGAAGCCCGCGTCGGTGACGGATGTCACGCGGCAGTTCTCGCACATCTTGACGATATCGATCCGGTTCGCGGCGTTCGGGTACATCCAATGCTGGCCTTCGAGCTTGGCGGCGACGCGCTCGATCGTGCTCTTGACGCCGAACGGCTTGCCACAGCGAATGCAATGGAACGGCTCTTCCTGCTTGAGCACGCGCGCCGATGCGGCGCCCGCGTGGAAGTCGAGCCGGGGGACGAGGCTCATCACCTTTTCCGGACAGGTCGCCTTGCAGAGACCGCATTGCACGCAGGCATCCTCGGTGAAGCGCAGCATCGGGCGTTCGGGATCGTCCGACAGCGCGCCGGTGGGGCAGGCGGAGACGCAGGACAGGCACAGCGTGCAGCCTTCGACTCTGATCTCCACATCGCCGAACGGCGCGCCGGCGGGCAAGGCGACGATGTCGGCGGGCGCCAATGCGACGCGATGAAGCTCGCTCAACGCCAGGCGCAGCACGTCGCGCTTGCCGCCGGCCGGCTGGAAGCTCGCGGGCTTGGCCACAGCATCGCCCGGCTCGATCGCGCGCAGCGCTTGCCCGAGCGCGAAGGGATCGTCGGTCTCGATGGCCGCGAGACGTTCGCCCGCGAAGCCGAGCCCGGCCAGGATCGGCTCGGCCAGGGCGATGGTCTGGCGCAAGCCGGCGAGATCATGGCGCGGCTTGGCGCGCAGGATCACGCGCATGGAAGCCGCGCCGTAGGCAAAGGCGGATGCTATCGTTTCCAGGCCGATCTGCGTCACCTCGTTGACGGAAAGCGGCAGGACATTGGCGGGCAATCCGTCGCCGTGGCGGGCGAGCGCGTCGATGAGCTCGCCGCCATGGTCCTCGTCGTGGACGAGGAGAACGGGCGAAACGCCCCCGGCCGCGCGATAGACGGAAAGCAGCGTGCGCAGCTTGCTCAACAGCGCGTCGGCGGGCGGCAGCGCATAGGAGGCGGCGCCGGTCGGGCAGGCGGCGGCGCATTGGCCGCAGCCGGCGCAAATCTTGGCGTCGATCGCGACATGGTCGCCGTCCGGGACGATGGCGCTGGTCGGGCAGAGGTCGAGGCAACGGCGGCAGCCGACGATCTGCGAGCGCGAATGGGCGCAGAGATCGGCGGTGAAGTCGACGTAACGCGGCTTGTCGAAGCTGCCGACGAGATCGCGCGCGCGCAGCACCGCCTTCAGCACGGATGAGGGATCGCCGGGGTCGGCGCGCAAATAGCCGTCGCGCAGATCGGATGCGGGAAACAGCGCCGGGCCGCCCGAGAGGTCGAGCAGGATGTCGCAACGCGACACCGCACCGTCGCGCGGCGGGCCGAAGGCGAGCGCGCCGCGCGAGGAGGGAAGCGGCACGGCGTAGTCGTCGACCACGATCTCGAACGCGCCGAGATGGCCTTTGGCCGCGCGGATCGCGCCCCGCACGATCGGAAACTCGGTCGTGCGCGGCGGCGTCAGATTGCCGGTCCGCGTAACCAGCACCGTGACGTCGAGATGCTCCTTGAGCAGCGAAGCTGCCTCGATCGCGCCGTCATCACGTCCATAGACCAGGACGACGCCCGAGCTCTCCAACTGGACGAAGGACGCCTCGGGCATCGGCGAAGCGGCGGCCGCCGCCAGCGCCGCCATCTTCGGTCCCGCCTGAGCTGCCGCGGCGGACCAGCCGGCGGTTTCGCGCAGATTGGCGAAGCTCAATGCGCCCGCGTTTTCGCCGGCGACCTCGCGGAACAGCGGCGCCTCCTGCGTGCAGCCGACCGTGAGCGGCGATCCCGACGCCGCCAGCGCGCGAAAGCGCTCGAGCTCGGCGCGGCAAAGCTGGCGTCCGCTCACGACTTCGGCGCCGCGGCAGCCGCGCGCCAAGGCGCCGGTGTCGAGCGGCATCGTGTCCTCGCAGGAACAAACCAAGATGGTGCGTCGATCCGGCATCTGTTTTCCGATCCCGCGCGCGGCCCCGCTGGGACTGACCGCCGCCGCGGCCGATGCTATATTGTTAGCGGATCAAAGGTAAGCCTGGGATCGAAAATGCCGCTGGAGCAGCGCAGCCAAACACGGAAATCCGGAGCGCGCGCCCTCGATCTGCCGCCGCCATTCCGGCTGGTGGCGTTGCGCGAGGTCGGCGACGCCTTCGTCCACGCCTGCGCCCACGCCGCGGAACTAGGCGCGGGAACGCTGGTTTTCGTCGGCCGCTTCGATCTCGCCGAATTCGCCGTGGTGCTCGAGCCCGAAGAGCCGCTCGGGCCGGCGCGCCGCGCCTTCTATGCTTGCATGGTTGCGCTCGGCGACGCGCTCGCGGCGGCGGCGCCGCCGGAAAAGCCGATTTCGATCGAATGGCCGGACGCCTTTTATGTCGATCGCGGCCTGGTGGGCGGCGGGCGGCTCGGCTGGCCCGCCCGCGCCAAGGAAGACGCGGCGCCGGACTGGCTGGTCTTCGGCGCTTCGATCCGCACCGTGTCGATGAGCGGCACCGAGGCCGGGCTCCATCCGCTGGCGACCGCGCTCGATGAGGAGGGCTTCGACACCGGCGCCGAGCGCCTGGCCGAAGGTTTCGCCCGGCATCTCATGGCGGCCATCGACCGCTGGCGGGAAAGCGGCTTCGCCCCCATCGCCAAGGACTATCTGTCGAGGCTGCAATCCGGCAAGGGCACGCAAAGCGCGATCGACGAGAACGGCGATCTCCTCATCCGGCGCGCGGACAAGACCGTCGAACGCCGGAAATTGGCGCCGCGCTTGAAAACGCCGTCCTGGCTCGATCCCAAGACGGGAGGGCCGCGCCTGTGAAGCTGCTGCGCACCATCCGGCTCGATCCCTCGGACACCTTCATTTTCCCCGCGGCGGCATCGCCCGGCGAGTGGGCGATTTCCGGCGCCTTCGTTTTCGCCGATGCCGATCTGGCGGCGCTCGCGGGCAAGGAACTCGCGGCCTTCCGCGGCGGCTTTCTCGGCGTACCCTCGCTGGGCTGGTCGACGCTGGTGCAGGTGGTGGAAGCGAAGGCCGAGGATCGCGGCGCGGCGATCGATCAAACGGCGCGGTGCCTGCTCGACCGCTTCGGCGCGCCCGATCGGGCCTCCGCCACCAGGGCCGCGGAGGAGGAGATCGATTTCGCCGCCTCGCTCTGCGATCACCCGCCCGACACCTTGATCGCGGTTCACCGCACGGATGAAAACGGCTCGATCCGCGAAGCCTTTCGCAGCCTGCATACCCGCCCCGGCGCCGGGATGACGCGAGCGTTTTCCTTCCTCAATGCCGACGGCGAGGCAACGGACGGCGAACCGGCGGAAAAGGTCGACTTGGCGAGGCTGGCGCGGGGCGAAGGCCGATGAACGATTTCTGGCTCTCCTGCGGCCATCATCTGACGGACCGGGACGCCGGGGGCGGCCTGCTTGTCAGCGACGAATTCCTGAAAGTCTATCTCGCCCGGCCGGAGCTGATCCCGCCGCCCGAGGCCTGTGCCGCCGAGCGCGGGCTGCACGCGGCGTTGTTCGCCGATCCGCGCCGCCGCGTCGCCGCTGAGGAGATCACGGCCATCGCCGATGCCGACGCCCGCGAGAATTGGACGCTGATGATCGCGTTCCGCGACCATTTGCTGGCGCACAAGACGCTGGAGGCGGCTTATCTCGATCTCATGCGCCGCGGCGCCGGCAACACGCCGCCGCTTTTTCTCAGCCAGCTGGTTCACGTGATCATGCGCAACGTGCTCGACGGCTGCGGCGATCCGTTCGTGGCGCGGGCCGCCGAGTTTTTCTTCCGTCCCCAGCGTTTGACGGTGCATGACGGCGCGTTGCTCGCCGCCGACGACGAGAAAATCGCAGGATCCGGCGCGGCGCCGCTGTCGCCCCTGGTGTCCATGCTGGGGCTCCCCAAGGCCGCCGCGATCGACGTCCTGACCGACGGCAACGCGCCGGGATATTGGGAACGCAGCGACCGTTTCGACATGGCGCTCGACCTTTCCGCCGGCCGCCGCGGCGTCGCGGCGCTCGGCACGGCGCTGGAGCGGTGGATGAGGCACATGTTGGCCATCGACGCCCGGGTCGAGCCGTTGCGCGAAATGCGCGACGTCCCGCTGACCTGGTATGTCGGGCTCGACGCCGAAGGCACGCGCATCGGCGATGCGTTGTGGCAGGGCGAGGAGCTCGACGAACAGACGCGCAGCCGGGTGGTGGCGCTGTTCCGCCTGACCTTCGGCGGCGCGCACGGCTCCGCGCTTCCGGAAGGCGGCGACGCGGTCTATCTCATCCTGGCAATGACCGCCGACAAGGTGCTGCGGATGAAGCCGCAGAATCTGCTGACCGGCTTGCCGGCCCGGCATCTGGCGGCGCTGTCATGAACCCCGCCGCGCCGCTTTTGCGCATTCCCGTCGGCGTAGTGGTCGAGCGCCGCAAGGCGACCTCGCCTTGGGCCGATTTCATCTGGCGGCCGGTGGCGGTGCTCGGCGGCGTGCCCGAGGCGGCGCCGTGGACGCCGCTCGCGAGCACGGGAGACACGGCGACGTTCTACGCCGGCGCGGCCGAGATCGAGCTCTATCGCACGGAAACCGACAATTACCGCCGCAATCTGGCGTCGGGGGTCCCTTCGCTCTGGGTGGCGATGAATCCGACCGGGGGCGAGCCGCCCTATGAAATCGCGGCGGTAACCGCGGATCCCTCGGAAGGCGAGGGCCGCGCCGAACCGGGTTCGGGCATCGTCGAGGCGGTGGCGATGCCCGAGAAGTTGCGCGACGTGATTGCGGCTTTCGTCGCCCAGCACCATGTCGAGCATGTGTTCGAAAAGCGCCAGCGCGACCGGGCCGACCCCGAGGCGTTGGCGCGGCACGCACCGGGGGCCGGGGACGACCATGAGCGGTGACGACGGCTTTCTCGCGCGCTGGGCCCGCCGCAAACAGGGCGCGGCAGCGCCGCCGCGCGGCGATGCGAGGCCGGGGGGCGCGAAGCCGGACGGCGCGAAGCTGGAAAAAGCGGCGGGCGCCGCCGCGTCCGAGGCCTCTTCTGCCGCCGCGCCCGCCGCCGCGGCATCGCCAGACAAAGCGCTTTTCGATCCCGCGCGCCTGCCGCCGCTCGATTCGATCGGCGCCGGATCCGACATCAGCGCTTTTCTTGCCCCCGGCGTGCCCGTTGCTTTGACGCGGGCGGCGCTGCGCCGCGCCTGGTTGGCCGATCCCGCGATTCGCGACTTCATCGGCCTGTCCGAGAATGCGTGGGACTTCAACGCCGTCGGGGGCGTGCCCGGCTTCGGTCCGATCAGCGCGGACGAGGTTCGCCGGCTGCTGGCGCAGGTGACGGGCGAACCGCCAGCCGAGGACCCGGCACCGGCCGCCGCTGCTCCCGCCGCCGCCTCGCCAAATCCCGCTCCAGAGCAGCCGCAACAAAACAAAATTGCCGCTGGCAGCCATGGTGATACGACGCCCGGTGATAAAATCGATATCGCAGCGCAGCATGAATTGGGCAAGCACGAACCTCGCCCATCCTTGCCGCGCCGCGGCCACGGCGGCGCGCTTCCCAAATAAGTTCCATCGCCATAGCTTGAAACTATTGACCCCGCGGCCGATGCGACATTAGCCTTCCCTTGCGGTCTAAACGGGAACGTACGCTTTCCATGATCGACCGGCGATGAGCGACCAAGGACTTCAGGAAGCGATCCGCGCCGCCGGCGGCGTCACCGAGCTTGCGCGCCGGATCGGAATTTCCCAGCCGTCGGTTTCCAACTGGTCGCAGGTTCCCGCCGAACGCGTGCTGTCGGTGGAAGCGGCGACCGGGATCGCGCGCTCGACCTTGCGGCCGGACCTTTACAACGAACAGCCCGGCGAGTTCGACGATGTCGACGCCGCGCGTGCGCAGGAATACGCGCTGCTCGCGGCGTTGCTGAGGCGCGCGCCCAATGCGGCGCTGCTCAAGCGCGTCGCCAAGCTGCGCGGCGACGCGACGCCGCTCGGCGTGGCGCATGCCGCGCTCGCCCAAGCCGCCGACGCCGCCAACCCCGAGAAAGTCGGGCGCGAATTTTTCGAGCTGTTCATCGGCATCGGGCGCGGCGAGTTGCTGCCCTACGGCTCCTATTATCAAACCGGCTTTCTCCACGAGCGCCCGTTGGCGCGTTTGCGCGAGGATCTGGCCGCGCTCGGCATCGAACGCGCCGAGCGGCAATACGAGCCCGAGGATCACGCCGCGATTCTGTGCGAGATCATGGCCGGCCTCGCCGGCGGCCAGTTTGCCGCGCCGGAAGAGGCGCAGCGGGAAATCTTCGACAAGCATCTGGCGCCGTGGATCGGGCGCTTCTTCGCCGATCTGGCGGCCGCCAAGGCTGCCGATTTCTATCGTCATGTCGGGGCGGTCGGGCGTCTGTTCATCGAAATCGAAACGGAAGCATTCGCGCTGCCCGGGTGAACGGGCGCGCCAGGCAAGGAGGACGGTGCAATGAAGGCGGAACGCAAGACGGGCTTGGGACGTCGTCAATTCCTCGGCGCGCTCGGCGCCGGCGCCGCGGTCACCGTGGCGGCTCCGCTCGCCTCCGAGGCGGTGGCGGACAGCGTGAGCAACGACGACAAACGCAAGGCGCAGTACCGGGAATCCGACGAGGTTAAGACCTATTACCGCGTCAACCGCTATCCGAGCTGAGGGAGGCAACCGTGCTGATCAAGAGAACGGAACGTCAGGCGCGGCGCGGCAATCTCGCCGCTTTCGCCAACCAATCGGATCGCGGCCTCGGCCGCCGCGCCTTCCTGCGCCGCTCGGGTCTTGCCGCCGGCGGCCTCGCGGCGCTGGGCGCCTTGCCGCTCGCCACCATGCGCAAGGCCGAAGCGGGTCCGCCGCCCGCCACCGGCGCGGCGGTGGCGATGCGCAAGAGCATCTGCACCCATTGCGCGGTCGGCTGCACGGTGATGGCCGAGGTCGCCAATGGCGTCTGGATCGGCCAGGAACCGGGCTGGGACAGCCCGATCAATCGCGGCTCGCATTGCGCCAAGGGCGCCGCGGTGCGCGAGCTCGTCTCCGGCGAGCGGCGGCTCAAATATCCGCTGAAGCTCGTCGGCGGCCAGTGGACCCGAATCAGCTGGGACCAGGCGATCAACGAGATCGGCGACAAGCTGATGGACATCCGCAAGCAATCGGGCCCGGATTCCGTCTACTGGCTGGGTTCGGCGAAGATGACCAACGAAGGCGCCTACATGTTCCGCAAGATGGGCGCGTTGTGGGGCACCAACAACACCGATCACCAGGCGCGCATCTGCCATTCGACCACGGTCACCGGGGTCGCCAATACCTGGGGCTATGGCGCGATGACCAACAGCTTCAACGACATCCGGAATTCGAAAACCCAGATCATCATGGGCGGCAATCCGGCCGAAGCCCATCCGGTGTCGTTGCAGCACCTTCTGGAAGGAGCCGAACTCAACAAGGCCAACGTCGTCGTCATCGATCCGCGCATGACGCGCACCGCCGCCCACGCCACCGAATACGTGCGGCTGCGGCCGGGCACCGACATTCCGGTGCTCTACGGCATGATGTGGCACATCCTCCAGAACGGGTGGGAGGACAAGGAATTCATCGCGCAGCGCGTCTACGGTTTCGACGACGTGAGCAAGGAGATCGCAAAGTGGACGCCCGAAGAGGTCGAGCGCGTCTCCGGCGTTCCCGGCGAGCAGTTGAAGCGCGTCGCCCAGATGTTCGCGACGCAGAAGCCGGCGACGCTGATCTGGTGCATGGGGCAAACGCAGCACACCGTCGGCACCGCCAATGTGCGGGCGAGCTGCATCGCGCTGCTGCTCACCGGCAATGTCGGCAAGGCCGGCGCCGGCGCCAACATCTTCCGCGGCCATGACAACGTGCAAGGCGCGACCGATGTCGGGCTCGATGTCGTGACCTTGCCGTTCTATTACGGCCTGGCCGAAGGCGCGTGGCGGCATTACAGCCGCGTCTGGGAGATCGATTACGACGACCTGCTGGCGCAATTCGAATCCAAGGAGTTCATGGAGAAGCCCGGCATCCCGCTGACCCGCTGGTTCGACGCCGTCCTGCTGCCGAAAGACAAGGTGGCGCAAAAGGACAATGTGCAGGCGATGTTCGTGCAAGGCCACGCCAGCAACAGCATCGTGCGCATTCCGGAGTCGCTGAATGGGATGCAGAAGCTCGAACTGCTGGTGGTGGTCGATCCGCACCCGACGACCTGGGCCGCGCTGGCGGTCGACGCCGGACGCAAGGACGGCATGTATCTGTTGCCGGCCTGCACTCAGTTCGAGGCCTCGGGCTCGCGCGTGGCATCGAACCGCTCGATGCAATGGGGCGAGCAGGTCGTCAAGCCGATCTTCGAGTCGAAAAACGATCTCGAGATCATGTATCTGCTGACCAAGAAGCTCGGCTTCGCCGACAAGATGTTCAAGAACATCAAGGTCGCCGACGGCACCCCGGTCCCCGAGGACGTGCTGCGCGAGATGAACCGCGCCAGCTGGTCGACCGGCTATTGCGGCCAGTCGCCGGAGCGCATCAAGACCCATATGGCCAACCAGAAGGACTTCGATCTGGTGACCATGCGGGCCAAGAGCGGCCCGGCCAAGGGCGATTATTACGGCCTGCCCTGGCCGTGCTGGGGCTCGCCGGCGGTCAAGCACCCCGGCACACCGCTGCTTTACAACACCTACCTCAACGTCATGGACGGGGGCGGCACCTTCCGCGCCCGTTTCGGCGTCGAGAAAGACGGCGTGAATTTGCTGGCCGAAGGCTCCTACTCGCTCGGCTCCGAGATCAAGGACGGCTATCCCGAGTTCACCATGGCGGTGCTGAAGAAGCTCGGCTGGGAGAAGGACCTCACCGCCGCGGAGATGGCGGTCATCCAAAAGGTCGCGGGAACGCCCGAAAAGATCGATACGGTGTCGTGGTCGTTGGATCTGTCCGGCGGCATCCAGCGCGTCGCGCTGAAGCACGGCTGCGTGCCCTACGGCAACGCCAAGGCGCGCATGAATGCCTTCGGCCTGCCGGATCCGATCCCGCAGCATCGCGAGCCGATCTACACCGCGCGGGTCGATCTGGTCGGGAAATATCCGACCCTGCCCGACGCCATACAGTTCCGGGTGCCCAATATCGGCTTCTCGACGCAGAAGGCGGCGGTGGACAAGGGAATCGCCAAGCAATTCCCGCTGATCCTGAGCACCGGCCGGCTGGTCGAGTACGAGGGCGGCGGCGAAGAGACCCGCTCCAACAAGTGGCTCGCCGAGCTGCAGCAGGACATGTTCATCGAGATCAGCCCGGCGGATGCGGGCGACCGCGGCATCAAGGACGGCGGCTGGGTCTGGGTGACGGGCGCCGAGAACGGCTCCAATGCCAAGATGAAGGCGCTGGTCACCGAACGCGTCGGCAAGGGCGTCGCCTGGATGCCTCTCCACTTCGGCGGCTGGTTCGGCGGCCAGGATTTGCGCTCGAAATATCCGCAGGGCGCCGATCCCATCGTGCTCGGCGAGAGCGCCAACACGATCACCACCTACGGCTACGATCCGGCAACCGGGATGCATGAAGGCAAAGCTACCCTCTGTCAGATCACAGCGGCATAAGGGGAGGCGAAACCATGGCTCGAATGAAATTCCTCTGCGACGCCGACCGCTGCATCGAATGCAACGCCTGCACCACCGCTTGCAAGAACGAAAACGAGGTGCCGTGGGGCATCAACCGCCGGCGCGTCGTCACCCTCAACGACGGCAAGCCGGGCGAACGCTCGGTGTCGATGGCCTGCATGCATTGCACCGACGCGCCGTGCCAGGCGGTGTGTCCGGTCAACGCCTTCTACACCACCGCCGACGCGGTCGTGCTGCATTCGAAGGACATCTGCATCGGCTGCGGCTATTGCTTCTACGCCTGCCCGTTCGGCGCGCCGCAATATCCGCGGGTCGGCAATTTCGGCACCCGCGGCAAGATGGACAAATGCACGTTCTGCGCCGGCGGTCCGGAACCGAACAACACCCCGGCCCAGTACGAGAAATACGGCGCCGACCGCCTGGCCGAGGGCAAGCTGCCGCTATGCGCGGAAATGTGCTCGACCAAGGCCTTGCTCGCCGGCGATGGCGACGTCATCGCGCAGATCTACAAGGAACGGGTGGTGAAGCGCGGTTACGGCTCCGGCGCCTGGGGCTGGAAGACCGCGTACCGCGAGACGATCACTTCGTGACGAAAAGTCGATAACGAGCCGGAATTGGGAGGAATTGCCATGACGACGCTTCTTGCCAGACTTCGTAACGTCGTTGGCGCCTTGATGCTGATCGCGGCCGCTATGTCGTGGCAACCGGCGGCGGCGCAGCAGCCGAGCTCGGTCGATCCGAACGCGAGCGCGGTCAGCGAGGAGCAGCTGCTGCAGCAGATGCATACGATCCGGGGCCTCGGCAGCATCCCCGATGTCAAATCCTACACGCTCGAGCAGCCGCAGGGACAAGAGTGGCGCCATTACCATGAGGTGACGCTGCGCTGGATCGGCGCCATCGTGATCCTCGGCGTTCTGGCGCTGCTCGTCGTCTACTATGTGACGCACGGCAAGATGCGCATCGAAGGCGGGCGCTCGGGACGCAAGATCCTGCGCTTCACCGCCTATGAGCGGTCCGTGCATTGGATGATGGCCGCCTGTTTCGTCATCCTCGGGCTGTCGGGGCTCAACATCACCTTCGGCCGGGCGCTGCTGCTGCCCTTGATGAGTCCCGAGGCCTATACCGCCTTGTCGGAATGGGCGAAATACGCCCACAACTTCCTGAGCTTCCCGTTCACGGTCGGCCTCGTCCTGATGTTCTTCATGTGGGCGGTCCAGAACCTTCCTGCCAAGAAGGTCGACATCGAATGGCTGAAGCGCGGCGGCGGCATGTTCGGCAAGAAAGGCGACCATCCGCCGGCCGGCAAATTCAACGCCGGCGAGAAGATACTCTTCTGGAGCATCTGTCTGGCCGGCGGCGCGATCGCGGTGAGCGGCTATCTGCTGATCTTCCCGTTCTACGGCACGGACGTTCACAACATGCAATGGGCCGAAGTGGTTCACAGCATCTTCGCGGTATGTTTTATCGCCGCCATGCTGGCGCACATCTACCTCGGCACGATCGGCATGGAAGGCGCGTTCGAATCCATGGGCGAGGGCACCGTCGACGTCAATTGGGCCAAGGAGCACCACAGCCTGTGGCTCGAGGAGGAGCGCTCCCGCACCGCGCCCAGCAGCCCGTCACCGCGTCAACGGCCGGCAACCTCCGGGGATTAGACGCGGCCGCGCAATCCCGTAAGGGCGGTCAGAGAGCGATCCCGATCGCCAAGAGCGCGGCGTAGAAGACGGCCAGCGTTGCAGCTTTCGGCGTCATGGGAAACAAATCCTCGAACCGGTCGCGAGTGGAAATGACGCGCGCGACGCGCATCGCTTGCGGCAGCGTGAGCAAAGGCAGCAGGACCCACGGGCTGAACCCCCGGCCGAGCCAGAACCAGAAGGGGATAATGTAGGAGAACGCCGACAGCGCGACGATCTCAAAGCGGGTCCACGCCATCCCGAAGCGCACGGTTCCGGTGCGCCATCCCTTCGCCCGGTCGGGAACGTGATCGCGCATGTCGTCGATCAGCAGAACGTTGGTGACCAGCGCGCCCACGGGCAAGCCGAGCACAAAGGCGTTCAACGGAAACGCCGGAGCGGCGGGCGGCCAATCCGACGGGGAGAGATAGAGCGGCGCCGCCTGGATGAAATAGGTTCCGACCACCGCCACGATGCCGAACATGACGAAGAAGATCGGATCGGCGAGCCCGAGCCGGGCATAAGCGAGCGGGCCGGCCGCATAGGACCAGCTCGAGACGACGCCGAGAATCCCGAACGCCACGACGAGAGGACCGCCGACATGCAGAAGATACGGCCCGGTCAGCAAGGCCGCGCCGTAGCAAAAGGCAATCGCGCCCCGGAGCACGGACAGCGAAAGCGTGCCTTTTTTTATGGCTTCGACCAGCTCGGGGTGTTCGCGGTTTTCCGGATGCCGGACGAGAAGCTCGTAATTGTCGGTGAAGACGCCGCCCACATGCAAGAGCCAGCTCGCGAGAAATCCGACCAGAGCGGGCAGCGCCGCGAAGACGTGATCGTGGATTGCGAGTCCGATCCCGACCAGGACCGGCGCCGCGGCGGTCGGCAGGGTGTGGGTCGGATACAACAAAAGCCTGACCCATAATTCCCGCCGGGACAGCGGCGATACGGGCGCCATGCCGATTTGTCCTTAAGCCGCAACCGTTATGGGGTTGCCAGCACGTAAGCGATCAGTTGCTGCAACTCGGCGTCGGTCGCGTTGATCTTCATGTGGCCGGTTCCGTTCTTGAGTTCGGCCGCCAGCTTCGCCGCCGCATCGGACTGACCCTTATACTTCGCCGCGATGTCCTTGAAGCTCGGGCCCACTTTCTTCTGATCGACGGCATGACAGCCCATGCAGCCTTTGCCCTGGGCCAGCTGGCTGGCGTCTTGCGCGCGCGCTCCGGCCGCAAGCAGAACGGTCATGCCGAGGGCAAGACCCAATCGCAACATCTTCATTCGAACCTCCATCGATGGTTTCATCTGGGAAGAAGGGGTTTCATTCTCACCGGGGTTTTGGAGAACGGCGTTTACCCGGTCATCAGATTTCCGCCGATCCCGATCGCCATCAAAACCAGCAACGCCAGCCCGATGGCCACGAGGCTGAAGCCCAAGAGTTTGGAGCCGAGCGTCATCGGCCGCGACGGCGCGTCCACCAAATTGTCCTGAAGCCGTCCGGTTTCCACCAAGCGGTCGTATTCGACGGCGTATTCGCGCTGGAACTCCTCGATCGGCATCGACCCGGTGAAGATGACGATATCGAGCGGGAACTTGTCCGGCCGCCAGTGATTGGCGAAGTAGTGGATGGTGAAAAGATAGATGGCGGCGAGCAAGGCCTCGTCGCCGTGGACGACGGTGGCGACGTTGATGGCCCATCCCGGCAGGTAGGCGCCGGTGAGCGTCTTGAACCACAACATGGCGCCAGTTGCGGCGAGCATGGTAACGCCCCAGAACGGCGCCCAGTAATCGAACTTTTGCTGATAGTTCCAATGGTCGAAGACCGGCCGCGGGCCATAACCGAAAAACCATTCGAGCATGGCGATCAAG
>Ga0187810_10000526_pt1 | contig 14571 bp, 16 predicted proteins | sample NC_wetland_sal_i_9_FD_132963 | JGI IMG/M metagenome (GOLD analysis project Ga0187810, IMG submission 132963) | Wetland sediment microbial communities from Neuse River Estuary, North Carolina, USA - ASW_5 | ecosystem: Environmental > Aquatic > Freshwater > Wetlands > Sediment | place: USA: North...
CAGAGTGGACCGACTGGGTTCGCCTCCGTGGGTGCGGCTGCACGAGGCGCTCCGATGTCTGGAAAAGGGAATCGCCTCATTGGAACGCTACTTCCGTCGATACGGGCTGTTACTCGATTCGAAAGACCTCCTGAGCCGAGTTCGAAATCAAATCGATCGATACCGAGTGACGTAACTCGCAGGTCATCAGCGAACGTGATGGTGGATGCAACGATTGTTCCGCCGACTACAACTCACCTAGTTGCAACAGGCATCTCACCTCGGATCAGCCCAGGCGTGTGTGAGGTCGAGTACCCCCAGGCTGATCCGTCAGGATAATTTGAAGGGACTCGCGTGGGGGCTGGGGGCGAAGACGGTGGTCGACCGGGTCTACAAGGCCGATATCCCTGAAAAGAGAAAGGCTCTGGAAATGCTGAAGACGGAGTTCTCCAAGCTCCATTCCCGGACTGATTGGGCTAAGCTCAGGGTCGAACCCCTTCTACAGCATGTGAAGCAGCTGGAACAGAGATTGAAGTCGCAAAGTTCGACGCGCTTGACCAAGGGAGTGAGGTTGTTCCACTCGGACTTGGTATACCTTCGAGAGAATGTCAACGGACTGAAAGAGATCCTTCAGTCCGAGAAGAAATCTCTGCAGCGAAGAATCAAGGCCCCCGAACGACGAGGACGCTAACACCCCTCCGTCCAATCGGCGACCTCCCCCTTGAGGTGGAGTTCAGTCGGAGACACCCCCCATGTGTGCGATGTCGATCGAGCGTTCTGCTCGGTGGCTGCGAACCGTCACACTCACCTCTGAGTGGGTGCAAGGTCGATTGCACCTTTGAATGGCTGGCCCCTCGAAAGGGTACTTTCCGCCTACGCCAGCGTGGTCGAGGTACGAAGTTGCCCAGTTCAGGGATTTGCCCTTGACCGCACCCGCGCGGGATTCGGGGGAATCTCTCCCGGTCGGGTCTCTTCGAGGTATTCCTTCTCCTCCCACATGTCGTAGGCAATCGCTACCGCAGCCATCTGCGTGATGATCGCGAAGGCGTTCACTACGTGGACGAAGAGGATGGCGTTCCAGACGGTGATGCCGAAGAGGATCAACCATCCGGCACCGACGTTGAAGAGCAGGAGTGGGCCAAGGATGGCCACCAGTATCGCGAGGGAAAAGGTCGCCGAGGCGATGCGCTTCATCCGCCCTGGGACCGTGGTTCTCCGTAGGGCTGCGAAATTGTAGTACGCAATGAGCACGATGATGAACCCAAGGCCTGCATGGAGGTAGGTCAAGAGGGGCTGCCAGAAGGGGGTCATGGAGAGAAGGAAATCCAGGAAAACAATCCAGATGGCAGCGTAGAGGGCCGCCCAGAGCCGCATCGACGCGCCTCGCAACTCGCTTCGCTGTTGGGAGTCTAAAGGTTCCGTCGGTCTAACTTGACCTAGGTTCTTCCCCAAACACCGGGGGGGTGCAGAAATTCGTGAAGGATGGTCGCAACAGTCTCAACATCGAACTGGATGCAAGCGGTTGGACCTGGCGACGCAGCGGTAGCGGCCGTGGCTCAGTTTCGGTACTGAGCCCAAGTCTGATCGTGGTGGCAGCCTAGATCGTAACGACGATCTTCCCCTTCGCGTGTCCTTCGATGAGATACCGGTAGGCGTCCGGGACTTGTTCGAATGGGAATCGCTTGTCAATCACGGGTGCAAGCTTCCCGGCGTCGATGAGTTCCGTGAGTGCGACCAACGTAGGCTTCCGGACCGAAGCGACGAAGAACTTAGAACGGGGGCCCACGATGCGGGTACCAATCATTCCTTTGAAAACCAGCTTGGGAAGAAGTTTCCCCACTGAGCCGGGCCCGGCGCCTACCACCAGCAGCAGACCTCCGGGATTGAGGACACGACGGTAGGCCGCAAGCGAGTGGTTGAGTTGGGTGTCGAAGATGACGTCGTACCGTTGGCCACTCTTCGTAAAGTCCTCGCGCGAGTAATCGAAAACTCGCTCAACGCCGAGGGACTTGTTCCACTCGAGCATCCGAGCACTGCAGACACAGCTCACTTGCGCGCTAAGCGCCTGAGCGATCTGGACGGCAAAGGTTCCGACCCCGCCCGACGCACCATTTATCAGGACTCGCTGACCGGGCCTAACCTGGGCCCTGTCGTGGAGGCCCTGGAAGGCTGTGACGGCCGCGATGGGGACGGCAGCGGCCTCCTCGAACGTCAGCCGCGTTGGCTTCGGCGCTACCTCACTCCCGTCCGAGACGGCGTACTCCGCGTAGGCGCCGCGACCGACGCCGTAGACCTCGTCTCCCGCGTGGAGGTCCTTCACATCCTTCCCGACCACTTCTACTCGACCGGCGAGGTCAAGCCCGGGCCGTCCCTCTTTCGGCTTGAAGAACCCCCGTCCTTTCCTCATTATGAACGGCAGATGCAGGTTGTGTCGGTCCGCAGGATTCACGGAGGAAGCGTGAACCCGCACTAGGACCTCGTGGCTGTCCCGGAACGCGGGGAGCGGAACGTCTCGCATTTTCAGAACCTCAGGCGAGCCGTACCGTTCGAAGACCCACGCCTTCATCGTGGCCGGCAGGCCGACCCCTGGACTCGACACTTCTTCTACCATTCCTGGAAGCTGCGAAGTGTATACGAGTTCTTCCAAGTCCAGGTCGATAAGCCCTTTGGCCGGAAGTTGGTCCCTCAAGTCTTGGGTGGGCCGCGGTTCCGACGAATGCGTGTAAGCGGCGTTGCAGCCACCTGTCGTCTCGTCAGGCGAAATGACTTTCTCAGCCTGGCCGAACGAGCGCGATACGGGGGCTCCACAATCGAGCGTGAAGCGAGTCCGTTCCACGTCGAGTCTAACGCGCTCTGCTAGTCTAGCCTGCCGGTTACCAGATCTCGAGGCTCGGGATTTTCAGAGACCGAGCTAGGACCGGCCTTCCGCGGATCCATGGCGAACTTGGTCACGAAGGCGACCAGCATCACGAAGAGGTCAATGAAGAAGAACGTCGTGGCAAGGCGAAGGTCTGGCCACGAGGCGATGGTGAGGATAATCAAAACTGCCCCTGCGCCAAGGAACCAAGGTCGTACCTGCTTCCAGCGCATGTTCCTCAACAACCCTTCGTGCGCGACTGCAAGTCTACCCGGTCTTCGCTGGAATCTCCGGGCCCCGCTTCACCGGGCGCTGTAAGAAGGATTACGGCCCCGTCCGACATATAGATTCGGACTAGCCGAGCTGCGAGTTACTTGCAAGGTTGATTGCACACAGAGCGCCCAAACGGGTGGCTCAGCTCAACAATTGACGCCGCTGAACTCGCTTATGGCGACTTTTTCTTGAGAACCACGCCGACTTCCTGCTCCACGTGGAGCAGGTCCTCTTCGAATCTCTCCTCGGAGATACGGCCGTTCACGACTCGATAGAAGCTCATTCCGGCCCACCTCACCGTTTTCCCGGTCGGTAGAATGCACCAAACCCATTCGCCCCGTTGGGTGCCCCCCGTAGACCACCGGAGCGCTACCGCATCGCCCCCTGCAATCTCCTCCTCGATCTTGATCCAGAGATCCGGGAAATCCGTTCGCAAGAAGGCCACCAAGTCCTTGGCCTGCTCGAGGCCGCGGAGTCCTTTTCGCATCCCCGGACCGTAAACCGTGGCGTCGGGGCACAAAATTGCTCGACCAATGAGAGGTTCCCCTTCCCCCAAACCTCTTCCATGTATCTGCGCACAAGCATTCTGTTTTTCTTAGGTGACATCGCCAACCCCAAGCCGGACCGGTCCGTCGGTTTGATAAAGACACTCGGGGGAATTACAGAAGGCGAATCCCCCGCTCCGAAGTGTTGTAGCAGCATCAAGTGGCACTCGGTGGGTGCAACAGCCATCTCACCCTCGGCTTCGCGACGTAGCCGCACAGCTGACGCTACGCGCTTTGGTTGAGAGCTTATACATCAACAGGATTCCTTTCCTGCCTAAGGAATGCCCGCCAAGGTGGTCGTCCCGCTCTTCGAAGCGATGGTACCCGACGGTCTCCGCCTCGGAGGGAACTACCTTGTCGAGTTCGAACCAAGCTCCCCTTGGTACGAGGCCTCGGTCACTATCGCTGCTCGTTCCGTCCAGAGCGGTCTGAAGACCGAGTACCATTCCTTTCACCGGAATATCGCCGATGTGAAGGAGGCTCTCGAGGGCCTCGGGCTTTCTGTCGATAGAGAAACGAAGAGGGGGATGCTGCGGCTCATCGACAGTTACGCCCCCGCGACGAGGCAGGCCAAGGGCCAATCACTAGGCAGAGTAGGCTTTCTTGCCAACAGAATCCCTGATGTTAGCAGGTGGGGCAGGGCCATCAAGAAGCAGATCGCCGCCGGCTTTGAAGAACGAGACCGGAGGTGGCTCCACATCGACGACAACACATCCCTCCTGCTCCAGTTCACGGACGAGGAGTCGATGCTGAACGGGTGGCGGACGGTCTTCATCCCCTGGGGAAGGGCACGCGAGTTGATCACGGTCAACGGCTTCGTGAAAGGAATCGCCTCAGAAGCGTTTTACCGGAAGAACGAGGCGCTTTACGACGGCGTGTTCGACATGGTGACCAACGAGAAGGAAGGTAGGCTGGAGCACTTCATACGGGCCCGGAGGGTCCAGGGGGAATCCATTGATTCGCGGTGGAAGCCGGTCCGATTGCGTCCGCGCGGACAGGTGGTGATTGGTCGGCAGGCGCTCTCGCGGGGAACGAGACACCTAGCGGCCGTGATGTTCACTGACATGGTGGGTTACAGTAAACTGATGAAGAAGGGCGAACAGCTTACACTGAAGCTCCTCGACGCGCAGGAGAGGGCCGTCCGATCCACGATCCCCAAGTACGAGGGGAAGGTGATCAAGGGAACCGGCGATGGATTCCTCGTTGAATTCGGGAGTGCGCTCGCGGCCGCGGAGTGCGCTGTTGCCGTCCAGCGGCGGATGGAGCGGGTGAGGGGAGGCTACGGGGTCACGATAGGCGTCCACGTCGGAGACGTAATCCACTCAGGCGGAGACATCTTCGGTGACGCGGTCAACATCGCGGCGAGGCTGCAGGCGTGCGCGAAACCGGGCGGTATCTGCATCTCGAGGCAGGTCCACGAACAGGTGTCGGGCAAGATTCGGTTTCCAATGCGTTACCTCGGGACCCCCAAGCTGAAGAATATAGTCGCCAAGGTAGGAGTCTACGAGCTTATCCCCGGCGCCCGCTAGTCCTCCGAACCGAAGGGATCTCGGATGGCCCGACGAGCCCCTACGGAGAATGTGGATACTTATCATAAGAGCCGTTCTCGGAGCCATGGCGACTGCCTTAGTCGACGCTTACCGTCTAAGAGGCAGAGGGCGCAGCGACGCCTAAGGAGCCGTACTCCGAGCAAGAAACCCGTTTCTAACGACGATCCTGGCGCGCGATAGCGACGCCGCATACGCCACCAGTGGGTGCAAGAGCTGTTGCACCGACCTTCGAGATGAGGAGGACGACGTCGCTCCTCTCACTCCTTCTGAGGTCGAAGTTCCAGACCAAGCTGCCGTGCCGCACCGAGGTCATCTCGATTGGCCCAATGTTCGGTGATCCGCCCGTCGACAATCCTGAACAAGTGGAGATGCTGCCCGGTGTACTTCCGCCCGGTCGGTCGCAGACCCGTAAAGATCCCCCCGTTCACGGGTATCTCCGGTTCCTGAGTGTGCACGCCGCTGCAAGTGGTTCGAACTGCGACCCACTCCCCCTCCGCGATCATTTCGTGGAGCGTATGGGTCTCGTGCAGTGAACAGAGGCTTCGGTAGACCTTCTCGAGAGTGGCGTTATCGACTTTCCGGCCATGATTCCAAGATTCGGGGGCCCACAGAGCCGCGGCACTGTGACTGTCTCCCGCGTTCACGAGCTCGAATTGCCGTCGAACGATCTCCTTGTTTTCTTCGGCCGTCATGGGGCCTACCGAAATCCCTTATGAATATGGGGTATGCAACTCTGACCCATCATTGGATCCGACTCAAAGAAGGTGCAACACGGGTTGCACACCGTGGTTGAATCGAGGGCGGGTCAGGAGCCGGCGACGAGTAAGGAGGGTGTGCTTGGAAGGGGATGAAGGGCCCTGAGGTGAGATTCTCCTTCCACCAGCGTACTTCCCCTAACAAGCTCGCGATGGTCGACTCCTCGCGCAGTGCTTAACATTGGGAAAGGGAGTCCTAACCCCGTGACGGAATCGCGTCGTCGGCTCGCCGCGATCATGTTTACCGACATGGTCGGGTATTCCGCCCTCGCCCAGGCGGACGAAGCAACCTCCCTTGCGGTCCTGGACGATCACAATCGTCTCCTGCGCCCCATTTTCCAAAAGTTTCGCGGTCACGAGGTCAAAACGGTCGGCGACGCCTTCCTGGTCGAATTCGAGAGTGCGTTGGACGCCGCTCGATGCGCTCTGGAGATCCAGAAAACTCTCCACGATTACAATACGTCGTCTCCGGACGGGCGGAAGATACGGGTTCGGATCGGAATCCACGTCGGGGACGTTGTGGAAGCGAACGGCGACGTGCTGGGGGATGCCGTGAACATCGCCTCGCGCATCCAACCGTTGGCGGAGCCGGGGGGAATCTGCCTATCCCAACAGGTGTACGACCAGGTTCAGAACAAGATCTCGACGCCCATCGAGCGGCTGCCTCCGCTCTCGCTCAAGAACATTCGCTTCCCGACGACGGTCTACAAGATCGTTCCAGTGTGGGATACGGGGTTGGGGAAGAGATTGGTTTCAGAGCCCCCGGGGGGCCACAGCCTGGCTGTCCTGCCGCTGGCGAACATCAGCCCCGATCCGCGCGACGAATACTTCGCGGACGGTCTCACCGAAGAGCTGATTGCGGTCTTGTCCCAAGTCCGCGACCTGAGCGTGGTCGCTCGCACTTCGGTAGTCCCGTACAAGTCCGCGCCGAAATCCATCTCGCAGGTCGGCGGGGAGTTGGGCGTGGACACGATCCTCGAAGGGAGCGTTCGCAAAGCGGGAAATCGCATTCGGATCTCGCTCCAGCTCGTGGATGTGCCCACCCAGAGGCACATCTGGGCGAGCACCTACAATCGAGAGATCGACGACGTTTTCGCCGTCCAGACCGACATCGCGGAACGGACCGCCGAAGCCTTGCGTCTCGAATTCGCCAAGACGGACGCCCCTGGCTCGAAGCGGAGGCCGGCACCGGACCCGAGGGCCTACGACTTCTACCTCAAGGGGCTGGTCGCAGCGATAGAGTCTTTCGGGAGTGGGATTGACGAAGCGGTCCGGTGCTTCGACCAAGCCACCCGGCTGGACCCGGCCTTCGCCGAGGCATTCGCCGCGTGGGCGAACTTGTACGTCGTTGCAGCGGCGGATTATCTCCCCATGCGGGAGGTGATGCCGCACGCGCGCGAACTGACGGCTCGAGCGTTGGAGCTCGATCCCGAATCCTCGGAAGCTCACTCGTCGCTAGGGAATATCGCATTCCAGTTCGATCACGACTGGACTCTGGCCGAGACCGAGTTCCGGAAGGCCATCTCTCTGAACCCGAGTAATCTGATGGCCCATCGCTTCTTGGGGTCCATGCTCCTTGCCCTCGGGCGACTGGACGAGGCAAGGGATGAAGTCCGCCGGCAGATTCGCCTCGATCCCGCCGGCTCTGGCCTGGCGATGCTCGGTGTGGTCGAGCTCGCCGCGGGAAACTATGAGGCGGCGATTGAGCTTACCCGGCAGCACAGCAATGCGAATCCATCCGAGGTAGGCGGCCACGTTTTTCTCGGGCTCTGTTACCTGAAGGCCGGTCGGCGGACCGATGCGCTCCGGGAGGCCGACTTTCCCCTGACGAATGCGAACGACGTGGAACGGTTCGATCACTCTCTCCTGAACGCCCTGCTCGGCAAGCCTGAGGAGGCGCGCTTGGTGGCGGCGGAGGTGGAACGTGGGGAGGCGAAGTCCTATACCTCGGCAACCCACCTTGCCCTCCTCTACGCCGCCCTCGGCGAGAAGGCGAAGGCTCTGGACCTCCTCGAAAAAGACTACCGGGAGGGTGACCGCGTCCTCTGGAGTTACTTTCGAGGGATCTGGTTCGACTCAATCCGCGACGAGCCCAGATTTGTCGCTCTTCTGAGGGAGTACGGACTTCCGACCGACACCGTCGACGGTTCGACTTCACCGAAGATCTGAGGCCGGACCGCATACCCCCTCGAGCGACCCGTTCATCGGATCGTACGACGAGTGTTATGGTCGCCGCCCCCGACGTTGGTGGTCTGCGCAGGCCAAAGATCGCTGTAAGGTTGGTTGCACCGAGTCCGGCAGAATGCGCTGGGCTAGTCCCGAAACCATAACCTAGCCAAGGTCAATGCAGCGCCGTTGGCGACTCGAATCGAAGCGGACATCCTTATCCCTGGCTCGGGTGAGGCTGTCCACAACGGGTGCGTAGTCTTCGAGGGTTCGACGATCTCGTACGCGGGGCCCATCGAAAACGCACCGAAGTCAACCTCCTCCGACACTACCGTAGGTGCTGCAGCGGTGCTCCCCGGACTGTGGGATTGCCATACCCACTTCTCCGGGGTGCGCAAACTCACCATGGAAGAGCTGGTTTACACCTCACCGTGGGTCAGCATTGTGCGCGCGGCGAAAGACGCGGAGAAGGCTCTGCGAGCGGGATTCACCTCCGTCCGCGAGCTCGGCGGGCACGGAATCCAATTGAGCCGAGCGGTGAATGAAGGCTCGATCCCAGGTCCTCACATCTACGGAGCCGGCACGGCGTTGAGTGTCACGGGGGGCCACGGCGACGCACACGCCTACCCGCTCGAGTATGTCCATTACATGGCGAGGCAGCTCGACATTCCCGGACCCTGCGACGGAGTCCCAGAATGCCTACAGGCGGTCCGGAAAGTGCTTCGTCTGGGGGCCCCGATCATCAAGATCTGCGCGTCCGGGGGGGTTCTCAGCGATTTGGACAGTCCCGTTCACCGACAGTTCTCGGACGATGAGCTGAGGGCGATCGTGGACGAGGCGAGTCGAGCCGAACGCATTGTGGCGGCCCACTGCCACGGAAAGGCCGGGATCATGGCCGCTCTCAAGGCAGGGGTAAAGACGATCGAGCACGGATCGTATCTGGACCAGGAGGCGATCGACCTCATGCTCGAAAAAGGTGCGATGCTGGTGCCTACGCGGTCGATTGTCACCGGAATCATGGCACAGGGTAAGGCCTCGGGACTCCCAGATTTCATGCTAGAAAAGGCCCGAACGGTCTACGAGCGACACGGCGAGTCGATGCGCCTCGCCGTACGAGCAAAGGTCCCGATTGCTCTCGGCACTGACACACTGGGTTCGAGCGACGCAGCCCCAGCGTACTGGGGTGCGAACGGTAGGGAACTCACCCTGATGGTCGAGGATGGAGGCATGACGCCACTTCAGGCCATCGAGGCCGCTACCGCGAACGGCCCTCCAACTCTCGGTCCGCAGGCGCCGAAGTCCGGTCGGTTGCGCGAAGGATTCGCCGCGGACGTAATCGTGGTTAGTGAGGATCCCCTGAAGAGAATCACTGCGCTCGCGGATCCGAATACCATCCTGCGTGTGTGGAAGGACGGTAAGCTCGCGGTCAAACGGCCGAGCGAGTCCTAACTCGTCCCCACCGGTGGAGGCGGTCCCTCTCGCTAGGTGCAACGATGGGTCTTGGTCACGTGGACTCGCAAGCAACAGGATGCGATGTAGTTTCCAGTAGGACGTCGTCGGACCGGCCCCACAACTCTAGGAGGATCAGGCCCGTTTACCCGCCTTCGCATGCCCTAGCGCGCTCCTCGCGGTAGGTCATCGACCGCGCACCGATTGCGGTCAGGTCATTGGTCGCGCGCCCCACTTCAAACTCGCGGACGCGCGACCGTTCCCTCACTTCGTTGCGCTCGGCGACCATGACGGGACCACGGCTCGGTCCGACAACGCGCCCGGCGGTTACGAGAAGAAGCTTGGCAGGATTCGGGTCTGGCGCCGATTAGGTAGGCCATCACTCGCTAGGAAGCGGATGGAAGCGACCTCCGGTCCCACATCACTTTAAGTGACAATATCGTGAGAACCAGCGCGAATGTCAACCCATTCGCAACGATCACCGGCCACGCGGAGATGAGGAGGCCGTACATCAGCCACACTAGCGATCCTATCGAAAGGACCAGGAATGTGATCAGAGAGATTTCTTCCGCCCGCTTCAACCGCCAAACGCGAATCACTTGAGGGACGAACGCAGCCGTGGTACAGACCGCTGCGATTGAGCCGATCAGGGTAATTGACCAAGTGGGCAACACCACAACACCCGCCTCCGTCGTCTCCGACGGAGGAAGGCTTGGATTTAAGGTCCATATCCCGATCTGACAAATCCTCCGGCGTGCGGGAGGTCGTACCGAAGACCTCACGAAACCTGTCCTTTTCCAACGCGCGGGATTGCCCCGGTTCAGCGGGGACGCCGCGGCGCTCTAGGGTTTGGTTCGAGCGACGACGCCGTCCAAGAAATCTCGGTGGGTCTCCATATACAGATCCCGCTCGCTGAGAATCGGCCCGTGACCACTCTTCTCGAAGATGACGAGCTTGGATCCCCGGATGCCGCGGTGAATGCGTCGGGAGAATGAGATATCCAACACGTCAAACCGGCCGACCGCTACCAGCGTGGGAAGCCGGATCTCTTTCAATCTCGAGGTAACTTCCCAATCCTTCATTGACCCACCGGGCGGGCTCAAAACCCCGGTGTCCCTCCCGTAAAAGAGGCGGGACACTCGGGGGTTGTTCGTCCTCCACATCTCGACAACCTCCCAAGGACTGACGCGGAGCGTGCCGAGGAGAGCCGGCCGACCTTCCGAAGTCCGCCGCGGCAGCCTCTCGTACTCCTTTCGGGCCTCCAAGTAGCGAGGGTCCTTCAGGTCGCCCTGTGATTCGTATCTCTCGATGACCGACCGCAGTCGCTTCGGAGCCCGAGCAAAGTGTCGAAGCTCATCGTCGAAGAGTTCCTTCGAACTCGAGAATCCATCGGACAGACCCAGGCTCACGACGCTCTTGGGAAACCGCAGCGCCATTTCGAGGGCGATCGGAACGCCGAAGCTGGTCCCGATCAGGTGCACTTTCCCTAGGCGGAGGGCGCGACGGACGCCCTCGGCCTCTTCGGCGCGACGTGGGAGAGTGTAATTCCCGGGCTCCCGCGGTCGCTGGGAACGGCCGCACCCGGACTGGTCGTACCAGACAACTCGGTAACCGAATTGAGCGAGGTCGGCGAAGGGGAGCAGAAGGATGTGGCTCGCGCCCGGTCCGCCGTGAATGATGAGGAGCGTCCCTTTCTCGGGATTCCCACGGGAACGGTAGAACAGGCGGTGTCCTCGGACCTGGACGAACCCGGTACGGAAGCCATCCGTCATCGACTCGTCAATTCACGGCGCCTTAAGCGCTCTCCAACCTCGATGACAAGGACCCCGTCCTGTGACGGGAGGCCATTGGCGGCTTGTTCGAACCGTTTTCTCAGGACGGAGTTGTGTAACGGGTGGGTTTGCTGTCCAGAGAGGCGAAATCCGGTGACATTTGGCTCCAGGGGCAGTCACACATTTCCTCCGACGTCTCATGAGTGAAACCGGGCACCTGTCCTGTGAAGGTGGGTGCAACAGCCGTTGCACCTGCGTGTCTCGATGAGGGAGAGACTCCGGGCTCGCCCCGGTAATCTGGTCGGTTACCTCAGCCTCGCGATCCTGGCTCTCGGTGGTGCCGTCCGTTTCCGTCGAGGGTGGGGCCCAGGTCGTCACGGGGAGCGACGCGGGAACTCACCTCGCGTCCGCTACCCGAGGTCCCACGGTCCCCCGTGAGGGGGAGTCCACCCGTCGGGCTAGCCCGTTTCACCACCCCTTCGAACTCTTTTAAGACCCAAACCAATCCCTTCCGCGAACACCCATGAGCGGCGAAGTCGGCCACTTTGAGATACCCGCAGACAACACCGAACGAGCGCGTAAGTTCTACTCGACTACCTTTGGTTGGAAGATGACCCCGATGACGGGTATGGACTACACGATGGTCCGCACGGGGACCACCGACGACCAGGGCATGCCCAAGGAGCCCGGGTACATCGGCGGAGGCATCGGAAAGCGAGGTGGGCCCCTCGAACATCCAGTCCTTACGATCGTCGTGGATGACGTCAGCGCCGCGGCGAAGAAGGTCGAGAAGAACGGCGGCAAGATCATCCAGGCGAAGCAGGAGATCCCCGGCAGCATGGGCTGGACGGCCTACTTCAAGGACACCGAGGGGAACGTCGTAGGCCTCTACGAGTGGCCCAAGCAGCGCTGAGATTCGAAGATCCCCTTGGATTGCCTCGATCCGTCCTACCCTGACGAGGCACCGGCCAACCTATTCCCCGACAATCTCCCTTTGCTTCCACCATTGCTGGGTGGTAGAGTGGGTGCAGCGCCGATGGCACCCCTTTCCGTGACCGTAGGGACGCCACGCGCTCCCTGGAACAGGGGCAAGTGCAATTGCCTCCTCCAACCTCCAAGCCTCCGCGCAGACATCCGGTAGCGAGGTTCGGACCGATGGAGTTGCACCGCCTAAATCCGGAGCGTGAACTCGAGCGGCTCCGTGAGTTCCTTTCCGAGTCCGACCCACGGGACTATCTCTTGGAGGACATCGAAGAGTGGGCTCGGGACGGACGGCTCTGGGTGGGCGTGGAAGGAGGAAGTTGGGTCGCCTTTGGCCGGATTCACGACCTTGGTCACGGCGAAGGTTGGGTGAGTGGTCTCCGTGTCGCACTCTCACGACGGGGACAGGGCCTTGGGGGCCAGCTCCTGAGCGACCTGTTATCCGACGCTCGCTCCATCGGACTCACGGAGGTTCGGGCAGTAATCGAGGATGGAAATCGGGTTTCCCGACGGCTGTTCGCTCGGCACGGGTTTCGCCCGATCTTCGAGATGACCTTGCGCCGCGCAAAAGCGGGAACCGTGGAGGCCGAACCTCTCCGCCGGGCACGGACCGGAGATCGGCCTGACGGTCCGATTGGATGGATTCCCTCTCTGACGGGCCGGGTCGATCTTTTACCGGGGTCGGAGGGCGGCCGATTCGGTCGTTGGGACCCTCGCATCCTCGACCGTTGGGTCAAGGAGGGCAAGCTGTACGTGGGTCCCAAGATGGCCGTGGCGGTTCAAGTGGATTGGCTCGCGGAGCCACGGACCATGTGGGTCAATCCCCTCCAGGGGGAGCCGGATTCTCTCCTTCCCGCCGTCGCGTTGCTTGCGAAGACGCTTGGGCAGGAGGAATGGCAGGCGTACCTACCGTCCACCGAGCATCTGAGGCAGGTCTATGAGAACCTTGGGTTGAACCCTCACGCTTCCTGGGGAGATCGCATTCATCTCTACGAGCGAACCGAAGCACCGTCCGCCACGCCTTGAGGTCCCGGGCCGTTTCGCCGGTCGGTGAGTGCAAGAGCCTTAGCACCCGGGAAGGGTGACCTTCAGGGGCTTGAGGCTTGTCCACGCTCGCACGGTTACGACGCGTGATCGCGAGCGTGCCGCAAGGCAAGGTGATCACGTACGGCCAAGTGGCTGAAGCCGCCGGGTTCCCGGGCGCCGCGCGTCTGACTGTAAGAGCGTTGTACGGGGGGGCTGGACTACCTTGGCACCGCGTGGTGGCCGCTGGCGGTCGGATCGCCCTAATGGGTGAAGACGGCCAGGAACAGCGACTACGGCTGAGCATCGAGGGCGTAACCTTCCGAGGGGGCCGGGTCCGAATGGAGCTCCATGGCTGGGTTCCAAGAGCCCGCCGCTGGCATCGGGAGCGATGAGCGAAACTGCACTCTCGGAAAGCGACGGCTCCCGTTGTTGAATTCGCTGGCGCTGAGGTGTAGGCGGCGTTACACTCGACGCGGAGCAGGAATCCAGGTCCACCCGCTTTCACCCATTCGAATGAGTTCTTCAGAAACCTCATCCACCCCCCAATCTGAAGGGGCGAGCGAGACTCAAGGTCGGAATCTCCCATGCCTCTTCCCCGGAAACGGTCGAAGTTGCGGGACGGTAATGGAAGTGGGGCATATCGTTGCTCAGCCGACCATTAACAACGCTCCGGCGACCGTTGGAGGGCTGCCGGGGTCCGTGGTGCTTTCCGGTCGCGGGATTCTAGATCAGATGAGCGCGGATCCCCTTGTCCAAGTCGGGTTGTTCGTCTGGCCTCCGATACCTTGTTTCCCCGCCGGGCGATGTGCGAAGTGCAAGCTCGTCGAATTCAGCTACGTAGACGTTATTCTGAAGGCGCCCGGAGAGGACGAGCCCCTTGGAGTCAACTGAGGCGAAGGCTCATCCCGAATAGCTCAAGCGGTTCCGACCGCCGTCACGCCCTCAGCACGTAATCGGTGGGCCAATCCTTGATCTGATCCCAGTATTTGCGGCCCCATTCCACCATCTCGGCCAGACCCTCGTCCCAGCCGATCTGCGGCTCCCAGCCCACATCTTTGCGAATCGCGGCGCTGTTGAGTCAGTAGCGCGAATCCTGGCCGAGCCGGTCGGCCGTCACCTCGCAGAGCTGCTCGAACGGGATGTCGAGGGCGCGCGCTGTGCGCTCGACCACCTCGCGGATCGAGGTCGGCTCGTCCGCGCCGACATTGTAGACGGTGC
>Ga0187810_10000528_pt1 | contig 14545 bp, 14 predicted proteins | sample NC_wetland_sal_i_9_FD_132963 | JGI IMG/M metagenome (GOLD analysis project Ga0187810, IMG submission 132963) | Wetland sediment microbial communities from Neuse River Estuary, North Carolina, USA - ASW_5 | ecosystem: Environmental > Aquatic > Freshwater > Wetlands > Sediment | place: USA: North...
CGATGTTCACCCCGGCCTCGGCCAGGGCCGTGAAGAACGCAGCGGATACGCCCGGGTGCGAGCGCATGCCCGCGCCGATCAGCGACACCTTCCCGATCCTGTCGTCGTACAGCAGCGACTCGAACCCCACGGTGCCCTGCAGGCGCTGCAGCGCGGTCATCGCGCGCTGGCCGTCATCACGCGGCAGGGTAAAGGAGATGTCCGTGCGTCCGGTCGCCACGGCGGAGACGTTCTGCACGATCATGTCGATGTTGATGTCGGCCCCGGCGATCACGGTGAAGATCCTGGCCGCCTCGCCCACCCGGTCCGGGACGCCCACGACGGTGATCTTCGCCTCGCTCCGGTCGTGTGCCACGCCGGAGATGATGGCCTGTTCCATCCCGGTTACCTCCGCTGAGTTGTTCACGCTCCCGGTGACCCAGGTTCCTGGCCTGCTGGTAAACGACGATCGCACGTGGATGGGCACCTCGTACCGCCGCGCGTACTCGACGCAGCGCAGCATCAGCACCTTCGCGCCGCAGGCGGCCATCTCCAGCATCTCCTCGTAGCTGATCCGCGGGATCCGCCTCGCAGACCGCACGATGCGCGGGTCGGCGGTGAAGACGCCGTCCACGTCGGTGTAGATCTCGCACGCGTCGGCCTCCAGCGCCGCGGCCAGGGCGACGGCGGTGGTGTCCGAGGCGCCCCGGCCCATCGTGGTGACGTCCTTGGTCGTCTGCGACACGCCCTGGAAGCCGGCCACGATCGGGATGGCGCCGTCGGCCAGCGCGCCGGAGATGCGGCCCGGCTTGATGTCGATGATCCGCGCCCGGCCGTGCGCCGCGTCGGTGATCACGCCCGCCTGCGACCCGGTGAACGAGCGCGCCTCGAGGCCGAGGGTGGCGATCGCCATCGCCAGCAGCGCCATCGAGATCCGCTCGCCGGCGGTCAGCAGCATGTCGAGTTCGCGCGCGGGGGGGAGCGGGCTGACCTGGCGGGCCAGGTCCATGAGCTCGTCCGTCGAGTCGCCCATCGCGGACACGACCACCACCACCTGGTCACCGCCCTTGCGGGTGGCCACGATCCGCTGCGCTACCCGCTTGATGCCATCCGCGTCGGAGACCGAAGAACCGCCGTATTTCTGCACCACGAGCGCCACGGACGCGAGTCTATCCAGGCGGCTCCCCGCCGCCTAAATCTTTCTCGCCGTCCCAGCTAGGCACTTCCATCGCCCGAACGAGCGTGAACGGGGCCCCGTCAGCTGATCGTCTGCTCCTCGGCGACGTCCAGGCTGGCGTGCGCGACGACGGCGTGCAGGGCCCGCAGGGCCGCGCCCGCATGGGTGCCCCAGTGGTTGAAGTACGAGTACTGCCACCACCACAGCGCCTCGAGCGACCGCCCGGCCTGGTAGTGCTTGAGCCCGTGGATGAGGTCGGCGGCGACCGCGGCGATGTCGTCGGAGATCCTGAACGGCAGGCACGAGGTGTCCTTGTACGGGTCGAACACCTCGGCGTACTCGTCGCACGCGGCCAGCCTGCGCGCCAGGCCGGTGCGCAGCGCGTCAAGATCCGGGTCGGCGCTCACCAGGGGCTCCCAGTTTCCCGGCGGGATCACGTCGCGGCTGGCCCCGAGTTGCGCCCCCGCGAGGAGGATCTGCGAGACCTCCAGCAGCAGCATCGGCACGGTCGTGTCGCCGCCGCCCCGGGCGCCCAGCGCGTCCACGCCGTCGATGAAGTTCTTGACGTTCGCCGCGATCTGATCCGCAATCGGCCGCCATTCGCCCCCTTGAGCTGGCGGTTCAGACATCAAGCAACCTCCGTCCTTCGAATGCGCGCCCCAGCGTCACCTCGTCGGCGTACTCCAGGTCGCCCCCGACCGGCAGTCCGCTCGCGGGCCGGGTCACCCGCAAGCCCATCGGCTTGAGCAGCCTCGCAAGATACGTGGCCGTGGCCTCACCCTCGAGGTTCGGGTCCATGGCCAGGATCAGCTCCGTCACCACCCCGTCGGACAGCCGCTTCATCAGCTCGGTGATCCGCAGCTCGTCCGGTCCCACCCCGTCGATAGGACTTATCGCGCCCCCGAGCACATGATAGCGGCCGCGGAACTCTCGGATCTTTTCTACGGCCGCGACATCCTTGTGCTCTTCGACCACGCAGATCACGGTCGGGTCCCGCCGCGGGTCGAGGCAGATCCGGCACTCGTCGGCTTCGGCCACGTTCCCGCAGGTGCGGCAGAACCGCACCTTCTCGGTGACCTCGATCAGCGCGGCCGCGAGCCGCCTGACGTCGGCCTGGTCCGCGGCCAGCAGGTGAAAGGCAATCCGCTGGGCGCCCTTCGGCCCCACTCCCGGCAGGCGCCCGAGTTCATCGATGAGGTTCTGGATGACGCCTTCGTACACGTCAGGTCCTAGGTCTCGCGTACACGTCAGGTTCTAGGTCTCCGGGTCGTTCTCCTCGTCCTCCTCGTCCTCGTCGTCCTCGTCGTATTCGCCGGGAGCGCCGATTCCGAGACCGGACAGGTCGAGCCCGCTCGGCAGGTTAAGGCCGCCGGGCAGGTTGAGGCCGCCGCCCAGGCCCGCGCCGGACACGGCCGCCGCGAACGGTCCCATCTGCTGTTGCTGCAGGGCCTCGGCGGCCCGGTAGGCGTCGCGCACCGCGGCCAGGACGAGGTCGGCGATGGTCCGCGCCGTCTCCTCCGCGTCGCCGGTATCCACCGCGGCCGCCGCGATGGTGATGTCCAGGAGCTCGCCCTGGCCGTTGACGACGGCCTTGACCAGGCCGCCGCCCGCCGTCCCCGTCACCTCGGCGTCGGCGAGCGCCTGCTGGGCACTCATGAGCTGTTCTTGCATCTGCTGCGCTGCCGCGAACAGCTGCTGCATGTCTATCTGCGGTTCCACATCGGCCTCCTACGCAGAGCCTACGACCAGCCCGACCTGATTAAGCCCAATCAGGCCCCCGCGGCTCAGTCCTCGATCTCGCTGATCACCTGGCCGCCCAGCTCACGCTGGATCAGGTCCATCCCGGTAAGTTCCGCCGGCCCGGAGCTAGCGCCGCCCGCCAGGAACTCATCGGGCGGCAGGTCGTCGGCCATCATCTCATCCGGCGGTACGTCGTCCGGCGGCTCGGCGCGCGGCGCGGCGAGGGCCGGCGCGGCCGCCAGGTGACGGCCGGACGAGCCCGATGCCGCGTCCCCCTCGCCGACTATCCCCCTGACCATGACGTTCAGCCCGAACCCGGTGCTCAGGACGCGCTTGAGGTCGGCGTCGTAGTCGCTGGTGCTGAACCGCTTCAGGTCCCCCTCCTTGGCGAACCGCAGGGTCAGGATCCCCCCCTCGACCGAAACCACGCTGGTGTCGCTGAGCAGGATCCACGCCACCCGGCGCTCGCGCTTGACCGCTTCCAGGACCGCGTCCCAGTTCTGCCGCAGCACGTCAGCCGGAGCCGCGCCGGGCGCCGCCGGGGTGGCTGCCGGAGCCCGGGTCGCCGAGGTCGCGGGCGGTGCCGGGCGCTCCGCGGTGGGTGCCGGGCGTTCTGCGGTGGGTGCCGGGCGCTCCGCGGCAGGTGCCGGGCGCTCCGGGGCTGGCGGGCGGGCAGGTTCGGGGGCCTGCCGCGTCGCGGGTGGGGCAGCCAACCGCCGTTCGGTCTCATCGTCTGTAGCGGAGTGCGGCGGGGACGTCGGCACCTGCGGCCGCGGCGCCGGCGCCCGGTCCCCGCGCTCCAGCCGCTCCAGGCGGGCGAGCAGCGATTTCTCGTCGGTGGCGGCGGCGGGCAGCAGCACCTGCGCGCACAGCAACTCGAGCAGGAGCCGGGGCGAGGTGGCGCCGCGCATCTCGTCCAGGCCCGTGCTGATGATCTCGGCCGCCCGGGCCAGCCCCGCCTGGCCGAACCGGGCCGCCTGGGCCGCCATCAGGTCGGCGCGGTCCTGCGGCAGGTCGAGCAGGCCGGTCTCCGCGGCGTCTGGCACGGCGGCCAGGATGATCAGGTCGCGGAACCGGTCCAGCAGGTCGGCGGCGAACCTGCGCGGCTCGTGCCCGCCCTCGATGACCCGGTTCACCACCCGGAACACCGCCGCGCCGTCGCCGGCCGCGAACGCGTCGGTGATCTCGTCCAGCAGGCTGGCGTCGGTGTAACCGAGCAGCGCGACGGCCTTGTCGTACGTCAGCCCGGACTCATCGCTGCCCGCGAGCAACTGGTCGAGGACGGACAGCGAGTCCCTGACCGACCCCGCCCCGGCCCGCACCACCAGCGGCAGCACGCGTTCCTCGACGGTGACGCCTTCCTTGCGCACGATGTCCTGCATCAGGTCCCGCAGCACGGACGGGGGAACCAGGCGGAACGGGTAATGGTGGGTGCGGGACCGGATCGTCGGGATGACCTTCTCCGGCTCGGTGGTGGCGAAGATGAACTTCAGGTGCGACGGCGGCTCCTCGACCAGCTTCAGCAGCGCGTTGAAGCCCTGCTGGGTGACCATGTGCGCCTCGTCGATGATGTAGATCTTGAAGCGGCCCGACACGGGGGTGTAGAAGGCGCGCTCGCGCAGGTCCCTGGCGTCGTCCACGCCGCCGTGCGAGGCGGCGTCGATCTCGATCACGTCGATGCTGCCCGGCCCGGAGGGGGCCAGCGCGACGCAGGAGTCGCAGACCCCGCACGGATCGGGTGTCGGGCCCTTGACGCAGTTCAGCGAGCGGGCGAGGATCCGCGCGCTGGAGGTCTTGCCGCACCCGCGCGGCCCGCTGAACAGGTAGGCGTGGCTGATGCGCCCGCTGAGCAGCGCCTGCCGGAGCGGGCCGGTGACGTGATCCTGCCCCTTGACCTCGGCGAACGTCGCCGGACGGTACTTGCGGTACAGGGCCAGGCTCGCCGGGGTCCTTCCCTCGCGTTCCGACGCGGCTGCGGCCATCAGCTCATCCTCACCGGTAAGGGGGGACCCCCCGCACACCCGTCAGAGCCCGCGTACCCTTGCTGCCTTCCGGCCCTGGGGGGGTTGGCGGGATGAACGCCGTGCGGGGGGTCAGGGGCCAGTGTAGCCAGCCCCGCGACCGGATGATGCCTTAGCGCGCAGCCGCCCCCAGCGCGGGGCCGCCCGATTCAGGTAAGCTTCCCGGCGGAGGATTCGCCTAGTGGCCTAGGGCGCACGCTTGGAAAGCGTGTTGGGGGCAACCCCTCAAGAGTTCGAATCTCTTATCCTCCGCCACCACGAGGGCTACCAGGCCACCCCGTTTGGGATAGGAACGCCGCTAGCCAGCGGGAAGGATATCCGACTGAACCCGCTCTTGATGATCGCGCCCACGGACCCCCCTGGAAACGCCATGCCACCAGGAGGGTCCAGATAGCCGATCAGCGCGTCGCCGGACGGGCTGGCCCACAGGACCTCGCCGGAGGTGTTTCGGCTCGACAGATATATCGTGCGGGTCAGTTTCCCTGTCGCCGTCGAATACTCAGTGAATGCCCCGGCACCCTCGGGGAATCCCCCGGTCGGGCCCGTGACGCAGACGTCCGTCTTCCCGTCGGACGTGACCACCGGCCTGCTGCAGGCATCAAACCATACGGACCGGACAATGGGCCGGCTGTTCGCGATCAGGTCGTTCCCTAGCTGGCTGGTATCCAGCATCCGGACCCCGGCGCCGTAGTCGAACGCCAGCATGGTCCCGTCGGCCAGCCACGACAGCGTGGTGTTGTCGTCCGTGCCCTCGTATGCGCTATAGCTGGTGTCGCTGCGCGCCCCGGTCCAGCTCCGCAGCAGCGCCCCGCTCGTCACCGAGTAAACCCGCAGCACTTCCGGACCTAGGGGCAACGAGTAGTTCTGCAGCAGCGCTACGGCGAACTTGCTGCCGTCGGGGGACAGGGCCATCCCGGCCATGTCGTCGCCGAAGGGCGTCGCCGGGATGCGGAACCTGGTCAGCCGGACGGCATGGTCCGGGCCCGGGGCGATGCGAAGCAGGTACCACGTCCGCGGTTCCAGCGGCCACCACTTGTCCGACCAGGGGAACGGCTCGGCACCCAGGACGAACGTCTGGTCATCCGCGGCGCCGGTCACGCCTACGAACGTGCCGTGCGCGGGCGGGCTGACCGTGGCCAGGCGCGCGCCGGTGAACGTGTCGCCCACCACGACCTGGTCCGGGGACTGCTGGTTCGGCGCGTTGTTGAGCGCGACGTAGTAGACCGGGATCGCCGGGAAATTGGCGGGCGTGAAGGGAGGCGGCTGGCTCAGGACAGCTCTGACGATCACCAGCGTGACAGCGGTCGCGAACACGGCCGCCAGCGCTACCCATCGCCGCCGCGCTGCCTGCACACTTCAATTTTATAGAGGCAGCAGATGCCGGGCAATTAGGATGTATTACCCACGGCAACGAGCGGTCTCTCACGGTGACGCAGGCCACTCCTTACGACTTCGAATCTCGCATCCCCCGCCAACGGCTGCAGCTACCGCGGAGCGTGGCGGCGGGCGGCGTGCCTTCCGGCGGACCGTCCGGGGAAGACCCGGCCCGGGTTCAGCCTGGCGGCCATGTACCTGATATCGGCCAGGACGCTCGCGGTCTGGGGCGGACTGGCCGCCCAGAAAACGTTCAGCGACGAGCTCCGTGGTTGAATCCGGACAGCCTTAGACCCAGCACTGACCATGACGCCCCTCCCATTTGCCTGCTCTGCAGGCGTCGACCCCCCCAGGCGGTGACATCAGCGGGGATGACCGCCCCTACAACAAGCAGACGCCCATGAGTGAAAGCCGGTTTACGACGCGCTGACCGAGCGATGGCGAGCTTTGTGCCAGGCTGGGTCTTTAAGACTGATTTGACCGGCACAATTTTTGACCCGGATCACCGCAGTTCGCAGGTAGTCGCACCGTTTTGTCGTCTGGGTATCTATTGCATAACGCTACGGCGTGGCGCGCGTTACGCCTTCTCTCCGGTAGCTATTTGCTCGACGCCGCGGCGCCGTGCGCTGGGCCTTGCGATGCGGCCGCATCCGCCGCCGCGGCCTGCTCGGCCAGCAGCGGAGTCATCCAGGTGAGCATCGGGCCGAGGGCCGCGCGCCAGACGCTGGCCTGGTGGCCGCCCGGGACGATGAGCAAGGGCACCTCCGCCTTCGCCAGCCGCGCCAGCAGCAGGTGCCGGAAAGAGGCCGCCGCGCCGACGTCCGACTGGTCCGCCGCCCCGGCGGCGAGCCAGAACACCGGGAGCTCGCTGGTCGGCACCTGGGCGAGGAACTCCTGCGGCGTGTTGATCAGCTTCAGCGTGGGATCCCGCGCGAACACGCTGACCTGGGTCGGCTTCCCGCCGGGCTTATTGCCCGCGGGCACCTGACTCGGGACGGGCGCGAAATACCCGGACATCACTCCCGCGGCGCCGTAGCGTCCCAGCTCCTGCAGCGCGATGTTGGCCGCGCAGTAGCCGCCCTCCGAATAGCCCGCCAGGCCCCAGGCCGGCCCCGGCGGCTGGACGCGGACGACCCGCGCGATGTAGTCCGGCACGTCCTGCCCGACGAAGGTCATGTCCTGCAGGCCGCCCGGATCGTTGAGGCACTGCAGCTCGTACTGCTTCCCGCCGTCGGTGTCGGGCATGACCAGTACCGCGGCGTCCGCCGGATGGACCGCGAGCAGGCTGAGGTAGGTGGGGATCAGGCCCAGCACGTCCAGCCAGGCCTGCGGGTCGCCCGGCGAGCCGTGCAGGAGCTCGATCACCGGGAACCGGTAGCTCGCGTACGCCTTCTGGAAATACTGCGGCGGCAGGTAGACGTACGCGTCCCGCGTGAGCCGGCTCTGAAACCCGGTGATCACGGTCTGGAATAGGTATCCGACCTGGGCGTCTTCCGCGGTGCTCGTGACCCGGCCGATGTCCTTGTCGAATTGCTTGTTCGAGCCCTTACCCGCGACCGCGTATTTGGGGATGCTGTTCACCCCCTGGCCGGTGAGATCACTGACCATCCCGCCCCAGGTCTGGTAGTAGTCGTAGAACTTATTGACCGCCGCAATTCCGAAGACCATCGCGGGAATGAAGGCGAGGCAGGCAGCCAGAACGCGGAATACAACCTGCCGGGCGAGCGCCACCCAGACGAGCAATGCCCCGAATGCCACCATCAGGAGCAGGAAGAACCCGGTTCCCTGCGGCTCAAACACTCGGTTCTCCTCGCCGGGGGACTGGTCTGGCCCGTGGTTCACCCACCCGGAGCACGCCGAATCGACGCACCGCGTGATCACTTGTGGCAACGTCCGGGACGCGTGATTAAGTTCCCCGAGCTATAGCAGGCGCGCACAAAACGCCGTTCGGCGGTGGAGGTGGGATTTGAACCCACGGAGGGGTTACCCCCTCACACGCTTTCGAGGCGTGCGCCCTCGGCCACTAGGCGACTCCACCGTTGGCGAGCTTACCGGATCAGCTCGCACTCGGCGGCAGCTGGGACCCGCTGGCCGGCCTGCGGGAGGCGAAGAACTCGCTCAGCACGGCGCCGCATTCCGCGGCGAGCACCCCGCCGATGACCTCGGGGCGGTGGTTCAGGCGATTGTCCCTGAGCACGTCCCACAGCGAACCAGCGGCGCCGGCCTTCGGATCCTCGGCCCCGTACACCAGCCGTCCGAGCCGGGCTGCCGTCACCGCGCCCGCGCACATCGTGCACGGCTCTAGGGTCACGACCAGCGTGAGGCCGGTCAGGCGCCAGCTGCCGAGCGCCCGCGCCGCCTGCCTGATGGCCAGGATCTCCGCGTGCGCGGTGGGATCGCGGTCCAGTTCCCTGCGGTTGCGCGCCCGCGCGAGGATGGTGCCGGCCTCGTCGAGGATGACGGCCCCGACGGGCACGTCAACCGCCTCCGCTTCCCCAGGCCCGGCCTGCCCCGCCTCGGCCAGCACCGCCTCGGCCAGCACCGCCTCGGCCAGCGCGAGCCGCATCGCGGGCTCGAAGGACGCGGTATAACCGGTCACGGGCCGAGCGCGCTGTCCAGGGCCCGCTCCACGACGTCCCCGAACCGCAAGCGCTCGGCAATCGTGGCCACGGCGTCCTCGGGGTAGAGGTCGAGGTCGGCCGCGACCGCGCCGAGTTCCATCTCATCCAGGCCGAGATCCGCGAAGATGGACAAGTCGCCGGCCGGGAGCACCTGGTCGAGTTCATCATCGGACGGCACCGGGATGTCCAGGGCCTCGAGCACCTGACGGGCCAGCGGATAGTCCACCGCCGCGGTGAGATCGGAAAGGAACAGCAGCACGTCCTCGCCGAGGATCCGCACCGCCAGCCAGAAGTCGTCGCCCACGCCGACGAAGGCGATGGTGCCGCCGATGCCGGGCTGCCGGCGGAGCGAGGTCAGGAGCCCGTCAAGATCAGCAGTGACCGCGGCCGGCAGCGCGCCCGCTTCCCACTGGTCTTCTTCCCGGTAGACGATGACAGCGAAGTCCGTCTCACCCACGTCTGACATCGTCAATGCACCAGCATGCTCCGCACGGACGAATGTTGTCAGATACCTGCCCGCTGCGGTAGCCAAATCGCCGATCAGGGCCGCAATCGGAGGTTTCGGTGAGCCGCGGCCGGCGCGGCCGGCGCCTCCTGTTACGTACTGGCGCCACAGATCGGGCATACTGATCATGACACGGGGCATACTGAAGCCGACACGGCAGCACCACCCCGTTAGCGTTGGCCGTGAAAACGGTGCACGCTAACATAAGTTTTCTGGCAACTAGGCATAAGTCCGGGCGCCCGTGGGAGGCGACGTGAATTTGAAGACCATCGCCGGGTGGGCCGTTGTCGCGTTCCTTATCTGGTGGGTTATCGAACAGCCCGATGGCGCCGCTCACGTCGTTCACAACATCGGGACCTTCCTCACCACGGCGGCCCACGGGATTTCAAACTTCTTCAGTAAGGTTTAGGGCTGGGTGCTGGGATGGGGCCGACTCCCAGTGCTGGCAACGTCCCAGCCCAAGTCAATAGGTATCTCCTGCCCCACGAACGCCAGGTCATCACCGTTCATCAGCACCCGGCGGTGCTGATCAAGCCCGTCGGCTTTCTGCTTGGCGGCCTCATCCTCGCGGCTTGGCTGAGCCTCGAGGTCGCGCACGGCAACAGCGACGTCATCATCGGGATATGGGTGGCGTTCGGGGTCCTTCTGGCGTGGACCATCGGCAAGATCGTCGACTGGTGGATGAACTACTTCGTGGTCACGTCCCAGCGGATGCTCCTCGCGCAGGGCATTCTCGTCCGCAAGGTGAACATGATGCCGCTCACCAAGGTGACGGACATGAGCTTCCAGCGGTCGCCGCTCGGCCAGCTCCTGGGCTACGGCGAGTTCATCGTGGAATCGGCCGGGCAGGACCAGGCGCTGAGCCACGTCACCTACATTCCTTATCCCGAGCAGCTCTACCTCGAGGTCTGCGGGCTGATCTTCAGGGACGAAAATGAGCACGCCGACCCGGGGATCTAAGCGGTCACGAGCACGACGCCCACCGCGGCCAGCAGCAGACCCGCTCGCTGCAGCCAGCGCATCCGCTCGCCGAGCACGAACCGGGCCAGCAGGACCGTCATGCCCGGGTACAGCGCGGTAATCACCACGGCCAGCCCGAACAACCCGGCCCTGGTCGCCAGCACGTAGCAGACGTTGGCCGCCGCGTCGAGCGTCCCGGAGACCACCGAGATGCGGACCACTCCCGTGCCGCGCGGCCGCCACGGGCGGGTCCCCGTGGCCAGCGCGATCCCGAGCGCCACCACCGTCCCGGCCGACCGGGAGATCGCCACCGGCCAGAGCACCCCGGACTGGCCGGCGTCCTTGAGGAACAGGAAGAACAGGCCGAAGCCGATTCCCGCGGCGGCACCGTAGCCGAGGGCGAGCAGGCGGCCGGCGGCACCGGGCCGCCTCTCCCCCGGCTGCATGCTGACCAGGACGACCGCGATCAGGCACACCAGGCCTCCCGCGATCACGCTGGGGCCCGGCCGCTCGCCTCCGGCCACCGCGACGCCCACCGGAAGGACGGCTGAGACCAGCGCGGCGACGGGGGCCACCACGCTGATCGGGGCACTAGCGAAGCCCTTATAGAACGCGACCAGGCCCGCGGCGCCGCAGACGCCGGAGAGCGCGGCCCACCCGACGGCACTCCAGTCCCCGACCGACGTCGGCGCGCCGAGCCCGCCGTGCCCGAGTAGCCCGCTCAGCCACGGCGTTCCGCCGAGCAGGGCGACCGCCACCATGACGACCGCGCCGGTCGGCACGGTCAGGGCCAGCACGGCGAATACGCTCGCGCGCCTGGACGCCACCCCGCCGAGGAAGTCGGCGGTCCCGTAGAGGATGGCGGCGGCCAGCGCCAGGATCGTCACCACGGTTGGTCCCCCGGGATCGCTATCGCGGTCGGAGTATTGATACGTATAGTTCACTCTATCGACCGGCGGCGGGAACGCGAAGGGAATTATGGCTGAGGTACCGGACCTAACGACCGCGGTGGCCCGGACCCTCCAGGCGCTGCGGGCCGATCGCGGCTGGTCACTGGATCAGCTGGCCGCGCGCTCGGGGGTAAGCAAGGGCGTGCTCGTCGCGCTCGAGCAGGGCCGGTCGAACCCGAACCTGGCCACGCTGGCGCGCATCGGCGACGCGTTCGGCGTCCCGGTGACCCTGCTCGTCGACGTGGGCGGGGAACCGGCCGTACGGATCAGCAACCCGGATGCCTCGCGCGTGCTCTGGCGCGGGCCGTCCGGCGGCACCGGGACGATCATCGGCGCGACCGACCCGCCCTGGGCGGTCGAGCTGTGGCAGTGGGAGGTGATGCCCGGGGAGACCTTCGGCGGCGACGCGCACGCGCCCGCCACCCGCGAGATGGTCTGGGTGCAGGAGGGCACCCTGACGCTGACCGTCGCCGGGGAGCGCTACGCGCTCGGGCCCGGCCAGTGCGCCCGGTTCCCCGCCAGCCGCCCGCACCGCTACGGCAACGAGGGTCCGGAGCCAGTGCGGCTCACCATGGTGGTACTCGTCCCGCCGGCCGACGGATAAGGAGCCCCCCGGCTCCTCGCCGATCAGCCAGTCGCGCGCGGCGATGGCCGAGCCGCGGGCCCCGGCCATGTCCAGGTCGGGCACCAGGGAGATCCCCGCGGCCCTGACCTGCTCCTCGCGCAGAACCGTGTGGGCGCGTACCTCGGCGAGGAACCAGTCGCGGAACCTCGGCGTGGCCTCGACCACCCCGCCGCCGAGGAAGTACTCGGCGGGATCGAAGACGTTCGCGGCGATGGTGAGCAGCCGCCCGAGGGCGATGGCCTGCTGCCTGAAGATCGTCAGGGCCAGCTCATCGCCTTCCTCGCCGTACCGGCGGACGAGCTTGGCGGCCTTGTCCGGCGGCAGCCCGCCGAGCTCGTGGTGCTCATACTTGCTGAGCCAGTACGGCAGCAGGTTCTTCTGGATGCCGGTGAGCGAGGCGACGCTCTCCGCATCGCCCAGCTGACCGCAGTTGCACGCGGGCACCGGCTGGCCGGGGCCGAGCAGTCCGTCCAGCGGGATGGGCACGTGCCCGAGCTCCCCGGCCATCCCGGCTGCTCCCTTGATCACCCGCCCGGCCTCGACGAGACCACCGCCGAGACCGGTACCCACGATCACGGAGACCGAGCTGTACCGCCGGGACTCGGCGCCGAACCGGACATGGTGCGCGTACAACGCGGCCGCGTTCCCGTCGTTGTTGTAGATGACGGGCAGCCCGAGGCGCTCGGCCAGCGCGCTGCGGATGTCGAAGCCGCCCCAGCCCGCGTCCCCGAAGTTCGTCGCGCCCTTCGACGAGATGACGCCGTCCGCGCTGGCCGGCCCGGGCGTATCCAGGCCGACCGCCCGGACGGACGCGAACGGCATGCCGGTCAGCCCGAGCACCTGCTCCACGGAGTCGACCAGGGACTGGATGGCCCTATCTGGCCCCTCCCTGACGTTGCTGGGCACTTCGGCCATCTGGTCGAGGAGGAACCGGCCGGTGGGGTCGAGGACCGTTCCGTTGTTGGTGGTCCCGCCGTTATCCACGCCGACGACAACCCAGTCGACTGGCATGCGTCCTCCTCGTCCGGTCGCTGAGCCACGCTCAGTGTAGGGAAATGCCTTGGCAAAGAGCAATATCGCCGCAGGCCCCGGGCGTTACCTCCTTGTACTCAGATGGTGATGACGACCTTGCCGGGGACGTGGCCCTGTTCCTGGTACCGGACGGCGTCCCGGATGTCGTGGAATGGGTACGTGCGGCTGATGACGGGGGTGACCGTACCCGCCTCGATGAGCCCGGTCAGCGTCATGAGGGTCTGCTTCTTCGCCGCGTGCGAGACGGTGTCCGCCATGGCTATCCGCTGCCGCCCCAGCGGCGCCATCGCGAGCCCGGCGAATATGTGCCCGGCGGGCTGTAGCCATTTCCCGGCCGGCCCGCCGATGAGGACCAGCGTTCCCCGGGGGGCCAGCACCCGCCGGCAGGCGGCTGCCGGGCGGCTGCCCGCGATGTCCAGCAGCACGTCATAGCGCCGTCCGCTCCGCGTGAAGTCCGTCTCGGCGTAATCGATGACGTCAGCCGCGCCGAGTGACCTGACCATCTCCTCGTTCGTGGAACTGCACACGGCGTCGACCCTCGTGCCGAGCGCCCGGGCGATCTGCAGGGCGAACGTGCCGACCCCGCCCGAGGCCCCGATGGCTAGGACTTTCTGCCCGGGCTTGACCCGGGCCACGTCGCGCAGGCCCAGCAGCGCGGTGGTCGCCGCCATCGGCACCGCCGCCGCCTGCTCATAAGAGAGGTTCCCGGGTTTGCGCGCCAGCAGGCGTTCCGGGACGCTGACGTACTCGGCGAAGCCGCCACCCCGCTCGAGCAGGGCGACTACGTCATCGCCCGGACGGAACTCCGTCACGTCCCGGCCGACCGCTTCGACCTGGCCCGACATGTCGCAGCCGAGGACGCGGAACCTCGGGGCACGCAGCCCCAGGGTGCCTGGCATCAGGCGCGCGAGGCGCGGCTCACCCCTCATGTGATGCCAGTCGTAAGGGTTGACGGAGGTGGCGCGCACCCGGACCAGCACCTCATCGGCGGCGGGCACGGGCGTGTCCACGTCGGTGAGCTCCAGCTGTTCGGGTGAGCCGTACGAGCGCAGGACGAAAGCCTTCATCTTCTCTTTTCCCTTCCGCCGGGACCGGCCGCCTTGGACCCACCTTACGCTGTAAGGCAGCTTACGTTGTAAGGTAGCCTTACAGCGTAAGATAGTCAATACGGCCCGGCCAGCCTTACCTTGTACGATCAAGGCGCGCAGGAAAGGCTGATGCCGTGGTCACCCGAGCCGAGCCAGGATCCCAGCCGCGGCTCCCGCTGAGCAGGCAGCGCGTGCTCCGGGCCGCGATCGAGGTCGCCGACCAGGGCGGCATCGAGTCGCTCACAATGCGCCGCCTCGCGGAGGAACTCGGCGTCGAGGCGATGTCGCTGTACTACCACGTGGCCAGCAAGGAAGATCTCCTCGACGGCATCGCCGAGGCCGTCGTGACGGAGATCAACGACATGGTGGGCGGGCTCGATATGCCCGCCGCGGGCGCGGGCTGGAAGACGGCGGTCCGCCAGCGGATCCTGTCCGCCCGCGAGGTCTTGCTCCGCCACCCCTGGGCGCCTCGC
>Ga0187810_10000529_pt1 | contig 14506 bp, 23 predicted proteins | sample NC_wetland_sal_i_9_FD_132963 | JGI IMG/M metagenome (GOLD analysis project Ga0187810, IMG submission 132963) | Wetland sediment microbial communities from Neuse River Estuary, North Carolina, USA - ASW_5 | ecosystem: Environmental > Aquatic > Freshwater > Wetlands > Sediment | place: USA: North...
CATCGTCAGTCCGGAAGATGTCCAGATTCTGGAGCCTACCAGAACAGAGACACTGACACTGATTACGTGCTACCCATTCAACGTCATTGGCCCGGCGCCGCGGCGCTTCATTGTCCGGGCGCGGCGAGTTAGCTAAAACGGATTGTTCCTTGAGCATAAGCCCTTGCGCTAGAGGCGCGGAACATCTCTCTTGGAGAAGACTGTTGGTTCGAAATGAGCAGAAAACAACTTCTCGCTGTTCCCATCACAGTAGGAATAGGGTTGTCAGAGTGGTTTTGTTACCAAGTCGCACTTCGTCAGGCTGCCCGCTCCGCATCTTTGGGGCGAGTGAATTTCCCCCTCTTGTGTCGTGCATCCGCCTGGCTGCAAATCGGACAACAATTCGCACAATACCATCCGTGGATCTCCTCTGACATGTGCAACGCTTGCGTGGTGCGGCCGCAACGATCGCACTCTCCTCTTACCGTGGATTGATGGCAGTGAAGCCTCATGGCGTACCCTCCGCGCTAATTTGGACGTTGGACCGTGTCCTGCTGGTACATAACTGTGGGCTCGCGCCTTCCGCAGGCTCGCCATCGCGATGAGATGCTAAAACCGATGAACGCGTTTGAAAGAATCTGCTCGGAGGTCCCTTGGTGCCGGCATGACGTGCTCGACAATACCGTCGAGCTTTCGTTAGAGATCGCGCGCGAAGGGAGAGAAGGTCGCCGCATAGGTACGCTGTTTACGATTGGATTCGCGCAAGCTGTCCTGGAGCGCTCGCGCCCTCTAATACTTGATCCGCTGGCTGGCCATCCCAAGAGCGCCCGCCATATCTCAGATCCGAATCTCAGGGGCACGCTGAAAGAGCTAGCCCAGTTGGACGGAGCATTTGTACTATCTGATGATGGAACGGTAGAGGCCGCGTGTCGCTACTTGAACATCGTGACGCATGCAGTGGAAATTCCCCTGGGACTGGGAAGCCGCCATCTTGCCGCTGCGTCGATCTCCAAAGAAACAGGAGCAATAGCGATTGTTGTCTCTGAAAGTGCAATCGTGAGAGTCTTCCATTCTGGAAATATAGTTGCAGAGCTGATCCCGGAACTGTGGCTTCTTAGTAAGTACACTCCACAATTGCGCGGACGTGTTCATGAGGAACACCTTCGAGACGTTGCGATCTTTACCTCCGATAGCCCAGCGGAGACAGAGGGCAAATCATAGAGGCGTTGAGCGTGAGAGCATACTACCTTCGCCGCAACGAAGATCTTTCAGGGATGAGCGGAACCGGACGCGTCGCCGAAGTCGCCGTCTTCGACGACGGAACCGCCGTCATCCGCTGGATCGACAGAATGAATTAAACGAGGGTGTCGAGTACCGCCATATTTGATTCAGTGGACGACCTTTTGAAGATCCACGGTCACGGCGGAAGAACGGTACTTGAACCGATTGTCACCAACGATCATACTCACTCGGCCAGCGTGCAGGGCAGTTCACCTGAAGTAAGCAACAGACTAGCCGCAACACCGGTGCCCTCCATGATGATGTGCCAATCATACTAGCTGATCTGACTAGAGTCGGATCGAGTGTAACCTCTGCCGCGATCTTCACATCTTACACAACGGAAGGGCCATCCAAAGGGTCCTTCTAGGGAGGCCGGTCCTCGGTTTCTCCTTTTCAACAAAACTTATCGCCGAAAGGAAGAGGTGAATTAGTATGTTCAACAGTCTGCTTGAGCGCAATGTCAGTCAGATGCTGGACAACTTCCGCCGTTCGGTGGACCAGCTGTTTGACGACTTTTATCGTCCTGCCCCGGTTGATACCGAGGTAGGTGGGACCGAATACATATTCAACCCGATGATCGAGTCTGGATGGAGCGACAGCAACCTGTTCCTGCGCGCGGTCGTTCCCGGTGTTTCCGAGAAGGACGTGAAGGTCAGCGTGCAGAACAACCAGCTCATCGTCCAGGGCGAGCGGAAGGCTCCCGAGGAGTGGAGCATGGGTGCCAACCGGCAGATGGCATATGGTAAGTTCTATGCCTCGATTCCGTTGCCTGACGGGCTGGATATGGATCGGCTGAGCTGCCGATTGCACGATGGCGTTCTGGATATTCAGGTACCCCTCGCCGAGCAGATGAAGCCGCGCCAGATCCCGATCGAGACGGGCGACGGCCAGAAGGCCATCGCTGCGTAATCCGCGCTGGAGGTCGGGCTCCGCGAGCCCTTCTTCGCGCGCGGAGCCCGCCCAGTCGGGCTTCTGAATCGATCAGAATCCACCAAGACCAGGAGATGCTAAGTGCATGATCCGCTTGATCTGGAAGACCTTGAGATCTCTCGCGGAATTCTGGTGCTATGCCATGCATCCGGATCCCCGGTGGCCGATCCACGGCTATTACGAGTGCCCGCGGTGTTATCGGCGATATCGCGTTCCGTGGGAGCCACCTGCAATCACGAATGGGACGGTAGGCGTCGATGATGCTGTGCACGTCAAGGTGATACCGTCGCCGGACTCGGAACAAGAATTTGCGATATCGGGAAGGAGCATTCGATCCACCTAATGGCAAATGCAACTGAGTATCTCAACGTCGGAGAAGTACGAAAACGATGATGAAGAGCTTCTTGTCATTGCGCCTTGTAAGTCTGTTGGTAGCGTGTCCCGTACTGTGGGCAGTTACGTCCAAGTCTTACTTGGAGAAGGAGGAGGCCCGGCACGAACTGCTGTGACTGCCTTATTAAGTGAACCCTCAGGGAGAAGCAAGCCGTGATCAGCATCCTGAACGACACCGCTGACGGAGTCAAAGGCATCGCTAAAGGAATGGGCGTGACGCTCAAGGAGATGTTCGCGCGCACAATCACGGAAAACTACCCGGAGGAGCCCCCACACTTTGAAGGCCGGTACCGTGGAGTTCACGTGCTGCAGCGGGACAAAAACGGGCTCGAAAAGTGCGTGGCTTGCCTCCTGTGCTCGGCGGCGTGCCCTGCAGATTGCATTTATATCGAGGCTGCAGAGAACACTGACAAGGAGCGCTTCAGCGGGAGTGAGCGATATGCCAAGGTATTCAACATCGACTACAACCGGTGCATTTTCTGCGGCTATTGCGTCGAGGCTTGCCCGACTGATGCGATCACTCACGGGCACGGATTCGAGGTCGCCAGCTACAACACGGTCGATCTCGTTTATCGCAAGGAACAACTGCTGGCGCCTCGGCCCCAAAGCCTCCAGCAGGAAGCGAATTGTCCTGAAGTGGTATCGCAGGGGCAGCGAGTGGATGCGGAGGCGGTTTTCTAACGCAAGGATGGCGGGCCGTTGCACGTTCTGGCGGTCAGTGTGCCCGCGTCTGTCAAGCCGGTTGCTCGAGGTTCAAGAGGCCGAGCGGCGGCGCCTGGCCAGTGAACTTCATGACGAGATCGGCCAGTTGCTCACAGGCCTCCGGTTACTGCTGAGGCTGAATGGAGACTCGCCCGACGCACTCAAGGCCCGATTTGAGCAGGCACAGGTCATCGTCGATGACCTTCTCGCCAGGGCACGGAGGTTCTCGTTTGACTTGCGGCCTGCCGACCTCGACCTGTTTGGACTCGTTCCAGCGCTTCTCACGCTCTTCGAGCGGTATACGGCCCAGACCGGGGTTCTGGTGGACTTTAGGCACCAGGGAGTGGAAAGGCGCTTTGCGTCCGAGGTGGAGACCGGTGCGTACCGAGTTGTGCAAGAGGCGTTAACCAACGCCGCCCGCCATGCGAGTGTCGCCAGCGTAGCAGTGAGCCTCTGGACTGACGGAAACATCCTGAAAATTCAGATCGAAGACCGGGGTCGCGGCTTCGATCCGGAGGCCGTCCTGAAAGCTCCGCGGTCCAGCGGCCTCATCGGTATGCACGAACGCATCATGCTCCTCGGCGGCCGCATGACCATCGAGTCTTCCCCGGCATCCGGGACGAAGATCACCGCCGAGCTGCCGCTCGATGAGACTACCGCGACCTGACGCATCACTGGAGGAAAACTGTGGCCATTTCCATTGTCCTGGCGGATGATCATCCGTTAGTTCGCCAGGGGATGCGGGAAATCTTAGACCGCGAGCCGGATTTTTCCATCGCGGGCGTGGCGGCTGACGGTCTGGAAACGGTTCGTCTGACGGAACGATTGAAACCCGACGTCCTGGTTCTCGACCTGAGGATGCCCGGGTTAAGTGGCCTGGAAGCGCTGCGAATTCTTCGTGAGAGATCACCGCAGACCCAGATCGTGATCCTGTCCTTCTACAGCAGTAATGCCTTCATTGCCCAAGCGCTCAAAAACGGAGCGATCGGCTACGTCCTCAAAGGCGGTCCCGAAAGTGATCTGGTACGCGCCGTCAGGGAGGCGGCCGCCGGCAGGCGTTTCCTCAGTCCGTCGCCCTGAACGTCAATTTCCCTAGCAGCGTCTCTCCGGCGCAGGCGAAGATCTTGGGGGTAACAACTACACTTTTCAATAGATACAATCGCAACCCTGCAATCCATCGGCAGTTCAACATCCTGGAGGATCATGCGAGGATCTCTTGAGAGCCGCTGAGCCTCCTCTTGAAGGCGCCGTTTTGATTCGCAAATGCGTCCCTCAGTACCTTCGCTCGTCGTGCGAGTTACTGCAATTCAGCCGTCCCAGGCAGTCCTGTGGTCATACATCCAGTCGAGACTCCCTTCGCCAAACAAAGGGAGCATGACCGACAACATTCGGTCCCGCAGCCAACACCCGAACCGGCCCAGTTCAACCTTTTGGCGAGTTTCATTCTTGTGAGCCCACGCGCTGATCTTTGCGGTGCGCAGGCGCCTAGCACCTTCGAATTGCGCAAACAGCGGTTCGAACTCACCTGAAAAACGGCGAAGCAGCTTGGCCAGATACAGGGCGTCTTCTAACGCCTGGGAGGCCCCTTGTCCGCCGCTCGGGCTCATGGCATGCGCAGCGTCGCCGATAAGGACCACGCGATCCTTGTGCCACGCCGGGAGCGGTGGCATCTCATAAAGGTTCGTTCTAATGATGCTAGGCGTGTTGCGCAGAAACGTTTCAATCGGTGCATGCCATCCGTTATAGCGTTCCAGCAATTTTTGGCGTAACTCTTCAGTCTGAACCGCCGCCAGTTCCGCGGTCGTTAGCTCCCTCTCCTGTGGAAGATGGCACCACCATATCCACCTCTCGTCGTTTTGGCTGATGTTGCAATAGCCGAACTGGCCCGTGCATCCGACAGTGAAGTTCAGGCTCTTTCGGTCCGCCGCGTCGGTGGCCACGACCACGGATGGTGTTACGAAGCCTCCTACACCCAGCACGCCGAGATAATTAGGACCCGGAGCACTGGGAATCACGATCTGCCGCACACGTGAATGAACGCCGTCGGCGCCGACGAGCAAGTCGCCCTGTGCAGTCGTTCCGTCTTCGAATACCGCAACGACCTTTCCTCCATCGGCAGGGGCGAGTTCATTCAGCCGCTTCCGATACTCGACCCCGATGCCTTGCCTCGCCGCAGCTGGCGATCGAGCCGGCGATGCCGATTTCTTCCAGTACGTTCATGCCGTTCGGAGCGATCGTGAATCCACCGCCTATATCCTCAAGCCGCGGATGAGATTCGTAAACCGTGCAATTCATCCCTGCCTTCTTGAGTAAGAGCGCCAGGGCGGGCCCTGCGATGCCGCCACCGATGATGATCGCATGAAGGTCTTGTGTTCTCATATCTCTCCCTCAAAGCCACGGGATCACCTGCAGCAGGTTATGGAGTTGAGTCTGTCAACTCGTGAGCCATGTTGTGGGTGTCCCCAATACTAAGCGGCTCCGGCCTGCCGCGCTTGGCGCGCATGGAGCTTTGGTTAGGCCCATCCGCGGACCACCTAGGACTGGCAAGCACCCAGCTACGGGGTGATCGTGATGTTATTCTCGACTTTTGCGGTTCCAGGTGCGGACCATGCAGCGCGCCCAGCCTCCTCCCTTTCAGCCCACGAGCGCACGCTGCCATAGAGCCTTACCGTGCCGCCATCTACCTCAACGGTGATGCGACGGGCATCCAGTTCAGCGCTCCGTTTCAGCGCCTCTTCGATCTTGCTCCTGATCTCTGTGGGAGAGACGCGCGGCTTGACCTCGATGTTGTTGATCACGCCGATCACTCCTCTTAACTTTTTTACGGCGGACTCAGCAAGCGTTTTCTGGTATTGCCAGTCCACAGCGCCTTCGAGCGTCACCCGCGCATTCTTTACGGTCACCTTGATCTTGTCAGCGGGTATGCTGACGTGGCTGTCGAGCTCATAGACGGCATCCCGTGCAATCTCCGGGTCGGTTCGCGTGTTAGCCAGCTTAACTTCGACGTCGTTGGCAACTCCTTTCACTCCATAGACACGTTTGACCGCCGCCTCCGCTGCGTCTTTCTCCCAATAGCTCGAAACGTATCCGGATAGGGTCACGACTCCGTCCTTCACTGCCACAGCGATATCGCTCGATGTGATCTTCGGGTCGTACTTAAGTTCGATTACGACGGCTTGGTGGATCGATTGATCGGTCCATGTCGGTGGCGTAGCCAATGCTGCCATACTCATTCCTTCCTTTTCTCTTGAAGTTCGCTGAACAAGCAGCGGCGCCGGTGACGCGGTAAGCATTGGAGGCTTGGCGTAGGAAGCGGCCTTGATCGCCGATCACGCCACTTCAACTCTCGTTTCCGGCCATACAACCGGTCCGCCCGGCAACCCGGTTGGTGCAGTTCCTGTGCCATGTGAGGCAAAGAGGTATCTCTCTTGTAACTAACAGGCATGCGTGTTTGAGCGCCTTCCCGGATCGATGGTGGCGTCGAAGTTTGGACGGGCTCCGTCTACCAACAGTCTTCCGTCTACCAACAGTCTTCAGATGGGACCGACGCAAGGTTCGGATCAGTTTCCGGGGCGTACGCCAGGTGGCAGTCAAGCTTTGGTTATGCCATCGTAACCATTGGCTGCCTTTGAGAATCTAAAACGGTGATTGGTGGAGGGATCGAAATGTCAGGACCTGCGCGTGCGGCGGAGCCCTCGGCAATGGACACGCCTTCGCGGGAAGAACGCATCCGGCGTCGCGCCTACGAACTGCACCTCTTGCGCGGCAATCAACCCGGCTCAGAACTTGACGACTGGCTGCAAGCTGAAGAGGAAATCCGTAGAGTTGAAGACCAAGCGATCGACGAAGCATCTGAAGAGTCATTTCCTGCGAGCGACCCTCCCGCCTTTTAGGTGGATTGATCTCACATTTGACGACGGTGTCTTCGCCAACGCGAAGCGCAGTCGTCGTGTTGTTCGGAACACCGCAATACTCGCGCTCAAGCTAGATCGGCAGGCACGTGCACGTCAATGTCTTCCGAACGACAGGAATCCCGCTACGCGAAACTTTCAGACTTGCATCGAGAAGACCACAGTTGCCGCGGATCTACGGCCGCGCAGGATGCCGTGAGGAATTTGAATTCTGCTCGTTCAGAATGCTTTCCTTCGCTGCGCGGCGACGTTTTCGCCAACGTCCCGAACGAATGCTCTATGCAGCGGCCGTGGATCCGAGAGGCGCTGTCCCAGGGGAGTTCGCGTTCGATGCCGAGCTGGCATGAGGCGGTTGGGGAATGCTCAGCAATACTTCAGTCTGGTTTTGTCAGCCACAAAATGCACTTCGGAGTCGGTCTGGAATGCAATGCGAGATCAATTGAGTTTGAGGGGGTCGTCCGCCACGCGCGAGGGGCACCAGTGAAATCCGGCTTAGTAATCGGACGACGTTGGTGCGCATTCCGTCACGATCGGCGTCACAGTGGACCCCGGCTAAACCAGTGCTCCGCCTGCGATAGCACGACAAGCGCGCCGCACAAATGCGGCTTCGGGTCGCAGTTTATGACACAGCACCCCGGCTCGCGGAAGAACCGCTCATCGTGGGTCGACCGTATGGAATAAATGGAGACCATTCTGCTGCCTGGCAAGTGCGCGGGGGTAGAGCTTAGGGTGGAATGGTGAAGTCAGGCAGGCGCGTTAATTCTCCGCTCGAAGTCCTGGATTCGGGCGATAACGTCATCGAATTCGGGCGCCGCTCCCATGATCATTCCGGACATCCGGTCGTAGTCCCGCCGCAGGGAATCGACCATTTCTGGGGAAGGGCTGAGGGCGAGCGTGCCGGGGATGGCGGATGCGAGGTCAAAGTCTGGACGGTCGAAGAACATCCGAGCATGTCTGACGCAGTCGTGTGAGAGAGAGGAGTCTGCCAAAGCCCGCTGCCCGGCTTCAGAATCTAACAGACGGTAGACGTCGAAATAATGGCGCGAGACGCGTTGGCCCTCGTGCTGTAGTTCTCCGCGGCGCTCAAACCACCGCCGTTGCCCGTGGATGATGATGACCTTATCCCAGAACGTCCGCTCGGCGACGACGGTCGTGATGCCTGGAATATCGAGATTCAGGGAAGCAACATCATCTGCGAGGTATGGCCGAATCGTCGTCTCACAGTTGGGATCGAGAGCCGACTTTGCTCCCGATTCGATCTTGACGGCTTGGCGAACATAGCCTTCGAGTGGCGTCACGGTCGGATACCAGACGAGCAGGGTTTGCCTGTCGGGATCATCCTCGTCCACTGTAACCCTGAATTGCCCGGCGGCCACCGCGGATCGCTGGCAAGTTTGATCAATGAGGCCGCCCAGCGTCTCACGAAGTTGCACGCTGATGTATTGCTGGCACGCCAGCTTGATCTCGTCGAGCCGGGCGTTCCGTTTCTTACGGCTCAGCGCCTCTAACTGGACGACGGTTGCCGCCTGCCCCAGATCTTCTCTGAAAACCGTGATGTCGATATCCTCCGAAAAGCGTGAGATCAATCCGAAGGCTTTGGACAGCGATGTTCCGCCTTTGAACAGGAGTCGTGGACTATCGGGAGGCAGCCCATGAAAGAGCGCATCGAGTACCCAGCATACCCAGAAGTCTTTCTCGACGTTCTGTTCCGTGGTCCCGAGCCGGGTGGCTGCAGCGAGAAACAGATCTCTGCGCTCCCCTGACTTCGCCGATATGATTTCGAGAAAGTTGTCGTTCATGGTTTTGAGGCAGGCATTTTGGAGGCGCCGTTCGAAGAGTGGCGCTGACCAATCGCGCCTCGGACAAGATCCTGCATCCATGTAGGCAGCGTGTGGATACCACCGGCCAGATCCTGGCGGATTGCGGCTCCGTGCGCCGAATCGGAAATGATGGACTGCAGCCGCTTCAGGATTCTGGTCTGGTCGGTAGGCAATAAATCGCGCAGCCAATGTAAGGCCTGCACGACGCGCATAGCGGGTCGGCCCGCCCAATACAGGCGGCTGGGAGCGGTGAGCTTGAAAGTGATCGTGAGCTTGCCCAGTTTGATGGGGCGAATGCGAGCATCGGTGTGAACGACGACATGGGCGGGAACGGCATCCGCAAGACCGAGCTGGTTTGCTGCCGTGAGACCGTCCACCAGAATTCGAATCTGATCGCGCCGCGCGACGGCGTCGATGATCGCGGTGTAATCGGGTGTAGTGGCTTTTCCGGTAAGGCGGTTCACTGTGGGCACGTCATAGAGTCCACGATCGATGCGGCGAATGTCGTTCGACTGCGCGAGTCTTTGGAGCGCTTTGTCGACGGCGGCGCGGGGACCGAGGTCGAGAAAGTCCACAGGGGTCCAGACGGGGAACGGCTTTCGTGCGCGCATCCGGTCGAGGATCAGAGTTTTTAGTTCGAGGGCTGGTCCGCGACGCGCCCTAGTTTGTCCGATCTTTGCATACATATTGAGGACAATATCTGTCCAAACAATGTTAACACTTTTCGGACAGATTCGGTCGAGGGCGGAGGCACTACGGGCACCGTCGACGAGCCGGACCAGAACCGAATCTATGAAACCTACTTAGCGGCGGGCATCGTCTGATTCTTACCGTCCGCGCAATTGAGGCTGTCTTACTGGAAACTATATTGATAGGTGCCGCCGATAGGCGTCATCAAGCCGAGAGTGGGCAAATGGCACCCGCCCCGCACCCTCCAAAAACCCTCCATTAGCACACCAGCCGAAACGGGCCCTCGTTTTATTGGCGTTTTCCATACCCTGAATCAACGCCGTGCGCAGTTATATTACTGAAAACAAAACATTGCCCATTTTCCCAAGCTGGACGTCGCGGGTTCGAGCCCCGTCTCCCGCTCCAAGAAATCAATAGGTTGCAACTCCCCTTCCAACGACTGGCTCCGTTTGGCTCCATTTAGTTAACTCGCAGCATCACTTCCAGCCGGTTCACGGCCTCGCGCCTCTTGGCGAGCGATGTCCGCGTATAGACGTTTTCGTTCACGTCCACCGTGTGGCCCATCTGATCCGCCCGAACTTTCGGATCGATATCCAGTTCTTTGAGAAGACAGCTATGCGTTTTGCGCATCACGTGGAAGTTGACCCAACCGAGGCCTACGGATTCTAGCTTGGGCGCAAAATGCCTCCGCCAGCAGTTGTCTTTGAGTATCGGAGTCGTTGCCTTCTCCGAAGGGAATACCCAGGCTTCCGAGGCCGGATCAAGGCACAACTCCCTCCACTGGTGGATTGCCGACAGCAATCCGTTGGAAAGAGCCGCCCACCGCACCGAATGCACCGACTTGGGAGAGTCGATGTCACCCCGATAGACGCGCTGACGGACATCGGCGTATTCCGCCTCTAGCCGCCCCCACGTGAGCCCGAAGATCTCACCCGGCCTCATGCCGGCTAAGACCGCCAACTGTGCTATCAACCGCTCGCGAGTTCCGAGTACTGAGAAAAGTTTTCTCACCTCCTCTATGGTCATGATTCGGGTTGCCGGTTGAGGACAATCCCGAGGAGTGAACAGAAGTCGCGCCGGATTTCTCGGCACGAACCCCTCGGAAGCTGCCATTTCGAAGATCTGGCTGAGGTCCCATCGCAGGTGATCCACGGTGCTGAAGGACAGGCCCGCAGAACCTTTACGGTCCAGGAATGCCTGCAATTCATCCCGCGAAAACGCCCGCAGTGAGCGCTTTTCAAACTCCGCAATCACGTGATGCTCGATTCGATCTTCGTTCGTCATCGCCGTAGACCGTTTCCACTTCCGGCGAAAGAAGGGAAAGTAGATCTGCCGCACGAAATCTCCTAACAACCAATGTTGAGACGGCCGAGCGTGGGCGCTGTTAATCGGTGCCAGGATCGCCGCCAATGAAGCTTGTGCCTGGGCTTTGGTCATCTCTGGCCTTCTCCCCAGCACTTGCTTTCGACGGTGCCCTTCCTCCCACCACAGCGCTACCCAAGAGACGCCTCTTTTTAGCAAACTACCTCGTTGATACCGTTTACGCATGGACTCTCCAGTCATGCGCCTAAGGCGTCAACAGAATGCGCTGACCGCATCATAGCATCGGACTGGCCTTGCTCATTGGCCTCTTTCCAATGCTCCAGGCTCATGCGTCGAACAAGCCTTCGGCGCCCCATGCTGATCTCCGGCAGCGGCGTGACACCGGTAACCTTGCCATTGATCATGTTGTAGACGTGCGCCTTCGAACACCGAAGATCGGCGGCGACTTCGGAAACAGTCAGGATTTCATCGCGAACAACCATATACCTCCGGATGGCTCATACCTCTGGGCTTGGCTCAGTGGATTCCACTCCGCTCGCTTTCTGGCCTGACGAACCGGTGCGCTTCCTTGGCAAACGCAGCGTTGCGGTTCTGTCGTCATCGCGGTTCGCCGCCTGCAAGCGCTCCCGCATTTTTTCGGAGACGATGTTAAACACGACCTCCGCCTTCTCAATCGGCCCCGATTCGAAGAAACGCAGCACCTGCACTTCGTCTACGATTATTGGTTTTGCCATAACTTCCTCCTTCGTGCTTAAGAGGGTACGTAGCCTCGCGGCCAACCCTCTGAATCTCAATCGTTTACAAACCACAAGCTCTCTCCTCGTGAAGAGAGCCTGAAAAGAGACCTTTTAAACAAGAGCAGCCCCCGCGTCTCCCGGCCGCCGGTGGAACGCTGGACCCAAGAGGCCATGCGCCCGAACCGCGGCTATCGTGCTGAAAAGTACATGCCCTTCCGTGTCGCCGATGGCTTCCGCGAGCGAAGACATTCGCGTATCCCGGTCTGTCACGACGAGGATGGAGCTCAGCGGCAGGCCGTCCAATCCTTGCCGATAGGCAGTCATCTTCGTCCGAAGGAAGAACTGAACCCCTTCGACACCGCGATCAAACTCCAGTGCGAACGTCCGGTCGGCCATTCTGAAAACTGCGTCGGGTATAAGCGAATGCCGCCATCCGAGACCGGGCAATTCCCAATACGCGAAGAAATAGGACAGCGACCCGGCAAGCTCGGCTGCGATGCGCACATCGTTCACCGCGAGGAAGTGCTCCCGTTGTGTAGGCGGCTTGCGCTCCAGCGCGACCGGCGCAGCGCTCGCAGTTTCAAGAATTCGTTTCCCCGCGCGGCCGAGCGTGAAGAGCGCTTCGTCCATTCGGCTTTCCCGTACCATGTCGAGATATTTCCCCGACGTTAGCTTGCGCAGACGCTTCCGCGCCGCATCCGGAGTCGCGCCCGCAAAGAACCGGCAGTGGATCTGGCTCGTCGTGAGCCAGCGTGCGGCAGACAGCAATCGAAGCAGATTTATACAGCGTGGCGTCAGTCTCATGGTTTCGGTAGTTCCTCGGTAACACCGCATTCAAAGCATCGGGCCATGCGCGGCAGCGCATCGCAAACCGGGCACGGTCGCAGAAGGTGCCCCTTGTACGTGTAACCGCATTGGCAACGCCAAATGCCGACCAGTGAAATAGCCGCTCCGCAATTACGGCACAGCGTCTCATGCCGATATGACATGACCCAGAAATCCAAGTGGCGGAAGGCGTGGAGGATGAACCGGACCAGGAGGATCGGGCTCACGAGCAGCCACCGGACGATTGGGAAGATCGCGCTCGTCACGGCGCCCTCTCGCGGACGCGTCGGTAAGCTCCCTCCAAATTACTGCTCATATCGCTTGACGCTTCGCACCGCCATTCTCGATTTCGTTGTTCCGCGATGCGGTCGTATTCCTTCTTGGACTGGCGCATGCCGAAGGTAGGATCGGAGCGCAGAGCGAGGATCTCTTCCTCTAGTTCACTCGCAACCGGAAGATCAAGGTCCGCTGTCCTCATGAGAAAGGCCTCGCGCGCTCGGGACTTGAGCCACAGATAGCCCATGCGGTCTGGTAGGTTGGCCACGCTTTCGAGGGCAATCGATCGTTCTTCATTGAGCGTATGGAAGGACGGCTCCTCAAAAGGGCTCGTTTGAGGCCGTGGCCTTCGGCCGGTCACCGGCAAAGCTGCCTTGAGGTGCGCCGCATCACCTGGCTCGCCACGCATCGCAAAACTCCATCGAATGTTCGTGAGGAGTGTGTTCAATACGCGGGAATCCTGAACAGCGCCAGCGATACTTTGTGTCAGGAACAACCCGTGCACGCCAAAGCTCCGCGACATGCAAAGGAAATCAGTCATCTGATCGCGAAGTCGTTCTGTGATGAAGAAATTCTGAGCTTCGTCAGGAATGAGCAGGAAGGGCGCATCTCGGCGCTGGCGGGCGGATACCGCCTGCCAGAAGTCTGAAACAAGGAGCGCCTGAAGTACCCGCCGAACGCCACGACTCAAGCTCGATCCGGCGCAGTTGATCAGCACAATCTTGCCCTCGTCTTGCAGCGCTCGGAAGTCGGGTGCCGTCTGGCCCGAGAGAACACATCGCAGCGCGTTTGATGAAAACAGCGCCTCCATGCGGCGCGATAAGGCGGCGATCGTCTGTTTCGGCACATTAGGGAACTGGCGCGAAAAATACTCGACAACGTCCTTGTCAGATGACCGGGCGAGCAACCGACGGCGAAGGGTATCGTCAAAAAGAAGATCATCGAGCCATCCGATCGGAAGGCCGAACTCAGAAAGCAAGAGGATTGCCTTCCGCAGCAGCGCGCTGCCTCCAAGGCTCAGCGCATCGCTCCCTGGTAGCAGATCGAGTAATACGTCTGCGCGGCTCCCGGCGAAGAAGTCTGCCTCCGTGTTCGGCCAGCGCGCCAGAATGTTGTACGAGCTCAGTGGATCGTGCAATGAGAACTCGATCACCACAACCCGCTGTCGGAGCTCTCTTGCCTCGGCCTTCCCGAGCTCGGCGAGGCGCTGCTTAACCAGGTACAGTGCGCCAGCGAAGGTCTCCCCTTTCGGATCGAGAATGCAACACCCCATCGTTCTTGTCGTGGGCAAAAGCCCAATAAGGGATTTGATAATGAGGAGAGCGAATCGAGTCTTTCCTGCGCCGGTACCGCCGGTAACCATGGCGTGGGAAACCGAACAGACGGACTTATTGAGCGCTCGGATTTTGCTACTGTTACCGCTCTTAGGCTTGCGTATCAGTGCGCCTGTCATCATTTTTTTGCTTGACTATCGATGCCTGATTGGTGAAACATTTTGTTTCGCAGTCTTTATCAGCTGCATCGCATTTCCCAGAAAGGCTTGAACTCATGAACGTCCGAAGGGCTGTTGTGCCTGTGGTGTGCCTGCTCGCTGCGTTTAGCGCGGCAATCGCGCAACCTCGTGTCGATCCCCGCAATA
>Ga0187810_10000530_pt1 | contig 14490 bp, 11 predicted proteins | sample NC_wetland_sal_i_9_FD_132963 | JGI IMG/M metagenome (GOLD analysis project Ga0187810, IMG submission 132963) | Wetland sediment microbial communities from Neuse River Estuary, North Carolina, USA - ASW_5 | ecosystem: Environmental > Aquatic > Freshwater > Wetlands > Sediment | place: USA: North...
TATGGCAGAGTTGTGGGCATGGCGAGAGTTGCGGCATTACCCGTCGGATTTGAAGAAATCGATTTTAAGAAGCATCACCGAAACAGTCCCACGGCACAGGGAAGAATGAGGTGTCTGGCGATGGCCGTGATAACCGGCGCGTTGGTTACGACGGTACACAAACGGGCGCGGCCTCTTGCTGTCGCATTCATGGGGTGGAGCACATGCCCACACGGGCATCCAAGCCTTCCGAAGAGCATGACCGGCTCGATACCAAAGGTATGGAGCCATGCGAGCGGCAAGCACGAATGAACGGCAAACGCGACACGCCAGGGCGAGATTGTGAAGCCCGAGCGTATGGGACAGCATCTGTAGTATCAGAGGGTAAGAAGTTTTACGTTCTGATTTTTACATTACCATTCGCGGGGAAAATATTAAACCACTCTTGAGCCTGTTCTTTCGTCGCCAGTGCCCGGTAATTGGCAAAGATCATGGCGGGTGAGTTTCCCATTTCGGCGGAAACTTCGTGCTCGTTCTGAGAGATGGCGTATCGGTACGTACAATAGGAGTGCCGCAGACCGTTCCGTTTCCACGTTATGGGAGGCTTTAATCTAGCCGCTATAATCTCTGAGGCGGTCTTTTCCGGGCGGATGAGGGGAGTGACAAGACCGGATGGCTTGGCGACGGTCTTGAGCCATTCTATGAGGTTGGGTTGCATCTTTATGAGACGGCGGCCTTTTGTCTTCGCTTTGGCTTTTTTGATCTCGATATAACCGTTCTCGAAATTGATCTCTTGCCAGTCTAATCTTTGAATTTCCGCCGTTCGTATTCCCGCAAAAGCTCCAAGTGCCAGATAAGGGAGAACGTCATTCCCGGCGGCATTCAACAGGCGGGTTATTTCGGCGGGATTGAAAATGGCTATTTCGCCTTCACTGTTATCTCCCATTGGCTCCGTTTTCTCTGCTTCCGTGCGTTCTCCTGACAAGTAACCCTTCTTTTGAGCGAATCGGAACAAGAGGACTATCACGCCTCTGAAGTTGTCGTGACTGCGTGGAGATAGGCCAAGTCCTCGCAACCATTGCGTGATCTCGCCTTCTGTGATGTTGGAAACGTATCCCGTATTATCCTTGGCGAATCTGCCAAGCCTAGACACAAGGTCTTTGTAATGCCTTTGGGATTTATGAACACGGGATTCAAGCAACTCCTTCACTACCTCCGGTACGGTGCGCTGTTTGATGCGTAACCTTTTTTGAGCATAAAACTCCGCTGCCTCAGAAAGCTTGACCTTCCATTCTAATATGCGGTTGGCCTCTACTGCATCTTTGACCACTTCATCAAGTTGCTTTCCCGTTCCAACTAAAAAGGCCTTGGCTTTTGAGTATATGAGTCCGTCATTGTGCGACAGCATCAAGGCAGACGCCTTTCCCTTGTCAATCTCTTTGGCGCGGTTCTCTGCCCACTGGAGTGCAAGGGCTATGTCGCCGAATTGTTTGTATTTTCGTCGCCCGTTTTCTTTATGGCAAACAGAGTAGAGAACGCGGTTGCTTCTGTTTATCTCGTATATTTTCAGAGTTACGGAGCCATGCCTTATTTCGCGCGTCTTTTCTGAATTTACAGTGGACATTGCGCTAACTTACGTGCAACCTGACGTGCAAGCAAGCTTAAAGAGAAACTTCATAGGTGGAGGCGGCGGGGGTCGAACCCGCGTCCTCAGAGAAATAACCGACTGCTTCTACAAGTTTAGCGGTGGTTTGGGTTGTCGGGCAGGCAGTTGCTCCACCGCAGGCCTGCCAGCCTTATCGACCACATTGGTTCGTCCACAAAGGTCGGTCAATCACCCTTGCAACCGTCCGGCTAAAGGCGCCGCCTTCCCTCAGCCGGAGTCAGGGAGGCGACGTCGGGCCTTTTTTTAGGCCGCGAGAGCTAACTCGTGGTCAGCATTTAATTGTTTGAGCCGGATTTTTAGCGAGGCCAACCAGCTCAGTCCTCGACTTGCGACAGGCGATGATTCCAACGAGTCGAAACCAATGCGCCCCCAACAATAACTTTCTTTAATCTATCACGGATTTCGCACCACCGCCAGCGGAAAGCCCGGCATTGCAGAATATCCATCCAAGGCGCATATTATATTCTTTCTTATGAGAATGATGATGCTGGCTCTGGTGGCTTTCTGTGCTCTTCCCTTTCTGGCCTGCTCGCAGGATGACGAGGAAACGTCGGGGATGGTCCCGCCTCTGGGGGTGGTCATGCCGTTAAAGAAAGTGGATGATGTGGTCGTCGTCACGGCCCCGGTGTTATTGAATCTGGATGCCATTGTGCCGGTCGGAGCGGTGGCGCGGACGATTTTCATCATGCCAGAGCCAAGCGATCCCGATGTGAGGCAGGCGCACAAGAGGAGGGGTGTCGATCCCGATGCGATTGGGGGGGATGAAAAGGGGGCTCAATTTCATGCTCCGACGAGTGAGCTTTCCCCTTATCAAAAGGCGGCCTTGGATCGCGCCTATGCGACTAATTGGACAAATATCGCCTTCTTCCGGGCTGCTCTGGAACGTTTCGTCAACATGAGTTCCCGGTTTGTCTACCAGATCCAAGGCGAAAAGAATCTTCATTTGGAGGTTTTTGATTTTCCCCAAGGGATGTTTTTGTCGGAAACCAGCGGGCAAGTGACGGTGCTCACGCTCCAGCGCGAGTCCCCCTCCTATGAGTCCGGCATGCGGGCGGGAGCAGTTCTTTCGGCCATCGATGGGAAACCTCTGGGGAATACGCTGAAGAGTTTTGTCAATCTTTACGCATCCGAATTGAATGGGGCGCAAAAGCACATCCTCCCGAAAATCCACATCACTTACCATCCGGCTGACTCGCAGGAGGAGAAAGACTTTGCCTTTTCCGTACCGCAGTCATTGGATCAGAATTTCTGGAGCATTTCAGATGCCATGGATAAGTCGGCTCCGGCTGGTACAAATCGCCCGACTCCTCCTCCACAAAAAGCCAGCCAGCCCTGATTCTCCGCACAACAACCCGAGAAACTCCATCCACCCATCAATACCCGGAATCGGCACGGGTACTTGGCACCGCAACCTGGATAGGTTCACCGCCAAAACGTTTGAGAGCTTCTTGATAAATGTGCTGGGTGCTTGAGGTTCCAATCCGCGTCACGCCGATCTCGATTGCCCGCAATACATCCTCCAAGGAGCGCACGCCGCCGGAAGCTTTCACGCCGATGTCCGCCGCACTGTGACTGCGCATGAGGCGCAGGTCATGGTCGGTGGCGCCTTGATAGGAATACTTCCCTCCTGCTTCCTTGACGAAGCCAAACCCGGTCGATGTTTTAACGAAATCGACTTTCAACTCGCTGCAAATCTCACACAGGCGAATTTTATCGCGATCCTCGGTGAGGTAGTCGGTTTCAAAAATCACCTTGAGAATGCCCTTGTGGACACGGGCCACATCCAGCACCGCACGGATGTCCTCCCGCACGAAGCCCCAGTCGCCACCGAGAACCTTGCCGACATTCACCACCATGTCGACTTCACTAGCGCCGTCGGCGAAAGCTCGCTCGGCTTCCACGGCCTTCACCTGCGGCAAAGGCGACCCATGGGGGAATCCAATGACGGTGCCAACCCCGATCTGAGTCCCTTGGAGAACTTCACACGCAAGCGAGACGGCGTGGGGTTTGATGCAGACAGTGGCAATCCGGTAAGGGCACAGATCCGCCAGTTCGCTCCTGAGTTGGGCATCCGTCAAAGTCGGATGCAAAAGGGCGTGGTCGAAAAGCCCCATGATATCGTCAAGTTTCAGCCGGTTTTCCGCCGCCAGGGATTGAAGATGCGTCATAGAATTTAGAGTGGTCAGGTGTGTTGGGGGTTATGCTGGATGATATCCGCCACATCCGAGGCGGTCGGGTACGATGTCTGGGTGCCGTATTTCAACACACTGTACGTCGCTATCTGGCAAGCTTTGGAAACCGCATATCGCAACGGGATTTTAGCTGCCAGCAGATAGGCCAGACTGCCGACGAACGAATCCCCCGCACCAGTGGTATCAACGGCTTCCACCTTGCGGGAAGAGACGAAAAACGGGCCATGCTCGTCGAGGATCAAGGCACCTCTTTCACCGAGGGTGACAATCACTTTTTGCGCTCCCATATCCTGCAATTTTTTCGCGGCGGCCACCACTTCATCCTCCGTTTCGGTCGCCATACCGGTCAGGAGTCTTGCCTCATGCTGGTTCGGAATCAATAAATCCGTCAGCTTCAACAAAGCTTCCTCCACAACCATCGCCGGAGCCGGATTATAAATGGTAAAAATGCCTCCCTCATCCCGGGCAATCTGGAATGCCTTCATCGTTGAAGCGACGGGGATTTCATTCTGACAGACAACAACCGAGCTTCCCCGGATCGAACCCTCGGCCAAACCAACATCCTCCGGCGTCAGGGCATCATTGGCCCCGGGCACGACGATGATCGAATTCTGGCCCGTCGTCTCATCCACCCAGATGGGAGCCACGCCCGATGGAAGTTTCTCGTCGAAAAGAACATGCCGCGTGTTGATACCTTTGGCCCGGTAGTTTGCCAGAGTGGCCTTGCCGATCTCATCCCTTCCGAGCTTCACCACCATTGTGACCGCCGCGCCCAAATGAGCCGCCATCACCGCCTGATTCGAACCCTTGCCGCCAAACCCGGTCCGGTAGTCACAGCCTGTTACCGTTTCACCCGGCTTGGGAAGATGCCGCGCACGGGCAATCTGGTCGAACATGGCGCTGCCCACCACACACACTTTCGGTTTCTCACCACTCATGACAACACCGTTGATGGTTGAAAGAAACCGCGCAGGGATTTTCTTGCGATCTCGCGGGAGGGTTGTGAAAGACCGGCTGTGGTAAAATAAAAAATTTCATTCAGACTTCATGATCGTTCGGGTGCTCACATGGGGAACCGTAAGGTTTAATTGGCAACTTTTCCCCATCGAGCAAGTTTAAGAATCTGTATGGCCTAGAACCTGTCTGAAAAACAGGAAAGTCTGCCGGTGCCTGTACCGTTGGCCCTGGGGCCAGGCGCGAAGAGGGAGAATACTGGAGTCTTCGACCGACGAGCAACAAAGCCCGATGGCCAGCGCGGGCAGGTACGGGAGGTGGTTCACCCTGTAAAAATGCCTGTATCAAGGCGTCTGCATGAACATCAAAAGTGCAGTGAAACTCGCAATCCTTGTCATTAAAATATCCCGCCGACCATACTTCGGCCATTTCACAATCCTTCCTTTGAAACCGATATCATTTGACCGTGTCCTCAATCAAAACACGCCCCGAAATCCCATTGATTTCCATCATCTGAGCCATCCGATAGGGGCGTACGTGGAATTCCCCCCGCACGATGCCTCACACGCCCTTCATTACGTCCCGCCACGGCGCATAATTCCACATCCGGATGCCGGGGAAAAACCCGGTCATGCGGCCACCCCCCCACCACCCGGCTCCGACCATTGCCACCTTTATTTTTTTCCTCATTTTCCGCCTTGATGATGCATGTTTTTTATCATCCCTGCCTCTCAATCGCCGCCGGACGCCACTGAGCGGCACGGATGCGGTCGAGGGGGAATTTCTTCGAACGGTCAAAGCTGTAGATGCCGTTTTGCTCCTGGAACACGTCGGTGAGCTGGGTGTAGCAGTAGCCGAACATGTCCGGGTTATCGAGGAGCACTTTGCACAGTCCCTCGAAACGGGTGAAGAACTCCTCCAGCGTCTTCGGCGCATCGCCATAGCCCCAGCTTGCGTCACCCGGCTTGGCCTCGGGATTCCACCGGATGCCGCCGAATTCGCTGACGAAGAAAGGCTGCCCCCGGTAGGGGAATGACCACGTCTCCTTGGAACCGTAAAGACCGGGGTTGATCTGCGGCTTCCCCTCGGCCAATCCCGTATAGTGAGCGGCGAATTTTTCAGGATTCTGCTCGTAGTCATGCGTGTCGTAAACATCCGTTTCAGGCACACGATGGGAGTAACCGGAAGCATCCAGAACCGGGCGGCTCTGGTCGGTCAACTTGGTGGCCAGGAACACCCCGCGCGCGACATCGTCAAGCGTCTGAAAACGGTCGGTCAAATTTTGCCCCGTCTCATTGAGCGGGCACCAGCCGATGATCGCCGGGTGCGAGTAGTCGCGCTCGAGCACTTCAAGCCATTGCGTGATGTAGGTCGAGCCGGGCTGGATGTGCTCATTCGGCAGACCCGTATCAATAAAGCCCCAGTCGGGGAATTCCCCCCAGACCAGATAGCCCATCCTATCGCAATGATAGAGGAACCGCTCCTCGAAAACCTTCTGATGCAGGCGTGCGCCATTGAAGCCCGCCTCCAGGCTGAGCTGAATGTCCTTCACCAGAGCCTCGTCACTCGGCGCGGTGAGGATGCCATCGGGATAGTACCCCTGATCCAGAACCAGGCGCTGGAAAACGGCTTTCCCATTCAGCAGAACTTTCTTTCCCTGAATACTCACACTCCTGAATCCGGCATAGCTTTCCGCGTGATCGACGACCCGGTTTCGCCCATCCACCAACTCGATGACGAGAGTGTAAAGAAACGGATCTTCCACACTCCACAAACGCTGGCGCTCCAGGGGAATGGGAATGGGAAGCCGAAGCGAAAAATCCCGATCCGCCACCGCCTCCACCGTGATGATCTCCCCCTTCTCATCCCGCAAAGTGGCTCGAATCTTATTCCCCTTCACCGTGGCAGAAATCCCTTGTACGAGATCAAAAGTCCCATTCGCCAAATCCGGGGTGAGGCGCGGACGCTTAAGATGAACGGAGGGCACCGGTTCCATCCAAACCGTCTGCCAGATACCCGTCGTGCGCGTGTAGAGACAACCAGAATTTCCATATAACTGGCTCTGCTTGCCACGAGGCTGAGCCCCGATGTGGGAATCCCTCGCCCGCAGGACGATCTCGATCTCGTCTCCCGGTTTTGCGTCCGGGGCATACTTCAGCTCACAGGTGAAGGACGAAAATCCCCCGCGATGCCGCCGAACTTCCGAGCCATTGACCCACACCGTTACATCGTAATCCACCGCCTGAAAATGCAGCAGCACCTCCTGATTCCCCCACTCCTGCGGAATACGTACCTTTCGCCGATACCAGACGGCATTCAGAAAGTCCGTATTCCCCACACCGGAAAGCTCCGACTCCGGGCAGAAAGGCACGAAGATTTTATCCTTCAGAGGGCGCTGGCCCAAACCGCGCTCCAGACCACTGTCGGCCTGGTCGATTTCAAACTCCCACTCACCATTCAAGCAGAGCCACTGGGAACGCACAAACTGGGGACGAGGGTATTCAGAACGAAGTAGATTCATATTTTTATTTTCCACGGATAGTATTCCTCATTTAGAATAAAGTGAATGGCCGGAATCCACAAAAACCTTTTTGAAATCCACAACATAGGCAAACAAACAGTGGAATTCCTCATCCACCCCCACCTTTGCCCCGCCTTCTCCCGGTACGGCATCCGGCTGGCCGGAATCTCTCACGCCTCACGGGAATTCCGTTTCGTCCGCCCCCACCCCGACATGAGGCAAATCCTCATCTGCCTGCGCGGCCACGGCGAAGTCCTCCTGAATGAAACGTGGCATCCCTGCACCTCCGGCATGGCCTACGTCACACCGGAAAACCAGCCCCACGGCTACCACAGTTCACGGAAATGGGAGGTCGCATGGGTCACGTACAACCCTCCCCAACAAGATCAGGAACTGCCCCTCCCGCCAATTCCCCAACCCTCACTCATCCAGGTAGACCCGCGTCCCTGGGAACATATCCTCCAAGGCTTGTACGACGAAACTTCCCATGCCCGGCAACCCCTTCTTTTGGAATATTGGGCAGGCCTTTTGCATGGCCACACCCAGCGCGTGCTCACCCCCAAACGCGAGGCTCCCCTCTGGCAACTATGGGCAAACGTCCAAAAACGGCTCTCCCATCCATGGACGCTGGACGAACTGGCCCAAGAAGCACACATGGAAAAGGAACGCCTCCGCCGCATCTGCTTGCGCGAAACCGGAACAAGTCCCATCCACTACGTCACTCATCTCCGCATGCAACACGCCTTGTCCCTTCTTGCCAACGGCCAGAAAGTCGAAGCCAGCGCCCGGACCGTGGGATATGAAGACGCCTTCGCCTTTTCCACCGCCTTCAAACGCATCATGGGCCGTCCCCCATCCGAATTCCGGGCATAAGGCTCCATTGCCATACACTTGAAGGAAGCAAGAGCCTATCTATGAAAAAACGTGGCAGCGCCAGAAGTAAACGAGAGGTTGAGGCGAAACGGCGCGAGGAAGTGCGGCCCCGTCAAAGAGAAAAATGAAACAATTATGAATTCTTGGGATTTAGTATGACTCGCCCTTACTTCTCGGTTTTCGCGTGACTTTCAGGGGCAGGCGGTCAATCATTTTTCCGTTATGCACGTATTCGTTACAGGTGGAGCAGGATATATCGGAAGTGTCTGCGTCGAAGAATTAATCAAGGCGGGACATCAAGTTACCATTTTTGACAATCTCTCAGAGGGACATCGCTCGGCAGTCGACCCAAAGGCCAGACTCGTCGTCGGAGAACTGGGCGACCGGGACGTTCTTTTCAAAGCCGTGGCCGAAGCCAAACCGGACGCAGCCATCCACTTCGCCGGAAAAGCCCTCGTACCCGAATCGATGCGCGACCCCTCCATCTACTACCGGGTCAATGTCGGCTGCGGGGTAAATCTGCTCGACGCCCTCATCGCCGCCGGATGCAAAAAAATCGTCTTCAGCTCCACCTGCGCCACCTACGGCATACCCGACCGGATGCCGATGGACGAAACCCTGCCCCAGAATCCGGTCAACCCCTACGGACATTCCAAACTCATTTTCGAACAAATCCTGAAATGGTATTCCCAAATCCACGGCATCACCTACACAGCCCTCCGCTACTTCAACGCCTCCGGAGCCTCCGAACGCTTCGGTGAACACCACCGCATCGAGACACACCTCATCCCCAACGTGATCAAAGTCGCCCTCGGCCAGTCGGAACTGATCACCGTTTTCGGAGATGATTACCCCACGCCCGACGGGAGCTGCATCCGCGACTACATCCACCTCACCGACCTCGCCTCCGCGCACATCCTGGCCCTCCAGCGGGAAACCAGCGGCGCCTTCAACCTGGGCACAGGCGAAGGCTACTCAGTTCTTCAAGTCGTCGAAGCCGTTCGCAAGGTGACCGGCCACGCCGTCCCGATCAAAATCTGCCCCCGCCGCGCCGGAGATCCCCCACGCCTCGTCGCCAGCTCGACCAAGATCAAGACCGAAATGGGCTGGAACCCCAAGTACACAAAAATCATCGATGTTGTAGATAGCGCCTGGCAATGGCATAAACTTCATCCCAATGGCTACCCGGACTAATCTCGACCTCAAGGTCAACGGCATCGTTCCGCCCGATGAACTTGCCGGGAAAAAAACTTCCCGCAAACAAGGGGCGGTCACACAGCCCGTGATCACCGTCGGAGATTTTTACACCAATCACGCCAGCCATCTGAACCTCAAACTCCTCTCGGGCGCAGGCGGCATGCAGCGCCGCATCACCGAAGGCTCAGTCAACCGACTCGGCCTCGCCCTGACCGGGTTTTACAAATACTTCGCCCATCGCCGCGTCCAGATCATCGGGAAAAGCGAGACGGCCTATTTCCATTCCCTCCCCGCCGAAACAAGACGGGTGAGAATACGCGAAATCTTCCAGCGCGACATCCCCTGCATCATCTTCGCCCGAAATATCCACCCGCCCAAAGTCATCCTGGAGGAATCGGAAAACTTTGAACTCCCCGTTTTCAGCAGCCCGGCCACCACAATGCGACTGGTCAACTCCATCACCCTCTGGCTCGAAAGCGATTTCGCGCCGACGACGACCGAACACGGCAGCATGATCGACATTCAGGGCGTCGGCATCCTCGTCCGAGGAGAAAGCGGCATCGGAAAAAGCGAGTGCGTCCTGGGCCTCGTCGAACGCGGCTACTCACTCGTAGCCGACGATGTCACAAAAATTCGCTGCATCGACGGATGGGAATTAATGGGCACCTCCGCCGCCCTGACACGTAATTATATGGAGGTGCGCGGCATCGGCATCATCAACATAGCCAGCATCTTCGGAGCCAGCAGCATCCGCCACCAAAAGCGTTTGGACCTCGTCGTAACGCTAAAAGAATGGGAAAAAGTGGAAAACATCGATAGAATTGGACTTGACCAGCAATTTTATGAGATTCTAAAAGTCAAGGTGCCCCATATCACAATACCCGTCCGCTCAGGCCGCGACTTGGCCGGACTGGTGGAAGTGGCAGCCTTAGATCAAAAATTAAAGCTGCTTGGGCAAAATTCTTCTGTGGAATTTAACGAAAAACTGATAAGAAAACTCGCAGATCGAGAGACATAATGGGCTTGCTTAGTAAAAAACCGGAATCAAACCACGAACCGATGGTCAAGGAATTGACCATCCTCAACAGGCTCGGCCTGCACGCCAGACCCGCAGCCATGTTTGTCCGTACCTCCAACCGTTTCGGCTGTGAAATCCTCGTCGAAAAAGACGGTGAATCCGTCAACGGCAAAAGCATCATGGGCCTCATGATGCTCGCCGCAGGCTGCGGCTCCCAAATCCGCGTCTCCGCACAAGGCGAAGACGCAAAAGTCGCCATCGAAGAACTGGAAAAGCTCATCCAACGAAAGTTTGACGAAGAGTAGTCCTCTTCTGCATAGTGGCGGTAGCCATGGACTCCGCTGAAGCGTCTACCCCGCAGGAACAGAGACTCAAAGGCATTGCCGTCTCCCCCGGCGTGGTGATGGGCCCCCTGGTCGTCATCAACCACGAGGAAGTCCGCGTCCCCAGCCACACCATCACAGAAGAGGACATCCCCTCCGAAGTCGCCCGCCTCGAAGCGGCACTCGTCGAAACCCGCGAACAAATCACCCGCATCCAGCAACACCTCGCCTCCTCCATCGGCGAAAAAGACGCCAGCATTTTTGATGCCCACCTCCTCGTCGTGGAAGATTCCTCCCTCGTCGAAGCCGTCAAAAAACAGATGGCAATAAAAAAGCGCTGCGTCGAAACAACCTACCAACACCTGATGATGGCTTATGCCAAAAGCATGCGCGAGCTGGACGATCCCTACCTCCAGGAACGTGCGGCAGACATCATCGACGTGGGCAAACGCGTCGTCAACAACCTGATGGGGCGCAAACTGGTTGACCCCTATCAACTGGAACGCCCCAGCATCATCCTTGCCCACGATCTCTCCCCTTCCGACACCGCCCTGCTCGACCGTAACAAAGTCCTGGGCTTTGCGACCGAGGCGGGCAGCCCCACCTCCCACTCGGCCATCATGGCCCGGTCACTGAACATCCCCGCTGTCGTCGGCCTCAAGGGAGCCTGCACCCAACTGGCCGCCATGGATGAAGTCCTCCTCGACGGTCACGAGGGACTCCTCATTCTCCACCCGTCTGACCAGACCAAGTTTGAATACGGCCAGATCGAACAACGCCGCCACGAAGTCACCGAAAAACTCGGACAACTCCGCGAAACCCAGGGCCGCACCGCCGACAACCGCCGCATCATCATCGCCGCCAACGTCGAACTTCCCGAAGACCTCCCTCTCCTCACCGAATCGGGCGCGGAAGGCATCGGCCTCTACCGCACCGAATTCCTCTTCCTCAACCGCGTCGACATTCCCAGCGAAGAGGAACAGATGCAGGATTACCGCCGCGTCATCCAGTTCACCGGAGAACACGGCTCCATCCTCCGCACCCTCGACCTGGGCGGAGACAAGATGCCCCACAACGTCAACCTCGGCGAGGACATGAACCCCTTCCTCGGCTGGAGAGCCATCCGCTACTGCCTCTCCGAGCCCGACGTCTTCCGCACCCAGCTCCGCGCCATGACCCGCGCCGCCGCCGGCTCAAAACTCAAGATCATGTTCCCCATGATCGCCACCCCCTACGAACTCTTCGAAGCCAAACGCCACCTCTACGAAGTCATCGAGGAACTCAAGTCCCAGAACATCGAACACTGCGAATCCATCGAACTCGGGATGATGGTCGAAATCCCCTCCGCCGCGATCACCATTGATCAATTTGTCGACCACGTCGATTTCTTCAGCATCGGCACAAACGACCTCATCGGCTACACCCTCGCCGTCGACCGAACCAACGAACGCGTCGCCTACCTCTACCAGCCGACCAATCCCGCCGTCATCCGCCTCATCCGCAACGTCGTCGAGGCCGCACACTCCAAGAATCGCTGGGTTGGCATCTGCGGAGAAACCGCCGGAGACATCCACCTCACCCCACTCCTCGTCGGCCTCGGCGTTGACGAACTCAGCATGGGTTCCATCTCCATTCCACGAGTGAAAAAAGCCGTCCAAAGCCTTTCCTACGACGAAATGAAGGGCTACATCGACGAATTCTGCCACTACTCCGACGCCGCCAAAATCGACGAACGCCTCCACGAAATCTGCATGCGCTGCTACCCGGATCTGATGTTATAATCTCATGTTGCACGCGGCCCGCCGCCCGAACATGAACTCCACGATCCGCAAAATCTTTCACCTCGACGCCGACGCCTTCTTCGCCTCGGTCGAACAGGCGTGCGACCCCAAACTACGCGGCAAAGCCATCGCTGTCGGAGGCGGAAAACGCGGCGTCATCTCCTCCGCCAGCTACGAAGCCCGCAAATTCGGCATCAAAAGCGCCATGCCCACAGCCAAGGCCCTGCGCCTCTGCCCCCACCTCATCCTCATCCACGGCGGCTACACAAAGTATTCCACATTTTCACGGAAGATGTTCACCATCCTCTACGACTACACACCCGAAATCGAAATCTGCTCCATCGACGAAGGCTACGCCGACCTCACCTCCCAGACCAAAATCCCGGCGGAAAAAATCACCCGCGAAGTTCAGCGAAAAATCCGGGAACAACTCGGCATATCCGTCTCCGTCGGCCTCGGCACAAATAAATTAATTGCTCAAATCGCCTCCAAAAGCCACAAACCCGGCGGCTGCGTCATCGTCCCATCAGGACAGGAACGCGAATATCTCAAAAACCTCTCCATCGGCTGGCTGCCCGGCGTTGGCCCCACCCTCCAAAAAGCCTTTGAACCCTGGGGCATCACCCACATCCACCAACTGGCCGAAACACCCCCTGACCTTCTGAAAAAGATCGCCGGAAACTTCAGCTCAGAACTCCACCTCCTCGCACAAGGCATCGACTCCCGCGAAGTCTCCACCCAACACGACGACGCCAAATCCTACAGTGAACAAGAAACCTTCGAAGAGGATTCCGGCGACCAGGAATTCATCCTCGCCACCCTGAAAACCATGACCGACCGCCTCTGCCGCAAGGCCCGGGAAGACCGCAAATGCGCCCGCACCGTAACGGTGAAAATCCGCTACCGCGACATGTCCCAGATGCAGCGCAGCCTCTCCCTCCTAGAACCGACCGATCTGGAAACCGACATCTACCCCGTCCTCCCCCGACTGCTGCGCGAAGCGTGGCTCAAAAAAGAAAAAATCCGCCTCACCGGACTGAAGCTCGACAACCTCCACAACCCCTCCGAATTCCTCGAACTTCCCCTCCCTCTTCCCGGCACCACCATCCCCGCCACCCACCAGCGAAAACACCAACTCGCCGAAACCATCGACCAAATCCGCGACAAGTTCGGAAACAAATCAATCCTTCGCGGCCACGACCTCCTCCGAGAAAATAAACCCCCTCCCCTTGAAAACGAAGAATCCTGACCTTTACTTTAAGTACATTTTTGTTGAAATACCCCTCCATGAAGAAAACCATTGGTATCATCCGAAATCATACCAAGCTTCGAGCCTGTCTGAAAATGCGGCTTCTATTCGCCCTGATTTTCTCCGTTCTCCTACTGGCGGCAGGAACCTCCGCACGAGGAGACGAACCCATCAACACCGATTTTGCAAAGGGAAACCTGAATCAACCCGGCGCCAATGGAGCCCGTAGACGCAACCGGGGCGCTTCCCCCGGACTCAACGATCTCGGCTGGATCGCCAAAGGCAATTGGATGATCAAGGATTACGTCTCCGACAAAGTCGGCTTGACCAACAACCCCGGCCCCGTCGTCATCTTCCCCGCCAATGGCAAAACCGTCGGCACCCTGACCAAAAAATTCGACCCCGTCACCCCCGCCACCCTCACCCTGACCTTTGATGGCGGGTACGGCTGGGGCAACACCAGCCACGAAGACCAGAAACTCGGCATCATGCTCCTCGACGCCGAAGGCAACGGCTACCTCTTCGCCTCCGAACGCCTCAAGTCAAAAACAGGACTCGAATGGGGCAAAGTCACCAAATACGCCTACGACAACCCGCTCCAACTCTCCCCCGTGGAAATCGACGGCACCCGCACAGCCATCCTCAACGACGGCACCCTCCGCTCCTTCACCATCACCCGCGACGCCAACGGCAACTGGACCTTCAACGGCACCGACATGACCGGAGGCCCCCTCAAA
>Ga0187810_10000531_pt1 | contig 14481 bp, 13 predicted proteins | sample NC_wetland_sal_i_9_FD_132963 | JGI IMG/M metagenome (GOLD analysis project Ga0187810, IMG submission 132963) | Wetland sediment microbial communities from Neuse River Estuary, North Carolina, USA - ASW_5 | ecosystem: Environmental > Aquatic > Freshwater > Wetlands > Sediment | place: USA: North...
AGAAAGGCGACCGCGTCACCATCTATATGCCGATGATCCCGGAAGCGGCCTTCGCCATGCTGGCCTGCGCCCGCATCGGCGCCGTGCATTCGGTGGTGTTCGGCGGCTTCTCGCCCGACAGCCTGGCCGGGCGCATCCAGGATTGCGATTCCACCGTGGTGATCACCGCCGACCAGGGCATGCGCGGCGGCAAGCCCATCCCGCTCAAGGCCAACAGCGACGCGGCCCTGGCCCAATGTCCGGGCGTGAAGAAGGCCGTCGTGGTGCGTCACACCGGCGCGCCGGTTGCCATGCAGGAAGGCCGCGACGTCTGGTACCACGAGGCCGCCGCCGCGGTTTCCGCCGACTGCCCGCCGGAGGAGATGAACGCCGAAGACCCGTTGTTCATCCTCTACACCTCGGGCTCGACCGGAAAGCCCAAGGGCGTGCTGCACACCACCGCCGGCTACCTGCTCTATGCCGCCTTCACCCACCGGATCGTCTTCGACTACCGCCCCGGCGACATCTACTGGTGCACCGCCGATGTCGGCTGGGTCACCGGCCACAGCTACATCGTCTACGGCCCGCTGGCCAACGCCGCCACCACCCTGATCTTCGAAGGCGTGCCGAACTATCCTTCGGTCTCGCGCTTCTGGGAGGTGATCGACAAGCACCAGGTCAATATCTTCTACACCGCCCCCACCGCCATCCGCGCCCTGATGCGCGAAGGCGAAGAACCGGTGAAGAAGACCTCGCGCGCCTCGCTGCGGCTGTTGGGTTCGGTGGGCGAACCGATCAATCCGGAAGCCTGGCTGTGGTACCACCGCGTGGTCGGCGACGGGCGCTGCCCGGTGATCGATACCTGGTGGCAGACCGAGACCGGCGGCATTCTGATTTCGCCCCTGCCCGGCGCCACGGCGCTGAAGCCCGGCTCGGCGACGCGGCCCTTGTTCGGCATCCGCCCCGAGATCGTCGATGCCGAAGGCAACGCCCTGCACGGGGCTTGCAGCGGCAACCTGGTGCTGTGCGAGTCCTGGCCGGGACAGATGCGCACGGTCTATGGCGACCATGCCCGCTTCGTGAACACCTATTTCCGCACCTATCGCGGCAAATACTTCACCGGCGACGGCTGCCGCCGCGACGAGGACGGCTATTACTGGATCACCGGGCGCGTCGACGACGTCATCAACGTCTCCGGCCACCGGCTGGGAACGGCGGAAGTCGAATCCGCGCTGGTGGAAAACACCAAGGTGGCGGAAGCCGCCGTGGTCGGCTGCCCGCACGATCTCAAAGGCCAGGGCATCTACGCCTTCGTGACGCTGAAATCCGGCGAAACCCCCACCGGCGCGCTGAACGACGAGCTGAAGAAGTTCGTCTCCGACCACCTTTCGCCCATCGCCAAGCCGGACCACATCCAGTTCGCCCCCTCGCTGCCCAAAACGCGCTCCGGAAAAATCATGCGGCGAATCCTGCGCAAGATCGCCGAAGGCGACACCGCCAACCTGGGAGACACCTCCACCCTGGCCGATCCGGCGGTGGTGGGCGAGCTGATCGAACGCGCCAAGCACTGAGCCGCCCATCCCCGTCCGTCACGCTTCCGCCAGAGCGCCGTCCGAAAGCGGTTCCCACTTTTCGGGAAGCGCTTTAGGATGGCACCCAAAGGTGCGCCATGGACTGGAGCCACGCCGAAGCCCCTTCGCTCGACGACGTCGAGAAGATCGCACGCGCGGCGTTCGACGCCCTGCCGGAGAAGTTCCGCCGCCTGTGCGGCGACATCCCCTTCCTGGTGCAGGATTTCCCCGACGACGAGGTGATCGCCGACCTCGACCTGGAAACCGAGTTCGACATCCTCGGCCTCTTCCAGGGTTCCGACCTGGCGGCGCGCGAAGGCATGGGCGGGAGGCCCGAGCCGACGCTGATTTTCCTCTACCGGCGGCCGATCCTGGATTACTGGGCCGAGCATCGCGAAGCGCTGGGCGCCATCGTGCGCCATGTCATCATCCACGAGATCGGCCACCATTTCGGCCTGTCGGACGAGGATATGGAGAAGATCGAGGGGGGATAACACCCCCCTCCGGCCCGCTCACGGCGTTCGCGGTCCACCTCCCCCGTAAACGGGGGAAGAAAGCCTGTACGCCTTTTCCGCCCGGTAGATCGCGCCGTCCGAAGTCAGCTTGCTGGAATAGAGGATAAACGCCTCCACCGGGAAGGGCGTGCCGGCGTACAACGCGTGGTCGGCGAGGAAATCCATCACCGCGCCGCGCCGTGTGCCCTTCAGCCGCGCCAGCGTCACATGCGGGGTGAATTTGCGCCTCTCGGCTTCCAGCCCGATGCGCTGCAGGGCGCTTTCGATCTTGCGGTTGAGGTGTTCGAGCGGCGCGGCTTCCTCCACCCCCGCCCAGAGATCGCGCGGGGTGCGGCCGCCGAAACTGCCCACGCCCTTCAGCCGCAGCGGGAAGGCGGGCGCCGCCACGCGCGCCAGCGCGTCGTCGATGGCCGCGGTCATGGCGCCATCCGCTTCGCCGATGAAGCGCAAGGTCAGGTGCAGTTGCTCGCGCCTCTGCCAGCGCGCCCCCGGCACGCCGTTCTGCAGCTTGAGAAGCGACTCCGCCACCGCGTCGGGCAAGGCTATGGCCGTGAACAGACGCATCGCTATCTCGCCAGCGGCAGGCGGCGGCGGAAGGCCAGCACCACGGCGCCATAGGCCAGGCATCCCAGCAGCATCGCCGCCCCCAGGGCCGCCATATCCTGCAAGGCCGCGGCGCGGAACCAGAGGTGCAGGCCGGAGAAATCGTAACGCCCGGCCCAGATCACGCCGCCATAGGCGCCTGCCCCCGTCGCCAAAGCCGCCAGGACCGTCGGCACCACGGCGCGGCGCAAAATCGGCTGGATGTTGAGGAAGCCATGGCGGCGGCTGAACCAGGTCAGCATCCCGACATTCACCCAGGCGCCGATGGCCGTGCCCAGCGCGATGCCCGCGATGCCCATATGGAAGCCCAGCACCAGCACCACTTTGATCGCGATATTCGAGGCGATGGAGGTGACGGTGGCGCGTGCGGGCGTCGCCGTGTCGTGACGGGCGTAGAAGGTGGCGGCCACGATCCGTACCATCACCATCGCCGGCAGGCCGATGCCATAGGCCGCCAGCGCCATGGCGGAAAGCTCCGCGGCGCTGCGGTCGAAGGCGCCATGGGCGAAGATCGCGCTCATGATGGTGCCGGGAATGGCCAGGAAAACGGCGACGAACGGCAGGGTCAGGAGCAGCGTGATGGCGGCGGCGCGGTTCTGGGCGGCGTCGGAGCCGGCCACGTCGCCCTTGGCCTGCCGCGTCGACATCTCGGGCAGCAGCACCGTACCCAGCGCGATGCCGAGCACGCCCAGCGGCAGCTGGTTGATGCGGTCGGCGTAATAGAGCGCCGTCAGGCTGCCGGTGGGCAACAGGCTGGCGATGATGGTATCGACGAAAGGCGAAACGGTGATGCTGGCGGTGCCGAAGGTCACCGCCCCCACCGCCACGAAGAATTCCTTGATCTCGGGCGTCCAGCGCGGGCGGTGGAATTTGAGCCGCAGCCCGTCGCGGCGCGCGGCCCAGACGATGAAGACCCATTGCAGCACGCCGCCCGCCAGCACGCCCCAGGCCGCGGCATAAGCGGCGTTGGGAAACCAAGGCGCGGCGAACAGCGCCCCGATCATGCTCAGGTTGAGGAAGTTCGACCACGCCGCCGAAGCCCAGAACTTGTCGTTGGCGTTCAGCATGGCCGAAAGCTGCACCGCGACGACGGTGAGCAGCAGATAAGGGAAGGTGATGCGCGACAGCGCCGTGGCCGCCGCCAGCTGCTCGGGCCGCGCGGTGAAGCCCGGGGCGATGATTCGCAGGATCCAGGGCATGGCGGCGAAGGCCACCACCAGGAGGGCGAACTGCGTCACCATCTGCCAGGAATAGACCTCGTTGCCGAAGCGCGCGGCGCCGTCGCTGTCGCCTTTGGCCCGCAGCGCCGCATAGCGCGGCAGGAAGGCGGGATTGAGCGTGCCTTCGCCGAAGATCGAGCGGAAGTAGTTGGGGAACTTGAACGCCACGCCGACGAAGGCGTCCGACAGCACGCCGTGCCCCAGGATGCCCGCCATCAAAATGTCGCGCAGGAAGCCGGTGAGGCGCGAAAGCAGCGTCAGGCTGCCGAAGGAGAGAAGTCGCTTGAACATGGATTTCCGGTAACAAACGGCGCAAAGACTCCCATTCATTAGCGCGCCCTTGGGAAGGTTCCTATAGCAGCGGCCTTGAACCGGCGGCGCCAAGGCCCGATATTATGCGGGAACGCAGCCTTTCGAGGCTGAAAGGAAGGATTCCATGGCAGACTACGACTCCAACCGGATCGTGCGCGGCGCCGCCGCAGAGGCCGGCTCCGTCGACGCAGGCCTGCGGGCCTACATGCTCCGCGTCTACAACTACATGTTCCTGGCGCTGGTGGTGACGGGACTGACGGCCTACTGGGTCTACAGCATCTCGGTGACGGCGGACCCGGAAACGGGGCGCCTCGCCCTGACCGGCATCGGCCAGACGCTGTTCGGCTCGCCGCTCAGATGGGTGCTGATGCTGTCGCCGCTGGCGGTGGTGATCTTCATCAACGCCCGCCTGAACCGCATGAGCCTGGGCGGGGCCCAGGCCGCGTTCTGGGTCTTCTCCGGCCTGATCGGCGTCTCGATGGCCACCATCTTCCTGCTCTTCACCGCCTCCTCGATCGCGCAGGTGTTCTTCATCACCGCGGCGGCCTTCGGCGGCCTTTCGCTCTACGGCTACACCACCAGGCGCAGCCTGTCGGGGATCGGCTCGTTCCTGATCATGGGCGTCTGGGGCCTGATCATCGCCAGCGTCGTCAACATGTTCATGCATTCGGGCATGATCTCGTGGATCGTCAGCCTGGCGGGCGTCGGCATCTTCGCCGGGCTCACGGCCTACGACACCCAGCGCATCAAGGATATGTACACCGCGGGCGACGACGGCACGGTCACCGGCAAAAAGGCCATTCTCGGCTCGCTGGCGCTGTATCTCGACTTCATCAACATGTTCCAGTTCCTGCTGATGCTGGTCGGCAACCGCCGGTAAGCGCCGGCGCTTCGTGCTTAACCAAAGGTTCCGGCGGCGACGCCGGAACCTTTTTCGTTTGTACCAAAAACAAACATGCCCTGCGCATCTTGACGCAGGGCCGGAACGCAAGGGAAGGCAGGACAAAACGGCGGACGGCGGTTTCGCCGCGGATTGTACGACAAAACAAAGAACTAGAGACAAACCGCTTCGGCCGCTGTGCAGCCGGCATTACCTTTTTCTCACCCGCGGCCACGAAATCGTCATAGTTGGAACATGCGAGCGCCCATATGGGCGACGATAACGCCCGACGTCGGCTGGTTCGATTGAGTGTCGCTCTCGAGACTTATCAAGCCCCCCAGCCCCCCAGTCCGGGGTGACCGAATTGGCCAGCCGACTACTTCCCCCAAAATCGCGAAATCAGAATCCGAGTTTCCGCAGCCGCGCGCCCAATTCGCCGAAGGCGCCGCCCACGCCGCCGGTGAGCAGGCAGATGCCCGTGCCCACCGCCAGGGCGGCCGCGGGCGAATCGCTCAACAGCACCGAAGCCGCCAGGGCCGGAAGGGCGCAGAGCCCGCCTGCGACGGCGCCGCCCAGCGCACTGGGGGCGTAGCCTTTCCCCGAAACCAGCCCGTAGATGTAGCCGGTGCTCGCCGACAGCATCATCCGGCCGAAGGTCATCAGGTGCAAAGCCACCCAGGGGAAACTGTGGCCGCAACCGGCCAGGACAAGCTGCAAAACCGCGCCCAGGACGGTGGCGCGCAGCAGCAGTCCCGGATGGATCGTGGTGGGCATCTTCCCGGCAGCCATGTCGCATTCGTAACCTCGAAAGGGTTGCGAGCGAAAGACGATTTCTCTAATGGAATTGGCCCGCCAGACAGCAATTTACAACCCATGATCGAAATCGAGGGACTTACCAAGCGCTTTGGGCCAGTGACGGCCGTTGCAGGGTTGAGTCTGAAGGTCGCCAAAGGCGAGGTGCTGGGCTTCCTGGGACCCAACGGCGCCGGCAAATCCACCACCATGAAGATGATCACCGGCTTCCTGGCCGCCGACGCGGGCAAGGTGTCGGTGTGCGGCCACGACGTCGAGAGCGAGACCACCGCGGCCCAGGCCATGATCGGCTATCTGCCGGAAGGCGCTCCCGCTTACGGCGACATGACGGTGCGCGCCTTCCTGCGCTTCATCGCCGAGGTGCGCGGCTTCAACAAGGCCGAGGCCAAGGCGCGCGTCGCGGCGGCGGTGGAGAAGACGGAACTCGCCCCGGTGCTGGAACAGCCCATCGAGACGCTGTCGAAAGGCTTCAAGCGCCGCGTCGGCCTGGCACAGGCGATCCTGCACGATCCGCCGGTGTTGATCATGGACGAGCCCACCGACGGGCTCGATCCCAACCAGAAACATGCCGTGCGCCAGCTGATCCGCGCCATGGCGCCGGAAAAGGCCATCATCGTCTCCACCCATATCCTGGAAGAAGTGGAAGCGATCTGCACGCGCGCCGTGATCATCGACCGCGGCGCCATCGTGGCCGACGGCACGCCCGCCGAGCTGCTGGCGCGTTCGCGCTACCACAACGCCGTGACCCTGACGCTGGCGAAAAGCGATGCGGACGGCGCCCTGGCCAAGCTGAAAGCCCTGCCGGCGGTGGCGCAGGTCGAGCGCAAAGCGCTGGACGAGGATGATGTGCAGTTCACCGCCTTTCCCAAGAGCGGCACGCTGCTGGTGGAAGCGGTCGGCACGCTGGTGGCGCGCGAAGGCTGGCAGGTGAAGGAACTTTATGCCGAAGCGGGACGGCTGGACGAAGTCTTCCGCGCCATCACCACCTCCGACGCGGCCAGAGCCATCGCCACGGCCAAGGCGGCAAAACGATGAACCACCTCCTTCCCATCTTCAAACGCGAGTTCGCGGCCTATTTCGCCACCCCGCTGGCCTATGTCTTCATCGTCATCTTCCTCTTCGCGATGGGGGCCTTCACCTTCTATGTGGGGCATTTCTACGACAACGGCATCGCCGACCTTTCGGTGTTCTTCGCCTATCATCCCTGGCTCTATCTCTTCCTGGTGCCCGCCATCTCCATGCGGCTGTGGGCCGAGGAGCGCCGTTCGGGCACCATGGAGCTGCTGCTCACCCTGCCGGTGCCCTTGTGGGCCACCGTGCTGGGCAAATACCTCGCCGCCTGGGCCTTCACCGGCATCGCGCTCCTGCTCACCTTCCCCATCTGGCTGACGGTGAATTTCCTCGGCGAGCCGGACAACGGCGTCATCGTGGCCAGCTATATCGGCAGCTTCCTGGTGGCCGGCGGCTATCTCGCCATCGGCGCCTGCATCTCGGCCGCCACCGGCAACCAGGTGATCGCCTTCGTGGTCAGCGTGCTGGTCTGTTTCCTCTTCACCGTCTCGGGCACGCCCATCGTGCTCGATTTCTTCCGCTTCTGGGCGCCCAGCGCGCTCAGCGACGCCATCGCCTCCTTCAGCGTCGTCACCCATTTCTCCGCCATCACCGCGGGCGTGCTCGACCTGCGCGACGTGGTGTTCTTCCTCTCGCTGATCGCCCTCTTCCTGGCCGCCAATGTGGTGGTGGTCGATCTCAAGAAGGGCGGCTGACGCGATGAAACCGCTTTCCCGCCGCGCCTACGCCCTCGCCGCCATCGTGCTGGCCGCCGCCGTCTTCGTCGGGCTGAACGTGGCGCTCGACGCCACCGTCAGCAATGCCCGCCTCGACCTCACCGAGAACGGCCGCTTCACGCTCTCCGAAGGCACGCGCCACATCATCGACGGTCTCCGCGAGCCGGTGACGCTGAAGTTCTATTTCTCCAAGCAGGCCGCCGCCGATTACGCCCAGACCCGCGCCTATGCCGGCCGCGTGCGCGACCTGCTCAGCGAATACGCCTTGCGCAGCCACGGCAAGATCGTGCTGACGGAAGTCGATCCCCAGCCCTACACGCCCGAGGAAGACGCGGCCGAGGCCGCGGGGCTGACGGCGGTGCCCACCGATTCCGGCGAGACCGTCACCTTCGGCCTGGTCGGCACCAACCGCATCGACGGGCGCGAGGTCATCCCCTATTTCGCCCCCGAGCGCGAAGGCCTCTTGGAATACGACATCTCTTCGCTGATCTACCGGCTGTCCTCGCCCAGCAAGCACAAGATCGCCGTGATCTCCAGCCTGCCGCTGGAAACCGGCCCGGGCGGAATGCAGGCATTGATGCAGGGCCGCTCGCAGCCCAACGCGATCTACCGCGAACTGTCGCAGGCCTACGACGTCGAGATGCTGCCGGCGGATTTCGCCGCCATCCCCACCGGCACCGACGTCCTGATGATCGTGCAGCCGGGCGATCTTTCCGAGCCGCAGACCTACGCCGTCGACCAGTTCGTGCTGAAGGGCGGGCGGGCCCTGGTCTTCGTCGATCCCAATTCCGAACTGGCCCAGCAGAGCGGCGCGGCCCAGGGCATGGCCGCCGCCTCCTCCTCGCTGCCGCGCCTGTTCCAGGCCTGGGGCATCGCCTTCAACGCCAACAAGGAGATCGGCGACCTCAAGCTGGCGCAGCGCGTCCAGGTGACGCGCGACGGGCCGCCGATCAGCTATCCGGTCTGGCTGCACCTGACCCGCGACGAGTTCAACGACGACGATCCGGTCACCGCCAATTTGCAGATCCTCAACCTCGCCAGCGCCGGCGCCTTGAAGCCGCTCAAGAACGCCACCACCAGATTCACCTCGCTGATCGGCTCCTCGCGGCAGGCGGCGCTGCTCGACGTGGCGCAGCTTCAGGGCATCCCCAGCGACACGCTGATGGAGCAGGTGGTGCCGAGCGGCGAGGAATACGTCATCGCCGCCCGAATTTCGGGCCCGGCCAAGACCGCCTATCCCGGCGGACCGCCCGCCGGCGTGACCGGCCCGGAGGTCACCTCCGCCAAGGCCGTCAACCTCATCGTGATGGCCGATACCGACATCTTCGACGACCGCTTCTGGGTGCATATCGAGCAGATGTTCGGCAAGGACGTGATCGCGCCCTTCGCCAACAACGACGCCTTCGTGATCAACGCCGCCGAAAACCTGATGGGCTCCAACGATCTCATCTCGCTGCGCACCCGCGCCACCAGCGACCGGCCCTTCACCCTGGTGCGCGCCCTGCAGGCCGACGCCGAGGCCAAGTTCAAGCAGCAGGAAGACGCGCTCAAGACCCGCCTGGCCGACGTGCAGCAGCGTCTCAAGGACCTGCAGTCCGGCCAGGGCGGCGGCAGTTCCGTCGCCCTCACCGCGCAGCAGCAGGCGGCGATCGGCGAGTTCAAGCACCAGCTGATGGAAATCCGCAGCCAGCTGCGCGAGGTGCAGCGCAACCTGCGCCAGGACGTCGATACGCTGGGCCAGGTGCTGGCCTTCGTCAACACCGCCCTGGTGCCGATCCTGGTGGCGATCTTCGCCCTGGTGCTGGCCTGGCTGCGGCGCCGCCGCCGCGCCCGCGCCATACGCTTGTGAGGATGCGATGACCGGCTTCTTCGCCGACCGGAAACGCCGTCATATCGCCATCCTGGGAGCGCTGGCCCTGGCGAGTCTGCTGGCGGCCGCCCTCGCCCTCCACCACCGCGCCGAAGTGGTGGCGCCCAAATACACGCCGCATGCCCTCTTCCCCGGCCTTGCCGCCAGGCTCAACGGCATCACCCATATCCGCATCGTTTCCAAGAAGGGCGGCAGCTTCGAGGTCGCCTTCGTGCCGGAAAAAGGCTGGGTGCTGCCCGGCCGCGCCGATTATCCCGCCGACTTCAAGACGGTGAAGACGACGCTGACGGCGCTGGGGGCGCTGCAAGCCGTCGAGCCCAAGACCGACCGGCCGGAACTGTTCCATTACGTCGATCTCGACGCCCCGCCCGGCGGCAACGGCGTCGCCGTCACCGTCGCCGGCGACAAGGGACGCGTGCTGGCGGCGCTGATCGTGGGCAAGAGCGTGCCCGGCGGCGACGACAGCGTAACCCTCTTCGTGCGCAAGGCAGACGGCAAGCAGAGCTGGCTGGCGAAAAGTCCGGCCGAATTTCCCTCCGCGCAATCCGACTGGATGGACAAGACGGTGATGAACCTGGACCGCAGCCGGGTGGCCGAGGTCGCCGTGCGTCCGGCGAGCGGACCGGCTTACAGCGTCAGCCGCGCCAAGCCGGGCGACGCGGCGTTCACCCTGGCGCCGCTGCCCAAGGGGCGGCAACTGGCCTATCCCGGCGCGGCGGACACGGCCGCCTCGGGCGCCGCCGATTTCAGCTTCGACGACATCGCGCCGGCCGGCGAGGTCGATTTTTCCGGCGCCGCGCGCGTGGTGACCCGGACCTTCGACGGGCTGACCGTCACCATCGACCTGAAGAAGGTGGGGGGCGACGCCTGGGCCCGAATCTTCGCCACGGCCGCGCCCGGCAAGCCCGCCGCCGCCCGCGAAGCCCGTGACATCAATACCCGCGCCGACGGCTGGGCTTTCAAGCTCCCGCCGTACAAGGCAGCCATGCTGGCAGCGCCGCTCGAAAGCCTGTTGCAGCCCAAGAAATAAGCCGTTTGGCGAACCTCCCGACCTGGTGGTATTATACCTCTGTTACGTGTGAGGTGGCACTTGATACCCGACAGAAACGCCAGGCAGACCGAAGTCGATAGAAACCTTGAGGCTTTTCGGAGTCGGCTTCCGGAGCTGCTTTCGACACATCCCGGAAAGTATGCGCTGATCCGCAATCAAGAGATTATCGGTTTTTTCGACACGCTGGTCGATGCGTTGCTCGCCGGCCAAAAGCTCTATACCGACCAGATGTTTTCGATACAGCAGGTGACCGAAACGACGGTCGATCTCGGGTTCTTTTCGCATGCCGTGCATTTGGGGTAAGCACGATCAGTCTCAGGCATTCGTGAACGTCGCAATCTTCGACGCCGGTGTCGTGGAACGGATATCGGCATCGAAGCTCGGCAACGATTTTCAGATGCATGTCTTCAGGGCACTGATAGATACCGGCGCTCAGTCAACTTGCATAACCAGTTCTGCCGCAGCCAAGGTCGGATTAGTTCCGGTGGGAAAGGTGCCGATCCAAGGTGTTTCCGGCTTGCAGTATCACAATAATTATCTTTTCAAGGTCGGTTTCGCGTTCGGTACGGTAGACGAAAGCAAGACGGTTCAAACCGCGAAGGTCCATGTCTTCGCAAAACCCATCGAAGGCGCGGAATTAAACTTCTCCAACAGCAAATTCGATGTCTTGCTGGGTATGGACGTTATCTGTATGGGATCGCTGAAAATCGACGGCGACGGATCGTTCAGTTTTTGTTTCTGATCGTACCGGCCAAACGTCACCCGACACCAAGCAAATAGTTCTGCTATGCGCAGAAGGGATGGCTCGGGTTCCTATCTCGGCCCTGCTAGATGCGACCAAAACGTGTCAGCTTTGCGGACATGCCGCTGCAGGGTGATCCCATGAGAACCATCATCGAGCCCTTCCGCATCAAGGTCGTGGAGCCCATCCGCATGACCACGCGCGAGGAACGGGCGCGCCTGATCCGGGCCGTCTCCTATAACCTCTTCGCCCTGCATTCCGACGACGTGCTGATCGACTTCCTCACCGATTCCGGCACCGCGGCGATGAGCGCGGCGCAGCAATCCGCCCTGATGGGCGGCGACGAATCCTATGCCGGCAGCCCCTCCTTCTTCCGCTTCGAGGCGGCGGTGAAGGCCCTCTTCCCCTTCAAGCATGTGCTGCCGACGCATCAGGGCCGGGCGGCGGAAGCGATTCTGTTTTCGGTGCTGGGCGGCAGCGGCCGCAGCGTGCCCTCCAACAACCATTTCGACACCACCCGCGCCAACATCGAGGCCACCGGCGCCGAGGCCGTCGATCTGGTCATCGCCGAAGGCCACGATCCGGACGTGCTGCATCCCTTCAAGGGCAACATCGACCTCGGCAAGCTGGAACATTTCCTGCTCACGCACGGAGCGCATGTGCCTTGCGTGATGCTGACGGTGACCAACAACGCCGGCGGCGGCCAGCCGGTGAGCCTGGAGAACATCCGTGCCACCGCGGCGCTGGCCCGCCGTTTCGGCAAGCCCTTCATCATCGACGGCTGCCGCTTCGCCGAGAACGCCTATTTCATCAAGCTGCGCGAGCCCGGCCAGGGCCGCCGCAAGGTGGAAGACATTGTCCGCGACATGTTCGCCGATACCGACGGCATGACCATGTCGGCCAAGAAGGACGCCTTTGCCAATATCGGCGGCTGGCTGGCGCTGAACGACGACGCGCTCGCCCAGGCGGTGCGCGAACGGCTGATCTTGACCGAAGGCTTCCCCACCTATGGCGGGCTGGCGGGACGCGACCTCGACGCCATCGCCCAGGGCCTGAAGGAAATCGTCGACGAGGATTACCTCGCCTACCGCCTGCGCACCTCGTCCTATGTGGCCGAGCGGCTGGAAGCCTTGGGCGTGCCCACGGTGAAGCCCTCTGGCGGCCACGCCATCTTCATCAATGCCAGGAAATTCCTGCCCCACATTCCGCCGCTGGAATATCCCGGCCAGTCGCTGGCGGTGGCCATGTATGTGGAAGGCGGCATCCGCTCCTGCGAGATCGGCTCGGTGATGTTCGGCCAGCATCCCGACGGCTCGGAAAGCCCCGCCGCCATGGAGCTGGTGCGCATGGCCATCCCGCGGCGCGTCTACACCCAGAGCCATGCCGATTACGTGGTGGAAGTGTTCGAGACCATCGCGGCGCAGAAAAAGTCCCTACGCGGCTACCGCATCGCCTGGCAGCCGGAACGGATGCGGCATTTCTCGGCCAAATTCGAGCCGCTGTAAGGCTGACCTCGCAACGGCCGCGCAGCAGCGGCGGCCCAGCGAATTCACAGGCATGGCGGCCCGAACGTCTATCCTCCGGAGAGCGGCCATACCGCCCGCTCTGCGCCGCAATTCCCACTGCGTAGGAGATACGTCATGCCGACTTTGCAGCTCCACCCGACCGACAGGAACTGTCAGTTCACCATCGTCAATTCGAGCATACGGAACCAGACCGGCCACGATTTCCTCTTCATCAGGGCCGACGACACCCAGGAACAGGTCCCCGACAACGGCTACGACGCCCTTGTCGACGCGGGCCCGTTCACCAGGGTCCGGTATAACGGCACCGATTATTTTCCCGCGAACACCATCGCCGGAGTCGGTCCGCAGATATCCGTGAGCATCCCGGCCGCCAGCCTCGTCGTGCTCACCTGGTAACCTGTCCCGCAGCGCGGACCATGGCGAAAACGCGCGCTTTCACGACGCCGTACATCCGCGAAACCGGGGGAACGGGATCGCTCCCCCGGACCGCGGCCGGGAATCGCCGCACGGCCGGCGCCGCGTACCGGCACGCCCCCCCTGTTGCACAACATATTGCCCCGCAAGGGTTGCGCCTCCCCCGGGTTGGCGCTAGACGATCCGCTTAACCTGCAATTTGGCCGGTCCCGGGTGCGACAATCGCGCCCGCCGATGCGCGCGAGAACAAAATGCCCAAGCGTGACGACATCCATACGGTCCTGATCATCGGCGCGGGGCCGATCGTCATCGGCCAGGCCTGCGAGTTCGACTATTCCGGCGCCCAGGCCTGCAAGGCGCTGCGCCAGGAGGGCTACCGGGTGGTGCTGGTGAATTCCAATCCCGCCACCATCATGACCGATCCCGGCCTCGCCGACGCCACCTATATCGAGCCCATCACCGCCACCTTCCTGGAAAAGATCATCAAGCGCGAGCGCCCCAACGTGCCCGAGGGCAAGGTCTTCGCCCTCTTGCCCACCATGGGCGGGCAGACGGCGCTCAACACCGCGCTGACGCTGCGCAAGCGCGGCATCCTGGAGAAGTACGATGTCGAGCTGATCGGGGCTTCGGCCGAGGCCATCGACAAGGCCGAAGACCGCGAACTGTTCCGCCAGGCCATGCTCAAGATCGGCCTCGATGTGCCGCGCGGCATCACCCTGAAGGGCTATCTGCGCCACAAGAAGGATTCCCAGGGCAACTTCCTTTACGACGACCAGAACAATCCGGTGATGGAGCTGTCGCCGGAAGCCTTCACCCACGCCATGGAGGCGCTCGACCATGTCGGGCTGCCCGCGGTGATCCGGCCCTCCTTCACGCTGGGCGGCACCGGCGGCGGCATCGCCTACAACCGCGAGGAATTCTTCGAGATCGTGGAAGCGGGGCTCGACGCCTCGCCGGTGAACGAGGTCCTGATCGAGGAATCCGTGCTGGGCTGGAAAGAGTTCGAGATGGAGGTGGTGCGCGACAAACGCGACAACGCCATCATCGTCTGCTCCATCGAGAACCTCGATCCCATGGGCGTGCACACCGGCGATTCCATCACCATCGCCCCCGCCCTCACCCTCACCGACAAGGAATTCCAGCGCATGCGCTCGGCCTCCATCGCCGTGCTGCGCGAGATCGGGGTGGAGACCGGCGG
>Ga0187810_10000532_pt1 | contig 14478 bp, 15 predicted proteins | sample NC_wetland_sal_i_9_FD_132963 | JGI IMG/M metagenome (GOLD analysis project Ga0187810, IMG submission 132963) | Wetland sediment microbial communities from Neuse River Estuary, North Carolina, USA - ASW_5 | ecosystem: Environmental > Aquatic > Freshwater > Wetlands > Sediment | place: USA: North...
GAGGGCATCCCGATCAAGGTCGCGATCATCAACAACGGCAGCCTCGGCATGGTCAGGCAGTGGCAGACGCTGTTCTACAACGAGCGCTACTCCAACACCGACCTGCACCCGACGGACGAGCCCAAGCGGCCGACCGGGACCCGGGTCCCCGACTTCGTCAAGCTCGCCGAGGCGTACGGCTGCGAGGGCCTGCGCTGCGAGGAGGCGGCCGACGTGGACCGGGTGATCGAGCGGGCCATGAGCATCGACGACCGGCCGGTCGTGCTGGATTTCGTCGTGCACAAGGACGCCATGGTCTGGCCGATGGTCGCGGCCGGCACGTCCAACAACGACATCAAGTTCGCGCGCGGCCTGGCGCCCGACTGGGGAGGACGAGAGGAATGACCCACACGCTGTCCGTGCTGGTCGAGAACAAGCCGGGCGTCCTGGTGCGGATCGCCGGCCTGTTCGCCCGCCGCGGCTTCAACATCGAGTCGCTGGCGGTCGGGCCGACCGAGCACGAGGAGCTCTCCCGCATCACGATCGTGGTCAACTGCGAGGAGCACCCGCTCGAGCAGGTGACCAAGCAGCTGAACAAGCTCATCAACGTGCTCAAGATCGTCGAGCTCGAACCGGGCGCCACCGTGGAGCGCGAGCTGCTCCTGGTCAAGGTCAGGGCCGACGCCGAGAGCCGGTCGCGGGTGCTCGAGATCGTGAACCTGTTCCGCGCCCGGGTGGTCGACGTCGCGCTCGATGTGGTCACGGTGGAGGCCACCGGCGACAAGGATAAGCTCGACGCGCTGGTCAGGGTGCTCGAGCCGTTCGGCATCAAGGAACTCGTCCAGTCGGGCATGGTGGCCATCGGCCGCGGCGGCCGCTCGATCACCGACCGCGCGCTGCGCCCCGTGGAACGCAGCGCATAAATCGCGGAGGAATGGTGCTCCGCGGAAGAAAAGGCGCCGTATCTGACGCCTTTCTTTCCGTCAGGCACCGATCTTCCCCGCAGGATCTGCAGGACACAACCTAGGAACGACAACAGGAAGGCCATTACGGTGGCAGAGATTTTCTACGACGACAGCGCGGACCTCTCGGTCATCCAGCGCAGGCACGTCGCCGTCCTCGGGTACGGCAGCCAGGGGCACGCGCACGCGCTCTCGCTCCGCGACTCCGGCGTGGACGTCCGGGTCGGGCTGCCCGAGGGCTCGGCGAGCCGGGACAAGGCCGCGAGCGAGGGCCTGCGCGTCACCACCCCCGGGCAGGCGTGCGAGGAATCCGACCTGATCATGGTCCTGGTCCCCGACCACCTGCAGCGGGAGCTGTACGCCCGCGACATCGCGCCGTCGCTGGTGCCGGGGGACGCGCTGTTCTTCGCCCACGGCCTGAACATCCGCTACCAGCTCATCACGCCGCCGGCCGGCGTGGACGTGTGCATGGTCGCGCCGAAGGCGCCCGGTCACCTGGTCCGGCGCCAGTTCTCCCAGGGCCGCGGGGTGCCCGTGCTGGTCTGCGTCGAGCGGGACGCGACCGGGCAGGCGTGGCCGCTGACCCTCGCCTACGCCAAGGCCATCGGCGGCACCCGCGCCGGCGCGCTGAAGAGCACGTTCACCGAGGAGACCGAGACCGACCTGTTCGGCGAGCAGACGGTGCTCTGCGGCGGCGTCGCCGAGCTGATCAAGGCCGGGTTCGCGACGCTGGTGGAGGCCGGCTACCAGCCGGAGTCCGCCTACTTCGAGTGCCTGCACGAGATGAAGCTGATCGTGGACCTGATGTACGAGGGCGGCATCTCGAAGATGTACTGGTCGGTGTCCGACACCGCCGAGTACGGCGGCTACACGCGCGGACCCCGGCTGATCAACGAGCAGACCCGCGAGGAGATGCGCCGCATCCTCGGCGAGATCCAGGACGGGTCGTTCGCCCGCGAGCTGGTCGAGGAGTTCGACGCGGGCAAGCCCAACTTCCTCAAGCGCCGCGAGGAAGAGCACGCCGAGCAGATCGAGCAGGTCGGCGCCCGGCTTCGCCCGCTGATGTCCTGGCTGGCCGAGGACGAATAGCCGGGCCGGGCGCGCAACCCCGTAGCGAATGGGGCTTGTGGGCCACGAGTACCGATAGACGGGTGTCGGGTGCCCCAACGCCCCATCACCCCATCGCCCCATCGTGGGACGTGGCCCACAGGCCCCGTAACAGTGAGCCCGCCTGATGAGCTAGGACATAAAAATAGTGTCTCGAATGCTGAGACAGGCGTCTTGAAAACGGTCCGCGGCGGCGGCCGCTCGGATAGCGTGGAGACCACTATGCGGCGCTTCGTACTCGTAACCAGCCGCAGCGGGGACCTGTAAGAACCTGCTCCAGGGCAGGCCGGCCGCCCGCTGCGGGTGAGGTGCTGGCCGTAAGTCCCGCCCTGGTTCCCCGATCAGGAGTTCTCTCGTGTACGACATGTATCCCTGGAGCAAGCACGCCGCCGACCCCGGCCAGGCCGGCCAGGTGGGCCAGGCCGGCCAGGCCCGGGCGAAGCGGCCCCACGCACCGGCGCGGGCCACGCAAGCCGTGCAGGTTGCCCTCGACCGGCGTGACAACGGAGGCGACGCGGCGGCGGAGCCGGCGGCGGCCCTGGCCCGCCAGTAAGGTTCAGGCATGGGCTCACGAAACATCGCGCTGGCCGTCATCGGCGGGGACGGCATCGGCCCCGAGGTGGTCGCCGAGGCGCTCAAGGTGCTGCGGGCCGCCGCGCCCGACGTCACGATCAGCGAGACCAGCTACGACCTCGGCGCGCGCCGCTGGCACCGGACCGGGGAGACGCTGCCCGACGCGGTCCTCGAGGAGATCAGGGGGCACGACGCGATCCTGCTCGGCGCCGTCGGCGACCCCAGCGTGCCGAGCGGGGTGCTCGAGCGCGGCCTGCTGCTGCGCCTGCGGTTCGAGCTTGACCACTACGTCAACCTGCGCCCGGTGCGGCTCTACCCGGGGGTTGACTCCCCGGTGGCCGGCGTCCGGCCGGAGGTCGACATGCTCGTCGTCCGCGAGGGCACCGAGGGCCCGTACACGGGCGCGGGGGGCGTGATGCGCAAGGGGACGCCCGCCGAGATCGCCACCCAGGAGAGTATCAACACCGCCTACGGGGTGAACCGGGTGGCCAGGTACGCGTTCAACAAAGCCATCGCCAGGCCGCGCCGGAAGCTGACCCTGGTGCACAAGACGAACGTGCTGACCTACGCGGGCGACCTGTGGCAGCGGACGGTGGACACGCTGGCCAAGGAGTTCACCGAGGTCTCGGTGGACTACTGCCACGTCGACGCCGCGTCGATGTTCTTCGTCGCCGCCCCCGAGCGATTCGACGTGATCGTCACCGACAACCTGTTCGGCGACATCCTGACCGACCTCGGGGCCGCGGTGGCCGGCGGCATCGGATTGGCGGCCAGCGGGAACATCAACCCGGAGGGGACCTCGCCCAGCATGTTCGAGCCGGTGCACGGCAGCGCGCCCGACATCGCCGGCCAGCATAAGGCCGATCCGACGGCGGCCATCTTGTCCGCCGCGATGCTCTGCGAGCACCTGGGCCTGGACGCCGAGGCGGCCAGGATCGAGCAGGCCGTCGCCGAGGACCTGCTGGAACGGCAGGGCGCCTGGGCGGCCCGCACCACCGTCGAGGTGGGCGACGACATCGCCGAGCGAGTATCGGGCTGACGCGCGCCGGCATACGGCCGGTGACACCCGGTTTCACCAGCTAGCGTTGATGTCAGCCCCCGAGGCGATGAGGAAGTGCACACGATGATCGACTTTGATATACGGCTTTCCGCCCACCAGGTCCCCGCCGCCGAGCGCGCGGCGCTGCTGCAGGCGCCCGGCTTCGGCCGGTACTTCACCGATCACATGATCACGCTGCGCTGGTCGGCCGAACGCGGCTGGCACGACGGGCGGCTCGAGCCCTACGGGCCGTTCACCCTCGACCCGGCTACCGCCGTGTTCCACTACGCTCAGGAGTTCTTCGAGGGCCTGAAGGCCTACCGCCGGGACGACGGCTCGATCACGCTGTTCAGGCCGGACGCGAACGCGGCCAGGTTCAACCGGTCGGCGCGCCGGATGGCGATGCCCGAACTGCCCGAGGAGACGTTCATCCGGGCCCTGGAACTGCTGGTGACCCAGGATCGCGCCTGGGTGCCCGGCGGCGACGGGAACAGCCTGTACCTGCGGCCGTTCATGATCGCGACGCAGCAGACCCTCGGGGTCAACCGCCCGTCGAGCGAGTACCTGTTCTGCGTCATCGCCTCGCCGGCGGCCTCGTACTTCGCCGGCGGGCCGAAGCCGGTCACCGTGTGGCTGTCCGAGGACTACACCCGGGCGGCGCCGGGCGGCACCAGCGGGGTCAAGGCGGGCGGCAACTACGCGGCCGCGTTCGCCGCCCAGCAGCAGGCCGTGGAACAGGGCTGCGACCAGGTGGTCTGGCTCGACGCGGCCGAACACCGCTGGGTCGAGGAAATGGGCGGGATGAACCTGTTCTTCGTCTTCGGGGAGACACCGGACGAGGGGCCGCAGATCATGACGCCCCCGCTGACCGGCACGCTCCTGCCCGGGATCACCCGCGAGGCGCTGCTGCGGCTGGCCCCCGAACTGGGCATCAAGGCCGTCGAGGACCGGATCTCGATCCAGCAGTGGCAGGCCCGGTGCGCCTCGGGCGAGCTGACCGAGGTGTTCGCCTGCGGGACCGCGGCCGTGATCACCCCGGTCGGCCGGGTCGAGGGCGCCGCCACGCAGTGGGTCATCGCGGACGGCGAGCCCGGCCCGGTCACCATGCGCCTGCGCGAGGAGCTTCTCGGCATCCAGTACGGCCACGTCCCCGACCCCTTCGGCTGGGTCCACAAGGTGTGCTAAGCCGACGGCTGGGTCCACAAGGTGTGCTAAGCCGAAACCGTCTCGCATGCTGAGATCATCGTGCGCTACAGGCCGGGCGTGTGGCAGACTGTCGCCCGTGGCGTCCGGCCTGATCATTATCGGCAGGCGCGTCGGCACCTAGGGCCCAGGCCCTGGGACTGGGCCAGAAACGGCCCGCCGGCGCGCAGACCTCTCGCGTTCTCGCGAGGGGTCTTTTTATTTCCCAAACGTGAACGACCCTCGGAGAACACGATGCTCGACGATACCTTCCACGTCTACGACACGACGCTGCGCGACGGCGCGCAGCAGGAAGGGCTCAACCTGACGGTGGCCGACAAGCTCGCCATCGCCCGGCAGCTCGACGAGCTGGGCGTCGGGTTCATCGAGGGCGGGTGGCCGGGCGCGATCCCGAAGGACACCGAGTTCTTCCGGCGCGCCGCCACCGAACTGAACCTCAAGCGCGCGCAGCTCGCCGCGTTCGGCGCGACCCGCCGGCCCGGCGTCCAGGCGGCCGATGACCCTCAGGTCGCCGCGCTGCGCGAAAGCGGCGCGCCGGTCGTGACCCTCGTCGCCAAGAGTCACGACCGGCACGTCCGCCTCGCCCTCAAGACCACCCTCGACGAGAACCTCATGATGATCGCCGACACGGTCACCCATCTCCGCCAAAGCGGCCAGCGAGTCTTCCTCGACGCCGAACACTTCTTTGACGGCTACCGCTCCAACCCGGCCTACGCGCTCGAGGTGGTCCGCACCGCCATGACCGCCGGCGCGGACGTGGTGGCCCTGTGCGACACCAACGGCGGGATGCTCCCGAGCGAGCTCGCCGACGTCGTGGCCGCCGTAAGCCAGGCCACCAGCGCCCGCCTGGGCATCCACTGCCACGACGACACCGCGTGCGCCGTGGCCAACACCCTGGTCGCGGTCGACGCGGGCGTCACGCACGTCCAGGGGACGGCCAACGGGTACGGGGAGCGGGCGGGCAACGCCAACCTGTTCAGCGTGGTGGCCGGCCTGCAGCTCAAGCAGGGCCGCTCCGTACTGCCGGGCGAGGGCATCAGGGAGATGAGCCGGATCGCGCACGCGATCAGCGAGGTGACCAACGTCGCGCCGGACACCCACCAGCCCTACGTGGGCCTGTCCGCCTTCGCGCACAAGGCCGGCCTGCACGCCTCGGCGGTCAAGGTCGACCCGATGCTCTACCAGCACATCGACCCGGCGCTGGTCGGCAACGACATGCGGATGCTCGTCTCGGACATGGCGGGCCGCGCGTCGGTCGAGCTGAAGGGGCGCGAGCTCGGCTACGACCTGTCCGGCGACAAGGAGACCATCGGCCGGGTCACGGACCGGGTCAAGGACCTGGAGGCGCGCGGGTACACGTTCGAGGCCGCCGACGCCAGCTTCGAGCTGCTGCTGCGCGACGAGCTCGGGGCCCGCCCTGCTTACTTCGCCGTCGAGTCGTGGCGGGTCATCGTCGAGCGCCACGCCGACGGAGCGATGACCAGCGAGGCGACCGTCAGGCTGACCGCCAAGGGCGAGCGCCTCGTGGCGGTCGGCGAAGGCAACGGCCCGGTCAACGCGCTGGACAAGGCGCTGCGCGCCGCGCTCGAGCAGCTCTACCCGGAGCTGGCCGCGCTCGAGCTGACCGACTACAAGGTCCGCATCCTGGCCGGCACGCACGGCACGGGCGCGGTCACGCGGGTGCTGATCGAGTCCGATGACGGCACCGGCGACACCTGGAGCACGGTCGGCGTGGACGAGAACATCATCGCCGCCTCCTGGCACGCCCTGGAGGAGGCCGTCACCTACTGCCTGCTCCGCTCGGGGCGCCAGCCCGGCTGAGCCGTGCCCACCTCCGCCGACCGCCTGAGCCTGCGCGAACTGAACCGCGCCACGCTCGACCGCCAGCTCCTGCTGCACCGGCCGGCGATGCCCGCGCGGCAGGCGATCGAGCACCTGGGGGGCCTGCAGGCCCAGGCCCCCCTCGCGCCCTACGTAGGGCTGTGGACCAGGCTGGCCGGCTTTCGCCACCAAGAACTTCAACACCTTTTGACCGAACGAGCCGTGGTCCGGGCCCACCTGCTGCGCAACACGGTCCACCTCCTGACGGCCGAGGACTTCCTCGCGTTCCGCCCGCTGTTCCAGTCGGTGATGGAGCGCGCCCTGACCGCGCACTTCGGCCGCAACCTGACGGGGGTCGACCCGGCCGAGGTCCGCGAGGTCGCCTCCGCCCTGCTCACGCAGACCCCGCTGACCAGGACGGAGCTCGGCCGGCGCCTGGCGCAGCGGTGGCCGGGGCACGACCCGGGCTCGCTGGCCTACGCGGCCACCCACCTGCTCCAGCTGGTCCAGGTCCCCCCGCGCGGGATCTGGGGCTCGAGCGGCCCGTCCGCCTGGTTCCTCGCCGCCGCCTGGCTGGCCGGGACGACCATGCCGCCCCTGACCGGGCGCCAGGCGACCGAGCGGCTGGTCCTGCGGTACCTGGCCGCCTACGGCCCGGCCAGCGTGAACGACATCCAGGCGTGGTCCGGGCTCACCCGGCTGCGCGAGGTGACCGAGGGCCTGGGCGACCGGCTGCGCCCGTTCACCGGACCGGACGGCGGCGACCTGCTCGACCTGCCCGACGCGCCCCGCCCCGACGGGGAGTCCACGCCGGCCCCGCCCCGTTTCCTGCCCGAGTACGACAACCTGCTGCTGTCCTTCGCCGACCGGAGCCGGGTCATCCCGCACGGCCGGCCGGTGCCGCTGCCCCCGGGGAACGGCGCCAGCGCGGGCACCCTGCTGGTGGACGGGTTCTGGTGGGCCGACTGGAGGATCACGCGCGGCCGGGACCGGGCCGTCCTGGACGTCCAGCCGTTCACCCCGGTGGGCGGCTCGCTCGACGCGATCGCCGCCGAGGGCCACCGCCTGCTGGAGTTCGCGGCGCCCGCGGCAGAGCACGACGTCCGGTTTGCGCAGTGCTAGCCCGGGGGGGACGACCCCCCGGAACCCCCCGCGCAACGGAGGGGCTGTCCGCCCCCCCATTTCCCCCCCGACCCCCTCGGTTACGGTAGGGGCATGGACGACAAGCAGATCCTGGCGCATATCAACGAGCTGATCGCCACCGAGCACAAGCTCCGCTCGCAGTACGCGAACGGCGAGCTGACCAGCGCGCAGGAGCACGAGCAGCTGCGTTCGGCCGAAGAGGCGCTCGACCAGGCGTGGGACCTGCTGCGCCAGCGGCGCGCCCGCCGCGAGTTCGGCGAGAACCCGGACGAGACGGAGCCCCGCCCGATCAGCGAGGTCGAGGGCTACCAGCAGTAGCGGCCAGGGAAGGACCTAGGGGACAGGCGTGCGTATCGCGAGATTCGCCAAGGGCGACGGAGTCTCGTACGGAGTGGTGGAGGGCGAGCCGGGCAGGCTGACGATCGCGGAACTGCACGGGCACCCGTTCGGGGTGGATCCCGGCGGGGTCCGCCTGACCGGGCACCGGTTCCCGCTCGCGGAAGTGAAGCTGCTGGCCCCGGTGCTGCCGAGCAAGGTGGTGGCCGCCGGCCGGAATTACGCCTCGCACGTCAGGGACAGGGAGATGAACGGCGAGCCCGCAGCCGGAGCGACCGAGCCGGTGCTGTTCCTCAAGCCGTCCACCTCGGTGACCGGGCCGGGGGAGGCGATCACGTACCCGGTCAAGCTCAGCGAGCGGGTGGAGTTCGAGGGGGAACTCGCGATCATCATCGGCAGGCTCTGCCGCGCGGTGCCGCCGGAGCGCGCCGATGAGGTGATCTTCGGCTACACCTGCGCGAACGACGTCACCGCGCGGGACCTGCAGGCCCGGGACGGCCAGTGGACCCGGGCCAAGGGGTTCGACACGTTCTGCCCGCTCGGGCCCTGGATCGAGACCGGGACCAACCCCGCCGACCTCGAGCTGGTCACGACGGTGAACGGCGCGGTCCGGCAGCGGGCGCGCACGTCCGAGCTGCTCTGGGACGTGCCGGCGCTGATCGCCTTCGTCAGCCAGGTGATGACGCTGCTGCCCGGCGACGTCCTGCTCACCGGGACCCCCGCGGGCGCCGGGCCGCTGACCGACGGTGATGAGGTGTCGGTGACGATCGAGAGCATCGGGACGCTGACCAACCGGGTGGTTATCGGAGACTAACGAATCCCGGCGCAGCCCAAGTGCCGGGAATCAAGCCCTACCATTTCCTTGTGACGGCGGACCTGACCGTGCTCGGCCCACCACTGCGCCCTCGTCGGCGGCGCCGCGCCGCCACGCTGGTCGTGCTGGTGCTGGCCGTGGCCGGACTGGTCGTCTCGGCGGTCGGGATCGCGGACCAGGTCCTGCCCAGGCAGTTCACCGCCACCCAGCAGCGCCAGATCGAGGCGTGGGAGGTCGCCAGCCGATGGCAGGAGCTCACCGCCGCCCAGATCTTCCCGGCCACCGTCAGCTACTCACTGTCCGCCGCCACGCTCCAGGACACGGTGCCGCTGAGCCTGGACGCGGTGCGGGTCGGCATCGCTCCCCAGTCCACCTGCGCCCAGGGGGTTACCGCGGCGGCCGCCGCGGCCGTGCTGCGCCGCAGTGGGTGCAAGGCCGTGCTGCGCGCCACCTACGTCGACGCCACCAAGAGCTACGTCCTGACCATCGGCGTCGCCGTGCTGCCTACCGCCGCCGCGGCCCTGGACGCCAGCCAGGGGCTGTCGCAGACCAGGCTCGCGTCGCACGAGTCGCGCCGCCCGACCCAGCTATCGCCCGGCGTGGTGGTGGTCAGGTTCCGTGGGGGGACGTCGGTGCTGTACGACTACAGCCGGCAGATCGCCGCGAACCTCAGGGCCGGCCCGTACGTGGTGATGTACGCGGCGGGGTACGCGGACAGCCGGCCGCAGGTCCAGGTGTCCGCTGACCCGTACTCCGACGCGGAGATGACCGCCCTGGCCACCGGCGTCGCGCAGACCATCGAGCACCGGCTGGACGCGCCGGCGGCCGTGCCGCGCTGCCCCGGAGCCCTGGAATGCTGAGCCGCCGCCGGGTCGCGCTCCTGACGGTGATTAGCTGCGCCGCCGCGCTGGTTTTGATCCTGCCGCCCGCCGTCGCCCGGGCCGACTCCATCAGGAACAACCAGCAGTGGGTCCTGTCCATGATGAACATGCAGGCCGCGTGGCAGCTGACCGAGGGGGCCGGGGTGAAGGTCGCGGTCCTCGACAGCGGCGTGGACCAGTACGTCAGCGACCTGACCGGATCGGTGCTCACCGGCCCGGACTACACCGGCGTGGATACCAGCTCGGCCAACCCCAACTGGGGCGTCCACGGGACCTGGATGGCCTCGCTGATCGCCGGGCACGGCCACGACGGCGGCGTGGACGGGATCATCGGCATCGCGCCGCGGGCCCAGATCATGTCGATCCGCGTCATCCCCGACCGCGCCGACCCGCACTACGGCGCGTACGAGCGCGAGCCGGAGACCCGCATCCAGCAGTCGCTGGCCGACGGGATCACCTACGCGGTGCGGCACGGCGCGAAGGTGATCAGCATGTCGATCGGTTACGGCGCGCCGAGCGCCGCGGTCAGGAAGGCCCTGCAGTTCGCCTACACCCGCGGCGTGGTGGTGGTCGCCTCGGCGGGGAACTCGGGCGGGTCGGCCGACACCGGGCAGGCCGGGCAGTCGCCGGAGTCCTTCCCCGCCGACTACCCCAGTGTGATCAGCGTGGGCGCCGTCGGCACCAACGGCGCCGTGGCCAACTTCTCCAGCGACAACCTCTCCGTGCAGGTCGCGGCGCCGGGCGTGTCGGTGCCCGCGCAGGGCCGGGACGGGCAGTACTGGTGGGTCAGCGGGACCAGCCCCGCGTGCGCGCTGGTCGCCGGGGTCGCCGCCCTGATCAAGTCGCTGTACCCGGGCCTGGCCCCCGACCTGGTGGCCAGCGCGCTGACCTCGACCACCACGAACCGGCCGGCCCACGGTTACGACAGCGCGCTGGGCTTCGGGATCGTCGACGCGTACGCCGCGCTGGGCAAGGCCGGACAGCTGGCCCACGAGCGCCCCGGCGCCACCGGCGTCGCCGCCCAGACCATCTTCGGCGGCGGCCCGGCCGCGATCCCCCCGGACCCGGTGGGCCCCCGCGGCTCGGGCCCGCTGATCCTGTTCTCCCTCCTGGCGGTGATGTCCCTGGCGATCGGCGGAGCCGCGGGCACCCGCCTGGTGACCACCCGCCGGGCGCGCAGTTGAACGCCCGGTCCGCGGATCAAACTCCCGAATCGCCGCCATTGGACGACTTCGCCAGTCACGTGCTCGATGTCGTCGACTCGATCCCGGCCGGGCGGGTGATGTCGTACGGCGACATCGCCGAGTACCTGGCCGCCGGTCCGGGTCCGCGGCAGGTCGGCCGGGTCATGTCGGTCTACGGCGGGGCGGTGGCGTGGTGGCGGGTGATTCACTCGGACGGCACGCCCGCGCCCGGTCATGAGCAGGCGGCGCTGGCCCGCTACCTCGCCGAGGGGACCCCGCTGCGTTCGGCCCGCCCGCCCGTCCGGGTGGACATGCGCCGCGCCCGCTGGCCGGGCCGGTAACCTCCCGCCCGAAGTTCCTCGCGTCATTCGCGAACCTTTCCGCGGCCAGGTGCAATAGAGGGGTAATGGATGACGACGAGCTGGTCGCGCGTCTGGCGGGCGGTGACGATGCAGCACTGTCCGACCTGTTCATGCGGCACGCACCGATCCTGGCCGCCCGGCTGCGCGCCGTGCTGCCGCCGTCCGACGTCGAGGACGTCCTGCAGGAGACCTTCCTCGCGGCCTGGAAGGGCGCGGGGCGCTACCAGCCCCGGGACGCGACCGGCGCCCCCAAGGCCGGCGCCTGGCTGTGGGGGATCGCCCGCCGCCAGGCCCTGCTGCTGCTACGCCGGCGCGGTCCCGCGTCCGCGCCGCTGCCCGACGTGCTCACGCTGGGTACCGCCGGCGTCCTAGGCCGCCACGCGCCGGGCGACCCCGCGGAAACCGTCGCCGCCCAGGCCCGCCTGGCCTCGGCGGTGAGCACGCTCGGCCCGGCCGAGCACGAGGTATGGCACCTGATGTACGTCGAGGACCGCCCGCTCGCCGAGGTGGCGAGGCTGACCGGCGTCCCCCAGGGCACGGTGAAGAGCCGCGCGCACCGTGCCCGCCGCCTCCTGCGCGCCGCCCTGGGAGGTGGACTCGGATGACTGAGCCGTACGACGACGACGGCGAGCGTGACCTCGGCGGCATTGACCTCAGCCGGGTCTGGACCGGCGTGGCCGCCGAGGTCTGGCGTCGTCACCCGGGCCCGGTCGAGCGGATCGCGACGCGGGCGCTGCGCTCGCCCGGCCTGGCCCGGGCCCTGCTGACCACGCCGTCGCTGATGCTCCCGTGGCTGATCTCGACGGCGGTCGTCTTCGCCGTCGGCGGCCTCATCAACTTCGCCGGCGGGCAGTCGCTCGTCTGGCTGCTCGGCCCCGGCATCGCCGCGGTCGGCATCGCGTACGCCTACGGCCCCGGCGCCGACCCGGCGTGGGAGCTCTCGTGCAGCATGCCGGTCAGCGAGCGGATGGTCCTGCTCGTCCGCGCGGTCTCGGTGTTCGCCGTCAACGCGTTCCTCGGCCTGGTGGTCAGCGCCATCACGTACGCCGGGGCCTCGCCCGGCGCGCGGCCGGTCAACGCGGCCGCCGCCGCGATCACCGTGGCCTGGCTGCTGCCGATGACCGCGGTCTGCACCCTCACCCTGGCCGTCGCGGTCACGGCCAGGTCGGCGGCCGCGGGCGCGTCCGCCGGGGTCCTAGCCTGGCTGGCCATGGTGTTCGCGGCCAGCTCGGCGAGCGGCCAGTTCACCGCCGCCGTCACCGATAGCTCCACCTACCTGCCGTACCTGGCCGTCGCGGCCTGCGCGACGGTCGCCGTCGGCTACGCCACCCGTGCCCAACGAGGGACATATGAATATTGAGCTGACGAACGTGACCCGGTCGTTCGGGAGGAATAGGGCCGTCGATGGCGTGAGCCTGGAGGTCGGCCCCGGCGTCTTCGGCCTGCTGGGACCGAACGGCGCGGGCAAGACCTCGCTCCTGCGCATGATCGGCACCGTCCTGCCGCCGTCATCGGGCGAGATCCGGCTCCTGGACCGGGATCCCAAGAACGCCGCGCAACGCCGCGAGATCCGCCGCCGCCTCGGCTACCTCCCGCAGAACCTGGGCTACTACCCGGCGTTTACCGTCGTGGAGTTCATCGAGTACTTCGCGCTGCTGAAGGACATGCCGCCGGCTCGCGTGCCCAAGGCGGTGGCGACCGCCGTCGAGCGGGTTGACCTCGGTGCCCGGGCCCGGGCGCGGCTGCGCACGCTGTCCGGCGGCATGCTGCGCCGGGTCGGCATCGCGCAGGCCATCGTGAACGAACCGGACCTGCTGCTGCTCGACGAGCCGACCGCTGGCCTGGACCCCGAGCAGCGGGTCGGCTTCCGCGCGCTCCTGCGCGACCTGGGCCAGACCGCGACCGTCGTCGTGTCCACGCACCTGGTCGAGGACGTGGGCGCGGCCTGTTCGGAGGTGGCGCTGATGGACGCCGGGCGCATCGTCTTCCGCGGTATCCCGGCGGAACTCGTCGCGCGCGGCGAGGGCCACGCGCTGGGCGACGCCCCGATGGAGCGCGGCTACAGTGCCGTCTTGCAGGCCGCTCGCCAGGGCGGGGTGGCCGCGTGACCGCGGCCGTCGTGGAGGGCACGCGACCAGGCTGGCGCCGCCCGTCACCGCTGTTCGCCCGCATCGTCCGCATGGAGATCAGGCACAGTACCTTCGTCTGGGGCCTGCCGCTGCTGGCGGTCCTGTTCCTCTTTGACCCGTTCCGGACCGCCTCCGCCTACCCCGATCTGTGGCCCCTGCGCGCGACCGTCGTCCTCAACAAGTTCTGGCCCGACTGCGTGCCGTTCGCCGCCGGCTTTTCCGCGTGGGCCGGGTCGCGAGAGGGCCGTCGCCACGTCTTTGACCTGCTCGGGACCACCGCCAGGCCCGCCTGGACGCGGCAGCTGTGCTCGTTCGCGGGCACCCTGGCCTGGGGGAACGCCGCGTTCGGCGCCGGGGCGGCCGTGGTGTACGTGAAGACGGCGACGTCGGCGACCTGGGGCGGTCCGCCGATCTGGCCGGTCGTGGCCGGCGCCGTGGCGCTGACCGCGGTCTCCGCGCTCGCGTTCACCCTGGGGGCGCTGTTCCCCGGCCGGTTCACCGCCCCGATCGTCGCGGTGGGCATCATGGTGGTCGTACTGGAGGCCTTCCGCGAGGCGGTCAGCATGAGCGGCGGCCCGGTCGGCGTCCTGTCACCGGACGGCGCCGTGCCACCCATTGACTCGGGCATCTTCTACCGCGTGCTGCCGGACGTGTCGATCGTCCAGGTCATCTTCTTCGCCGGGGCGGCGCTCGGGGCGATCGGCCTGCTCGGGCTGTCCCCGCGGGCCGGGGGCGTCGGGTGGCGCGGGGCCCTCGCCGCGACGAGCGCCGGCGGGGCGCGGCTGCGTACGCTGGCGACCGCCGTCTTCGCGGGCGGCGTCGCCCTGGCCGTGGCCGGGTTCGGGCTGGCCGGGACCGCGCAGGGGACTGTTCTAGCCGGCACCCAGATCCCGCTCCTGCACGGCTCCGGCTCCGGCTCCTCCGCCGAACGACCAATCCCGTACA
>Ga0187810_10000533_pt1 | contig 14468 bp, 12 predicted proteins | sample NC_wetland_sal_i_9_FD_132963 | JGI IMG/M metagenome (GOLD analysis project Ga0187810, IMG submission 132963) | Wetland sediment microbial communities from Neuse River Estuary, North Carolina, USA - ASW_5 | ecosystem: Environmental > Aquatic > Freshwater > Wetlands > Sediment | place: USA: North...
CCTCCAGCCTGCGGCAAGGCGGCCCCGAAGACCCCCGCTCGCTGCTGTCAGCAGAGCAGATCTGCTGACAGCAGCGAGGCGAAACCAGACAACATGGTCATAGCGGTATCCGGTCGAGGGGTACCCGCGCCGCCGGCCGATGTTCAGCTCAGCGTCGACCTGGCACAATAAGCGGATTGACCACAGAAAAGCCCGGCCGCGAACGGAGCACACGATGGCGCAAGCGGACACCGAATCGAAGTCCGTCGATCAGGACGCGCTGGTGGCGGACATCGACCGCACCCGCGCGGAACTGGCGGCCACCATCGACGCCATTTCCGACCGGGTGAGCCCCAAGAAGAACGCCCGTCGCGCCCTGGACCAGGTCCGCCAGCGCGCCGCCCAGATCGACCCGATGGTGGCGGGCGCCGCCGCCGCCGCGGTCGCCGTCGGCGTGGTCGTCCTCTTCGTCTGGCGCCGCCGCAAGCGCTGACCGCCGCAAGCCCTGACCGTCGGCTAGCCGGCGCTCTTGGTCAGCTCGTCGTATTCGGCCGCAGAAAGCAGGTCGGCCGGGAGGGCCGGGTCGCCGTTGCCGTCCTCGGCGACGCGGACCCGGAACATCCAGCCCGACACGTACGGCTCGGCGTTGACCAGGGACGGGTCGCCTTCGAGCTCGGCGTTGACCTCGATGACCTCACCGTCTACCGGGGAGTAGAGGTCACTGACGGACTTGACGGACTCGACCTCCCCGCAGGGCTCGCCCGCGGTCACGGTCGCGCCGACGGCGGGCAGGGAAACGTAGACCACGTCGCCGAGCTGCTGAGCCGCGTACTCGGTGATGCCGACCGACACGGAGGTGCCCTCGACGGACACCCACTCGTGTTCCTGGGTATAGCGCAGATCAGCCGGAACGCTCATCGCTATTTACTCCTCCGGTAGAACGGCAAGTCCGTCAGGTCCGCGGGGGCCGCCTGCCCCCTGATATCCACGGCGAGCCCGGGACGATCGGCGCCGGGTTCGAGGTACGCCATCGCGATCGGCACGCCCAGGGTAGGAGACGGGGCGCCGCTGGTCACGGTGCCGACGCGGGCCCCGGACCCACCCGCGAGCACCGGATAGCCGTGCCGAGGGATTCGCCGGGACTCCATGGTCAGGCCGGCCAGGACGGCCCGCGGTCCCTCGGCAGCCCGGGCGGCGAGGGCCTCGCGGCCGACGAAATCACCCGGCTTGTCGAACTTCACCACCCGCCCTAGGCCCGCTTCAAACGGTGTCACGTCCGGGCCGAGCTCGTTGCCGTACAGCGGCATGCCGGCCTCCAGCCGGAGCGTATCGCGCGCGGCCAGGCCCGCGGGGACCAGGCCGGCCGGCCCGCCGGCCGTGAACAGCGCCTCCCAGATCCAAGCGGCGTCCTCGGGCATGCAGAACACCTCGAAGCCGTCCTCGCCCGTGTACCCGGTGCGCGCCACCCACGACAGGCGCCCCGCGACGTCGCCGAACGCCCCGGTGTAGTACTTCAGGGCGGAAAGGTCGATCTCGGTCAGCGGGCCGAGGATCCCGGCCGCGACCGGCCCCTGGATCGCGATCAGCGCATAGTTGCCTGTCGCGTCCTCGACCTCGGCGTCGGCCGCCACGCTCGCCGCCCGCTCGACCAGCAAGCGGTACACCGTCTCGGTGTTGGAGGCGTTCGCGACGACCATGAACTCCTGCTCGCTCGGCCGGTAGACGACCAGGTCGTCGAGCACGCCGCCGTCAGGCGCGCAGATCATCGTGTACCTGGCCCGCCCCGGCACCAGGGCGGACATGTGCCCGACCAGCGCGTAGTCCAACGCCGGCCCGGCCCCCGGCCCGGTGACCATGATCTCGCCCATGTGCGAGAGGTCGAACAGCCCGGCCGCGCGGCGCACCGCGAGGTGCTCGGCCGTCTCGCTGGTGTAGCGCAGCGGCATCTGCCAGCCGGCGAAGGAGGTCATGGTCGCCCCGAGGCGCTCGTGCACCGCGTGCAGCGGGGTCTGCCTCGGACGTTCGACTGAGGAAGTCATCTGGGAATGGTATGCCGGAACCATGGACCTTCTCACCGAGAACCAGATCACCGCCGAACTGGCCGAACTGCCCGCCTGGACCCGGCAGGGCAACGAGATCACCACGACCACGACACGCAAGGACTTCCGCGACGCCCTGCTGTACCTGGGGGCCGTCGCCTACCTGGCCGAGACGGCCAATCACCACCCGGACGTCGCGATCTCCTGGAACCGGGTCACGCTGACCCTGAGCACCCACTCCGCCGGCGGCCTGACCGCCAACGACGTCGCCCTGGCCCACCAGATCTCGGCCCTGACCTGATCCAGGGGAACCCCCGAGGAAACACGCGGCAAAATTTCACCAAATTTGCACAAATAGATAGCTAGAACATCTTCTGAGCTTTGGGTCGGCCGTGTCATCGTGAGCACGCGCGGTCGCCGCCGTGGCGACCGCGGTGTCTGCTGCCTAGGGAGAAGGCTCATGAGGAGTGGACCGACCAGAAGGGCCCGCCCGGCCACCCGCCACACGACATGGTTGCGCTTCACCGCGGCCGCCGGCTCGGCCGCCATGCTCAGCACTCTCGGCCTCGCCGGGACCTCGCTGACCGCCACGCCTGCCGCCACCAACGCCGCCAGCGCGGCGCGGATCAAGCTCGTCGATGACAGCTCAAGCTGCCAACTCGGCAACGGCATCCAGCACGTCGTCCAGCTCACCTTCGACAACGTGCACTTCTTCCGCGACAACCCCAACGTCCCCTCCGACCTCGAGCAGATGCCGAACCTGCTGGACTTCTTCGAGAACAACGGCACGATCCTGTCGAACAACCACACCCCGCTGATCGCGCACACCGCCGACGACATCCTGACCACCTACAGCGGCATGTACGGCGACCGGCAGGGCGACGGGATCGCCAACGACTACCAGAGCTACAACCAGGACGGCCCGAACGCGACGTTCGGCGACACCGACCCCGACACCGCCTTCACCTACTGGACCGACACGATCGCCGACGACAACTTCCCGCCGAGCCCCGGGGCCGACACCAACCCGAACATGGTGTACTCCCCGGTCCCGCCGGCCACCGCGCAGCACCCGGTCAGCCCGACCTCCACGCCCCCGGCGCCGTGGGTCCCGTTCACCAAGGCCGGCTGCAACGTCGGTGACGTGGCCACCGCGAACCAGGAGCTCGAGAGCACCTCGCCGGACATGGCCGAGGCGTTCGGCGCGAACTCCCCCGAGGTCGCGCAGCTGAACGCCGACACTGACTCCTTCAAGGACCCGGAGACCGCGGACTACATCGGCATCGCCGTGCACTGCGCCCAGGGCAACGCCTTCTGTGCCTCCGCCCAGCTGACGAAGTTCGGGCAGGCCTCGCCGTCCCCGACCGCGGTGACGGACGCCCTGCCGGACGAGCCGGGCGGTTACAACGGGTACCAGGTGCTGTTCGGCCACAAGTACGTCGCGCCGCAGCTCGGCGCGGGCCAGGACAACCTGTCGCGCAACGGGTACGAGGTCACCAACGCGGCCGGGAACCTGGTCGACGAGAACGGCAACCAGATCAACGGCGCCTTCCTCACCAACTACCCGGGCTTCCCGGGCTTCGGCACCATTAACGCCTCGCAGTCGCTGGCCTACATGGCCGACATGCTGGAGTCCGGCGTCCCCGTCGTCCAGGGTTACATCGCCGACATCCACGGCAACGAGGGAATCCACGCCCTGACCGCCGTCGGCCAGCCGTGCCACGGGCTCCGGAGCGAGCAGGCGCTAGGCCCGGGCAGCGCCTGCTACATCGCCCAGGCGGCGTACTACAACCAGGCGTTCGGCACCTTCTTCCAGCGCCTGGCCGCCGACGGCATCAACGCGTCCAACACGCTGTTCATCCTCAGCTCCGACGAGGGCGACCACGTGGCGGGCGCCAACGTCGGCCGGGCCATCCAGCCCACGCCGACCACCGGCACCACCTGCGACGGCGTGACCGTGTCCGGAAGCACCGTGACCCCGGACGACCTGTGCACCTACCCGGACGGGAGCTTCGGCGAGCTGGCCGGCAACGTGACCGGGCTGCTGGCCGCGCAGGCCCCGAGCGACACCACCCAGTTCGGCATGGAGGCCGACACCGCGCCGGAATACTACATCCACGGCAACCCGGGACCCGACGCCACCGTGACCAGGACGTTCGAGCATGACGTCGCCGGGCTGACGGCGTTCAACCCCTATACCGGGCAGACGCAGCAGATCGCGAACTACCTGGCCGATCCCACCGAAGAGGCGATCCTGCACTTCGTCAACGCCGACCCGGCCAGGACGCCGACGTTCGCCGAGTTCGCCAAGCCCGACTACTACCTGTCGCAAGGGTCCACCTGCAACGACACCGTGACGGGCATTGATGACAACACCAACGACTGCGTGACGCAGGACAACCAGTTCGCCTACGACCACGGCGACTACGTGGCCGAGGTCAACTCGAACTACGTCGGCTTCGCCGGGCCCGGGGTCAAGAACCTCGGGGTCGACGGCTGGCAACCCAACCAGGGCCCGAACTCAGCCGGCGCGAACAGCGGCCAGACGGTCGTGTCCGACTACAACAACCCCGGCACCTGGACCGACGAGACCGACATCCGGCCGACCGAGCTGTACCTGCTCGGGCTCACCGACGACTACACGCAGGACGGCCGGGTCATCTCCGAGATCCTGTCCAACCCCAACAACGCGCTGGGCGCTCCCGGCGTGTCCCAGCTAGGGGCCTGCTAGAAGCAGCTCAACTCCAGCGTCGGCCAGTTCGGCAACTACACGCTGCAGGCCGACACCGCGGCGATCGAGAGCAACACGCCCGGTGACCACGAGTACATAGCGACCGACCGGGCGCTGGCCGGCCTTGAGAAGATCCGCGACGCGGTGGCGATCGCCATCAAGGGCCAACTCAACGGGGCCGCGTTCCAGGACAAGCGGATCTTCGCCCCGCAGCTCCAGACGTTCGTCTGCCAGGGGGTGATAGCCGCCGCGCGCGCCCTGGACAACCAGAACAGCCAGAACAGCCAGGCCTGACGCTGGCCGGACCCCGGCCGCGCTACGACGCCCGCGTCAGGGCGCAGGCGCGGCCGGGGCAGGCGGTAGCCGACAATGGGTAGGTGGAATCCGCTGAGACCCCACCCAGCCGGCCGCGCGAGGTCGTCATCCTCGGCTCGACCGGCTCGATCGGCACCCAGGCGCTGGACATCATCCGGCGCAACCCGGACCGCTTCCGGGTGGTGGCCCTGGCCGCGGGCGGCGCGGACCCCGACGCCCTGGCGCGGCAGGCGGCCGATTTCGGCGCGGCGGCCGTCGCCGTAGCCAGCCCGGCCGCCGCACCCGAACTGCGCGCCGCCCTCCGCCGCCATCTTCTTGACCGAACGAACGTTGGTTCCCCCTCCGCTCCGCCCCCTCCTCCCGAGTTGCCAGCCCTCCTCGCCGGACCGGACGCCGTTTGCGAGGTGGCCCGGTGGCCGGCCGACGTGGTGCTCAACGGGGTGACCGGGGCGGCGGGCCTGCTGGCCACGCTGGCCGCGCTGGACGCAGGGCGGGTGCTGGCCCTGGCCAACAAGGAGTCGCTGATCATCGGCGGCCCGCTGGTGACCAGCCGGGCCAAACCCGGGCAGATCGTCCCGGTGGACTCCGAACACTCCACGATCGCGCAGTGCCTGCGCGCGGGCCGTGACTCCGAGGTGCGCCGGCTGGTGCTCACCGCGAGCGGCGGGCCGTTCCGCGGCTGGAGCAGGGACCGGCTGGAGGGCGTCACGCCCGAGCAGGCGCTCGCGCACCCCACCTGGAACATGGGGCCGCTGGTCACGGTCAACTCGGCCACCCTGGTGAACAAGGGCCTGGAGGTGATCGAGGCCCACCTGCTGTTCGGCTTCGGGCTGGACCGGATCGACGTCGTGGTCCACCCTCAGTCGATCGTGCACTCGATGGTGGAGTTCACCGACGGCGCCACCATCATCCAGGCCTCCCCTCCGGACATGCGCCTGCCGATCTCGCTGGGCCTGGCCTGGCCGGACCGGGTAGCGGATGCCGCACCGGGCCTCGACTGGTCCACGGCGGCGTCCTGGACCTTCGAGCCGCTCGACGACGCGGCGTTCCCCGCGGTGGCGCTGGCCAGGCAGGCGGCCGCCGCCGGCGGCACCGCCCCGGCCGTCTACAACGCCGCGAACGAGGCGTGCGTCGCGGACTTCCTGGCCGGACGGATCGGCTTCAGCAGGATTGTGGACACCGTGGCGCGGATAGTCTCAGAGCATGACGTCGATCACGCGGCCGTCACGACGGTGGCCGACGTGCTCGCGGTCGACGACTGGGCCCGCCGGCGGGTCAGGGAGCTGAACGGCTAGGGAGGGCGGATGGACCTGATCGGCTGGGTCATCTTCCTCGTCGCCCTGCTCTTTTCCGTCATGCTCCACGAGACCGGGCACTTCGTGGTGGCCAAGTGGTTCGGCATGAAGGCCACCCGCTATTTCGTCGGCTTCGGCCCGACCATCTGGTCGACCTGGCGGGGCGAGACCGAGTACGGGATCAAGGCGCTGCCGATCGGCGGGTTCGTCAAGATCGTCGGCATGCACTCGCTCGACGATCCGGATGACCCGGAGGATGAGCCGAGGTCGTTCCGCAGCCACCCGGCCTGGCAACGGATCGCCGTCCTGTCGGCCGGCTCCTTCATGCACTTCGTGCTGGCCTTCCTGCTGATCGCCGGGCTGGCGCTCAGCGTCGGCATCGAGAACGACAACACCACCCAGCTCGGCACGATCAGCACGTGCGTGGCGTCCAGCGTCACCGCACTGGACAACGGCACCTGCACCGCCTCCAACGCCGCATCCCCGGCCAGGCTGGCCGGCCTCCAGGTCGGCGACACGGTCACGGCCTTCGACGGCAAGCCGGTGAGCAACTGGACGCAGCTCGGCAGCGACATCCGCGACGCCCCGGTCGGGTCGCCGGCCACCATCACCGTCCGGCGCCACGGGAAGCTCCTCACCCTGCACACCACGCTGTCCAGCATCAGCGGGCGCAGCGGCGCCTACCTGGGTATCGCGCCCACCACGGTGTTCCAGATCGCGAGCCCGCTCGGCGCCATCGATTACGCGGGCACGTCCTTCGGGCAGGTCGTGGTCGGATCGGCCAAGGCCGTGGCGGCGCTGCCGGCCGCGCTGCCCGATCTGTTCAACAAGAAGAAGCGGGCGAGCACCGCCGGCGGGCAGGTCAGCAGCGTGGTCGGCGCGGCCGAGGCTACCGGCTATGCGGTCGCCGCGAACGTCGGCTGGCAGTACAAGGTCAGTTTCATCCTGCTGCTCATCGCGTCGCTGAACATCTTCGTCGGCGTGTTCAACATGCTCCCGCTGCTCCCGCTCGACGGCGGGCACATCGCGGTGATCGTCTACGAGCGGATCCGCGCCTTCTTCGCGCGCCTGCGCGGGCGCCCCGACCCCGGCTTGGCCAACATGGCCAAGCTCCTGCCGGTCAGCTTCAGCCTGTTCATGATCGTGGTCTTCTTCGGCGTGGTGCTGATCCTGGCCGACATCGTGAACCCGGTGAACATCGCCGGCGGCTGATACCCGACGCGGCTGTCAGCGTCGGTAACCTCCCGTTACCTGGGTGATGGTTCAATGAGCGGGTCGAGGGATTCGGGGATGCGCCAATTGAACGGATGGGGTTCATGAGTATTGACCTCGGTATGCCGCAGACGCCGCCCGCGCCGCTGGCCGAGCGTCGGCCGTCCCGCCAGATCATGGTGGGCTCCGTGCCGGTGGGCGGCGGAGCGCCGGTGACGGTGCAGTCGATGACGACGACGCTGACCGCCGACGTGAACGCGACGCTGCAGCAGATCGCGGAGCTGACCGCCACCGGATGCCAGATCGTCCGCGTCGCGGTCCCGTCCCAGGACGACGCCGACGCGCTGCCGGAGATCGCGAGGAAGTCGCAGATCCCGGTCATCGCCGACATCCACTTCCAGCCCAAGTACGTGTTCGCGGCGATCGACGCCGGGTGCGCGGCGGTCCGGGTCAACCCGGGCAACATCAAGCAGTTCGACGACAAGGTGGCCGAGATCGCCCGCGCGGCGACGGACGCCGGGATCCCGATCAGGATCGGCGTGAACGCTGGCTCGCTGGACAAGCGCCTGCTCGCCAAGTACGGCAAGGCCACCCCGGAGGCGCTGGTCGAGTCCGCGCTGTGGGAGTGCTCCCTGTTCGAGGAGCACGGATTCCGCGACATCAAGATCTCGGTCAAGCACCACGACCCGGTCGTGATGATCAACGCGTACCGTCAGCTTGCCGCGCAGTGCGATTACCCGCTGCACCTGGGCGTGACCGAGGCCGGGCCGACGTTCCAGGGCACGATCAAGTCCGCGGTGGCGTTCGGCGCCCTGCTGGCCGAGGGCATCGGGGACACGATCCGCGTCTCCCTGTCCGCGCCGCCGGTGGAGGAAGTCAAGGTCGGCATCTCGATCCTGGAATCGCTCGGCATGCGGCAGCGCCGGCTGGAGATCGTCTCCTGCCCGTCCTGCGGCCGGGCCCAGGTCGACGTGTACAAGCTGGCCGAGGAGGTGACCGCCGGGCTGGACGGCCTGGAGGTCCCGCTGCGCGTCGCGGTCATGGGCTGCGTGGTCAACGGTCCCGGCGAGGCGCGCGAGGCCGACCTGGGCGTGGCCTCGGGCAACGGCAAGGGTCAGATCTTCGTCCGCGGCCAGGTGATCGCCACCGTGCCCGAGTCGGCCATCGTGGAGAGGCTGATCGAGGAGGCCATGCGCCTGGCGGAGCAGGCCGCCGCGGCCGGGGACGATGACTCGGAGGCCCCCGGCCGTCCCATCGTCACGGCCTACTGAGGCATGGCCTGCTCAGGCTCTTCCCGGCCGGGGTCACCCCGTCTGCCTGAGCGCGGGGCTCGTCGTCATCGTCTCGGCGTAGACCACCTCACCGACCGCCTCGGCCGCCTCGGCCCGGGCGTCGGCTGGCAGCAGGTCGTCGGTGACGAGCACGTCGACCTCGTTCAGGCGCGCGAACGAACTCAGGCTCACCACGCCCCACTTGGAGTGGTCGGCCAGCAGCACGACGCGCCGCGCGACCCTGATGAAGGTCCGGTTGGTCTCAGCCTCGGCGAGGTTGGGGGTGGTCAGCCCGGCCTCGGCGTCGAAGCCGAAGCACCCGAGGAACAGCACGTCGAAGTGGAGCGACCGGATCGTCAGGTCGGCCATCGGGCCGACCAGCGCGTCGGAAGCGGTGCGCACGCCGCCGGTCAGGATCATCGAGTCGGCCGTCCCGTCTAGTCCGCGCGTCCCGCTGAAGGCGTTCATCACGCGCAGCGAGTTGGTGACGATAGTCAGCCCGGGCACGTCGAGCAGGCACTGTGCCAGCGCCAGCGTGGTGGACCCGGCCGTGACGGCGATCGCCGTCCCCGGCCTGACCAGCCGCGCGGCGGCGCGGGCGATCGCGTTCTTTTCCGGGCGCTCGAGCACGAGCTTGGCCTCGAACCCCGGCTCAGGGCTGGCGGGCGTCCCCGGCAGGACCGCCCCGCCGTGCACCTTCTCCACCAGGCCATCCCTGGCGAGGACCTCAAGATCCCTGCGGATCGTCATATCCGAGACTCCCAGCCGCTGGGTCAGGTCGCTGACCCGTGCGCTGCCGTCACTCCTGACGGCCTGCAAAATAAGCGACTGGCGGTGTCTGGCTAGCATCGCAGCTACGCCTCCTTGTCACCGGATGCCGCCCGGGCCCGTGCGGGTAGGGCCTGGTCGCGTAATCCGTTGTCACTGAGACGCCGCCGGACGCTGTTTGGTTCCGGGGATCGATGTCCGAGGCAGGGGAGATTCTGACGATTTACCCCGACGTCCCGGTGCGGTGCGATCCTGGTCCATCCCTTCCGGGCGGTTCAGGACCGCGGCGGGCTGCGGGCGGTCCGGGTGCGGGCGGTCAGGTCCGAGCGCGGTACCGACAGCGGGCGCCGGCTGGCGTATCGAGGGTGTTTCGCGTTCGTTGCCGTAAAGTGACATGTTAACGCTAACATTGTGGCACAAGTTCTTTGACCAAGACGCAGTCATCACCGTGACGCGGACGAGGCGCGACCCTGGCGCCGCACGGCAATTGGCCAGATCCGATCGACCGCCCCAAACGGCGAGGGGAGGCGCGGCAGACCGAGGTTCACGCCAGCGATTCGCTGTCCACTCTGTGCTCAGACCGAGTCGGATATAAACGCAGCTTCGAAAGATTTCAGACATGTCCGGTTACGTGACGGGCCATCATGAACAGGCCTAGCGTCTGTTTGCCGGCTGGCAAGTACGTGCTCAGGCCGAGTTGGTATCGGAATTGACTCGAAACTTTTCGGGTCTCTGCGGTGCCTTGATGGATGATCATGACCAGACTTGGCGGGTGAGTGTCCTGTCCCCCCGGGATGAATTCCATGGAGGTCACTAGATGAAGAAGAAGGTCGACCCGGTAGTCGACGAAGCCATTGAGACCCTTAACATGAAGGACGGGCCTTCCCGTCGTCGGCTGCTGGAGGGGGCGGGGCTGTTCAGTGCTACGGCCGCCGCCTCCGCGCTCATCGCGGCCTGCACGTCGTCCAGTTCGAGTAGCGCGTCGTCGACCGCGACGTCGGCGGTGACGTCGCCGTCGAAGGAGACCATCGGCAACTTCCCGAAGACCCCGGCCTGGCAGATCTGGTTCATCAACCACGCCGACACGAACGCGTTCTTCGCCCCGACGCAGTACGGGTTCGCCGACGCCGCGGCGCTGCTTGGCCTGCCGACGCCGAAGTGGACCGGCTCCCCCAGCCAGGACACCGCGGTCATGGTCAACGACATCGACGAGGCGATCGCGGCGAAGGCGGGCGGCATCGCCACCACCGTCCCCATCGCCGCCGCGTTCACTACGCCCGTGGCCAACGCGATGAACGCTGGCATCCCGGTGATCACGTACAACGCCGACGGCCAGTACATCAACGGAAAGCCGGTCTACGGCACCAACCGGCTGTGCTATGTGGGCCAGGCGCTGTACCTCTCCGGCCAGTCCATGGGGCAGCAGATCAAGTCGCTAGTCCCCGGTGGCGGCAAGATCGGCATCGGCATCGCCCAGCCCGGCGCAGGCAACATCCAGCCCCGCTTCGACGGCGCTGCGGCGGTTCTCGGCAGCGCTTACGACGTGGTTGAGATCAACACCACGACGGACACCTCGGCCGAGCAGTCCAAGATGACGGCGTGGCTCCTGGGCAACAAGGACGCCAAGGGGCTGTTCGCGGTGGACTACGGGTCGACGTCCTACCTGGCCGGAGCACTCAAGGCGGCAGGCTCGTCGATCCCGAGCGGCGGATTCGACACCGCCCCGGCGACGCTGGCCGGCCTGGAGGCCGGCACCGTCGACTTCACTATCTATCAGGACCCCTACCTGCAGGGATTCCTGCCGGTGCTGTACATCTACCTCTACAACCTGTCCGACGCGCAGCTGCCGCCGCCGGACACCGACACCGGCCTGAGCGTGGTCACCAAGGACAGCATCGGCCAGTTCAAGACCAACAGCCGGTTCCAGGGCAACTCGTCGGCCCAGATGTACCTCCCGAGGCCGGCCGGCGCGATCAGCAACCCGCCGGCGGTCACCAGCACCTGACGGTTACTAAGGGCGCAGCGCGGACGGGCCCGGCCAGCCGGGTCCGCCCGTTGCCGGGGAGTTCAGGCTCGGGTATCGAGCTTCGGCTCGGAGGGTATACCGACGGAACCCGGAGAGATGCGGAGATCAGGTGAGTGAGGCAACCCGGCAAAGTCCGGGCGTGATCGGCCAGCCGTCAGGGCCCGCAGCGGGGACCAGCCGTTCGCTGGGGAGTATGCTCGGGCAACTGTACCGGCAGCGCGAGTCGACAGTGTTCGTCATCGCCGTCGCGTCCTTTGTCGGCTTCTGGATCGTGAACTCGGCCTTCGTATCGAGGACGACGCTGTCCGTCACCTTCAACGACACCTTCCCGGCGATCACCATCATCGCGCTGGGCGAGGTGTTCCTGCTGATCTGCGGCGAGATCGACCTGTCGGTCGGGTTCATGGTCGGCTTCTCGCCGTTCATGTCGTACTTCCTTGACGTCTACTATCACGTGCCAGCGTTGCTGGCGGTCCTGATCGGGCTGCTCCTGGGCGTCCTGGTCGGCCTGGTGAACGGTTTCCTCACGGTCACCGTAGGCGTGCCATCCTTTATCACGACGCTCGGCACCGGCTTCGTCCTCTGGGGCATCATGCTCTACACCTCACACGCCGAGCCCGCCACCGTACCCGCGAACATGAGCCACTTCGGGAGCTGGCTCGGCGGCGGCAACCGGTACTCATGGCTGATCTGGGCCGTCGTGCTCACCGCGATCTTCCACGTCCTACTCACCCGCACCCGGTGGGGAGTGCACACGGTCGCCGTCGGCGGCAACCTGCTGGGCTCGCGGGAGGCCGGCATCAGCGTGGCCCGGATCAAGTACGGCAACTTCATGTTCACCGCCGTGCTCGGCGCGCTGGTCGGATTCCAGACGATGTACTACACCAACTCCATCGACCCGAATTCCGCGAGCTACACGCCCATGTTCAACGCGGTCACCGCGGCGGTCATCGGCGGCACCGCGATGCTCGGCGGATCCGGCACGATCATGGGTGCGGTCTTCGGCGCGGTCGTGCTGGCCGACCTGTCGGTGGGCTTCGCCATCGAGGGCGTCAGCGCCAACCTGTTCTACGTCATCGAAGGTGCCGCGATCCTCATCGCGATGGTTGCCAATGTGCAGCTCGCCAGGCTGCGTGAGAGGGGAGGGCGCTAGCCCGTGGCCGAGACCATCGAGCACGCCGGCGACGTGCTCCGCGCCGAGCACATCTCTAAGACTTACGGCGCGGTGACCGCCCTCACCGACGTCAACATGTACCTCGCCCGGGGCGAGGTGCTCGGCCTGATCGGGGACAACGGTGCCGGCAAGTCCACGCTGCTCAAGATCCTGTGCGGTTTCCAGCCGCCCACCTCCGGCCGGATCTTCCTGGAAGGCCAGGAGGTTACCTTCAAGTCGGTCGACCACGCCAGGTCGCTCGGCATCGACGCCGTCTATCAGGACCTGGCCCTGGTGAACCAGCTCGCGGTGTTCCAGAACATGTTCCTCAACCGGGAGAAGATCAGCTGGCCGCTGGTGCGGAACCGGGCCATGCGGCGGGAGACCAGAGAGCGCCTGGATGAGATGGGCGTAGATATCCCGTCGGTGAACGCGCCGGTGGCCCGGCTTTCCGGTGGTCAGCGGCAGGCGATAGCGGTGGCGCGATCGGTCTTCTCCAATCCGAAGATCCTGCTGCTCGACGAGCCGCTGGCCGCCATGGGCGTCAAGGAAGGCGCGATCATCCTCGACCTGGTGACCAAGCTCAAGAAGCAGGGCAACGTCTCCATCATCATCATCGCGCACAACTACGGCCAGATCCTCCAGGTGTGCGACCGGGTGAACATGATCCAGGACGGCAAGGTCGCCCTCGACAAGCGCGCCGACGAGACCTCCGCCGAGGAATTGACCGAGGTCGTGGTGGCGGAGTACCGCAAGGCGCTTCAGGAACGCCAGCGCTCGGCTTAGCCGCGGCGGCCAGCCAGGGGATCAGGCGTCCCGTACCGCGGCGTAGCGCTCGCGGACCCCGGGCTCGAGTTCGGCTTCGTACCGCCGGGTGGTCGCCAGCCTCCAGTCTGGCGGCACCTCGCCGCCGGCTAGTAGCCAGGCGGCCTGCCGGGCTGCGCCGTCGGCGACGTACTCGGCCGCCTCGGGGACCTCGACCGGAACGCCGAAGACCGCGGGCGCGATCTGGCGCACCGCTTCCGACCGTGCGCCGCCCCCGATCAGCAAGACGCGCCGGATGCCGATGTCGGCCGCCCGGATCGCGTCGAGCCCGTCGGCGAGCCCGCACAGCATTCCCTCCACGGCGGCCCTGGCGAGGTTCTCCGGCCGGGCGTTCGCCCCGGTCAGACCCTGCAGAGTGCCGGTCGCGCCCGGCCGGTTCGGAGTTCGCTCGCCCTCGAGGTAGGGCAGCATGACCAGCCCGCCGGCCCCGGGCCCGGCCGAGAGCGCCAGCCGGGAGAGCCCGTCCAGGTCGGTGCCGAGGATGACCGCGACCGCCTCGAGCACCCTGGCCGCGTTCAATGTGCAGACCAGCGGCAGGAAGTGCCCGGTGGCGTCCGCGAAGCCAGCGATCGCGCCACTCGCGTCGGCCGTGGGGGTGTCGCTCACGGCGAAGACCGTGCCGGAGGTGCCCACGGAGATCACGACATCGCCGACCGCAGCGCCGAGGCCGAGCGCGGCGGCCGCATTATCGCCAGCACCCGGGCCGAGCCGGATCGGTTCCCGGCCCGGCCCGCCTCGCAGTACCTCTCCGGCCGGCTCGGCGGGACCAAGCCGCCCGCCTTCCCCCACCTCTCCCGCCGACTCGGCCGGACCGAGCACCCGCGGAACGGCCGGTTCGCGTCCGCAGGCGCGCC
>Ga0187810_10000534_pt1 | contig 14432 bp, 13 predicted proteins | sample NC_wetland_sal_i_9_FD_132963 | JGI IMG/M metagenome (GOLD analysis project Ga0187810, IMG submission 132963) | Wetland sediment microbial communities from Neuse River Estuary, North Carolina, USA - ASW_5 | ecosystem: Environmental > Aquatic > Freshwater > Wetlands > Sediment | place: USA: North...
AACCGGCGGGCCGGCTGGCTACTGGCGGGGCTTGCTGGCGCTGCGGGACCCGTTGACCTCGGGTTGTGCGGTGTCGTCAGCGGCGCTTTGCGGCGTGGGCGCTGCTTCGTCGTCAGGCGAGTCGGCGTCGTCGCGGACCTCAGCCGTGGCGGCGGCGTAGCGCCGTCGCATCGCGAAGGCGGTCGCCGCGCCGGCTGCGGCGATCGCTACCCCGGCGCCGAGCAGCCAGCGCCAGCTCAGCAGCCTCCGGAGCCCGGTGTTTCCCGACTGGGTTACCTCTGGCTTGATCTGGCGGGCCGTGGACCGCAGGGCAGAAGAGACCCGGGGCGCGACCGAGGCGGTGACCGCGTCGGCGGCGTCCTCCAGGCGCGGCGCGGCCCATTCACGCGCATCGTGGACCCCCTGGGCGGCCGCATCCTTGGCCCGCGTGAGCGCGTCGGCGGCGTCCTCCAGGCGCGGCGCGGCCCATTCACGCGCATCGTGAACTCCCTGCGTGGCCGCATCCTTCGTCCGCGCGCCGGCGGCAGCTATCCGGCGGGGGGTGCTGGTCGGGAGAGAAGACACGGTAAACCTCCTGAGCGTGTTCGTACTCGACCTCCCTTCCCGCCCCGCGCGGGTTCAACCATCGGGCGCGGCCGGTACGGTGATGACTGAGAGAACTTCACCCGCGACAACAGGTCCGCCGTCACGATGGCCGGACGAGGAGTCACTGGAATGACAGACACGCTGATCGCGACGTTGCACACCAACCACGGGCAGATCGTCGTCCGCCTCTTTCCTGACCACGCGCCGAAAACCGTACGCAACTTCGTGGAACTGGCCGAGGGCGGCAAGCAGTGGACGGACCCGCGCACGGGCCGTGCGAGCACGGACAGGCTGTACGACGGGACCGTGTTCCACCGGGTCATTCCCGACTTCATGATCCAGGGCGGGGACCCGCTCGGGAGCGGCCGGGGCGGCCCCGGGTACAAGTTCGCCGACGAGATCCACCCGGACCTCAGGTTCGACCGGCCGTACCTGCTGGCCATGGCGAACTCCGGCCCCGGCACCAACGGCTCGCAGTTCTTCATCACGGTCGGGCCCACGGCCTGGCTCAACGGCAAGCACACCATCTTCGGCGAGGTCATCCAGGGCGCCGACGTGGTGGACGCGATCAGCCGCGTGAAGACGGGCAGCCAGGACCGGCCGGTGGAGGATGTCATCATCGAGTCGGTCACCGTGCAGCGCGGCGACACCACCGGTAGCTGACCGGACCAGACCGTGAGCACGCCCAGCGACCCCGGATCGGACCAGCCGGGGGAAGCTGCGCCCGAGGTCCCCACCTGTTACCGCCACCCCGGCCGGGAAACGTACGTCTCCTGCGTCCGGTGCGGACGGCCCGCGTGCCCCGACTGCATGCGCGCGGCCTCGGTGGGCCAGCAGTGCGCGGAGTGCGTGAGTGAGGGTGCGCGCGGCACCCGGCCGGCCAGGACCACGTTCGGCGGCCGGCCGGTGGCCGGCGCGGTGGTGACGTGGGCGCTGGTCGCGATCAACGTCGCCGTGTTCGCCGGTACCTGGGTTCGGCCGAGCATCGTCAACCACCTGGAGATGCTCGGGTACGCCTCGTTCTCGGCCGGCGGCCCCGCGCACGGCGTCGCCGCGGGCGAGTGGTACCGGCTCATCACGTCCGCGTTCCTGGCCCCGGCGACCGGCCTGACCGGCGGCCTGGGCATCTGGGACATCGTGTTCAATATGTGGGCGCTGATCTTCGTGGGGCCCGCCCTCGAGCACCTGCTCGGCCGGGTCCGCTTCATCTGCGTCTACCTGCTCAGCGCGGTCGGCGGCTCGGTGATGTACTACTACCTCGCCGCGCCGAACGCCGCGGCGGTGGGCGCCTCGGGGGCCATCTTCGGCCTGTTCGGCGCCTGGTTCATCGCGTACAGGCGGCTGCGCCTCGACACCCGCGGGATCGCCACGCTGATCGCCATCAACCTGGCCCTCAGCTTCTTCCTGCACAACATCATCGCCTGGCAGGACCACATCGGAGGGCTACTGACCGGCGCGCTTCTCACCGCGGCCTACGCCTACGCGCCCCGCAAGCACCGCACGGCGTGGCAGGTGCTCGCTACCGCGGCGGTCATGGTCCTGATCGCCGTCGCGATCGTGGTCAGGAACGGTCAGCTCAGCGGGGCGGGCCTGTAACTTCCAGGTGGTGGCCAGGATCACGCCCGCGATGATGAACACGAAGCCCACGACCAGGTTCCACGAACCCAGGGCCGACATGCCAAGCACAGAACCCGAGGTGAGGTAGTACACCACGATCCAGGCCAGGCCGATGACCAGGCAGGCGACGATCGACGGGCCGACCCACGGCGGGCTGACCTTCCGCTTCTTCGACTTCGCCGGCGGCGGCGTATAGACCGTCCTCTTGCGGACGCGTGACTTGGGCACGACGGCCTCCTGCCTAGCGGACCTTCCTGGTGCGGAACCTAAGCGTAGCGGCTCCGTGCGGTGGACGCGCGCGCTCAGAATCCGTTGCCACCGAAACCGCCACTGCCGGACGCGCTCGGGGTGGGCGACGCCGACGGCGACGGGGACGCGGCGGGCTGGATGTAAATGGTCACGGTCGAGTTGGCCGGCTCCGTCGAGTTGGCCCCGGGAGTCTGCTGCCAGACGTTGCCCGGCGTCGTCCCGGACGGCCCGGCCGCCGTGACCTGATTCACCTTGAACCCGTCGTTCTGCAGCAGGGTCAGGGCGCTAGCCATGGGCAGGCCGACCACATTCGGCACGCTCGCGCTCCCGGACACGAAGATGGTCACCTTGGATCCGGGCGCGAGATTGGTGCCGCCCACCGGGTTCTGGTTCACCACCGTGCCGGACGGCTCGGTCGACGTGGGATCCGTCCTGACCACGACCTGGAAACCATCGTTCTGCAGCACCGACTGGGCAGCGTTTTCCTGCTTGCCTTCCACGTTAGGCACCGTGACCGGCGCCGCGCCAGTAGACACGTACAGCGTCACGACGCTGTTCGCGGCCACGACGTCGCCCTCGGCCGGGTTGGACCTGATGACCAGGCCCTTGGCGACGCCGGAGCTGGGCTGGTCGATCACGGCGGGGACCAGGTGCTGGGCCCTGACCTGGGACTCGGCTTGCGCGACCGACTCGTTGTTGACCAGCGGCACCGCGTAGGTCTTGCCCCCGGCCAGCAGGTAGTAGGCCACCGCGCCGACGACGGCGAGGACCAGCACCAGGCCGATGACCCACGGCAGCCACCGCCGCGCCCCGCCGCCGGCCCCCTCACGGCGCCCGTAGCCCGTGCCGGAGTAGTCATACTGCACCGGCGGGATCTGCGACGTCCGGCCCGACCCCATCATCGTGTCGGCGCCCATCCGCTGGGTGGACGGCGAGTACGGGTCGGCCCGGGTCGGCGCCACGGCGGAAACGGGCAGGCCGGACGCGGCGCGCTGCAGGTCGGCGCGCATGTCGGCGGCCGTCTGGTACCGGTCCGCGGGCGATTTGGCCATCGCCTTCAGCACGATCGCGTCGGCCCAGGCCGGCACGTCCGGGTCAACCTGCGACGGCGGGATCGGATTCTCCCTGACGTGCTGGTAGGCGATCGCCACCGGTGAGTCGCCGGTGAACGGCGGCCTGCCGGTGAGCAGCTCGTACAGCAGGCAGCCGGCCGAGTACAGGTCGCTGCGGGAATCGACCCGCTCACCGCGGGCCTGCTCCGGCGACAGGTACTGCGCGGTCCCGATCACCTGGGCCGTCTGGGTCATCGTGGCCTGGGCGTCGCTCATCGCGCGCGCGATGCCGAAGTCCATCACCTTCACGTCACCGTTGCGCGTCACCATCACGTTGCCCGGCTTGATGTCCCGGTGCACGATGCCGGCCTGGTGGCTGTAGTCAAGCGCGCGCAGCACCCCGTCGATGATCTCCAGCGAGCGGTCCGGCAGCAGCCGGTGGCCCTCCTGCAGCAGGTCGCGGACCGTGCGGCCGTCGACGAACTCCATCACGATGTACGGCACGGGGACACCGGTGGTCATGTCCTCGCCGGTATCGTAGACCGCCACGATGTTCGGATGGTTGAGCGAGGCTGCTGACTGGGCCTCGCGGCGGAACCTGGCCTGGAATATCTGGTCCCTGGCCAGGTCGGCGCGGAGCGTCTTGATCGCGACGATCCGGTCGAGCCGGATGTCGCGCGCCCGGAAGACCTCGGCCATGCCGCCGCGCCCGACGACCCCGTCGAGCTCGTAGCGGCCGCCGAGAAGCCGGGGCTGAGTCGTGTCTCGCACTATGCCAAACCACCCTGCGCTTGCTGTTGTCGGACTTCTAGGTCGTCGCGGGAGACGACGTGCTGGGCGTCGGCGACGGTGAGGTCGTCGACGGGGAAGGACTTACTGAGGGCGAGCTGCTCGCCGACGGCGACGGGCTGGCCGACGACGAGGGCGTGGGGGACGGTGTCGGTCTGGTGGACTTGGTCGGCCGCGGGCTTCCCGAGGTGGGAGGCGACGTGGTCGGCTGTTGCACCACGGTACTAGGTGAAGCCGATGGCGTGCGGGTACTGCTCGTGACCTGCGACGGCGTCACGGCCGGCGAGCTGATCTGCCCCACGGTGTTGCCCGTGTCCCGGCCGGCGTGGTTCCCGATGTGCCCGCTGAGGTACAGGCCCACCGCGGCCGCCAGGGCGCACAGGGTCGCGGTCAGGCTCGCCAGCACGATCCGGCGCGGGTTATTCCCGGGCCGCCGGCCGGCGTCTCGAGGCCCGGTCCGCCCCGGATCCAGACCGTCCCCGCCCGCCAGGAATCCGGTCCGGGCGGCGGGCAGATCCCCCCTGGTCAGCCCCGGCAGCGGGTCCGCGGCACCGGCCGGGCCGCCCAGGGCCAGCGCGTCCCGCAGCATGTCGGCCCGGTCGGCGACGACCCGCACACTGGCGGGACGCCGGTCGGGGGTCTTGGCGAGCATGTCGTAGACGAGATCGGCCACGGGGGGCGGCACGTCTGGCGGCAGGGGCGGGACCGGGGCGTGCTTGTGCGCGTAGGCGATCGCCAGCGGCTCCCTGGCCCGGAACGGTACGTGCCCGGCCAGGCACTCGTACGCGACCACGCCGAGGGAGTAAATGTCGGAGGCGGCGGTGACCGGGGCGCCGGTGGCCTGCTCGGGCGAGACGTACATGGCCGTCCCCATCACCATGCCGGTCTCGGTCAGGTGGGACGCCTGCGCCGCGCGCACCGCGGTCGCGATCCCGAAGTCGGTGATCTTCGTGGCGCCGCCCGCGGCGATGAGCAGGTTGCCCGGCTTGATGTCGCGGTGGATGATGCCGGCCTGGTGGGCGGCGTCCAGCGCGCGAGCCGCCTGGCTGACGATGTCCAGGGTGGCGTCCGGGGAAAGCCGGCCGGCCCGGGCCAGGATCGCGGAGAGCGGCTCGCCCCGGACCAGTTCCATGACCAGATAGGCGCCGCCGAACTCGGAGGACTCGCCGTAGTCGTAGACCCGCGCGATGCCCGGGTGGGACAGGCTGGCCGCGTACCGCGCCTCGGCGCGGAACCTGGCCAGGAACGACTCGTCACCCGCCCGCCCGGTGGGCAGCAGCTTGACCGCGACGGCGCGGTTGAGCAGCTGATCTTCCCCGCGCCAGACCTCGCCCATGCCGCCGGCCGCTATCCGGTCGGTCAGCCGGTAGCGGCCAGCCAGCAGGTAATCGGTCACGGTGTCCTCAGGAATGCCTTTATGACCGCTACGGCGATGGGTGCGGCCGCGATGGCGCCGTAACCGCCACCTCGAATTATGACGCCCACGGCGATCTGCGGGTTGCTGTATGGCGCGAAAGCGCTGAACGCCGCGTCGTTGAGCCCGGTGTTGTTCACGCCGTTCTGCGCGGTACCGGTCTTCCCCGCGATGACGAGGCCGCCTTCCACGGTCGAGTTGAAGTTGAACGCCGTGCCGTCGGAGTCCTGGACCACGGCGAGCATCATCTGGCCCACCTCGGAGGCCACGGTGGCCGAGACCGGCTGGCTGAATACCGATTGCGAGGTGGTCTGCACCGTGCTCAGGTCGCTGGCGGTCACCTGCTGGACCAGGTACGGCTTCATCAGCGTGCCGTTGTTGGCGATCGCCGCGGCGAACATGGCCTCCTGCAGCGGGGTGACGGTGTCACTGAACTGGCCGATGGCCGAGTACGCCGTCAGCGCCTGGCTCGGCGGGATCTTGTAGTTGCTGGCGGCCACGCCCAGCGGGATCGTCAGGTTCGGGTTGTTCATGCCGAACTTCTCGGCCATCGCGTTCAGCGTCGCGGCGCCGAGGGTCAGGCCGATCTGGCCGAACGTCGTGTCGCACGACTGGGCGAACGCCGTGATCAGCGGGGCCTGGCCGCTCCCGTTCCCGCACACCTCGCCGTCGTTATTGATGAGCACGTTGGTGGTCTGCGGGAGGGTGAGGCGGGTGGGCGAGGCGACGTTGGTCTGCGTCGTGACGCTGGGATTCTGGGTGAGCAGCGCGGAGCTCGTGACGATCTTGAACGTGGAGCCGGGCGGGGAGGTTTCCTGCAGGGCCCGGTTAAGGAGCGGCTGAGCGGCGCTGTTGAGGAGCGCCTTGTCGACCTGGATCAGCTGCTGGCCGTTGTGCGTGGCCAGGACGTTCGGGTCGTAGCTCGGGTAGGAGGCCAGGGCGAGGATGGCCCCGGTCCTCGGGTCGATCGCCACGACCCCGCCCGGCTTGCCGAGCGCCGCGAGCGCGTTGTAGGCCGCGGCCTGGGCCCGCGAGTTGATCGTGAGCGTGACGGTGGCGCCCTTGCGCGGCTTGCCGGTCAGCAGGTCGAGGAAGTTCCGCACCGTCAGAGCGGAGTTGTTGCCGGACAGGAGCGAGTTCTGGCTGGCCTCGATGCCGGTCTGGCTGTACAGCGTGTCGTACCCGGTGATCGGGGCGTACATCTTGCCGTCGGGGTAGTACCGCTGGTACTTGATGGAGTCGTTCTGGCTGGTGCTCGGCCTCGACGCCGCGATCGTCACGCCGTCGCTGGTGACGATGCTGCCGCGCTCGTAGGAGTTCTGCGCCGCGTAGAACGCGCGGGAGTTGCCCGGCTTGTCCGCCAGGCTGGCGGGCTCGAAGCCCTGCAGGTAGTTGATGTTGATGAGCAGCAGCAGGAACATCACCAGGATGGCGATCGACATCCGCCGCAGCGCGCGGTTCACCTGAGCGTCACCACCTGGGTCAGCCCCTCATCCTGGATCGGCCGCGGCGGCGGGCGGCGGGCCGTGTCGCTGAGCCGGACCAGCAAGGCGATGAGGATCCAGCTCGCCACCAGCGAGGATCCGCCCTGGGACAGGAACGGGGTCGTGATCCCGGTCAGCGGGATGAGCCTGGTCACGCCGCCGACGATGACGAAGACCTGCAGCGCGAGCATGAACGACAGGCCGCCCGCCAGCAGCTTGGAGAACGGGTCCTTGACCGACATCGCGGTACGCAGGCCGCGCTGCACGATCAGCGCGTAGATCAGCAGGATGGCCATCAGCCCGGCCAGGCCGAGTTCCTCGCCGAACGCGGTGAACACCAGGTCGCTCTGGACCAGCGGGGTGATGTAGGGCATGCCACCGCCCAGGCCCTTGCCGAGCAGGCCGCCGCTGGCCATCCCGTACAGGCCCTGGACCAGCTGGTAGGCATTGCCCTCCGGGTTGCTGCCGGTGAACGGGTGCAGCCAGATGTCGAACCGCTCGCCGACGTGCCCGAACAGCTTGCTGGCGGCGAACGCGCCCGCCACGAACATGACGAAGCCGATCAGCAGCCAGGATGTCCGCGAGGTCGCGATGTAGAGCATCGCGACGAACAGGCCCATGAATACGGCGCTGGTGCCGATGTCGCTCTCGAAGACCAGCAGCAGCAGGCTGGCGGCCCAGGCCAGCAGGATCGGGCCGAGGTCGCGCGCCCGCGGCAGGTCGATGCCGAGCACGCGCCGGCCGGCCAGGGCCAGCACGTCCCGCTTGGCCACCAGGTAGCCGGCGAACGAGACGGCCAGGGCCAGCTTGGCGAACTCCTCCGGCTGGATCGTGAACGTGCCGAGCCGGATCTGGATCTTGGCGCCGTAAACCTCGCTGATCGAGGCCGGCAGGAGCGCGGGAAGCGCCAGGAGGAGCAGGCCCAGGGCGCCGAGGGTGTAGGTGTAGCGCTGCAGGACCCGCGGCTCGCGGATGAGGATCAGGACCGCGACGAAGCAGCCGACGCCGATGGCGGTGTACAGGATCTGGATGCCCGTCGCGGACGGGCTCAGCTCGGCGCTGAGCAGGTTCCCCTGGGTCGCCAGCCGGTACGTCATCACGATGCCGAGGCCGTTCAGCAGCGCGGCGAGCGGGAGCAGCAGCGGGTCGGCCCACGGGGCGAACCTGCGCACGGTCAGGTGGCCGGCGACCATGATGACGACAAAGGCGGCCAGGTATTCCGCCATCGAGGCCGGCAGCCTGCCCTTCAGGCTGTAGCCCACGTTCGCGAACGCGAAGGCCACGAGCGCGAACGCGAAGACGAGCATGATGAGCTCGGCGCCCCGCCGGCCCGGCGCCACCGGGACCGGGTGGTCCGGGTCGACCGCCGGCGTCGGGGCGGTGATGGTGCTCACCGCGGCCGCGCGGGGTTCGGAGGCTGCTTCATGCAGCCGGGCCCGTCATAACGAGCTCCCGGCGGGGGTGGTGGCGAGGTCACTGGCGGGGATGCCGTACGCCTGAGAAGGCTGGCAGAACGGTCCTACGGTGGGCGCCGTGAGCGGATTGGGCTTGGCGATGTGGGCCGTCGGCTTCTTGTTCTTGTGGGCTAGGGCCACCTCAGCAAGGTACCTGTTGTCCATGATCACCCAGTCCCGCAGCGCGGTGTACTGCTGCTGGCACTGGGCGACCGCGGAGCGGATGTGCGCCACCGAGCTCTGCGCGTGGGCCAGACTGCTCGGGGGGTACGAACTCACCGTCTGCTGGTCGTTCGTGGGTACCTTGGACAGCTCGATCCCGGTCTGCTCGTACGCGTGGTACAGCTTGTACCAGAGGATCTGCTGGTTGACGCCCTGATAGATGACGATCTGGCCGTTCGTGGCCGTGAGGTAGTACTGGCCCTGGGTCAGCTGCAGCGCGATGTAGCCGCCGCCGACGATGATCGCCACCAGGACGAGCAGCGACACGGTCACGATCGGCCAGCGGCGGCGGCCGGACGGGCGCCTGGAGCGCCTCGGCTGCGCGCGATGGCTGCGCCTGGCCTGGGCGGTCCCGAGCCCGGCGCCATTCTCGCTCGCCGCGGCCAGCGGGATGGTCCCGGGGTTCCTCGGGTCCAGGTCGTCGTCGATCATGATCGTGTGCATGGCGGTGACGGAACGATGCGGCCGCTCGTGGTCCTCGTCGAGATCAACCGCCCCGAACGGGTCGTTGCCGTCGGCGCCCAGCGTGAGGCTGCCGATGCTCGCCGCTGCCCCGGCGAGCACGGGAGCACTCGGCAGCGGCAGCCGCGTGGTGGCGGTGTCCACCACGTCCGCCACGATGCAGGTGATGTTGTCCGGCCCGCCGCCGGCGAGCGCGAGCTCGATCAGCGCGCGGGTGGCGGCCTCGGGCTCGGCCACCGCCTCGAGCGTGTCGCGCAAGGTCTCGTCGCTGACCACTCCGGACAGGCCGTCCGAGCAGAGCAGGTAACGGTCGCCGGGCATGGCGTCGTGCACGGACAGGTCGGGCTCGGCCGCCGACCTGCCGTCGAGGGCCCGGAGCAGCAGCGAGCGCTGCGGGTGCGTGGAGACGTCATCCACGCTGATCCGGCCCTCGTCCACCAGCGACTGGACCAGCGTGTGGTCGTGGGTGATCTGGTAGAGCTCGCCCTGCCGGAGCAGGTAGCCCCGCGAATCCCCGATGTGGCACACGGCCGCGTGACCGTCGGACCACAGCAACGCGGTCAGCGTGGTCCCCATGCCCTCGACGGCGGGATTCGCGATGATCCTCTCCTGCAGCCGGGAGTTAGCGGCGGCCACGGCCGAGTCCAGGGCGGCCAGCATGTCGCCGGACGGCTGCTCGGCGTCGAGTTCCGCCATGGAGGCGATGGTCAGCGCGCTGGCCACCTCGCCGGCCGCGTGGCCGCCCATCCCGTCGGCCACCGCGAGCAGGCGCGGCCCCGCGTACGCCGAATCCTCGTTCCCTTCCCGGAGGAGGCCGACGTCGGAGCGTACCGCGTAGCGGAGTACAAGTGTCATCTGCGCAGTTCCAGAACGGTCTTCCCGATGCGGATCGGCACTCCGAGCGGAACGGGCGTGGGCCGCGTCACCTTCTGCCGGTCCAGGTAGGTGCCGTTTGTCGAGCCGAGATCCTCGACGATCCACTGACCGTCCTGCGGGAATATCCGGGCATGTCGGCTTGAAGCGTAGTCGTCGTTGAGCACCAGCGTGGCATCATTCGCGCGCCCCAGTGTGATCTGCTGCTGACTGAGGTCCAGGCTGGTTCCCTTCAGGGCCCCAGCCGTCACGACCAGGCTGCGCGGCGAGCCCCGGCCCCCGCGCTGCGGCCTGGTCGGGCGGGCCGGCGCCGGCCGCAGGCTCTGGGCCTGCCGCGCCCGGCCCCGCCGGGTCGCCGTACCCTGGCCGCCCAGCAGGTCCGTGCGGACCACGCCGATGGCGGCGATCACGAACAGCCACAGCGCGGCCAGGAAGGCCACCCTGATGATCGTGAGGGAAAGCTCGCTCATCTGCGGCCACGCCCCTGGACGCTAATAGCTGCTGCCGGAGTACCCACTGCCCTGGCCATCCTGGTTCGTCAGCGGGTCCTGCCGGAAGGTGAGGGTGGTGCGGCCCAGCGCGATCCTCATGCCGTCGCTGAGCGTGACTCGCCTGACCGGCTGGCCGTTGACGAAGGTGCCGTTGGTAGAGCCTAGATCCACCAGGACCACCTGGTCATTTTCCACCCGCAGCTCCGCGTGGTGCCGGGACACGCCGGGATCGACCAGGCGCAGGTCGCAGTCCGTGCCCCGGCCGAGCAGGGTCACCGGCGTCTGCAGCTGATAGATGTGCTGCTCGCCGTCAACGTCGGGGGCACCCTGGGCTCCGGGTCCCGAGACGAGCAGGCGCGGGTGGCCCGGGAAGCCCCGTCCGGGGGTCCGCGGCAGGTCGCTGGCCGGCAGCCTGATCTCACCGCCCTCGATCGTCGAGCCGCGGATGACGCCTGACCGGATCCGGAAGGTGCCCGTCACCATGTCGGGCACGCCCTCGAAGCGCATCCGCACCGGGCCCACGAACGAGTAACCCTGTTCCTTGGCATAATCCCTGGCCAGGTTGGCCAGTTCGACGCCGAGGGTTTCGGCGTACACGTCGAGGCGGGCGTGATCGCTTTCAGCGAGCTCGACGACGAAGTCATTGGGCACCAAAGTGCGCCCCTTCGCCACAATGGCGGCACGATCGTCCATTTCCCGCTGTACGGCGCTGGCCACTTCGACCGGCTGCAGTTCGGATCTGAAGGCGCGCGCGAAGGCGCCCTCTACCATTCCTTCAAGCCGGCGCTCGAAGCGCTGCAGAACTCCCAACGTGCCACCTCCCTTCCCGTCCCATCCCCCGATCGTATCCGGGGCACAGGAGCGCTCGCGGTCGTGCTAACCTACTCGTTGCCCCGGGCGGGTGGCGGAACGGCAGACGCGCACGGTTCAGGTCCGTGTGTCCGAAAGGACGTGAGGGTTCAAATCCCTCCTCGCCCACTTCTTATCTACCCGTTTATCGACCCGTATCCGGGGCGTCAGGGCACGACAATGACCGGGCAGCGGGCGTGGCGGGCCAGCCATCCGGATACCGAGCCCACCACCCGGTGCCATATGTGCGTCGGCGCCCCGATCACCAGCGCGTCGGCACTGAATTCCTCGGCGGCCGCGGCGAGTTCCCTGGCCGGGCTGCCGCGCCTGGTCCGGACGTGGACGTCCACCTCGGCCTGACCGGTCACCTGGTCAAGCTCGGTGAGGAGCCACCGCTCCAGCGCCTCGGCATCGCGCGCCACGCCCACTACCTGCCCGGTCAGCGGCTCGCAGTAGACCCCTGACGAGCACACGTAGACCACCAGGAGCGGTCGGCCGAGGCGGCGGGACAGGCCCGCCGCGTACGCCAGGGCGTTACGGCTGGACGCCGAACCGTCGTAGCCCGCGATGACCGGGTGCTCAAGTGAGAGCGCGGGCACCGCCGGCCCGGACCTGTGGGCGGGCGCGGGCGCGGGCCTGGGGGGTCTGGGGGTCTTGGGCTCCGGGCGGTTTTGGGGTCCGCGCCGCTCCGGCTGGCCCGGTTCTGGCTGGCCCGGTGCCGGGCTCGACTCTGCCTGATCCATAGCCCGCGTCCTAGCGGAAGGCCGTTTCCCCAACCGTCATACCGTGATGGATGCCCCGGATCGACGGTCTTACTCTTATTTGAAGAGCACTATAGATCAGCGCGGGACCCTATGGTGAGTACTCATGAACGCCGTGGCGGCCGAGCTGAGCGAGATTGCGGGCCGGGAGCACGTGCTCACCGATCCGGACGTCACCGCCGGGTACGCGACGGACTGGACCCGCAGGTTCCACGGCGTCGCGTACTGCGTGGTCCGCCCTGGTGATGCCGGTGAGGTGGCCCGGGTGCTGCTCGCCTGCGCGCGCCACGGCCTGCCGGTGGTACCGCAGGGCGGCAACACGGGGCTGGTCGGCGGCGGGGTGCCCCCGGCGGGAGGGGCCGTCGTGCTGTCCGCCAGCCGGCTGCGCAGGCTCGATCCGGTCGACACGCTGGCCAGGCAGGTCACGGCCGGCGCGGGCGTGACCATCGCGGAGCTGCGCGCGCACGCCGCCCGGGCCGGCCTGGAGTACGGCGTGGACCTGGCGGCCAGGGACTCCGCGACGGTCGGCGGGACGATCGCCACGAACGCCGGCGGCATCCAGACCCTCAGGTACGGCCCGACCCGGGCGCAGCTACTCGGCCTGGAGGCGGTGCTCGCCGACGGCACCGTGGTCAGCAGGCTCGGCGGCATCCAGGCCGACAACACCGGGTACGACCTGACTCAGCTGCTCGCCGGGAGCGAGGGCACCCTGGGGGTCATCACCGCGGCCCGGCTGCGGCTGTGGCCCGCCGATCCGCCCACGCTCACCGTGCTGGCCGGCCTGCCGGGGATCGAGGCGGCCGCCGCCCTGGCGGCCAGGATCTCCGCGCTGGTGCCAGGGGTGCGGGCCGCCGAGTACTTCGAGGCGGCGGGCCTGGCCCTGGTGCGCGCGCATACCGGGCTGCCCGCTCCCCTGGGCCGGGATTACCCCGCTTACCTGCTCGTGGACGCGGCCGCGGCCGCGGATGACGCCGAACGGCTGGTGGTGCTGCCCGAGCTCGCCGACGCCGCGGTCGCCATGGACAGCCAGGCCCGCGCCGCGTTGTGGGCGTACCGGGAGCGGCACACCGAGTCGATCAGCGCGGAAGGCGTCCCGCACAAGCTGGACGTGGCGCTGCCCGCGGCGCGGCTGGCCGCGTTCCGGGCGGACCTCGACGAGATCATCGCCAAGCTGGAAGCGCGCGCGATCGTGTTCGGCCACATCGGCGTCGGCAACCTCCACGTGAACGTGCTCGGCCCCGGGCCCGACGATGACCGGGCCGACGACGCGGTGCTGCGGCTGGCCGCCGGGCACGGCGGCACGATCTCGGCCGAGCACGGCATCGGCCGGGCGAAGGCGGCCATGCTGCCCGTCTCCAGGTCTCCCGGCGAGATCGCGGCGATGCGGGCCATCAAGCACGCCCTCGACCCAACGGGCCTGCTCAACCCTGGCGTACTTTTCCTCTCCTGAACGGCCTGACGTGGCACGATGTTGACGTGACCGCAGAGCCAGCGGGGGCTCATCCCAGCCGCACCGACGCCACGGCCCGCGCGGTGATCGAGTGCGCGCCCGACGCGATCGTGGCCTTCGGCACCGACCGCACCGTGATGCTGTGGAACCCGGCGGCCGAGCGGATGTTCGGCTGGACCGCGCCCGAGGTCGTCGGGCTGGAACCGCAGATCATTCCCGAGGAACTGAAGGCGGAGCACAACGCGGTCCTGGAGCGGGTGCGCGGCGGCGGCCAGATCTCCCTGGCCACCCGCCGGATCCGCAAGGACAGCACGGTCATCGACGTGCGGGTCGACACCAGCGCGCTGACCAACAGCGCGGGCGAGGTGACCGGGTGGGTCAACGTCTGCCACGAGGTCGGCGAAGACCTGGCGCGGCACTACATGGCCGAGCGCGTCCGGGTCGTGCGCAGGCTCGGCGACGTGGTCGCGGACATGAACGCCCAGCGCGACCTGGAGTCCGTGCTCGACCGCATCGCGGCCAGCCTGCGGGAGCTGACCAGCGCCGACGCGGGCGGCTTCGTGATCATCGAGGATGACGTGCTGAGGCTGGTCAGCACGGCCGGCCTGCCCGCCAGGCTGCGCGGCCGGACCGCGGCGCTGTCCAGGAGCCTGGTCGGCGAGCTGCTGCGGTCGGGCAAG
>Ga0187810_10000535_pt1 | contig 14423 bp, 10 predicted proteins | sample NC_wetland_sal_i_9_FD_132963 | JGI IMG/M metagenome (GOLD analysis project Ga0187810, IMG submission 132963) | Wetland sediment microbial communities from Neuse River Estuary, North Carolina, USA - ASW_5 | ecosystem: Environmental > Aquatic > Freshwater > Wetlands > Sediment | place: USA: North...
GCCAGGTTGGAATTTCGGATAGCCCTTGATGCGGCCATCGGCAAAATTGACTCCGAAAATCGTCTCGTCCCCATGCATCGTCCGACTCACGTAGGCGGTGTCGCTCCAATCCTGGCTGTCAATGGCTCTCTCTCCTTTTGTTTCGTCGCCATAGACGAAATCGAAATATTTGGTGTCGATGAAGGGGGTTGATTCCGAGCTCTCGCGATGCAAGTCCCCGGTGAATTGGATCAGGGAATAAAGTTCCTTGATGGTCGGCATCCGCCAGTCGCTGTAACCGCCGATCCGGCAGGAGGTGACCCCGGAGCGGGCTGCTTCCCAGGAGACTTTGGTGCCCCGGGCCTTCACCCAGACAAGCCCGGTATTCAGATCGGTGATGGTGCCATTCTGGTTATCCTGGTAACGGGGCTTGGGGCCGGGGTGCTGGGCATCCTGACCGTAAAAGGGCTGGCCGGGAGCCGGTGGTGGAATTTCCCCAGTATTGTCGTAACACTTCGTCTGCCCGGTTCCAACGATGGTGTAGGGTCTGTCAACTCCTCCCACGGCTGGGGATATTGCGAAAAGCATCCAGAGGATGCCTGCCAGGAGCGCCTTCGGATTCATGAGATAAATCTCGGGGATATCGAGGGGAAGACAAGTCTTCGATTTGACACTTTTAAAAATATACCCCATTCCCCAGATAGCCTCATTCAAAAGAGAGCTCTGCAAACCTATGGATATCGTCAATTACAAAGTGAATCAAAGCATGGCTGTCTTTGTCCGGGGACGTCTGACGTTTGATTCCACCCCAACTTTTCAGACAAAAATGCTCCAGTTCATCGAAAGTGGTGAACATGATCTCGTCATGGACTGCTCCCAGGTCGATTTTGTCGACTCCTTCGCTCTCCGTTCAATCATGATCGTGGCGAAGAAAATGCGTGGCGTGAAGGGTTCATTTAAAATTTGCGGTCTTCATGGAGTCCTTGTCGAGGTATTCAAGCTGTCCGGCTTCCTCGACATCATTCCCGTTTTCACCAACATACAGGAAGCGACCAAGCAACAGGCGGGCGCTGCAGGAGAAGCTCAAGCTCAATCCGCTGCTCCAGCTCCCCAGCCTGCCGCCGCACCGACTCCACAACCCGCAACCCCTCCTGTGGCACAAACTCCGGTGGCTCCCGCTCCGGCTCCTGCCCCCACCCCAGCAGCTCCAGTTGAACAACCCGCACCCGCTGCTCCGGCCCCGGTACCTGTGGCCGCGGCTCAGCCCCAACAACCCCAGCCCTCGACCTTGGAGCAACAGCAGGCTCTTTTTCAGCAACAATTGCAGGCATTTGCCCAGGAACAATACCAGCGAGCCCTTCAGGCCGGATACACAGAACAACAGGCCATCGCCTTTGCCCAGAATGCAGCCGCCCAGGCCCAGCAGCAGTGGTATGCTCAACTGCAGCAGGCCCAACAGCCTGCTGTTGCCTGAAACACGGATTAAAAAATTACTTCCATCCCCGGACGCCGACGTCACCGAGGACGCGGATATTTTTTAGACGGGCTTCCTCAAACCACTCCTTCACTTCTGGTTTTGTGTGATGGGATTGGTAGCTGGGGGTATACCAATCGAAGAAGGCCAGCTCGCGTTCCTCGTCGGTGATAGTGCTTTGAACCGGGGCTGGGAGCCAATTGCGAAAAACCGTTCCGACCACGGGAATGCGGTGAAGTCGATACAGGAGTGGAGCGATTTTGCTGATTTGGAACATGACCGATCGAGGCAGGCGACTGAAAAAGATGCGGTAAAAAGCGGCGACCCGGTGCTTGAGCTGCCCTTTTCCCCCATAAACGCCAATGGCCACGCTGCCACCCGTTTTCACCAATGGTGGGAGGCGGAGAAATGCCTGATGGCAGTCCGGCGTGTGATGAAGGACGCCGAGGCTGACGATCAGGTCAAAGGTTCCCGGCGCACAGGGAAGGTGGAAAACGTCGGCCTGCACGAGGGTCACCCTTTTGTCATTGATGAAGTGTTGGAGGGCCGCATCCACAGCATATGAAAGATCAATCCCGATGGCGTCCTTCAACCCGTTATCCAAGGCGAGCCGCATGAGTTTCCCAGCCCCGACCCCGACATCCAGAAAAAGCTGATCCTTCCAGTCGGAGGGAGAAATAGAGAGACGTGTTTCGATGAATTCGGAGAGAGCCTTTAGCTGCTCGGGTTCCAGCATGGTGTCCTTGAAGTGGTGCCACTGCTCGGAAAAACTCTGGGTGTATTTATCATTTGGGGCGAAGCGAGGAACCCCGTTTTCAATACGGTAAGTGTTGCCTGTCGGTGAGGTCAGGGCTCCTTCCCACACTCTTCCGGAGGGATGCGTTTTTGCGATTTGCAGGCTGAGGGCTTCACCCGTCCGGGGATCACGTAAAAGTTGCAGATGATGCGGCCACATGGAAGAAGGCATGATGATGGATGAGAGGCGGGGCCGTCAACCCAAGTATGGGAAGAAAAATGGACCGTAGTGGTTGGCGGCAGCTTGGGGAGGTGTAATACCTAGTCGGACAAAGATGGACAAAAGGATGTTTTTGTCGCAGGATCATGCACATTCTTTGCATCTTGATTCATCCACCCTTGAAAAGGATTTTATGAAAATCAATCGCCGCAGTTTTCTCAAACAGGGCTTCGCGCTCGGTGCCGCATTTTCACTTGCTGATCTCGGAGGCCTCTTTGCCGCTGATACGCCCGAAACCGCTTCAACTCCCACTCCCGGCACAGGCACGCCTCAGCTTGTTGCCGTGAAAGGCGGAGATCGTGTGACCATGCTAAACAAGGCCATGGACGCCCTCGGAGGGATGAAGGCTTTTGTTAAAAGCGGCCAAACGGTTGTCATCAAACCCAATATCGGCTGGGATGTTGCGCCAGATCGAGGCGCTAACACCCATCCCGAGCTTGTGCGCCGCCTTGTCGAAATGTGCAAGGAAGCCGGAGCAAAGGAGATATCCATTTTCGACAATACTTGTGATAACTGGCAAAAAGCCTATGCCACCTCGGGCATCTCCAAAGTGGCGGAAGAGACCGGGGCCAAACTCATCGACGGCAAGGATCAGTCGATGTACCGCAAGGTGGAAATCCCCGGCGCAAAGAAACTCAAATCCCCCCAGGTCCACTCTCTCATCCTCGATAGTGATGTCTACATCAACACCCCTGTGCTGAAACATCATTCCGGCGCCCAGATGACGGCGTGTCTAAAAAACGCCATGGGCGTTGTCTGGGATCGTGGCTTCTGGCACTCGAACGATCTTCACCAGTGCATCGGGGAATTTCATCTCCTGAAAAAACCCGTCCTCAACGTCCTTGACGCCTATCACCCGATGGTGCGCAACGGCCCGCGTGGGCGGGATGAAAGCGATGTCGTCTTAATGAAATGCCTCATCGTCTCACCCGATCTGGTTGCCGCCGATGCTGCGGGATCAAAACTCCTTGGGCACCAGCCTTCCGACATTCGTTACATTCCCATTGCCGCCGGACTGGGGCTTGGATCCATGGATCTGGAAAAACTCAACATCCAGCGCATGGAGATTTAACCTGACAGGGAAAGTCTCATGCGACATTCACTCAAATGGGTGAAATTGGCGAGGGTCGGGATCGCCTCCATATTCATTGCCGTCCTGACGGTTGCCTTCGTCGATTTTCGGCAAATTCTCCCGAACGGCATTGCCCGCCTTTTTGCGGCGGTTCAATTCGTTCCCTCGGTAGTGACTCTGGTCGCAGGAGCCTCCCTTTCCCTCGCCTGTGTCGGGATTCTCGCCCTGACTCTTCTCTTTGGACGGGTCTATTGCTCCACCATCTGTCCGTTGGGGGTTTTGCAGGATGTCATTGCCCGGGTCGCGGCAGTCTTTCGCAGAAAAAAAACCTTCCTTCGCTATGCTCCGTCGCACACTCTTATCCGGCAGATTTTTTTCTGGGGAGTCATCACCACCATTCCCACGGGTTCGGCGGGGCTCGCCGTCGCCTGGCTCGATCCGTACAGCCATTTCGGAAGAATCATGTCTCTTCTGGTTCGCCCTCTTATCCTATTGGGGAATAATGCCCTCGTCCCCGTGGCTGAGAAAATGGGCTGGACTTCCTTCTACCATGTCAACGTCATCTGGGGCGGCATGCCCCTCCTGACACTTGTCACCGGATTTTTTCTTATCCTCATCGTCATGGCCGGGTTGCGCGAACGACTCTATTGCAACACCATCTGCCCCGTCGGCACCCTTCTGGGTTTTCTGTCGGCACGATCCTTCTTCAAATTTAAAATCGATTTGGACGCCTGTGGAAAATGCGCCAACTGTTTGAAAAGCTGCAAGGCCCAGTGCATCGATCTTAAGGCTGGAACCATCGACGCATCCCGCTGTGTCGCCTGCTTCAACTGCCTCGACTCCTGCGAAAACGAAGCCATGTTGTTTTCTCCCGACTGGAAATTTTCCCCGCCGAAAACAAAGGCGAAAGACACCTTCGATCCCAATCGACGGGCCCTTCTCCTCGGCACCGCGGGCACCATCCTCGCCGCCGGGGCATGGAGCATTCCCTCCGCCCTGCGTGCCGCGCCGGGAACCCATGCCGGGAGGAGGCTTGGAGGAAAATTCCCGCATGTTGTCACTCCGCCCACCGCACGGGATGTGGACTCGTTCCTTGCTCGTTGCACCGCCTGCCAGCTCTGCGTCAGCGAATGCATCACCAGCGTTCTCCAACCCTCCATTTTTGAATACAGCGCTTTTGACTTCCTGAAACCCCGCATGGATTTCAGCCGTTCCTTCTGCAACTATGACTGCCACCGCTGCCTCGAAGTCTGTCCCACGGGAGCGCTCATCGATCTTCCCATTCTCCAAAAGCAGGTCACCCAGGTCGGTGTTTCCCGGTTCAAAAAGAAACATTGCATTGTCGAAATAAAAGGCACGGCCTGTGGAGCCTGCTCCGAACACTGCCCAACCAAAGCCGTCAACACTGTTCCCTACCGCAACGGTCTCCTGCTGCCGCAAGTCAGAGAGGAACTTTGCATCGGCTGTGGTGCCTGCGAGTATGCCTGTCCGGCCAAACCCAAAGCCATCGTTGTCGAGGGGTTGGAACAGCACGGCATTGCCCGACGTGAGCATGAAGCCAAAGCCGTCAACCCCAGCATTCAGGACGGTTTTCCGTTTTAGATACTCTCTCCGGCGGCGAAACCGGAAGCCCAGGCCCACTGAAAATTGAATCCGCCGAGGTGGCCGGTCACATCGACCACTTCTCCGATGAAATAGAGACCGGGGATTTTCCTCGCCTCCATCGTTCTGGAGGAAAGTTCGCTGGTGCAGACACCCCCTCGTGTGACCTCGGCTTTTTCGTAACCTTCGGTTCCCGCCGGAATGATTTCCCAATGATGCAGGGCGTGCGAAATCTCCCGCAGTTTTTGCCGGGGAAAACGGTTCATCGGTTGGGATGGAGCAAAGCGTTCACACCACGCGTGAATGAAGCGGCGCGGCAGGCGGTGACTCAGGACATTGGCCAGCTCCATCTTTTCCTGTCGCCTCTCCAAAAGCCATTCCTCCAGTTTTTCGTCCGGCGAGAGATCAATCTGGAGAAGCATTCCTTCTTTCCAGTAAGAGGATATTTGCAGCACGGCGGGACCGCTCATTCCCCGATGGGTGAAGAGAAGGTTTTCCCGGAAAACTTTCTTCCCGCAGGAGATTGCAACATCCAGGGAAATTCCGCTCAGGTCTCCGTAGGTGCGAAGATCGGCATCTGAAAAGAGGAGTGGTACCAGGGCGGGGCATTGCTCCATCACCTTCAGCCCAAGCTTTTTTGCCACTTGTGCGCCGAGGTTGCTCGTCCCAAGCTTCGGGAAGGACAAGCCCCCCGTGGCCACAACGACACACCGACTCGTCATCTTCCCTTGATTCGTATCCAGTTGGAAGACATCGCCCCGCGTGACATCCAGCACGGCGGTGCTCAGTGAAATCTCGACTCCCGCATCCCGACACTCCTTCCGGAGCATTTCGGTGATCCTTTTGGAGCTATCGTCACAAAAAAGCTGCCCCAGTTTTTTTTCATGCCACGGGATGGCGTGACTCTCCACCCACTCCACCATTTGACGCGGGGTGAAACGGGCCAGAGCCGATTTGCAGAAGTCGGGTTGGGCTGAAAGGTAGTTTTCATGCGAAACGTGGAGATTGGTGAAGTTGCACCGCCCTCCGCCCGAGATCAGGATTTTCTTCCCCACCCGGTCGCCGTGCTCCAGGACGAGCACCCGTTTGCCGCGACGTGCTGCGGTGATCGCGCACATGAGTCCGGCAGCGCCTCCGCCAATGACGATGATTTCAGGGGCCACAGTATTCTCATGGCAGACTTACCCATGTGCTGTCACGATGATTTGTCGCAAAAAGAATTCCTTCATTTGGTTCTTTTTCATTCAGGGAAACCCGTCTAGTAACGAACCTTCATGCTCACGGTATCCAAGGTGGCCAAGTCATTTGGCGGAAGAACTCTTTTCGAAGAAGTCTCGCTCCAGGTGAATGTGGGTGATCGCGTGGCGCTGGTTGGCGCGAACGGGGCGGGGAAGTCGACTTTTTTCTCCCTGATTCTGAAGGATCAGGAGCCCGATGAGGGAACCATCATCTGCGATCCCCGTCGCACACTCGGCTACCTTCCCCAGGAATCGGCTCCCGTGGGGGATGAGACCGTGCTGGAACTCGCCACCGCCATTTCTCCCGAACACGCCCGACTGCGGCGCATCCTCGTTGACTGCGAGTCGAAAAACGAGACCGATTGCGATGCCTACCACGATGCGCAGGGGCATTATGCCGGCATGGGAGGTTTCGAGCTTGATCCCATGGCGAAAGCCATTCTCAAGGGGCTGGCCTTTCGCGAATCCGATTTTCATCGCCCGGCCAAAACCCTCAGCGGCGGCTGGGTCATGCGGGCGCATCTCGCCCGTCTCCTGTTGATGAAGCCCGATCTCCTGATGCTCGATGAGCCGACGAACCACCTCGATCTGGAATCGCTCGGTTGGTTCCAGAATTATCTCCAGTCCTACCCCGGCGCGATTCTCATGATCTCGCACGACCGGGCCTTCCTCGACGCCCTCATCGACCAGATTCTCGAAATCCGCAACCGCGGCATCCACCGATACCGGGGAAATTATAGCGACTACGTGGAACAACGTGCGGCCCGGGAGGCGCAACATCTGGCGGCCTACAAAAACCAGCAGAAGGAGATCGAATCTCTCCAGCGTTTTGCCGACCGATTCCGGGCCAAGGCCAGCAAGGCTTCGCAGGCCCAGTCGAAATTGAAGCAGATCGAGCGGATGGAAAAAATCGAGGCCCCCGAGTCGAGCGACAAGCGCGTGCGCATCCGTTTCCCGCAGCCGCCACGCGGAGCCCAGCGCACGATCCGGCTGGAACAAATCCACCACGCTTACGGGGAACTCGTCGTTTATCGCGGGATCGACTTTGAGGCCGAGCGGGGGCAGTGCACCGTCCTCGTCGGCCCGAACGGAGCTGGCAAATCGACTCTGCTGAAAATTCTCGCTGGGGTTCTTCCCGTACAGCAGGGGACACGCACCCTTGGCTCCAATGTGCGGGTGGGATATTTTTCCCAAAACCGTGTCGAAACCCTGAATCCGAAGAACACCATTCTTGAGGAAGTCATGAGCATCGAGAAAAAAGCGGCGGAGATCACGGCCCGGACGGTGCTCGGTTCGTTTCTTTTCAGCGGCGACGATGTCTTCAAACGCGTCTCTGTTTTGTCCGGCGGAGAAAAGACCCGGCTCGCCCTCGTGAAAATCCTTCTCGATCCGCCCAACCTCCTCCTCATGGATGAACCGACGACCCACCTCGACATGTCGAGCATCGATGCGCTGATTGATGCGTTGAAGCAGTACGAGGGGACACTGATTTTCATCAGCCACGATGTCCACTTCATCCGCATGCTGGCGAAAAGCGTCCTCCACATCAGCGCGGGAAATCTCGCACCCTACGCCGGGAACTATGACTACTATCTGGAAAAGAGTCAGGCCCTTTCCGCTCGCATTGGATTGACCGCAGGGGAACAGCTTGCCGATCTCCGTCCGCCGGAGGAGGAAAAAAAGAGGAACGGCACAGGAGGTTCCATTTTCAAGACGAAGGAGCAAAAGCGGAAGGAAGCCCAGGAACGTCAAGCCCGCTCCGAACATCGCAAGGCCCAGCAACAAAAAGTCCGCACTCTGGAAAATGACATCCTGGAATACGAGCGGCGGCAGAAGGCGATCATCTCGAAGCTTGAGGCCTCCGAGACTTACGGGAACCCAAACGAAATGGTGAGTCTCAACCGCGAATTGGTCGATCTCACCCACACCCTGGAAAAACTGACGACGGAATGGACGGAGGCATCCACCCAGCTTGAAGCGATGATGGCTCCCCCCGCCGCATCCGGCGTTGACTCCGTCTCGAACTAGCCCCTACAGTGGAGTCAGCCAGAGTCGGTGGAAAAGCGGCTGGCAAACCCCGCCAGGGCCGAGAGGCAGCAACGGTACCCTGACCATCTTTTGCCGCCGCCTCTGGTGCGTTTTTTTTTGGAATCTATCCTTTACCGGGCAAAGCCTTCGGCCCAACTAAAGGCTTTTTCCCCCTCCACGCAGAGGGTGAGTTTGTTTTCATCAAAAGACGGACTGCGGGCCAGACATGACTCGATGAATTCTTCGAAACTGGAGTTTTTCGCACTTCCGCAAATGGTCAGCCAAGCGCAGCGGTAACCCAAGGCGCGATATTCGCGATGGGAAAGGACATCGTGGTAAGGTTCGAGTGGCAGACTGCACCAGAGGGCGATGGTGCCGTTCCCTTTTTGCCCGAAAAGCCAGTGCTCTTGTTTTTCCTCCAGATCAAAAGCATCTGTGGGCCAGTGGGCGTGAGTAAAGGAGATCGGATGGCGGTCGCAGGCCCATTCTCCTCCGGGCCACGGCCATGCTCCTTTTTCATCCCATGGTCTTGGGCCGTCCGGGATGTCGAAGATGGAAAACAGCATGCCTTCCTTTTGCTCCATGCGTGGCAGAATGCCGTTGCCGTACCAGTAACCGGGCCTGCTTCCCGGTTGATCCATGCTGCATCCGGGGTGGTTGACAAATATATGGCAGCCGCGATCCAGCGTGGCCTGCCAGAGGTGCTGCTGATATCCGACGTGCCCCGGGAAAAGGACTTTCGGAAAAGTTTCCGCCGGGACTTTCGTCAGCGGAACGGCCACAGAGGAGAGGAGGTAATCGTCTGTTTTTGTGAGTGCAATTTCCGTTGGTGCGGCCCCTTCAAACCCTCCTTCCGTACCAACCCGGTAATGAAGAACGGCGTTTTTCCGGGTAAGTTCATCCAGATTTTCGGGAGCCTTGTATCCGGTGCAGCAGAGATAAACCGCCCAGTTGTTCACGTGTGAATCATCCATCAGGATGCCTGGGGCCAGGCAAGCCATGAGCGATTGCGTGCCAGATTCTTCTGGATAGAGGACATTGCGGTAAACACGGCCCTGCGGTGCGGAAACAACTCCTTTGAAGACATGCCCCGCGTTCATTTTGAAAATTTGATCAAGCACTCCGGACGCACGTCGCGCTGTCTCTTCATCCCCGCAAAAATCGATCACATTCAAGAGCGCCCCGACGGTGATGGGTTGGTAGGTGCCGCTATGAAATTCATGCAGCCCCTCCGTGCCGATGGTGTCCAGCCATTTTTTAATCCGCGTCAGGGCAAGGGTGGCCTGCTCACGTCCCGTGCGCTGCGAGGTCGGGAAAGTCGCGTCGGGGTAAAGCTGACCGGCGATGATCTGACAACCGTGGAAGAGCAGACTGTGATTCTCGCTCCCGAAGCACATGGCATCCTGTCCTGGTTCGTCGGGCCAGTAACGAAAGTTCAAGGCCGCCCGGCGGATCTCGGACGATTCTTCCGGCGTCGAGAAGCCCAGTTTTTCCATCCGCAGGAGCCCGGCCAGCCGGAAATCGGCACAATCCTCGCGGTGATCAATCACTTCGATGCAAAGCTCCAATCCCCTTTTGTCATGAGGAGCGCTCTTCTTCAAAAGGCGTCGCGCCAAAAGTGGAAGCTGGTGTTGCGTGTGATGTTCTTTTTCGTCAAAGGGAAGAACGGCGATGGCTTCCAGGCAGGCCGTGCGTCGTTCTTCAGCCAAGGACGAACTCCACTTGGGTGAAAGAGCGGATGGCTGGTTGGCGGGGATTTCCAGAGAGCGGGTGACTCTTTGTTCGTCGGCATTTACGGAAATGCCGAGTTGGTAGGGGCGTTGTGGTTTCAGAGAGAACGTGGAAGTTCCCTTCGGCCAGAGGAGGCGCGTTTCATTGGATGAAGTGTTTTCATTTCCAACTGTCGAGGTGATCAGGAGAGAGATTAGTCCGCCTCCGCTGTTTGTCGGCAAGAGAACTTCCGCACCCTCCGGAGTAGGTGAAGCGGCGATGAGGTCATGGACTCCCTCCGTGCGCACATGGTCGAGCCACGAGACGGCAGCTGGTAGGGCATCTCCGCCCGGAATGTGAACGGTTATGCCCTGTGGATTTTTAAACTGAAGACCCGTCAGAATGCGCGTATCCCGTATGCCGACGCACTGAAGGCGGGCGTAGAGGTTGTTTTTCCCGGCTTTTAAAGGGAGTGAGAGGAGCCGAAAAGACGGATAATAACGGGGACCGGGGAAGAAGCGGGCGAGGTGCTGTCCGTTGAGCCAGAAATCGCACGATTCAGCAACCCAAAGGAAGGCTTCCTGCAGGCCGTCCTTTTCCACGACAAGTTCTGTGAAGAGGAAAATATCCACACACGTCATGCGATGGTAAAAGGTGGAGAATTCGCAGAAAAAATTGCTGCCGGGATAATGAAACCGCCACGGTATGCCGAACGGTCCCGGCTCGCCCAAAGTTACCGAAGTCGGAGGCGTGACAAGGGTGGAGTCGATACCCGCCTGCCGGACAAAGTCCTCGTCACCCTGTGGGCCGTTGTAGAGAGTTTCTTTAGGCCCTGCGGCCAGCCAATAAGAGACATGTCCCAGAGAGGAAAGAGGAAAGGTTTGCATGGGGAAAACCAAGGAAATCGTACAGAATCGCGATGGTCATTCAATTCATTCTTTCCCGTCCTGGCCCGGCTGATCATGATTAGTTGCTTGACGAGAAATTGCCGTATCGGGTAATTCGCACTCCGCATGCCGTTCCTTTACACCGCCATTTCGTTCGTCGCGGCTTTCCTGCTTTTTGCCATTCAACCGATGATGGGGAAATTCATTCTTCCCATGTTTGGCGGTAGTTCCTCAGTCTGGATAGGGTGTCTCCTTTTTTTTCAAGGCACTTTGTTGGGAGGATATCTCATCGCCTATCTCGTCCGGCATTTTTCGCCCCGCCGACAAGCACTGTTCTATCTGGTGCTGGGGCTTCTTTCCGGAGGAATGTGGCTCGCGCAATGGAATGGCTTCTTCGGGCCGACTCAACCCGACCTGACGCATCCCTTGATCCAGGTGCTATGGGTGCTGACGAAGACGGCCCTGCTTCCCTCACTCCTTCTCTCTTCCACGAGCATCCTGATCCAGGGGTGGCTGGGTGAAATTCCACCTTATCGCATTTATAGTTACTCCAATGCCGGAAGTCTTCTTGGTCTGCTGAGTTATCCCTTCCTCATGGAACCTCTGGCGACACTCCATACACAGACGGTGGGATGGGGAATCGTTCTACTGGTGTTGCTGGGGATGGTCGCCCTACTCTCACGAGCACTCCCCACCGTGCCCCCGGTGGGAAACGCCCCGGTCAAGCAGAACTCCTTCCCGACGAGGAAAGCCATCGGCTGGCTTGTGTATTCCTTTCTCTCCTGCGTGACACTGCTCGGCATTTCCAGCCATATCACAATGGATATCGCCTCCGTTCCCCTCTTGTGGGTGCTGCCCCTCGCGGCATACCTGTTGAGTTTCATGATCGCGTTTACGGGAAAATGCTGGCGCATCCCCGGCTGGGCCGGCGGTGCCACCCTCATGTTGCTCATGCCCCTGGTCATCTCCTTCCCGATGATTGACCGGGGTGGCGATCTCCTGCTGGTCAATCTCTTTTTCGCCCATCTCCTGCTCTTTCTCGCATGTCTTTTCGCTCATCTGGAATTGTACGAGCTGAGACCCGGCAAGGATCGTCTCCATCTCTTCTATCTTCTCATCGCGGTGGGAGGTTTTCTGGGTGGGATTTTTGTGAATCTCATCTGCCCTTACATCTTCAACGTCTATGCGGAAGGCCCCATGGCCGTGATGTTGATCACCGTTCTCCTGATCAGCCGGTGGGCCTTCTCCCGTCTGCCTACCATGGGGAATATCGTCGTCCGGGTTGTCTTCACCACCTATTTTTTTTCCACCGTCGCCCTGACGCTGATTTTCACTTTCTGGTATATCCTCGCGGCGGGGGATCGCGGCGTTTTCGCCACCCGGACATTTTTCGGAACCTATCTCGTCATCGATAGGGACGGGATTGTCTTTTCGCCCCAGGCCCGGCGGGACTCGGGAAACTCCGACAAAGGTGAAACGCGTTCCCTTCAACACGGCACGACCATCCACGGCACCGTACTGCTGGATCCGAAATACTACCGCTGGTCTTCCTACTACTCGGAGGATAACGGACTGGGACAGGCCATTTACTTCGTGCGCCGCGAGGGGCCATTGCGGATCGGTGCGGTCGGGCTTGGCTCGGGCGCTCTGGCCAGCCAGTTGAATATGGCGGAAAAGATGACCTATTTTGAAATTGATCCCGTGGTTGAAAAAATCGCGCAAAAATATTTTCCCCACCTCCGCACCACGTCGGGAGAGGTGAAGGTTTCCATCGAGGACGGACGGATCGGCCTGAAAAATTCCCCGCCTGATTCATACAACCTGATCGTGCTCGACGCATTTTCCAGCGATGCCATCCCCGTCCACCTCCTGACGGTCGAGGCGTTCCGGCAATATTCCAAATGCCTTGCCCCCCATGGAATCATCGCCATCCACATCACAAATCGCTACCTGAATCTGAAAAACGTTGTTGCGGCGGCTGGACGGGAGATGGGACGCAAGGTTTTCTGGATTCGTCAGGACATCCTCGCCCCGAAAGAAATGAGAAAAGAGCCGGCCACATTCTACGGCCCGTGGCGCAAACCGGTGGAAGCCGCCTCCATCTTCAATTCCGAGTGGATCGTCATGGTCGAACCGGATCAGGCCAAGTCTTTTATGGAGTCGGTGTGGGATCGTTATCCAAACGACAATCGCGAAGTCACCTTAAACGGCCTCACCCGGATCGATCTCGGCTACGCGACAGACTCGATCCGCGAGATACAAAACTCCATCCCCCCCTGGACAGATCAGTACTCCAGCATTTTGCCAACCCTCGCGCTCTTTCGGTGAAAAGGTTTTTAACGGAATGTTCCAAACGATAAGCATTCCCTATTTCCCTCTTGGAATTTCAACTCTGGGAAATTCCAAAGTTCCGCTCCAGTCCATGGGGGACTGATCCCTCTCCTTGCGTGGTACGGTAAACGTCCCCGTCAGGTAGTAAGTCGAACCATTGTCCGGAATCATCCATGTCATGGGTGGCTCAATATCAACAATGGTTTTTGTTCCGGGTGAATATCCCATTCCTGGAAAACTGATCCGGAATCGAATCGCGCCATCAAGAGGCAACTCCATCGGTTTCCATAAAGGTTTCATGCCATCATATGGTTCATTTGCACTGCTCAACGGAGTTCCGTCTTGATTAATCACCTTCAATTGAATTTTTTCGAGATCGAAGTTAATTTTCTTTTGACCAAGCACATTCTCAACATTCTGAAATTCGACATAGACACGGCAGAAGGGATTCTCAGCCTTGTCGGGAAGAAGAACGAACAATCGCCCCCGGATTCCATTCACGGGTTTTGACCAAGGAGCGGCATCATTTTCCACCCCCTGCAACGACAGATTTCCGAAGAGTAAAACAAGCCATGCGATTTCAAAGAAACGATATGCCGCCCGAATCATGGAGATATCATGATCTTTGCCGGAGAAGAAGACAAGGCGTTACATCAGGCCTGTCGGAACCATCGCGGCTCGGTCACACATTGAACCGGAATTCCATCACATCGCCGTCTTGGACGAGGTATTCCTTGCCTTCGATGCGGAGTTTTCCGTGTTCGCGGGCTTTGGCAAAGGAGCCGAGGGCGATGAGGTCTTCGTAGGCGATGGTTTCGGCGGCGATGAAGCCACGCTCAAAATCCGAGTGGATGACACCGGCAGCCTGGGGCGCGGTGAAGCCTTCACGGATGGTCCATGCCCGGGTCTCCTTTTCGCCCGTGGTGAGATAGGTGCGGAGGCCGAGGAGGTGGTACGCGGCTTTGATCAATTTTCCGACGCCCGATTCCTCCACGCCGAGACTCTTGAGGTAGTCACGGGCTTCCTCGTCCGAGAGGTCGATGAGGTCGGATTCAATCTGCGCACTGATGATGACGGCCTCCGAGCC
>Ga0187810_10000536_pt1 | contig 14373 bp, 13 predicted proteins | sample NC_wetland_sal_i_9_FD_132963 | JGI IMG/M metagenome (GOLD analysis project Ga0187810, IMG submission 132963) | Wetland sediment microbial communities from Neuse River Estuary, North Carolina, USA - ASW_5 | ecosystem: Environmental > Aquatic > Freshwater > Wetlands > Sediment | place: USA: North...
CGGCCGGGCCGCGCTGGAGCGACGCAAGGCGGCTCCGCAGCGCACCCTGGTGGGCCTCGAGCTCGAGGGAAACGAGCCTGCCGCGCACGGGGACTGCGTCCACGCCGGGCGGTCGCAGGTCGGCGTGATCACCAGCGGGACGAGATCACCGATCCTGCGCAAGAACATCGCGCTGTGCCGGATGGCCGTCGAGTACTCAGAGATCGGCACGCCGGTCGACGTCGGCAAGCTGGACGGGCACCGCAAGCGCATCCCGGCCACCGTCGTGCGGTTCCCGTTCTACGACCCGGACAAGACCCGTCCCAGGTCCTGACCTACGTCTGGTTGCCCAGGAAGGTGGCCATGGAGTCGTCGAGTTCGGTCCACCACGGGGTGTGGTGGACCGGCGCGATGGTTCCGGTGCAGGGTGAGGAGAAAGACCGGTCCCGGTACCCGGTGATGCTGGTCGTCTTGTCGTGTTCCCAGTCCTTGAAGTGCGCACTGGCCAAGCCAACGTCGTAGCTGGGGTAGTCGACGTCCTTATTCAGGTCCGCCACGTAGCTGGTCTGGAAGTCGATCTCGTCCAGCGGCCCGGCGCACTCGGCCAGGCGGCCGCGCCATCGGGTGATGTCGGCGGCCATCTCCTCGCGCGAGGGCAGCGAGATCCGGCCGAGCACGTAGTCCCGCGCATACCACGCCTGCGCGTCGAACATGGTGAACGTGTAGTACTGGTCCTGCATCCCGAGGTACATGAGGTCGGGGTTGTCGGACCAGAAGATGCCCTTGTAGAGGTGGTCGGGGTAGAGCACGTTCGCGGTGCGCAACCGCAGTTCGTCGGAAATGAACGGGAAGGAGTGCTGATACCCGGTGCACAGCACGATGGCGTCCACATCGCGCGTGGTGCCATCAGCGAAGTGCGCAATGCTGCCGTCGATCTTGGCCAGCAGCGGCACCTCATCGATGCCCGCAGGCCAGCCGAAGCCCATCGGCTCGGTCCGGTAGGAGATGGTCACGGAGGAGGCGCCGTACTTCTTGGTCTGCAGCGCGATGTCCTCCGCGGAGTAACTGCTGCCGATGACCAGCAGGCGCTTGCCGGCGAATTCGCGGGCGTCCCGGAAGTCATGGGAGTGCATGATGCGGCCGGGGAACTGGTCGAACCCGTCGAACGACGGCACGTTCGGCGTGGAGAAATGCCCGGTTGCGACGATGACCTGGTCGAATTCCTCGGTCCTGGTCCGGCCGTCGTCCCTGGTCTGGACGGTTACTGCGAACTTCCCGGCTTGCTGGTGGTAGCTGATCCACCGGACGGCGGTATTGAATTGGATGTACTGGCGAACGTTGTTTTTCTTGGCCCGCCCGGTGATGTAGTCGTAAAGCACTTCGCGCGGCGGGAACGACGGGATCGGCTGCCCGAAGTGCTCATCGAAGGTGTAGTCGGCGAACTCGAGGCACTCCTTAGGCCCGTTGGACCACAGGTAGCGGTACATGCTCCCGTGTACCGGGTCGCCGTGCTCGTCGAGCCCTGTGCGCCAGGTGTAGTTCCACAGTCCGCCCCAGTCGCTCTGTTTCTCGAAACACGTGATCTGGGGTACCCCGGCGCCCTGTAGGCGAGCCTGCTCGAAGGCGTCCAGCTGGGCCAGCCCGCATGGTCCAGCACCAATCACTGCGACCCGTGATGCCATCTCAATGCCCTCCTAGCCGTATCTGAGCACTATATGAGCGGATGAACCAGGTACAGCACAGAACTGGCGCACTCCGTCACAGCGTCGAAGAGATCAGGGCGGCGCGTTCCAGCAGGAGGTCGGCGGCGCTGCGCATGGCCCGCGGGTTGAACCGCACGGCCGGGCCCTGTACGCCGAGAATCGCGGCCAGCGTGCCGGCCGGGCTCAGGACCGGCGCGGCGATCGCGTTGAGGTCCTCCTCGCGCTCGCCGACCGCTTCAGCCCAGCCCCGTTCCCTCGCCCGGGCCACCTCCACCTCAAGGACGGCCCGGTCTACGATGGTCCGTTCGGTGTAAGAAATCAGGCCCTCGGCGGGCAGTGTTCCGCCGTAGGCGAGGAACACCTTGCCGACCGCGGTGGCATGCGCGGCGCTCGTCCGGCCGACCTCGGCCACGCTGCGCACGGACAGCGGGCTCTGCACGAAGTCCAGCGTGATCGCCTCGTGCTCGCCCGGGACCGACACCGTGGCCGTCTCCTTGGTCCGGCTGGCCAGCTCGGCCAGCTGCGGCTGGGCCAGGATGCGGATGTCGAGGCGCCCGCGCACCGCGCTGGCCAGCCTGAGCACCCCCAGGCCCAGCCGGTAGCGCCCGGTGGCGGCCACGTGCTCGACCAGTCCGCCGCTCACGAGCGTGGCGAGGATGCGGGAGATCGTGCTCACGTTGATGCCGGTCCGCCGGGCGATCTCGTTCGTCCCTAGCTCGGTCCCGGCGTCCGCGAGTTCGCCGAGTATGGCCACCGCCCGTTGCACCGCGGCGACCTGGCGGGTGGCTGGCTGACCGGTTCTGGCCACGGTATGATTCTCCCTAAAGGGAAATACTATTTCCTATGCGGCAATTATATCGAGTGAGGGTCGCGATGCTTCCAGCACACAGCAGGTACGTGATCGTCGGCGCAGGCATCCACGGGCTCTCCACGGGGTGGCATCTCGCGCGGGAACTCCGCCGCCGCGGCCTGGGCGGCGGCGGCGACATCCTCATCCTCGACAAGACGGGCGTCGGCGCCGGCGCGTCCGGGATCGCGTGCGGCGTCATCCGCAACAACTACTTCCAGCCGGCGATGCGCGAGCTGATGGCGCACTCGGTAGCGGTATGGGAGTCGGACCCAACCGCGCTCGCCTACCACCCCGTGGGTTACCTGCAGATCGCGCCGGAGGCGATGCACGAGGACGTCGCGAAGATCTTCGCCGAGCAGCAGGCGATCGGCTATCCGTCCGCGCTCATCGAGGGTGAGCGCGAGTGCCGCGCCTACATGCTCGACATGTTCGGCGACTGGCAGGCCCGCGGCATCTCGGTGATCTTGCACGAGAAGAAGGGCGGCTACGCCAACAACGTCCGCTCGCTGAAAGGCCTGGCCGCGAAGGCCGAGTCCGAGGGCGTCCGGATCGTACCGGGGGTCCGCGTCACCGGCGTGCAGACCGGCGGCGGCGCGGTCACCGCGGTGGAGACCGACCAGGGTCAGGTGCGGTGCGATCAGCTCATCATCGCGGCCGGCCCGTGGATCCGCGACCTGTGGGCGATGCTGGACCTGCCCGGCCAGATCCCGGTCATGCGGCCCGGCAGTGGAGTGCACGAGGCTGTGGAGTCCCGGCCGATGTGGACCTACTGGGCCCTGCAGGAGGGGACGCTCGCGGTGGACCCCGCGGAGTTCACCGACAACCGGGGCGCAGCCCCGCCCGTCTTGCACGTCGACTCCAGCGCGCCGCTCTACGACGACGCCACGGGCGACCTCATCACGGACCGGATGTGGGGGATCTACTACAAGCCCGACTTCTACTTCGGCGGAGTTCAGGGCGGGACCTCGCCGTACGTCGTCGACCGCCCGGCCGATGCGGTGGCGGTGGACCCGTACGGCCCGGAAAGCCCGCAGTACACCGTGACGGAGGACTTCGTCCGGATGTGGACCTCCGCCCTCGCGCACTGCCACAAGCGGTTCGAGGGCAAGGGGGATCTGTACCGGCACGAGCCGACCGGCGGGATCGGCGCCTTCACGCCGGACAGCTTCCCCGTCTTCGACGTGTTCCGCCAGAACGCCTACGTCATCGCCGACTCCAACCACGGGTACAAGATGATCGGGGTCGGGGCGCTGGTCGCCAGGGAACTGCTGGGCGAGGAACAGCAGCTGCTGGCGCCGTTCCGGTTCAGCCGTTACCGCACGGGCGACCTGCACCCGACCAGCAACTCACCTTTCCCCTGGAGCTGACCCGGCTAGCTGGCCGTGACGGCCGACTCCTGGCGCAGCAGCGCCATCTGCTCCGGGGACGGCATCTCCGGAACCTCGTCGCGGAAGGTGATCTTCTGCTTGTCCTGCACGATCCGCCGGTAGAAGTACAGCAGCACGGAAGCGACGAGCACGCCCACGCCGATGAACATGTCGGTCCAGGTGCCGTAGCCGGTCAGGGTCGGGTTGAAGATGCCGAAGATGACAAGCGCGGCGTTGAACACCACGAGGATCGCGGCGATCCCGAGCCAGATCGGCCCCACCTTGATCGGCCGCGGCCAGTTGGGCCGGTCCCGGCGCAGGAGCAGGAAGCCGCTCAGCGCGAACACGTGAGCCAGCACGTACCCGATGTTGCTCATGTACAGGATCGCCAGGTTGCTGGAGATGAACAGCACCAGCAACACGTTCACGACCAGGTCGACGGTCATGGCCCGGGCCGGCACGTGCCAGCGGTTCAGGTGGTAGAGCTGCTTGACCGTCATGTGGTCACGGGCGATCCCGTAAAGCGCCCGCGACCCGTCCGCCGTCGAGGAGATCATCGACAGGAACAGGCTGCCGATGAGCAGCACGAGGATGACCTGGGCCGCACCGCTGCCGACGATCTTCGCCAGGGCCGGGACGTAGAACTCGCCGCTGGCCGTGGCCGCGCTCGGCGCACCGGAGACCCCGCCGATGCCCAGCGGGAACAGCAGGAACACCAGCAGCGTGAACACCGCGGCCGAGCGCAGCGCGAGCGTGGTATCCCGCCTGGTGTCGTGGTACTCCGGGGCGAACGTGGCGCACACCTCGGCGGCGTAGGAGGACCACCCGAACAAGAACAGGTAGACCATGGCCAGCTTGAAGCCGCCCCACCCGCTGGGGATCGCCCAGGTCATGTTGGAGCTGTGCCAGTGCCCGGTCAGGTACGGCACCAGGATGAAGATCACCAGCGGCACCATGAGGCCGGCCCCGGTGACGTAGGAGATCCATACGGCCGGGCGGATCCCGAAGACGTTCAGCGCCCAGACGGCGAGGATGCAGGCGATCGCGATGACCTGGGGCAGGCCCACGTGCACCGCGCCGTCAAACCACGACCAGGTGCTGTGCGGGAACCACTGCGCCTGGATGAGGTCGCCGATCAGCACGCCGAAGATCGAAAGGACCACCGACCAGCCGATCCAGTAGCCGAACGCCCCGATGGGGCCGACCAGCGAGAACCGTCCGCGCCACCCCTCGTAGGCGTACAGCGAGATGCCGCCCGGCTTGTCGGGGAACATCGACGCGGTTTCGGCGTAGATCCAGGCCTGGAGCATGCCGACGGCGGCCGAGATGGCCCACAGCGCAACCGCGCCCCAGGTGCCGAGCGCGCCCATCGAGAACCCGAGGGACGCGATCAGGAAGCCCGGGTTGCACAGGGCGATGACGAACCCGTCCCACCAGCGAAGCGACTTCAGCAGGTGCCGTTCTTCGATTACAGCCTCAGCCATGTGCGGGCACCTCCGTCCACCACAGGTAAACCCTGTTTAGCACCAGCCGTCTGCCGTGTCTATACGTATCCTGCCTGCGTTACTGCACCGCTACCCGGCGCTGGCCTCTGCCATGGCCGCCGGGAAACATCTACAATGCGAACGTGCGCGGTGCCCTGATCACGGTCCGCTGCGACTGCGGAGGGATCGGATACGTTCCCTACGACCAGCGGTGGGAGTGCCCCGCGTGCCACCGCCGCTGGAACACCGCGCAGATCCCGGCGGAGGAGTACTGGGGGATCATGCGCGACATGCGCCGGACGCGCATCACCGTGCTCGCCACCGCGCTCGCTCTCGTCATACCGATCGCGGCCCTGTCGGTCGTGGCCGGACCCCGGATCCTGGGGCTCCTCCCGGTCGTGATGGGCTTCTGGTTCCTGTTCTATATGCCCAGGTGGCGACGGCGGGTCCGGGAGCAGGCGAGGAGCCTGCGCCGGTGGCAGCTGCACCCTGAGTGAGCAGCCGCATCCTGGGTGAGGAGCCGTGCCAGCACTCAAGCGAGCGGAGCCGCAGGCCGCCCGCCGGTCCGCCGGGGCCGGGGGCCGGCCGGTCATGCTCGCGACGCTCGACGTTCCCTTCGACGCCGGCGCGGTGGCCTTCGCGCTCGATTCGGCGGTCGAACTCGGCCAGCGGCTGGTCGTGGCCAACTTCGTCGAGCGCGCGCCGCTGCCGCTTTCGGCCATGCTGGGCTACGAGGACCTGCCCGCTACGCCGGAGATGGAGCAGTCCCTGGCCGAGCCCGCGCGGCTCGCCGTTTCCCTCGGGGTGCAGGTGACCCGGCTGCGGGTCAGGAGCCTGCACCCCGTGCCCGCCCTGGTGGAAGTCGTCGCGGAGCAGGACGCGGGCCTGCTGGTGTTCGGCCCGGACCGGAGCCGGATGCCGCGGTTGCGCTACTGGCGCGCCACCCGCGCCATCAGGTCCTCCGTAACCGCGCTGATCTGGCTGGCGGACTAGCGACCTCGCCCGCGCGACCGGCGGTAGTGAAGGCGACCGGAAGCCTGACCGGCCCGGTATTACCGCTCTCCGGAAGCCAGACCGCCGTTCCCGCGGGGCGCGGGTCGGACAGCCGGCCAGCCAGCACGGTCAGGGCCGCGCTCATGTCGGCCCGCGCCACGTAATGGCCCAGGCAGTAGTGGACTCCCCCGCCGAATCCGAAGTGAGGTGGCCGCTGCGCCGTGATGTCGAACTCCTGCCCGGCGTCGGTCCCCGCCGACTCGCAGAACAGGTGGATCGTGGTTCCGGCCTCGATATCGAGCCCGTCAAAGGTGAAGTCCGCCAGGGCCTCCCGGGTGACCCAGGTCGTGGTGGGGCGGACCCGCATGACCTCCTCCACCGCGGCCGCCCCTAGCTCGGGGTGCTCGCCGAGGAGGCGCCACTGGGCCGGGTGGTCCATGAAGACCGCCATGGCCAGGCCGAGCTGATTCCTGGTGGTGTCAAAGCCGCCGAAGATCAGCAGGACCAGCGAATCGCGCAGCTCGGTCGCCGTCAGCCCGCCCTCGGTCAGCCCGCCCTCGGTCAGCCCGCCGCCCTCGGTCAGCCCGCCGTCGCCGACCTGGGACCGCAACAGGCCGGTCACCAGGTCATCGCGCGGGTCGCGCCGCCGGGCGGCGATCAGCGCGTCGGCGTAGTCGTAGAGCGCGGCGAGCGCCGCCTCGATCCGGGGCAGGTGCTCGCCGATCCGCACCCCCATGGCCAGCCCGATCGTCGCCGATTCGGCCGCGATCGTGGGCCACTCGTCCTCGGCGATGCCGAGCATGATCGCGACGACCCGGGCCGCGTAGGGCTCGGCGAACTCGGCCATGAACTCGCACCGGCCCTGCTCCGCGAACGAGTCGGCCAGTTCCCCGGCCAGGTCGCGGAAGCGCGGCCGCAGCGCCTCGACGATCCGGCGGGAGAAGGCGGGGTTCAGCAGGCGGCGCAGGCGCTGGTGAGCCTCGCCCTCCAGGTTGAGCACCCAGCCGGACCACCAGTCCGCGAAGGGTCCCGAGGTGATGCCGTGGTGGGCGGGCCACAACCTGCTGCCCTGGCGCAGGGCCGGGTGCCTGATCAGCCGGGACACCTGGTCGTACCGCAGGACCGCCAGGCCGTAATTCGTCCGCGCGTACCAGCCGGCCTCCCGCGCCCGCCGGACCTCGGCCGAGGTGACGGAGAAGGCCGGATCGGCCACGTCGAGGAACGGGATCGCGGGATTCGCCGTCGGAGTGGTCATTGTTCACTACCAGTAAACCAACATAGGAACAGAGTCCGGCACATCGCGGCGACGCCTCGGGTCAGGTGGACGGCGTGATCGACTTGATCGAGAGGAACTGGATCGGGAGTTCCACCAGTGCCGCCGGCCCGTGCGGTACGCCGCCGATGAACTGCAGCGCGTCGCCCGACTCCAGCAGGTAGCGTGCGCTGCCGTAGCCGTACTCCATGCGGCCGGACAGCATGTAGATCAGCTCGGTGCCGGCGTGCTGATAGAGCGGGAAGGTATTGCTCCGCTCGGTGAGCGTGACCCGCAGCGGCTCGAGGGTGTTGCTGGGCGCGCGCATGATGCCGAGCGACTCGTAGCGGCGCCCGGCCCCCGATCCCTTGTGCTCGATGTTGAGTCCCCGGCCCGCCTTGACGAACAGGACGTCCTGCTCCTCGTTCAGCCCGCGGAAGAACGCGGTCACCGGGACCTGGAGCGCCTCGGACAGCCGGGCGAGCGTGGCCAGGCTGGGCGACGCCTGGGCGTTCTCGATCTTGGACAGCATGCCCTTGGAGAGTCCGCTCTCGGCGGCGAGTTGGCCCACCGTCCACCCGAGTTGCAGGCGGAACTCCCTGACCCGGGCGGCGATCGCGGTTCCGAGCGCCTCTTCCAGGTCCCCGCCGCGGCTGCGCAGGTCAGGGACCGGCCGGACCCGTGAGTGTTCGGCCAGGTCTGCGATACGCGCCACCGCACTGCTCCTTACTGCCGAGACCGGGCACGCCCGGCACGTTGACAGGGGACGCGACTACGGGCAGTTCACACGTTAGTACCCGATCCCGGCGCGGGCTATCCGCGACCGGGCGGTTGACCGCAGGCGCCGTCCCAGACGACAATGTTCATCTAGTGAAACAGCGTCTCTTGTACATAAACTTAGCCTGTCGATCCGGGAGGAGCGTGGGCGACGATGTGCGGACTCATCGGCCTCCATCTCAAGAACCCCTCTCTCCAGCCGCGCCTGGGCGAGTTGCTGACCCAGATGCTCGAGGCGATGACGACGAGGGGCCCGGACTCGGCCGGCATCGCCTTCTACGCCGATCACCCCGATCACCCCCATCACCCCCCGGCGATCGCGGGCCGGGAGCAGGACCAGGACCTGCGCTACTCGCTGCGCTCAGATGAAATCATCGACTGGGACCTGCTGGCCAAGCGGATCGCCGCCGAGACGGGCCGCGACGTCCGGGTCGAGCCGCTGGCGGCCGAATCCGCCGTCTTCGGCTCGGACGCCGGCGAGGCCTCCTTCCTGGCGGCCGCCCGCCGGATCGCGCCCCAGGTCAGCGTGCCCGGTTACGGCCGGTCCATGGTCGTAGTGAAGGACGTCGGCGCCCCCAAAGCCATCTGCACCAGGTACGGGATCCCCTCCTGGGGCGGTTACCAGGGCATCGGCCACACCCGGATGGCCACGGAATCGGCTGTGACCACCGCGCACTCCCACCCCTTTGCCCCCGCGGCGGACCTGGCGCTGGTGCACAACGGTTCGTTCTCGAACTACGCGACCATCCGCGGGCGGCTGGCCAGGCAGGGAACCCGCTTCGACACCGACAACGACTCCGAGGTCGCCGCGCGGCTGGTCGCCGCCCGCATGGCGGAAGGGGCGGACCTGGAGGAGGCGCTGCGCACCGTGCTCAAGGAGATGGACGGGTTCTTCACGCTCCTGGTGACGACCAGGACGCAGTTCGCGGTGGTCCGCGACTCCTTCGCGTGCAAGCCCGCGGTGATCGCCGAAACCGGTGACTACGTCGCCATGGCTTCTGAGTACCACGCCCTCGCCGGGCTGCCCGGCATTACGGGCGCCCGGGTCTTCGAGCCGATGCCCGAGGAGATCCACGTATGGAGCCGGTGATCCTGAGCTGCGCGGAACTGTCCACCCGCGAGATCAACGCCGCGCTGGCCGCGCTGCCCGACGGCGCATGCGCCCGGGTGCTCGAGCCCGGGGGCCGCCACAATCTCGCGGTCGGCCTGAGCAACCGGATCCGGGTCGACATCGAGGGCCACGCCGGCTACTACATCGGCGGCCTCGGCCAGGGGCCTGACGTGGTGGTGAGCGGCTTCGTCGGCTGGTCGGTCGGCGAGAACCTGATGGCCGGGTCGGTCCGGGTCAAGGGCAACGCCTCGGAATGCGCGGGCGCGTCCAGCCACGGCGGGACGATCGTCATCGAGGGCGACGCCTCGTCCCGGGCCGGGATCTCGCTGAAGGGCGGGACGCTCCTCGTCGCCGGGAACGTCGGCCACATGGGCGGGTTCATGGCCCAGGCCGGCGTCATGCTGATCGGCGGCGACGCCGGCGACGCGCTCGGCGACTCGCTGTACGAGGCGGTCATCTACGTGGCCGGGAAGATCGCCTCGCTCGGTTCGGACGCGAGGATGGAAGAGCTGACCGAGGCGGATGTGCAAGTGGTCCAGGCGCTGGCCGACCTGGGCGGCTTCGACCACGTCCAGCCGGAGAACGTCACCCGGGTGGCCTCGGCCCGCAGCCTGTACAACTTCGACGCGCTAAAGGACCAGAAGTACTGATGGACGAGGGCCTGCCGATGACTCCGCTGCCAATGGACGCGCACCGCCGCAGCGGCGCCTTCCCGCCCGAGGTGATCGCGCAGATCCAGCGCACCGCGGCGCAGGGGCACTACGAGATCCGGGGCTGGGGGGCCAAGCGAGCCCTGCCCACCTTCGATGACCTGCTGTTCCTGACCGCCTCGCTGACCCGGTACCCGCTCGAGGGCTACCGGGAGAAGTGCGACACCAGCACCGTCCTCGGCACCAGGTACGCCGGCAAGCCGCTGGAGATCGCCATCCCGGTCACGATCGCGGGGATGAGCTTCGGCGCCCTGTCGGCTACCGCCAAGGTCGCGCTGGGCCGCGCCGCCAGCGCCGTGGGGACCTCCACGACCACGGGCGACGGCGGCATGATCGCCGAGGAGCGGGCCGCCTCTCACCTGCTGGTCTACCAGTGCCTGCCGTCGCGCTACGGCTTCAACCTCGACGACCTGCGCCAGGCGGACGCCATCGAGATCGTCATCGGCCAGGGCGCCAAGCCGGGTGGCGGCGGGCTGCTCCTCGGGCAGAAGGTGACCGACCGGGTGGCCGGGATGCGGACCCTGCCGCCCGGGATCGACCAGCGCTCCGCTTCCCGCCACCCGGACTGGGTGGGGCCCGACGACCTGCGGATCAAGATCGAGGAACTGCGCGAGGCGACGCGCTGGGAGAAGCCGATCTACGTGAAGTTCGGCGCCACCCGGGTCGTCAACGACGTCAAGCTGGCGGTCGAGGCGGGCGCGGACGTCGTCGTGGTCGACGGCATGCAGGGCGGTACGGCGGCCACCCAGGACTTCTTCATCGAGCACACCGGCATCCCCACCCTGGCCGCGGTCCGGCTGGCCGCGGAGGCGCTGCGCGAGATCGGCATGGAGGACACCGTGCAGCTGATCGCCTCCGGCGGGATCCGCACCGGCGCCGACGTGGCCAAGGCGCTCGCGCTCGGCGCGGACGCGGTGTCGGTCGGGGTCGCCCCGCTGATCGCCCTCGGCTGCAACAGCCCCACCTACTGGCAGGACGGCGGCGATCACGACGCCTCGGACGGCTACCGGGCGCTGGGCACCGAGGCCGGCTACTGTCACCACTGCCATACCGGCCGCTGCCCGGTGGGCGTCACCACCCAGGACGCCGTGCTGGAAAAGCGGCTCGACGTGGACCGCGGCGCGCGGCACGTCACGAACTACCTCAAGGCGATGGCCATGGAGACCGCCGCGCTCGCCCGCGCCTGCGGCAAGTCCAACGTCCACAACCTGGAACCCAACGACCTCGTGGCGCTGACGCTGGAGGCGTCGGCCATGGCCCAGGTACCCCTGGCGGGTACCGACTGGATTCCAGGCCGCCAGGAAAAGATCTGATTCAAGGGAGGTCCGCGATGTACGAGAAGGTTCTCGTGGCTATCGACCACTCGGCCGCGTCTGACCGGGTGCTAGCCGCGGTCAAGGAACTGGCCGGCCTGTCCAAGGGCGAGGTCTGGGTCCTGCACGTGCGGGAACGCGAGGTCATCCCGCGGCTCGGGCTGGTCCCCACCGAGGAGGCCACCGAGGCGGAGGACAAGGTCAAGGCCGCGGTATCGGCCCTGGCCGAGGCGGGGGTCACCGCCCACGCCGAGGTGGCGGACGTCGTGTTCGGGCAGGCCGCCCGCGAGATCGTCGACCTGGCTAAGCAGCACGACGTGGGCATCATCGTGATGGGCAGCCGGGGCCGGAGCGACCTGGCCGGGCTCGTCCTGGGCAGCACCGCCCACAAGGTGATCCACCTCACCGACCGGCCCGTGCTGGTGGTCCGCTAACCGGCCGAAATAACCCGCGCAAACGGCGGCAGCCTGCGTCTTCCCAACGCCCTCGGTCTCGTCGTACCCTCGTCCTATCGTGTCGTAACAGTAAACACCGTCCACTCTGCTTACAAGCTATCCGTCGGTGCCGCTGAGGCCCCGTAGGCGATGAATCGACCACCACGGAGCGTGCCCATGTCAGACGCGGAGGCCCAGATCAGGACGCGCGCCGAGGCCGACGGTGTCCAGTTCTTCTTCGCCATGTTCGTGGACATGCACGGCAAGCCGTGCGCCAAGATGATCCCTGTCGAGGCGGTCGACGTCCTGACCGGCGGCGGAGCGGGCTTCGCGGGCTTCGCGGCCGGACCGATGGGGCAGAGCCCCGCCGACCCGGACATGATCGCCGTCCCGGATCCGGCCTCGTACACGCTCGCGCCGTGGCAGCCGGGGCTGGCCGTCCTGCAGTGCGACATCCACGTCGAGGGCCAGCCCTGGCCCTACACGCCCCGGCTGATCCTGAAGCGGATGCTGGAGAAGGCCCACGATCGCGGCCTAGTTTACAACGTCGGCTGCGAGGCGGAGTACTTCCTCGTCCGGCGCCGCGACGGCGGCGGCATCGAACTCGCCGACCCGCTGGACCGGGCCGACGCGCCGTGTTACGACGCCAAGGGCCTCACGAGGATGTTCGATCACCTGTCCACGGTGTCGAAGTACATGAACCAGCTCGGCTGGGCCAACTACGCCAACGACCACGAGGACGCGAACGGCCAGTTCGAGCAGAACTTCGCCTACTCCGACGCGCTGACCAGCGCCGACCGGCTCATCTTCTACCGTTACATGGTCCATACGCTGGCGCACAACGCCGGCCTGGCCGCGACCTTCATGCCCAAGCCGTTCGGGAACCTGACCGGATCCGGGCTGCACCTGCACTCCAGCCTGTGGGACGCGCGGACCGGGGCCGAACTGTTCGCGGACCCGGCCGACCCCCGCGGGCTCGGCCTGTCCCGGCTCGCCTACCACTACATCGGCGGGCTCATCGACCACGCCCCGGCGCTGGCCGCCGTCACCTGCCCGACCGTCAACTCCTATAAGCGCTTCGGGGTCGGCGCGCCGAACTCCGGCGCCACCTGGGCGCCGGCCTACGCCACCTACGGCGGCAACAACCGGACCCAGATGCTGCGCGTGCCCGACGGCGGGCGGGTGGAGAACCGGGCCTGCGACGGCTCGGCGAACCCGTACCTGGCGATGGCGGCCCAGCTGGCCGCCGGGCTCGACGGCATCGACCGCGGCCTGGACCCCGGCGAGCCGAACCGCGACAACCTCCACGCCCTGCCGCCGGCGGCCGTGGCCGCCCGGGGCATCCGCTCCCTGCCGCCGACCCTGCTGCACGCCGCCGACGAGCTGGTCACCGACGACGTGCTGCGCGAGGCGCTGGGCAAGACCCCGGACGGGGACTACGTCGACTACTACGCGCAAATCAAGCGGGATGAGTTCCGGGCCTGGCACTCCGGCGTGACCAGCTGGGAAGTCGAGCGCTACCTCACGCTCTTCTAAGCGCCCGGACCCGGCGGCCGCAACAGATCTAAGGAGGGGTCATGGCCCCGATCGATGGCTCCGTTTCCGAGCTCGGCCTGCGCAAGGGCACCAACTGGTGGGGCGCCTTCGTGATCGGCCTGGCCGGGACGATCCTGGTCACCGGCATCGCGCCGTACGTGGTCCAGGGCACCGGCGCGCTCGGCATCATCCTCATCGGCGTGATGACGATCGCCGGCTGCTTCCTGTGCCTGTGCCTGGCCGAGCTCGCCACGATGTGGCCGGATCGCACCGGCGGCATCCCGGGCTACGCGACCGAGTCGTTCCGGCCGCTGGTCGGCGACACGGTGGCGCGGCACATCGGCGGCACGTCCGGCTGGGCCTATTGGCTGGGCTGGTTCCCTGTCGCGCCGATCAACGTCATCCTGACCGCGTCCTACCTGGCGGTGCTGTTCAACTTCAGCCCGGGGCACCTGATCTCGCCGGTCGGGACCACCTGGGGCGCCCCGATCGGCGTCACGGTCATGCTCATCTGCTTCGCGCTGCTGCTGGCGATCTTCATCCCGGCCTGGTTCGGGATCAGGCTGGGCGCGGCGTTCGCGACCGTGCTCGGCGTCCTGTCCATGCTGCCGATCACGGCGATGATCTTCCTGCCGTTCTTCAAGTCGGGCGCGATCCACTGGCATAACGTGGCCGGCTTCCACGCCCCGCCGCACGTGGCGGTCAGCATCACGTTCGTCTTCGCCTGGTTCTTCCCCATCCTGTGGAACGTCATCGCCATGGAGGCGGCGGCCTGCTACATCGGGGAGTGCCGCGGCGGCGCCCGGGACGCCAAGATCGCGCTGACCGCCGAGGGCGTGTTCGGGATGTTCATCTACATCCTGA
>Ga0187810_10000537_pt1 | contig 14359 bp, 15 predicted proteins | sample NC_wetland_sal_i_9_FD_132963 | JGI IMG/M metagenome (GOLD analysis project Ga0187810, IMG submission 132963) | Wetland sediment microbial communities from Neuse River Estuary, North Carolina, USA - ASW_5 | ecosystem: Environmental > Aquatic > Freshwater > Wetlands > Sediment | place: USA: North...
CCTCGATTTGGCGCGCCACATTTCCGCGATAATGGATGCCATCCCAGAAATTATCCGGCCGGGCGATGTCGCCGTCCTTGAGAAAATCGATCACCCGGATATTGGGATGGGATTGGGCCAGGCCTTGCGCCCGGGATTTGCAGGATGCCACCAGCGCGGCACCATCACTGCCGGGCAGTGGCACAGAGCTGGCTTCGCGCGGCGGAAAGACCAGCGCGACATAGACGCTATCGGGCAAGCCGCCAAGCATTGCCGCCAGAGCAGCGAATTCCGGCTGGCCACCGCCCGGCGGCGGCGCTGGAGCCGGAGCGGCATCCTCGGCCTGATCGTTTTCGGCGCCGCCATTGATCATACGGCTGCGCGCCGCGTTGGGGTCATAGGCCTTGCCGGCTTCGTAATCATTGTAACCGTCAGGCCTGGCCGCCGGCGCATGTCTCAGCACGACGTTCAGGCGGCGGATGCCGGCCTCGAGCGATTTGTAGGAAAACATGTGGCCGAGATAGGACCAGGGCTGCTCGGCGTAGAGCCAGGCGGGGAAGGGATAGGTCTCCCCGGCGGGGCCGAAGACGCGGGGAGAATCGCACCAGGCGGCATCCAATCCCATGACCACGGTCCCGACGCCTCCCGGGTGGTGGCGCAGGAACCAACCGAGCACCGCCAATTGCTCGTAAGGCCCGGTGCCGGGGATCGCCAGGCTGACGAAGCGGCCGTCGAGATCCGCGTCGAGCCGGGCGGGATCGAGCAGCTGGATGGTCGAGTTGCCGATCACGGCGCTGTCGAATTGCGGATCGCGGCCGCGGCTGGCATCGGCCATGCGTTGGCCGTAAAGCGGCACGCCATGCTGGTGAATAAAGGAGAAGCGGCCGGCATCGTAGGGATCGACCGCGAGCGTCACCGCATAAAGCGCCAGCGTGGCGAGCGCAGTCACGATCAGTAGCAGGCGGCAATAGTGTGACCAGTTCATGGGTTCAGAACTGGAAATAGACGAATTCGTAATTGGTGTCGTCGCCCAGCTTGAGCAGGATCAGGCACAGCACCAACGCCGCCGCCGCCGCACTCCAGCGCGCGGGCTTGAGCCGCTTCATCGCCACATCCTGGCTGGTGGGGCCGAGGAAAGCGATCAGCGCGGCGAGCAGGATGAAAACCAGGTGGCGCGTGCCGTGCATCCCGCCGGCGCCGGCCATGGCAGAAAACATGGTCGCCGCCTGGCCGAGATCGGCGGAGCGGAAGAACACCCAGGCGAAGACGACGAAGGCGAAAGTGAGCGGCGCGCTCAAGACCGTCGGCATCGGCGGCAGGAAACGGCGCCACAACACGCCCGCGGCGAGGCCCATGCCGTGCAAGCCCCCCCAGATTACGAAGGTCCAAGCGGCACCGTGCCACAGCCCGCCCAAAAACATGGTGCCGAGCAATGCCAACACCTGGCGCGGCAAGCCATGGCGGTTGCCGCCGAAGGGGATATAGAGGTAGTCGCGCAGCATGCGCGACAGCGTCATGTGCCAGCGCCGCCAAAAGTCCCTCAAGCTCAAGGCACGGTAGGGCGTGTCGAAGTTGAACGGCAAGACGAAGCCGAAGATCAGTGCAATGCCGATCGCCATGTCGGAATATCCCGAGAAGTCGAAATAGATCTGGAAGGTGAAGCCCAGCACCGCCACCCAGGCATCTCCCAATCCGGGCACGGTGTGCTGCGACACTGCCTCGAAGGTGGAATTGACCACCGGCGCCAGCGCGTCGGCGATCAGCACTTTTTTTACCAGGCCGATGATCAGCAAAGTGAGGCCGCGCCCGATGCGCTCGGCCGTGTCCTTGCCCCACGGGTCCTTGGAGATCTGCGGGATTAATTCCCAATGCCGTACCAACGGCCCGGCGACGATCTGCGGAAAGAACACGATATAGAGCGCGTAGTCGCGCAGCCGGTAGATCGGCGCGTTGCCGCGATAGAGATCGGCCAGATACATGATGTTGTGGAAGGTGAAAAAACTGATGCCAAGTGGCAGCAGCACCTTGTCGACCGCGAAGCTGGTGTGGAGTGCAAGGTTGAGATTGGCGACTAGGAAGGCGGCGTATTTGAAATAAGCGAGCGAGGCGAGGTTGAGCGCGACGCCGGTTGCCGGCACCAGGCGCCGCCCGTTTGCCTGATAAAGCTTGGACAGGCCCCAATTGCCCAGCACCGAGATCACCAGCAGGGGCACGAATGACACGTCCCAATAACCGTAGAAGACCAGTGAGACCGCGACCAGGTACCAGATGCGGAACGCTGCCCGGTTCGGAATCAGGCGGTAAAACGCGACCGCGAGCGGCAGGAACACCAGCAGGAACAGGTGAGAATTGAACAGCATGAAACCCCTGCCACATCTTATCGGGCGGATACGGGCGGCGAAAGCCTTCGGCAAGGGGCGGCTGCCCGCCGGAAAGCAGCTGGCTAACGCTACAGCAAGGCCAGCGCCAGCGCGTTGATAAGATCACTCATCACGTCCCGCCGTCGGGTCAGGATCAGCAACGGCGAATGGTCCGGTATGACGTGGAATCTCATCCGTTCCATGCTGTCCCGATCACCCCTTCTTGACCATGGCGCCAGCGCAGAGCGCCGATATCGTGCACAGACAGGATAGCCACCAGGCCTGCCACGCGCCGAAGCTCGACAGACCGATCACCATCGCCGTGGCGGCAAAGCCGAGCACGGCGGCGCGCTGAACCGGCAACAGGTGCGCCTTGGAGCCGACACACCAAAGGCCCCAGAAGATGATGGCGAGGCACAAAGCGGTTCCCGGCAGGCCCAGCTCGACACGCCATTGCAACGCCGCATCGTGCGGGTGGAGCGGCAAGGCCTCATTGCCGGGGGGTAGCTTGATGCCGGGAAGGGTCGTCGTAAAATCGCGGTGACCGCCCGGCAATTCGCGCGAGGCGTCCATGCCCCAGCCAAGCAGCGGCCGTTCGGCGATGCGGTCGGCGGTGAAGCGCCAGATCAGCAACCGGTGAATGCCCGAGGACTTGAACCATGGCGCGCGTTCCTGGAACGCCACCACCGATTGATCGCTCGGCACGACCGCCGGAAGGACGGTGGCGGCGGCGAGCAACGCGGCGATGAGCGCGGCCGCCACGAAACGCGGGAAGCGGCAGGCGAGCGCAAAGGCCGCCACCCCTGCGCCAAGCGCCAAGAGCGATGCAAGGCTCGACATCAGCCAAGTCGTGGCGAATACGCCGAGCACGAAGATGGCGCCCTGCCAGGCCCGCCGTATTGCAGCCAAGGCCGGCCACAGCATCAGCACCAGCGTGGTCACGCCACGGTCGTAGCGGGAGATCGATAAAGGGTAATCGGGCGGGAGATCGTGAAACAGCCTGACGATGGCGAAGTTTCCCAATCGCTCGACGAGTAGCAGGAGAAGAGCCAGCAAAATGCCCGCAACGGCAAATCGAGCGATACGCCTTCCCGCCGTCGGCGGGAGATCGAGGGCGGCGCCCAGGACAATGAGCCCGCCGGCGCCGATGGCGAAGAAGCGCAAGCCCTCGAACAGACTATGCCGCGGCAGGATCGACCACGACGCAGAAGCCGTGGCCCACAGCGCCAGCGCCGCGACCAGCACGACGAGCGGCAGAATTCGGCCGATCCCGGCAAAGGCCTGGCGCGGCGCCCGCGCAAGCAAGACTAGCGCCAACACGGCCTGCAACGGCGCCAACCCCAGGGGCGCGAACACGGCCAGGGGCGGTATTACCAACGCCGCGGCGGCAAGCGCCGCGCCGCCATTGAGCTGCCACAGAGATTGTGAGGGTGATCGTGCCATCGCGGCGCTTTATAGGAGAAATCAACCCCTTCCCACAATCATCGCCGGATACCGAAAATCGGATTTCGGTGTGTTATGGTTCGGCGGCTTCGGCAACGCCGCAACGGGTAGGCTAGTCTGATCATGGAGACGGGATGAAATCGCTGATCATCGGCGGCTCGACGGGGCTGGGTCGCGCCATCGCCGAACGCCTGGCCGAGTCGGGCCACGATCTTTTCCTGGTCGCCTCGGACGCGCGCGAGCTAGCGGCGGCGAGCCGGGAGATCGCGCAGCGCTTTCCCGTCAAGATTTTCCACATGGCGATGGACATGGCCGCCCCCGACCCGGCCAAGCTCCGCCGCCAGGTGCACAAGCGGCTGGGCCGGATCGACAACCTGTTCTATATCGCGGGGCGCTCGATCGGCGATGCCGGGATGCTCGAGGATGCGATGGTCGAACAATTGCTCGCGATCAACTTTGTCTCCGGCGTACGGCTTATCAACGCCTTCATCGACGACCTCGCCAACCGGCGCGGCGCCAATCTGGTCGGCATCGGCTCGATTGCGGGCGTGCGTGGGCGGCGGCGCAACAGCGTCTACGGCGCGGCAAAGCGCGGCCTCGAGAGCTATTTCGAGGCGGTGCGCCACCGCCTCGCCGGCCGGCCCTGCAAGGTGCAGTTCTACCGGGCCGGATACCTGACAACGCATTTTACGGCGGGGCGGAAGCCGCTCCTCCCGCCGCTCGACGTCGGCAAGGCAGCCGACCGGATCGTCACCAATCTCGGCCGCGACCTCGGCACGGTCACTCTGCCGTGGTGGTGGAGCCCGATCATGGCGGCGATCGCCCTGCTGCCCTGGGCGGTGTACAAGCGGCTCGATATATGACGGTCTAAGGCCGGGAGCCGAGCGCGCTTTGCACCAAGGCGTCGAGATCGCCGCCGTTGAAACGCAATCCCCGGACGCCGGCGGCGGATGCCGCTGCCATGTCGATATCCTTGTCGCCGATCATGAAGCTCAGACCCCGGTCGATCGGCCATTCTCGCATCGCGCGCAACAGCATCCCCGGCGCCGGCTTGCGACAATCGCAGGCGACGCGATAGGCGCCCTGCCCTTCGCTCGGATGATGCGGGCAATAATAGAAGGCGTCGATATGGGCGCCGCCGCGTCCGAGCTCGCCGTTGACCCAGCGATGCAAGGCTTCCACGTCTTCCGGCCGGTAGAGCCCGTGCGCGACGCCAGCCTGGTTCGAGACCACGAACACCAGATAGCCCGCCTCGTTGAGTCGCTTGACCGCGCATTGCGCGCCCGGCAGCCAGTGGAAATCCTCCCGGCGCCAGACATAGCCTTGATCGCGGTTCAAGACGCCGTCGCGGTCGAGGAAGGCGGCAGGCTTCAACGCATCCGGCATGTTGTCTTCACCGCTTCGGCTTGAGCCCGGCCACGGCGTCGATCTCGATCTTCATGCCTGGCAGCGCCAATTCCTTGACGCCGATGAGCGTGCTGGCGGGCCGGGTCTTGCCGAACATCTCCTGGCGCACCGGATTGATGCGCGGCCGGTCAGCGACGTCGGTGAGATAGACCGTGACCTTGAGCACGTCGCCGAAGCCAGCGCCGGCGGCCTTGAGGATGGCGGCCATGTTCTTGAACACCTGGCGCACCTGCGTCACCGCGTCGCTTCCCACCACCTTGCCGGCGGCATCGACCGGCATGATGCCGGAGATGAACAGTAAATCGCCGAAGCGCACCGCATCGGTGTAGTGGCTGATGGCTTCGCCGGTGCCCTCGCCTTTGATCTCCTGGCGCATCGTACCTCCCTGGCGCTCACGTGCGTGCAGAAGGCAAGGTATGAAGGGGAGTATCGCGGGGTCAAGCGCGACATTGACAGGGTTCGGGCGGGGTTACACTGTCGGGTAAGACAGGTCGGGCCATGTTCCAGATCGAATATTTGAACCGGTTGCGCGCGGCGGAGATCGCCAAGGTCGCCGCCCACATCCCGGCGCGCGCGCGCGTGCTCGAGATCGGCGCCGGCACCGGCCAACAGGCGCTGGAATTGAAGCGGCTGGGATTCGACGTGGCGGCGATCGAGCTCAAGGAATCCGCCTATTCCGGCGCCCGCGTCTTCCCCATCACGGATTACGACGGCGCGCATATCCCGTTTCCCGATTCCAGCTTCGACGTGGTGTTCTCCTCCAACGCGCTCGAGCATGTGCGCGACCTCACGGGCATGCATGCCGAGATCAAGCGCGTGCTGAAGCCGGACGGCATCTGCGTGCATGTGTTGCCGACCCATGCCTGGCGCTTCTGGTCGAGCCTGACCGCCTATCCCAACGCGCTGCGCCATCTCGGCAGGGCGATCAAGGGCGGCGGCAGGCGCGAATGGGGCGTGGCGCTGCGCTGGCTCGGCAGCGCGGCGCTACAACCGCGTCACGGCGAACGCGGCCACGCCGCGACCGAGCTGTGGACGTTCCATCCGCGCTGGTGGCGGCGGAATTTCCGCGAGAACGGCTTCACGCTGCTGCGCGACGAGCCGATGGGGCTTTTCTACACCGGCAGCATGTTGGCCGGCCCGCGCCTGGACTTTGACCGGCGGGCCTGGCTGGCACGCCATCTCGGCAGCGCCTGCCATCTCTACGTCCTGAAAACCAATCCGCCCGGCCATTGACAGCTTCCGGGCGGGGTTGCACTGTCGTGCAAAATCGGAGGAAGATAGAATTCATGGAGACTTGTAAGGCGCCCGATCCGGCGCCGAAGAAGCCGAAATTCGCCATGCCCGTGAATACCTGCGACGCGCATTGCCATGTCTTCGGCCCGGCCGATGTCTTCCCCTACGCGCCCGATCGCGCCTATACGCCGCCCGACGCGCCCAAGGAAAAACTGATGGCGCTGCACCGCTGGCTCGGGATATCCCGCGCGGTGATCGTCCAGGCGAGCTGCCACGGCGCCGACAATAGCGCGACGCTTGACGCGATCGCGGCCAGCGACAGACGTTACAAGGGCATCGCAATCGTCGACGAAAGCGCGGACGACCAGGAGTTCCGCAAGCTCGATTCGAGCGGCATCAAGGGCGTGCGGTTCAATTTCGTGCAGCATCTGGGCGGCAGGCCCGATATGAAATTCTTCCAGCGCACGGTTTCGCGCATCAAGGAGCTGGGCTGGCATCTGGTGTTGCATCTCGACGCCAAGGACATCGCGGAACTGAGCCCGATGATCAAGAAACTGCCTTTGCCCTTCATCATCGACCATATGGGACGGGTCAAGGCGGGCGACGGGCTGGAACAGCCGGCCTTCAAGGCGCTGCTGGAATTGCAGAAGCTCGAAACCTGCTGGGTCAAGGTGTGCGGCTCGGAGCGCGTTTCGACGGCGGGCCCGCCTTTCACCGACGCCGTGCCCTTCGCCCAGGCCATCGTCAAGGCCGCGCCCGGCCGCGTGCTGTGGGGCACCGACTGGCCCCATCCCAATATCGCCAAGCACATGCCGAATGACGGCGATCTGGTCGATCTGGTGCCGTTGATCGCGCCCGACCCGGCCCACCGCCAGAAGCTGCTGGTCGAGAATCCGGCGCGGCTTTACGGCTTTGCCGTTTGAGCGCCCGCATGGAGGAGTTGCCATGAAAACCGTGGTGGTGAAAAACATATCGCGCGCCTCGGGCAACGCGATCAAGCAACTGGAAGAACTCGGCGTTTCGACCGTGCACGAGGCGATGGGGCGGTCGGGGCTGATGAAGCCCTATATGCGGCCCATTTATCCGGGCGCGCGGGTGGCGGGCAGCGCCGTCACCGTGCTGGCCCAGCCGGGCGACAATTGGATGATCCATGTCGGCGTGGAGCAATGCCAGAAGGGCGACGTGATGGTGGTGGCGGTGACGGCCGACAACACCGACGGCATGTTCGGCGAATTGCTGGGAACGTCTTTGCGCGCGCGCGGCGTGGCGGGCCTGATCATCGACGCGGGATGCCGCGATGTCGGCCCGTTGACGGAAATGAAATTCCCGGTATGGTCGCGGGCGATCTCGGCCAAGGGCACGGTCAAGGAGACGCTGGGCGCGGTCAACGTGCATGTCGTGTGCGCGGGCGCGCTGGTGAAGCCGGGCGACGTGATCGTGGCCGACGACGACGGCGTGGTGGTGGTGCCGCGCAAAGAGGCCGAGGACACGGCCGCCAAGGGCAATGAGCGCGTGGCCAAGGAGGACAAGAACCGCGCGCGGCTGGCCAAGGGCGAGCTGGGGCTCGATATGTACAACATGCGCGCCAAGCTCAAGCAGCTGGGGCTCGAATATGTCGACCGGATCGAGGACGAGGAATGAGCGTGGCGCCCAGCGGCAATAGGGGCGGCAACAAAAGCCGCATCGCCCTGATCGGTTTCGGCGAGGTCGGGAGTCTTTTTGCCAAGGAGTTGACCGCCACCAGACGGCATACGGTTTCGACTTACGATATTCTGTTCGACGGCAAACCGGGCAAGGACATGAAGGACAAGGCGCGCCTCTTGCAGGCCGAGCCCTGCGCCTCGGCGGAAGATGCGGCCAAGGGCGCGCTGGTGGTGATCTCGGCCGTGACCGCCACCTCGGCGCGCGACGTAGCCGAGGAGGCGGGCGGATATCTCAAGCCCGGCCAGTTCTTTCTCGACCTCAATTCGGTTTCGCCCGAAACCAAGCGCGCGGACGAGCAGGCGGTGGCGCGCTCGGGCGCTTCTTACGTGGAGGCGGCGGTGATGGCGCCGGTGGCGCCTTACGGCATCAAGGTGCCGATGCTGCTGGGCGGCAAGCGGGCCGCGGAACTGGCGGCGATCCTCGCACCTTCGGGCATGGCCCTGAAGGCGGTGAGCGAGCAAGTGGGCCAGGTCTCGGCCATCAAGATGTGCCGCAGCGTGTTCATCAAGGGCATCGAGGCGCTGGCGGTGGAGGGATTTTTGGCGGCGCGGCGCTATGGCGTGGAGGACCGCGTCATCGCCTCGCTCGACGAGACCTTTCCCAGCCTCGATTGGGAAAAGCAGGCGGGATATTTGATCTCGCGCGTGTTGCAGCATGGCCGCCGCCGCGCCGCCGAGATGCGCGAAAGCGCCGAGACCGTTGCCAATGCCGGGATCGAGCCGCTGATGACCGAAGCCACGGCGCGGCGCCAGGACTGGCTCGCCGACCGGGTAGCGGAACAACCCGCGCTCAAATCCGCGCCCGAAAAGAATTGGCGCGCGAGCCTGGATGCGGTGCTGAAACGGCTGAAGCCGGCTAAGAACGCGGCGGAGTAGTTAGTCTATGCTAAAATCCTGGCACGCGATCGGCGCGCCTGTCGTGGCGGCGGGATTGATCGCCTGGATGTTCGTCACATCCATCCGCTGATAACCGCCGGCCACACGCAGATGTGATTGCGGGAAACGCGCAGCCGTGCAAGTTTCGGCCCGGGCTGGACCGGAATTAGGGAGGGACAAAAAATGGCGATGAAGCTCTATACCTATTACCGCTCGCAGGCGAGTTTCCGCGTGCGCATCGCGCTCAACCTCAAGGGCTTGAAGCGCGAGGACACGTTTCTTCATCTCGAGCGCGGCGATCAGTTCAAGCCCGAATACCAGAAGCTCAACCCGCAAGCGGTGGTGCCGACGCTCTATGACGGCGATGTGAAGCTGTTCCAGTCCTTCGCCATTCTCGAATATCTCGAGGAGACCCACCCGAACCCGCCGCTCTTGCCCAAGGGCGCGGCCGCGCGCGCCTGGGTGCGGGGATTCGCGCTTATCAACGTCGCCGATTCCCATCCGCTGATCGTGCCGCGCATCCGCAACTACCTGACCCAGACCTTCAGGGTGTCGGACGCGCAACGCCTCGCCTGGATCCAGCATTGGCTCGGCCTCGGTTTGCAGGCGATGGAGAATCTTCTGGCCGAGCACAAGGAAAGCGGCAAGTTCTGCCACGGCGACGCACCGACATTCGCCGATATCTGTCTCGTCACCCAGGTTTTCCCGGCCACGATGTTCAAGGTCGATCTGCAACCCTATAAGCGGGTGATGCGCGTCTACGAAACCTGCATGGCGATGCCCGCTTTCGATCAGGCCTCGCCGCCCAAACAACCCGACGCCGAATAAGGGGAAGCGGGATTAGACTTTCTTCGATTCCAAAGCGGTCAGCCGATCGACCTCGATTTGGGCTTGTTCCCGGGTCCGATAGAGCATCCGCGGATGGGACTTTTCGGCCGGGTTGGGCCCTTCAACGGTCCACCCCGAGATTTTGTCTCGATTAAGCTCAACGATGCGATATGTGACCATACCGTCAATATGGCACGGAGTGGCGCCAAACCAATAGGCGTGGAAAATTAAACCGGTCCGCCCGACGATACCGGGGCCGCGCAGGCCCGGACGCATGGCTTGCATGCCGCGCCCGCGCTCGCCCCCGCCCCCGGCCTTGTGCTAGAAACCGTTTCGCATGACGGAAATGACCGACATCGCCGGCGTTCCCCCCCGGTCGCGCGACGCCAAGATCATCGGTCTGGTCAGCGGCGCGCATTTCTCGAGTCACATCTACATGCTGGTGCTGCCGCCGCTGTTCGCGTTCGTGCTGGTGGATTACCCGGTGGGCTATGAGGGCCTGGCCTTGGCGATTGCCAGCTTCAACGTGATCTCGGCGATTTTCCAGACGCCCGCGGGGTTCCTGGTCGACCGGCTGGGCGCGTGGCGCCTCTTGGTCGGCGGGCTGGTAATGAGCGCCTGCGGCGTGGCGCTGGCCGGGATCATCCCGTCCTATTGGGCGCTGATCGGCGGCTTCGCGCTGATGGGGCTGGCCAACACGATCTATCACCCGGCGGATTACGCCATCCTGTCGCACGCCATCGGCGGGGGAAGGCTGGCCCAGGCCTTTTCCATCCACACTTTCTTCGGCCAGGTCGGCACGGCGATGGCGCCGGTTACGATGCTGTTTTTCGCGAGCCTGTGGGGCTGGCGCGGCGCATTCCTCGGTGCGTCAGCGTTCGGATTCGTCACCGCCATCGTGCTGCTGCTCAACAAGCACAATCTGATCGAAGGGCTGGCACCCGCCCGCCTCCCGGCCAGGCCGGCGGGAAATCAGCCTCCCGCCGCCCCGGATGCCGGCTGGCGGCTGCTGCTGTCGCCGCCGATCCTGCGCAACGTCGCGTTCTTCCTGGTGCTGTCGATGGCCGGTGGCGGCATCCAGAGCTTTTCGATCGTGGCCTTGGGCGCACTCTACAACACGCCCTTGGCGCTGGCCAACATCGCGCTCTCGGCCTATCTGCTGATGAACGCGCTGGGCGCGCTGACCGGGGGCTTCGTCGCCATGCGCGCCAAGCGCCACAATCTGGTCGCCGGATCCGGCTTCGTCGCCAGCGGGCTGCTGATTTTCATCATCGGCGTGGTCGATCTCGGGGCCGGGCTGCTGGTGACGCTGATGGCGATGAGCGGGTTCCTCAACGGCGTCATCCAGCCCTCGCGCGACATGATCGTCCGCGCCGCCACGCCCAAGGGCTCCTTCGGCAAGGTGTTCGGATTTGTTTCCACCGGTTTCAACCTGGCCGGAATCATAGCGCCGCTGCTGTTCGGCTGGCTGATGGACAACGCGCACCCGCGCAGCGTTTTCCTGCTGGTGGCCGCCTTCACCCTGCTGTCGCTGCCCTTGTTGACCGGCAAGGCGCCGCAAAGCAAAATCAAGGCCGAGAGAGGAGAAGCAGAATGACGCGAGAGCACCGCCGGTTCGGAGCGCCGATGATTGCCGTAGCATTCGTCCTGGCGCTTGTGCCGGGCCAGGCCCGCGCCCAGGACGGCGCCCAGATCTTCAAGAGCAATTGCACGGTCTGCCATTCGGCCGAGCCCGGCCAGAGCAAGATCGGCCCGCCGCTGTTCGGCGTCGTCGGCCGCAAGGCCGGGACCGCGCCGAACTATGTCTATTCCGAAGCGATGAAGAATTCGGGCCTGACCTGGACGCCGGACCAGCTCGAAATCTATCTCGCCAATCCCATGGGCGTCGTGCCCAACACCAAGATGTTGTTCGTGGGATTGAAAAATGCCGCCGACAGAAAAGCGCTGATCGGTTTTCTGGCGACGTTGAAGTAGCCGTCAGCTCCGGTGACGGGGACGGGACCGCGCCTTGCTGCGGGCGCGCAGCAGCGAATTGCCCTCGATCGATTGCCAGACGACCAGGCCGGTCACGCCCAGGGTCAATTCGCGCGCCCGCTTCATCAGCGACAGCGCCAGCGCGAATTCGGGACCGAGGCCGAGCGCCGCGCCCACCAGGATGTAGCCGCCTTCCTGCACGCCCGCCGCCGCCGGGACGAAGAAGGCCGCGCTGCGGAGCGCATAGGTCAGGCTTTCGAGCATGATGAGCGAGGCCAGGCCCATGGGCACGCCCATGAAGGCCAGGATGATGCCCGCCTCGCCGATTCCGGCGATCCAGGCGATGAAATGGATCGAGACCGCGGCTGCTATGGCGGGACGGTCGGCATAGATCGCATGAATGCGGTCGTGCAGCCCGCCGACGTTCGAAAGATAGCTCCAGCCCTTGTCGACGGCCAGACGCCCAGCGAGAGTCTCCAGCAAGCGGAACAATCCGAAGCGCTGGGCCAAGGCGAAGGCGCCAGCGAGGAACATGATGGTGGCGATGCCGGCCAGGGTCCAAGCGATCAGATTGCTGCTCGGCCGCTCGATCAGGAGCAGGATGCAGCCCAGGATGGTGAACGCCGCCTGGGAGGTCATCTCCATGGTGAGGTCGACCACGGTCGAGGCGGTGGCCATTGTCATGTCGGTGCCGCGCCGGGTCATGGCGCGGATGCTGATCATCTCGCCGCCGGCGGGGACGATGCCGAGAATGTCGCCGCCGGCGTCGCGCATCCAGCGGAACCAGATGAAGCTGGATGCGTCGGGCCGCTTCTTCTTGAACAGCGCGCGCCAGGCCAAGGCGCAAAGCGAAAGCGGCACGATCTGGAAGGCGCAGATCGCGGCCAGGCATGGCAAACCGGCCACTTCCAGCGCGGCGCCGACGGCGGCGAAGCCGTGCCAGGCGACCAGGCAAGCGCCCGACAACACGCCCAGGATGGCGAAAATCGCGAGGAGCGCTTTCATGCTGCCACGCCCCTAAAGGAATTTGCCGGCGCCGCCTCCGGAGCCAGCCCGGCGAAGGGCATGGAGCGGAGCCCCTGCGCCTTGAGCGCGGCCGCGACATCGGCGTCGGTCAAGGCCTCGAATTCGCCCGCGCAGGCGTAATGGCTGGGCCAGGCTTCGGCCCCCGCCCAATGCGCCGTCGCGGGATGGAGGTAAAGCTCGGCGACGCAATCGGGCAGATGCTCGATATAGTGTTTGACGCGCTCCTTGCGCATGGCGCCGCTGTCGCTCAATCCCAAAACGCAATCATTGTGGGAAATCCCCGCGCGGTCGAGAAGCCGTTTCAGGCGCCGGGTCCAATGCGCCTGGGTCAGCCAGGCGAAGAGCCTCGCCGCCAGCAGATCGCCGGTCGCGCGCCAGGCCTGCACCGGGCGCTCGTAAGGCACGCGCACCGCCTTGATGCCGTATTCCGGCGCCAGCCGGATCAGGCAATCGGCCACGGTCGGATGGGTATGGAAGTGGTGGTGGGCGTTGACATGATCGAGCGCGAGGCCGGTGGCGCGGAAGGCTTCGAGTTGCGCGCGCATCTCGCGCTCCATCTGCCAACGCGCATCCCGGTTGCAGAAGATTTTCACGCCGGCGCGGAACGGATCGGCAATGAGACGCCCATCCGGCCCGACCAAATCGGGAAGCTCCGCGGGCGGCAGGACCGGGCGTCCATCCACCAGGACGAGATGCAATCCCACGCCGAGCTTGGGCAGGCGTTTGGCGCGCGCCACCGCGTCGGTCGCCGCCGGCCCCGCCACCATCAGACTGGCGGCGGATAAGATGCCGCGCCGGTGTCCCTGCTCGACCGCCTCATTGACCGCGGGCGCGAGGCCGAAATCATCCGCCGTGACGATCAACCGTTTCACAGGCCGACACCCGAAGCGGCCGATGCCGCAGGCAAAGGCAGCGGTATGAGCTCGCCGCCCGAGCCGATGGCGAAGCGGCGATGGCGCCAGCGGATGTTGCTGCCGAGATAGCTCGCCACCCAGACGGCGAAGCATAGGCCTTCGCGCAACGGCAGCAGCCAGGGACAGATGAAATAATCGAAGCGGAAGCGCGCGTGCAGCAGTCCGTGAAGCGCCATGCGCAGCATCACGACCGCGGCCAGGATGGCCCAGCCGCCGAGAAGCGGATAGGGCAACAGCAGCGCCGCCAGCAAGGGCAGCGGCTCCATCACCACCGAGAGGAAATGCTCACCGGGCTTGACCGCCTTGACCGTGCGCGCCCAGCGCAGCTCGTGCCAGAATAATGAGCGGAAATTCTCGGCGACGACGGTGCTCGGCACCACGTGCGACAGCCGCACCTTGTAGCCCGCCGCGGCGATGAGATGGCCCATCATGAAATCGTCGGCAAGCTGGGATGCGAGCCGGGCGAAGCCGCCGATGGATTCCAGCGCATCGCGGCGCACCGCGCTCAGCGGACCGAAGCAATAAGTGACGTCGCGCATGCCCGCATCGACCATCGCCGAGGACAGGAACCAGTCGTTGATGAACAGCGCGCCCAATTTCGAGGCGAGCCCGGAAG
>Ga0187810_10000538_pt1 | contig 14358 bp, 12 predicted proteins | sample NC_wetland_sal_i_9_FD_132963 | JGI IMG/M metagenome (GOLD analysis project Ga0187810, IMG submission 132963) | Wetland sediment microbial communities from Neuse River Estuary, North Carolina, USA - ASW_5 | ecosystem: Environmental > Aquatic > Freshwater > Wetlands > Sediment | place: USA: North...
AGCTGGAAGTGAAAGGAGTCTCATGAAACGATTTATTATGGCCGCTGGGATTGCACTGGCTGCATTTCCGGCGGCTCTTTTTGGTTTCCAAGCCCCCAACTTTGGCGCCTGTTGTGAGGTTCAGAAAGTTGCCGACAACTTCTATGTTTTAAGAGGGGGTGGGGGCGCCTCTGAAGTATTCATTACGCGGAACAACGGCGTTGTCGTCGTCGATAGTAAGGTTCCGGGCCAAGGCGCCGCGCTCGTGGAAAAGATCAAGACGATCACAGATAAGCCGATCTCGACGCTCATCATTACGCACACACACCAAGATCACAGCGGTGGCGCGCCTGAATTTCCAGCTGGCATTCAGATTGTTGCGCAGGAAAACACCAAAGCCAATATGGAGAAGATGGATTTGTTCAAGAAGCCGGGCAATGATAAGTTCCTGCCTAACAAAACCTACAAGGACAAACTGAAGCTCTTTTCCGGGCCGGACGAAGTCGACGTGTACTACTTTGGCCCCGCCGGCACGAACGGGGACTCATGGATAGTCTTTCCGGCACTGCGCATTATGGCTGCGGGTGATGATTTTGCCGCAAAAGGTACAAACTTCATGGATGCGACGAACGGAGGGAGCGCAGCGCAAGCAAAAACAATCCGGGCAGTTGTCAAGAACATCAAGAACGTGGACACGGTCGTTCCCGGTCACGCGCCGACGCTGTACACCTGGACTGATATGAAAGAATACGCCGATTTCAACGAGGACTTTCTCAAATGGGGATTGGCCGAAAAGAAGAGCGGCAAGTCCGTGGATGAGGCTGCCGCCGAATATAAGTCTCCGGAGAAGTATGCCGGCTACGCTCCCCCCAATGCTCGTTTTGTGAAGACCAACTTGCAAGTGATTTATGATGACCCAAGGTTAAAATAACTTCGCCGGTCACAGCAGTTCCTCGGTTTCCGTTCGAAGAACTTACAGGGTCTGGGCTCGTGGCGCCCAGCCTTAGCAAAAGCGAAACGCGTTCCTCATCGTGAGCACTGCGCAACTGGCGCGGGCAGACTATAATGGCCGCCATGATGAAAACCAAAAGCGCCTCTTCGGAGCAGGCCGTGGCTATTGCGGCAATGTTTTTGGCGCTAACGGTAGCCGCCCTCCCCGCTTTCGCACAGACAGCCTCAGTTCCGGGCGCGGTGCTGGGTATGGAGTCGTTCGCCCATGTCGTCCAAGACTTGGAAAAGTCCATCCCGTTTTATCGCGATGTTTTAGGTCTGGAAGTGGCCCAGCCGTTGACCACATTTACGACGATACCCTGGGTTAATGCCGTCGGCGACACGCCTGGAGCTCAAATCAGGATCGCGAACTTTCGCTTTCCCGGTTCTCCCTTGATCTTTGAGTTGGTCGAATACAAAGACATTGACCGCAAGCCGCCGGTGAAGCCGCGATACCAGGATCCGGGCGTCACTACCCTGGTTTTGTACGTGCGCGATATGGACGAGATGATCGCGAAGATCAAGAAGACGAATGCGAAGATCATCACCGTAGGCGGCAAACCTTCCACCAGCAAATTTGGGAACGACACGGTGAGTGATCTTTTTATCCAGGATCCAGATGGCTTTTACATTGGGTTATCGCTGCACTCCCCACTCCCAGCGACGGCGGCCCCGGCATCCAGCAATGTTCTAGGTGAATCCTTGGAGTTTGTTGTAGGTGATATGGATCGGACGTTGCGGATCTATAAGGATATCCTTGGATTTGCGTTTCCGCGCAGTTCTCCGTTCATATTCATGGAAGCCATTAATGAAGGCGGGAATACTCCGGGTGCGCGGATTAGGACCACGAACGGACCCATTCCCGGCAGGTCTGACCCGATCTTCGGCGCTTTGAGATACATGGAGTACAAAGATATCAATCGAACGCCACTGCGCACTCGTCTACAGGACCCCGGCACTACGGTCGTAAGATTGAGCGTGCGCGATCTTGCCGCCACTGTTAAGGATCTGCAGGGGGCCGACGTTTCGATCAATACGAAAGGCGCCGAGCCCGTGACGATGGGTTCGTCCCACTATCTCATGTTCCGCGACTCGAACAACATGTATGTGGATTTGGTTCAGCACGATTCTAAAGCGCAATAGGACCGTTAGTCTTGCAACACGAGCCGGGGCGTTTCTCACGACAGATTTGGCTTTAGCTTCCCGTTGAGCCTCGGGGCTGGCCGTCTTGCCTGTTGGTGGGCATCTTCCGCGTTTGGACGGTTTCCGCCGGAGCGCAGCTATTTCTTGTTTGCAGGACTATTTTGGTACAACTCCAGGTAGATGTTGTTGGGATCGCGGAGGACCAGGTAGCGCGATGCTTTACCCACTGGCGCACCGTCTTTCGAAATCACTTCCACACCGGCCGCCTGGAGCGCCTTTACAGTGGCATCCAGGTCGGTCACGTTCATCGACAGCGTGGCCGTACCAGGATCTTGCACCCGAGTGTGTACCGGCTTGCGATCGATATCTTTGTATTCAGTGAAGACCAAATTGCTGAACAGTGGATTGCCGGTCCTGCCTGGAACGCGGGCCTGGGTTGTGCGAGATTGTGCGCCGGGCGTGCCTCGGCCATCATTGATCGGTACGCTGAGAGTGAACTTAGAAGGCGGGTATTTGAATCCCAGGACATCCTGATAGATGCGTATGGCCTGGTCTATATCCGCAACCACGAACTCCAAGTCTTCGCCGATAACGTTGCTGGTAGCCGGCGCAGTATTTTCCGGAAGAGGAGCGCGCTGGGTTATTCCAATGAAAAAGCCATCCGGGTCCTGCACGACGATTTCCCTTGAGCCGTTCTCGGGATTGCCTACGTGAACCGCCTGTCCGCCTGTGCTGAGAATCCTGGCATTCGTTTCCCTGAGCCTCGCAATCAAGCTGTCGATGTCGCGCACGAATAGGTTCAGACTGACGGCACCGGGATCCTGGAAACGCGGGCGGGCAGGCTTGCGGTCAACGTCTTTGTACTCGATGAGGTCGATCTTCAAAGGTGAACCGGGAGGCCGGACTGTCGTCCACCGCGATTGTGCGCCGGGCGGCGCGTTGAAAAGTCCCATGAGCATGGCGTTGGGGCTATATGTGGTCGGCTGCATGACCACTTCCATACCCAAAGCGTCGTGATAAAAGGCGAAGGACGTATCGAGATTACCGACAATAAAGAGCACACTTTGGATCCTGCCTAAGACGTTGTCTGTAGGCCCCGGCTCTTGTGCGAACGATCGGACGGAACTTCCCCAAACCAACGTTAGAATCGCCGCCGCAAACGCGGCACGTTTCCAAAGGGCATTGTCATGTCGTCGCATGGGGAACGATATTTACTGCCTGTAATACGAAGGATACCTGAGCGGATACCTCGTCAAGCTCGCCAGAGCTGTTCGCTTGCCAGGCGGGCGCCTTCGCTCATTGCGCGAAATTTGGCCCAGATCACAGTGGGATGAACTTCAGTCTGATACGTCGCCTGCGACGAAAACCCGCAGTCGGCCCCGGCGATCACGTTCTCGCGACCAACCAGTCGGGCGAAACGAACGATGCGCTCGGCGATCAGTTCCGGATGCTCCACGATATTGCTTGCGTGGGTGATCACACCTGGAATAATGATCTTGCCGTCCGGCAGCTTTACGTTTTCAAAGACATGATACTCATGCTCGTGGCGGGGGTTTGCGGCTTCGAACGAATAGGCACCGGCATTCACTTTGAGAATTACCGGCAGCATGTCCTTGAGTGGCGCGTCGTGCACGCGGGGTCCTTCGTTGATGCTGTAACAGGTGTGATATCGGACCTTCTCCGCCGGTATGTGCCGCAGACCATAGTTGACGGCTTCGACGTAGGCTTCGGCCATTTTCTGCAGTTCGACACCGCTGAGCTTATCGAAACTATAGAGTTCGGTTAGGAAAGGATCGTCAATTTGTAGCAGAAAACCGGCGTCGACGATCGCCCGGTATTCGTAGCTCAGAGCATCGGAGACCGCGTGCAAGTATTCCTCCAGCGTCTTGTAATACTCGTTCTTTCCGACGCCGGTCGGCGCAACAGCCGGCATAAATACGTCGGCAGGTTCTCGGCCCTGAAGCGCAGCCTTTAGATTCTCGATGTCCCGCTGCACGGCCTCTTGTCCTCGATAGGAGACCGGCCCGACGCAGGCGAACTGCACCAGCGGCGCGATCGTCACGCCCAGCATCGCGCTGGCGAAGTACTGTTTGTAGTATTCGGGGAATGCCTCCACTTCGGCCGCGAACATAGCCGGCCGCGGACCAGATTTCGGCTCGAAGCCTGCTAGCCTCTCGTTCATGTAAACGAAGAAACCCTGTTTACTTTGTTCACCGTCGGTTGGGATGTCAATCCCGCACTCCACCTGCTGTCTAACACTTTCAGCTACCGCGCTTCGCACACGCGCGTCATACGTTCGGGCGTCGTAAGGTTCGCCGTTCGCTTTTGCTTTCATGAGATCCAGCAAGTCCTTGGGACGGGGTAAACTGCCGCAGTGGGTGGTCAAGATACGATCGGTGCTGTGTTTCAATTGGTAATCATTCTCCCAGTCAGGTATGCCAAAGGCACAGCCGATTCTACACCCAATTTAGCGATGTACGATTCTCACAAACTCGAATTGGCAGCGCTGTTGTATAGTCGCAACTCAGTCGCCCGCGCTTGATTCCGAGGGGATTTCCTTCCAAGATTGAATGGAAGGGGGATCTAATGCGTCCAGGACACGATGCCTTCGGCCGCCGACTCATCATCGCCACTGCCACCCTTTTGTCATTCGTCACGCCTTCGCTCTTGGCGCAGTGGTTGAACTATCGGGAACCGGGCGTACCAAGAACCGCCGATGGTAAGGTTGATCTTTCGGCGCCAACGCCTAAGGCACCAGACGGTAAACCCGATCTTTCCGGAGTCTGGGAAAGCGAAAGAGGATATGTCTTCGACCTCGCCAAGGACTTGAAGCCCGGCGATGTCGAGATGCTGCCCTGGGCGAAAACTTTACAGGCGGAGCGTGAAGCAACAAACCATCGGGATGATCCCCTGGGCCGCTGTATGCCGCCCGGTGTTCCGAGAATCGATATGAGCTCGGCGCCAACGATGCCACACCCCTTCAAGATTGTGCAGACCCCGAAGCTGCTGATGCTACTTTACGAGACATCCTCCAACTCTACATTCCGCCAGGTGTACCTGGATGGGCGTCGGCTTCCGTTGGACCCGCAGCCAACTTGGTTGGGTTATTCCATCGGTCACTGGGAAGGCGACACGCTGGTGGTGGAGACAACGGGATTCAACGGCTTATCTCCGGTGGACACCCTGAAGCAGCATCCACAATCGGACGCCGCCCACGTCACCGAGCGTTTCCGGCGCACCGATTTCGGGCACCTGGAAATCGGAATCACCATTAACGATCCTAAGGCGTACGTCAAACCGTGGAGCGCTAAAGTGCCTGTCCACCTGCTACCAGATTCAGACCTGATCGAAACGTTCTGCGAAAACGAGAAGGATCTTATCCACGCGATACCCTAACAAACGCCGCTGAGTTCGCAGATGCTTGGAAGCAACGGGCATGTGAAGTCGTGATTAGTTAGCCAGCGGATCCGGCCGCATTTGGAACTTTACCAATTTGCTCGTGGTCCCTTTGCCGCCTTCCATGTGGAAGGGCGCTCGCGTCGAGATCGGTGTGTAGATGCCCTTGCCCTTCCAGCCGCCGTTCGGATTATCGATGCGGCCGTCTAGGCCTTTCGCGTAGTAGCCCATGGGATAGGGCACCCGCAGCGTCAGGAACTTGCCATCCACCATCACGAGCAATCCCTCGGACAGATTGCCAGTCGCGAGCGGCACGTCTTTGCCGACACCAAGCATGTCGAACCGATCGACAAAGTCGTAGTACGCCGACTCGGCGCTGCCGTTTTCCACCGCTCCCTTGTAGTTCGGACCCGGGAACTTGTAGAGGGTCCAGCCTTCCGGGCAGTGCTGACCGGTGGCGGCGCTCGGGCCGTTGAGCGGGCCTTTGCACTTGCTGCGATCAAAGCTTGCGAGATGTCCGCTCGACAGCACGGTCCAGACGACGCCCTTGCTGTCAACGTCCATGCCGCGCGGCGAGAAGCCCTGCACCGGCGCCCTCGGGTTGTTCCACGGCACCTCGTAATACTCTGCCAACGCCGTCTCGGGCGGGTGCGATCCAGGGATGAACCGAACCAGCGCGCCGGGCATCCCCATGACGGATCCCCAGATGGAGCCGTCCGGGGCCGGCGAGTCGCCGTAGAACGACACGTCGATCCGCCTGTCCTTGGTAGGATCGGCCGGCTGGTTCGGTTCGGTGTAGGCGTCGCGCTTTCCGTTTCCGTTGTAATCGAGGACGAACGCGCTCCAACCCTGCGCCTTCTTCTCGTCGTGCGTCTTGTCCCAGATCTTTGTGTCGAACCAACCCTCCACGCCGTTAGGTCCGAAGGAGGACCACAACACATCCTTGTCGTCGAAATTCACGTGGCCCCAGGTGAAGCAGGTGTCGATGGTAGTCGTCTCTCTGGTTTTTGGCTCGTAGAGCTCCAGCCCCCGGTCGCCATAATTGATCGGGAACAACTTCGCCGAAATCTGGTCCGATCCCGCCTGGCACCATGACGGCGTTTTGGGTTTGCGGACGCGCGCCGCGGCCCAAACGCGACCCTGCTTGTCCATGGAGAAGCTGTGGACCGACGTCTGGCTGTTCCAGATCGCTTCATTGCCCCAGAATGGCGAAGGCGCCGCCAGCTTCATATTCGCGGAGCTAGGAGTTTCCGGATCGCGAACCTTCAGCTTCACCTGGCTGGTCGAGTTGCTCGCCGGATCGAGGACCGTCAGGTAATCGCCGCTATCTTCGAGCCCTCCGTACATCGGGCCGTTGGCGTTCACGGTCGGATTCCGCTTGTCGGTCGAGATGGCGTCATGCAAATAGACTTTGGGATCCGCCCAATCCCACATAGTGACGACGACGTTCCGCTCGCGACCCTGAGGACGTGGAGGTACGATGTTTGGCAGGCTCCCCATGGGCGACCCGGTCCGACCAGTCCGCGTACATCGCCAGCGCGCGCTGACGGCCGACTTGGTCGAAGCCGGCACTCATCCAGCTGCCCACCTGGCCGGCCTTGATCCGGCGATCCCACGCGGCTTTGCTGTCCGCAGCCTGACTGAGAATACTCTTGGGAATCTCGCGGGTGGCTTGATCACCCATCTGATGACAGCCCGTGCAGCCATCCGTGTTGACGATGTCGCGAATCCATTCGCCCTGGCTCCTTATCTTCGGGGCAATGCCGTTCCCGGGCGGTCCCGTGCCGGGAAAATCACTCTTGGGCGGCACCTGCAATAAAGAGAACCAGTACAGAGCGGGATAGTATTCGGCGGCAGACTTCCTGTCGGGTGCGACGACTGCCTTCAGGTTCAGGGTCTGACCCGGTGCAGCTTTCACCTTCGACGAATCCACCAACCCGTAGCCGCGAACCCACACACTGTAGTTCGCCTTCGGAAGCTCCGGTACCAGGTAGCGCCCCTGATCATCCGTGACGACGATCTTGACGAATTTGGTTGGCAGGTCCGTGGTCTCGGCGATGACCCAGACCCCAGCCTCAGGCCCATTGGAGCTGGTCACCACCCCGCCAAGGTCGGTAATGCCAACTCGAACGGTCGCGCTCTTGATTTGGGCTGTACTAGTTCCGGCCAAGGCAGCGGCCAGGAGCACGACAAGCAGGACAACCATTCCCGGATACAAGGTTCTTTTGCTCATACTGTTAGAACTCCTTCCACAGTTGAACCAAGTCTACGCAATGGTATTCGACTGATGATGGGCATGCAAGCCCTCTGCGCCGAGCTTCTGGAGCGCCTTGCGGACGGCGCAGTTTTGAACAATGCTCGTGGGCCAAATGTCGAGGAGATACTTCCGGCGCGTGGGACTTACGCGTTGCGTGAGACCGCGGGCGTGACAATTGATTCAGGAGGACGCCGGTATCGAAGCGGCAGTAAATTGCTGCCGCACCTTAGGGCTTTTTAGTCTAGCAGAACAGTATAGTGGTGCTATTAAGGCCGATGACCGTTGCTGTGTCTCGGATCGTTCTCATCGACAAGGCGATGGGAACAACCGCAAACCACTTTGTGCTAATCTCGGATTTTCCACCGAGTTCTTGGTGCGCCAAACTCGGCGGCGATGTGGGCCATTTCTCGCAAGAGACGCTTACAATCCAAAGTGCCCTCAACGACCTCGCCGATGATATGTACCTGCTTCGGCGGGGGAAGCACCTCGACGACCGAGTCTCGGGTGGCATCAGGTTCAACGGGGGCTTGGCTACTCGCTTCGACTGATGATGATAGTTCTTTTATCGCGGCCAAAGCCATTCGAAGACTGGCTGCCTTGGGTAAAAGCGAAACGCGTTTCTCGTTTGAGGCGAGCAACAAATGGTATTGCACGTGGCGCGGTGTCCACCCGAATTCGTTGTGGGCCCACCGGAGGAATTTGCCGTGTGGTAAGAGACCTTTCGCACGTAACAGACGTTTTCCGACCTCAAGTTTATATTGAAGCGCAAGTCGAACCGTCTTCCTTGATTCTTCCTCGTACCAGGAAATCTCGCGAGAAATCATCTGGAGTTCGTTTTCGGTCTTGGTTGAAGGCGTTCGCATGCGAGACTCCGAAGTAACTACCAACTTTGGTGCCATCACGATGTCGATTCTACTCAGATAGCGCAACAAAAACAATAAATTTGTTGCGTCTTAGCGTGGTGATAAGTTCTCTAAAATATTGCAAACATTAGTTATACATTTGAACGCTGACTCATGCCTCAAAATTGTTGCGCCCACGATGCTCGTAATGCAACAAAGAACACTGGCCCGAACTCCCTTTCGGCTGGCAATCCGTCGGATCAAGATGTTGCGGTATCAGGCTGACCGGAGCTGAATGACCCGGGTTCTTCAGGAACGGGAGTGGTGCGCCATTCGTTTCGAGCCTGAATATAGTCTGGGTTCTTAGTAGACAGATTATTGGCCGGGGCACGTGGAGAAGGCAGATCAGAGTTCATTTGTTTGACAGAAGATAACGGATAATATAGGTTAGTTGCAATATGAGCAACGGAATCAACGTCGTCGACAAGGCTCTACAGATCCTTGTTGCGTTCGACGCGAACGTTTCTGATCTTACAGTTGGTCACATTGCAGAAAAACTGGGCATTCATAAGAGTACGGCTTCCCGCCTTACAACAACGCTTGTAGCACGCGGATTCCTTACCCGTCAGAAGCGGGCTCTCAGACTTGGACCTCAAGTGAGTCGCCTTGGGCTGCTTGCTCTCGATAACAGTTCACTCATTGGCATCTCGCGACGACCCATGGAGTGGCTGGCCGAGAAAACGGGCGAGACGGTACACCTAGCAGTGCTTGAGGATAATGAAGCCCTCAACATTGCACACGTAAACGGTCGTGCGATCGTTGCAACCAGCAATTTCCTTGGTCGCAGAACAAAACTGCACTGCGCGGCAGCTGGCAAGACTCTCCTAGCGTTCTCAGACAAAGCTCAGATCATCGAACCACTACAGGCCGTAACCGAAAAGACCATAACGGATTCGCGAGTGCTACAGTCCGAACTAAGACAAGTCAAGGTCAGAGGCTGGGCCGTCAATCTCTGCGAGCTTGAAATGGGACTTCATACAGTCGCGGTTCCTGTTTTCGACGGCTCACAGAGGTGCGTAGCCGCACTGAGTGTGGATGGGCCCTCTTATCGGATCCCGCCGTCACGTTGTCCAGAGCTGGCAGCGCTTTGCAAACAGGCCGCCCGGGCGATCAGTCTTCATTTAGGTAGCAACTGACTAACTCCTATCGCACTCCTAAGCCGCTCAGGGGACCATGATCCACCGTATCGGCGCGTCCGAGAGGAACTAATGGACTTTGCAGCTTTTACAACTGATCAGGTTCTTTGGTAGACTCCCCGACATGAATCCAATCACTGGGCTGCTTGGGGCGCTCGGAGTAGTTACGGCCGTCTTTGTTGGCATCTGGGGACGAGCGATCAGGGCGGCTGTTCGTGAGGTGGGTCCAAATTCGTCACCTCACACTGACGCGCGCTTCCCCACGGTGTTCCAGATGGGTGTTGGTTTCGTCACTAACTTTCTGGACACACTCGGTATTGGCAATTTTGCGACGACAACTGCGGTTTTTCGTCTTAGGCGGATCGTCGATGACCGAATCATCCCTGGAACACTCAATATAGGACACGCCATTCCCACGATTACCGAAACATTCATCTATACCGTAATCATTCCGGTCGATATCACAACGATGTTTTCGATGATTGCAGCTTCCGTTCTGGGCGCCTGGCTGGGCGCAGGCGTGGTCGCACGCTGGCCTAAAAGAAACATCCAGATTGGAATGGGTATCGCTCTTTTGGTTGCTGCCATACTCATGTTTATGACGCAAGTGAATTTGTTTCCAGGCGGAGGCGACGCTACGGGTGTGAGAGGTGTCCGCTTGGCGATCGCGGTGATTGCAAATTTCGGGTTGGGCGCGTTGATGACATTAGGCATCGGCCTATATGCACCTTGCCTCATTTTGGTCTCGGTTTTGGGAATGAACCCCAAAGCCGGATTTCCGATCATGATGGGATCATGTGCTTTTATAATGCCCATTGGGAGCCTGCGCTTCATCCGGGAGCGAAGTTTCAGCTTGCGACCCGCTCTAGGGCTGCTTATCGGTGGCGTTCCCGGTGTCCTGCTCGCCGCATTTATCGTCAAACAACTTCCCTTATATGCGATGCGCTGGGTTGTTATTATTGTTGTCGTTTACGGCGCGTTTTCGATGTTGTCCTCCGTGTTTGGAGCAGAACGCGAAGCCGTGGTTCAAGTAGCAAAGGTCGAAGCGTAAGGGCTAGCTTAGCCAGCGCCGATCTGTGGCAAACTTTCGTTCCATCTTCCCTAATCCAGAATCGGAGACGCGCTGTCCACTTGTGGTGCCGAAGTCGCTTATTGATACTGGAGGAGGCCTCTTGTACCTGCGACCCGAGCCGAGTTCCTCAGAAAAGGCGGCTTCAGGCTGGGCGGGGATTGCCAGGAAGAGTTCTTCGAGAGAATCGGATCTCATATTATGGATCGATCAGTATCGTATTAATGAAAGGTTTAGGGATGTTTGTTCACACGATGAGGGGTGTCAGGCCGAAAAAGCGCAGGTTCCAGCGCCACGTAGAAGCGACCATTTTCGAGACGGGTACGGAAATGGCCGTAGGAGCAATCGCGCGCTATCGTTTCAGAGCGCCTTCCGCCCTTCTAAGCCTCAGTTGTCGCGGCGCTGCCGTTCAAATCGCCGCAATCCTCGGCACGCCAGAAGTTTGGGAACGCGGCTAAGCTCAATGCGCTGGAGTAAGTTATTCATCCCCACGTTGCGCGATATTCCCGCTGGGGTTGGGGTGGTCAGCCACCAATTACTCCTGCGCGCGGGTTACATCCGCCAAATCAGTCCGACTAGCTACGCGCGGCTGTTTCTTGCCGAACGATCACTCCAAAAACTCGCTCGAATCATACGCGGAGAGATAGGGCGAATCGGCGGCCAAGAGATACACTTGCCCCTTGTCCATCCAGCGGACCGAAAGCTGAATCTTCCGAGCAGCCTGGAAGCCGTAATGGCTCTGGCAGGCGGAGAATTGCGAAGCTACAAACAGTTGCCGCAGATCTGGTATCACATGGGACTCAGTTTTTCCGAGGATCCACGACCCAAGGCCGGGTTACTACAAGCGCGCCAATTGCAAGAGGAACATTCATACTCATTCGCGATCGACGACGCAGGCCTCAACGACGCTTACAATCAGCATCTCGAAGCCATTTCGAAGATCCTCAACTTATGCCGCATTAAGTATCTGATCGCCGAAGATGCGAATTCCCACAGTTTCATGTTGGTGTCGGACGTCGGTGACGTTGCCGCGGTCCAGTGCGCCGGCTGTGGCTATGTTGCAAAGCGAGGGACCGCCAGATCCTGCGCGATTCCACCGGTCGTCGCCGATCCACCAGGGGATCACGCGCCAGAGCCATTTCACACTCCGGACCGGAAAACCATTGCGGACGTCGCCGATCTCACCGGTCTGCCGGCAACATCGCAAATCAAGAGTCTGGTGTACGCAGCTGACCAAAAACCCGTGCTCGCCATTCTGCGAGGGGATCATTCACTCAATGACGTCAAGCTTGCCCGTGTTGTCGGGACCACTGACCTTCGGCCCGCCTATTCGGATGAGATCCGTCGGTGGTTTGGAACAGAGGCGGGATCTCTCGGGCCCGTCGGCGTGAAGAATATGCGCGTAATAGCCGATGAAGCTCTGCGCGGGCGCCGCAATATGATTGCGGGAGCCAATCGGGACGACTATCACCTGCTCAATGTCACGCCAGGCGAGGATTTTTCGGCGGAGTATTTCGATCTGCGAGAGACAGTGGCAGGCGATACTTGTGTACAATGTGGCGCTCTTGTCGAACATACCCAATGCTTTGAAATCGCACACGCCCGCAAAGTGGATCTTTGCGAATTGTCCGTCCTTGACTCCTCGAGTGCTGAGGTTCGATTGCGCATGGGCCTATACGGAATGCGTCTGGAGCGGATTCTATGCGCCGCAATCGAGTTATCGCATGACCGAGATGGCATGATGCTGCCGCCTTCGCTCGCGCCGTTCCACGTAATCATTACGCCCGTGAATGTCGCCGAGGCCGCCCTAAGTGCTGCCGCCGAAAGGATCTACCAAGGTTGCTGTGAAGCTGGACTGGATCCGCTTCTCGACGATCGCGATGAGCGTCCCGGCGTGAAATTCAAGGATGCAGACCTGATCGGTGTTCCCTTTAGAATCACCGTAGGGAAGAAAATGGCTCAGGGGATCGTCGAAGTGACCGAGCGACGGACGAGGATTTCTGAGGATGTAGCAGAGAGCCAAGCGGTTGCTGTCGTGGCCGCCAAGCTACGTGCATGAGCCACGATCCTCGCAGAATCATGGGCGAACAGTTCCTCCAAGGCACTCGGTCATTTGTGAAGGAGAAGCCGTTTTGGAAAGCCCGAGCGACAAGGAAGTCATAACAAACACTGCGCGGCGGGGCAGACTTTCACGCCGCGACGAGATCCAGCGGAGCGCGATAGCCATGGCGAGCGGTGCGGTACTCGGCGCGGGCACCGACGCGCCACCGGCCCTGGGCCAAGGACCCGCTAGTCCGGATGCGGACCTGGCGCTGGTCAACGGTCGCATTCTCACATTCGACGACCGCAATTCGGTGGCAAGGGCGGTCGCCATCCGCGACGGCAGGATCGTCGAAGTCGGAGACCGCGTTCGGCGCCGCGCTCAGACGATCGACCTCCAGGGAGCGACAGTCATACCAGGCCTGATCGATTCGCACATCCACTTCGTACGCGGCGCCAGCGAGCCCGGTTCCGCGGTGCGTCGGATCGAGACGGCGACGTCCATCGGGGAACTCCAGCAGATCATTCGCGACCGTACCCGCACGGTTCCGTCCGGCGCATTTATCACCTGCTTCGCCGGCTGGAGCCACGGCGGGTTCACCGAGCGGCGGCTGCCGACGGCTGCCGAGCTAGACGCGGCGGCGCCCAACAACCCGATCTATTTGGAAGAGACACAGGGTTTCGTGGGCCCCACTCTTGGCGTCGCAAACAGTGCGGGCATCGCATTCTTTAAGTCCCGCGGTGTGGACGTCGACCCGGTGACAGGTCGCCGGACTGTCGCCGACTTTCCCAAAACGGACGGAGCCCTGCCGGCGCTACAAGCCGCACAGACCGAGGAGGACAGGCGGCGGAGCACTGCCGAGTTCCTCGATTTCACATCGAGTCTCGGCATCACCATGGTCACCGACTTCGGCTACGGCCAGAGGGACAATGATCCGCTTGAGAGGCCTTTCCGGTTTGCGCTTGAGCTCTGGAGAAGGAAGGAGCTGAAGGTCCGCATCCGAATCCGCCTAAGCGGCTCTGGCACTGTCGACCAGATCCGGGCGCGGCTCGACAACAACATAAATCGGCTGGGCGACGATGTCTTGCGGCTCAACGGGATGGGCGAGGGCTTCGCCGACTCCACCGGACCGCAATTCGTCGAGGCGGCCAAGTTGGTGGCGGGCCGCCGTTGGAGCGCGCACACGCACTCTATCTTCCTTCAGGATCCGATGTTCGGCGCTGAGCTTGCCAAGCACGTCGCCGGCTACCAGGCGGCGAACGCGGTTCATCCGATCAAGGATCTGCGCTGGTCGCTGGCGCACGTCAATCAGATCACACCCGATCTCGCCCAGGCGCTGGCCGACATGGGATGCGGCGTGACAGCCGAGGGGTGGTGCTACACGATGGCTGCTGGTGGTTCGCCGGGCGGCCCGCCGTGGCGGATGCTGCTCGATAAAGGCTTGC
>Ga0187810_10000542_pt1 | contig 14265 bp, 12 predicted proteins | sample NC_wetland_sal_i_9_FD_132963 | JGI IMG/M metagenome (GOLD analysis project Ga0187810, IMG submission 132963) | Wetland sediment microbial communities from Neuse River Estuary, North Carolina, USA - ASW_5 | ecosystem: Environmental > Aquatic > Freshwater > Wetlands > Sediment | place: USA: North...
ACGCCGACCCGTCTGGCAGCATGCTTGCGTTATTGTTTCGCGTCGCTGGACCATTCTCTGCTTGTACGTAAGCCATTGATTGTAGAGAATTAGGCCTAACAAGTGGGAAATCCAGCATGTTTCATCATTGCACTAATGGCGGTAGCCTATCCACGCACGAGTGCCGCAGCATTATGCAGGCTGAGGCAACCGAGGGTTCGAACAGGGGAAAGGAGAGTTGGTGCGCCCGTGAATGAATTCTGCGCAATTTCTTCGGATGTGAAACTGGCGCCCGGGGTCAAGCTTTCAAAGTTCATCAACCTCTACGGCTGCCAAATCGGAGAGAACACGAAAATCGGAGCATTTGTCGAAATCCAGAAGAACGCGACGGTGGGCAAGAACTGCAAAGTCTCCAGTCACACCTTCATTTGTGAAGGTGTCACGATCGAGGACAACGTGTTCATCGGTCACGGCGTGACATTCATCAATGATTCGTACCCGCGCGCGACCACCCCTGACGGCGGATTACAAACCGAACAAGACTGGAAAGTCGAGCAGACTCTCGTAAGGCAGGGCGCCTCGATTGGCTCGGGGGCAACTATTTTGTGCAATGTTGTCATCGGAGAAAACGCCATCGTCGGCGCTGGCAGCGTTGTGACCCACGAGGTGCCTCCCAACACGATCGTGGCCGGCAACCCAGCGAAGATACTGCGTTCCATCAATCCAAAAGCGAGGACGACTCCGTGAGTCAAAATGCGAAAATCCCGTTTGTTGATCTTATTACACTCCATCGGGAGCTTCAGGACGAATTAGTGACTGTCTTCAAAGCTGCCCTTGCGACGGCCGGCTTCATCGGCGGTCCGATGGTGGAGGGGTTCGAGCGCGAATTTGCTCTTTACTGTGATTCCATGCACTGCGCTGGAGTAGGCAGCGGAACGGATGCGTTGCGCTTCGCCCTGGCGGCCGTAGGAGTGAACCCGGGTGATATCGTTCTGACGGTCCCGTTCACTTTCATTGCCACGGCTGAAGCGATTTCTCAAACCGGAGCGCGTCCGGACTTTGTGGATATTGATGCGCATACGTACACAATGGATTCGGACAAGCTCCGGGAGTACATGGAGACACGGTGCGAATTCGATGCTGCAAGCGGACGATATGTGCATCGGACTCTGAAGAGGCCCGTCACCGCTGTGGTTCCCGTTCACTTGTACGGCCAGATGGCGGATATGGATTCGATTCTTGAAATTGCGGAGCAATACAACCTGACCGTCATCGAAGACGCGTGCCAGGCGCATGGAGCGCAGTATTTCTCGAAGAAGGAAAATCGCTGGCGAAAGGCTGGCTCGATGGGGCGCGCGGCCGCGTTCAGCTTTTATCCTGGCAAGAATTTGGGCGCTTGCGGCGAAGGCGGCGCGGTGACCACAGATGATGAAGCGGTCGCGCGCAAGGTCAAAATGCTTCGCGATCACGGACAGGCCAAGAAGTATTTCCACGACGTGGAGGGCTATAACGGTCGGCTCGATTCCATTCAGGCCGGTATTTTGCGCGTTAAGCTCGGTCGTCTGCCGGATTGGAACGAGAGCCGCCGCGCGCGCGCGCGCAAGTACGACGAACTTTTTGCCGCGGCGCATACGAACGTAGGTACTCCGCACGAGCCTTCCTGGTCGAAGTCCGTCTATCACCTGTACGTTGTGCAAGTGGAGAATCGGGAAGATGTACAAACAAGCCTCGCGAAGCAGAATATCGATACGGGAATTCATTATCCTGTTCCCCTGCATTTGCAGAAAGCATACTGCGGCCTCGGCTACGGACCGGGCGATTTCCCCGTTTGCGAAAAGGCCGCCGAACGAGTTTTGTCTCTCCCGATGTTTCCAAGTCTTTCCGAAGAAGAGCAAGCGCGGGTGGTGGAAACTGTCGTTCAAAGCGTCCGGTACTCCAGGTCCAAGAATGTCGTGGCTGTTCAAGGTTGAGCGAGTCTGCAGACCATGCAGGGTATAGCGGCTGCCTATTCGCGAGCGCGGTCAGTATGTGGCCCCGGAGGCGGGAAATGTGCTCGGACCACGGCCCCCTCACTACTTGCGTTGCAGGACTCACCTCGGTGCGAGTTCGAAGGCAACAAGTGAATATGCTCCATGAACCGGAACGCTTCTTCAGGGAGGCCAGGCAGTGAGGGAAGAAAATAGCGTTGTTGTGGTCGGTCTCGGAGAGGTGGGCCGACCGCTCCTGGAACTGCTCTCGGAACACTACCATGTCATCGGCGTGGACATTGCGCCGCCTTCCACGCCAATCGGGAAGGTCGACGTTTTGCACGTCTGCTTCCCGTTTGAGATCAAGGATTTCGTGGGTGAAACCGCACGTTACATCGAGCTTTTCAGGCCCAAGCTGACGATTATTAACAGCACGGTGGCCGTTGGGACCACTAGAGCGATCGCAGAGCGAACCGGGGCCGCCGTGGCACACAGCCCGGTGCGCGGCAAGCACGTGCGTATGTTGCAGGAGCTTCGCACTTACGCGAAGTTTGTGGGGGCCACCGATCCTGCCAGCGGCAAGTACGCCGCCGATCATTTCGAAGCTGCAGGCCTGAAGACAAAAGTGTTGTCGGCTCCCGAGGCAACGGAAATTGCGAAGCTGACCGAGACAACATACTTCGGCCTGATGATCGCCTGGGCACAGGAACTTGAGAGGTACTGCGACCAAGCCGGTCAATCTTACGAAGAAATCATCTCCTTCTATAAGGAGATCTCATTCTTCCCAGCGACGCAGTACTTCCCTGGAATCATCGGCGGCCATTGCGTCATGCCCAACATCGAAATCCTGCGCCGGTTTGACGATTCGCCGCTTCTCCGGGCAATCCAAACCTCCAATCGCGCGAAGATCGAGCGCGACTCGATCAAGAAATCGACCGACGAGAGGATGAAAGTGACCGGGTTGAGACGTTGAGTCTTCTGTCGCAGACGCAGCTTTCGGACGCAACGCAGCTTGCTTCGCTGAGTGTGCAACGGCAATGATTGCTTCCTCCCTGACGCCGCACACGGATACCAATTCGCCCATTCATGCTCCGGTTTCCGCGAGCGGGAGGCGGCTTGCGGGAAAACGTGTGGCGATGGTCACCTACTCGCCTTATCCGTCCGACCCCAGACCCCGCCGCGCCATAGATGCGCTTGTAGCCGAAGGCGCGACCGTAGATCTTGTCTGCCTCGCAAGTGAGAATACTTCCAAGCGTGAAACCCTGAACGGCATCAATGTCCGGCGTCTCCCGCTCGTCCATTATCGGGGCGGCAAACTCACATACGCATACCAGTACTCTGCCTTCATTCTGATTTCATCCGTGATTTTTGCGCTACGCTCATTCGCCCGCCGCTACGATCTGGTGTACGTGCACAACATGCCCGATATTCTTGTGCTGGCCGCTTTGATCCCCAAGGCCTTGGGCGCAAAGGTCGTCCTCGATTTACACGATCCGATGCCCGAGCTCATGACGACCATCTTTAGCGCCGGGCAGGATAGTAAGAGCGTGCGGCTGCTGAAGCGTCTTGAGAAGTGGAGCATCGGGCGAACGGATTTGGCCGTCACAGTCAATGTGGCGTGCAAGCGCATCTTTTCTTCCCGAAGCTGTCCGGCGGAGAAGATTGCGGTGGTGATGAATGCTCCGGACGGCCAGATTTTTCCTTTCCGCGCGCCGCACCCGTATGACCCTGCCGGCCAAGCTGACAACAGACCATTCGTGATCATGTACCACGGATCATTGGTCGAACGGAACGGGTTGGACGTCGCAGTGGATGCTGTCGCGCGAGTGCGAGCCTCTGTCCCGACCGCAGAACTCCGCATTTTCGGCCCCCCAACGCCCTTCCTTGATCGTGTGATGGAGGGGGCAAGAAACAGGAACCTGCTGGAATCGGTTCGTTACCTCGGGCCACGCCGGCTAGAGGACGTTGTAACGGAAATCGGAAATTGTGATCTGGGCGTCATACCGAACCATCGCAATCCCTTTACGGACATCAACACCCCAACTCGCATTTTCGAATATTTGGCTTTAGGGAAACCGGTGATCGCACCCTCTACATTGGGCATACAAGACTACTTCGGCAAAGAATCTCTCTTATTCTTCGAGCCTGGGAATCCCGATGATCTGGCGCGTCAAATCGAGTACGCATTTTCCCATCCTCGGGAAGTTGTGGAGATCGCGGAAAGAGGACAGCAGGTTTACCTGGAACACACGTGGGAGCGCGAAAGGCAAACGCTTCTCGATCGCGTAAGTGAAATCCTAAATCCGTAAGGCCTACATTCGGTTTTAGACATTCCGCAAAGGCGCCGTAGATAATAGACACTCCGGTGATCCAAACTTCCGGACTCAGCCCAATTGCCGAAAGGCACGGGCCCAAGCGACTTGACAACACCAATTAAAAAGACCGCGGTGGTAACGGGCGCAGAGGGATTTATTGGGCGCCATATGGTCAAATTCCTGCATGCCCGTGGTTGGAATGTGATCGGACTATACCTGCGGCGCGACTCTGCTGCCCTGCGGAGTTTACCGCACCTGCGTTTCTCACCGTGTGACTTGCGGAACAGCCGGCGCGTTACGCAAGTCCTGATAAAACATCAGCCGACGCACATCTTCCACTTCGCGGCGCAGAGCCTGCCGACCGTTTCGTGGGCGGATCCAGTTGGAACGTTCGAGTCCAACATCATGGGCTCGTTGAATCTGTTCGAGGCCGTGCGTCGATTAAAGCGGCCTCCCGTAATCGTTTCGGCTTGTTCGAGTGCGGAGTACGGGTATGTGCCGGCGTCGGCCATTCCGGTCACGGAGGAGCAGCCGCTTCGGCCGTTGCATCCGTACGGCATCAGCAAAGTTTGCCTGGACCTGCTGGCCCGGGAATATTTCCTGGATTACAAGATTCCTGCAGTCAACGTGCGGCTCTTCAACACCACGGGCCCGGGCAAGACGAATGATGCACCTTCGGATTTCGTGCGGCAGTTAGTCGGCATCCAGAAGGGCCTGCAGCCCCCGGTCATCGAAGTTGGAAACCTGAAGCCTCGCCGGGCATTTCTCGATGTGAATGACACGGTGCGAGGGTTTTACCTCATCGCGATGAAAGGAAAACGAGGTGAGTCGTACAATTTGTGTGCGACCAGGACATACTACATTCACGAAGTTTTGCACACGGCGATCCGCTTGTCCGGCGTAAAGGCAGAGGTCCGTCCCGTCGCGCGCTTGATGCGCCCCTCTGACGAGAGAATCATCTTCGGCAGCACTCGAAAGATCCGGAAGGATACAGGTTGGAAACCCCTGAATTCGATTGAGCGGACGTTGAGCTCCATGCTGGAATACTGGAACGGCGTAATGTGACGTCAAGTGCCGGCGATGCATTTCTTCGCACTGAAATGACACACGAGCTCACAGTGAGCCACGAGAAAAATATTCCGCCGCGATTGGACGCTGTTTCGGAAGACACCACTGCCCTTCTGCTTGTCGGCGGAATGGGGACTCGCTTGCAATCCGTGCTGCCATCGACGCCCAAACCGCTGGCTCCGGTTGGGGACATCCCTTTTCTCGAGCTGCTGGTCCTGCAGTTGCGATCGCAGGGCATTCGCCGGTTCGTGATGTGCACTGGACACCTCGCCGACCAGGTCGAAAGGGAATTCGGCGACGGCCACAAATGGCAGGTTGCAATTGAGTATTCGAAAGAGCCGCGCCCGCTCGGGACAGCAGGCGCGGTGAAATTCGCGGAACAGCATCTTCCGATGATTTCTGACTTCCTGGTCATGAACGGCGACTCATTTCTGGAGTTTGATTTCCGTCAGCTCATGCGCTTTCATCGCGAGCACGGCGGATGGATCAGCATGGCCGTGCGCAGTGTTCCCGACGCGGCGCGTTACGGAACTGTCCAGGTGGGCGCGCGTAAGCGAATTGTCGGTTTTTGTGAGAAGACCGGATCACACACGCCAGGCATCATAAACGGCGGCGTGTACGTATTCAGCCGCTCCGTTCTGGAACATATTCCGGACGGACCGGGGAGCCTCGAGAAAGACGTATTTCCTCGCTTGCTCGAACACGGAGTTTATGCCCTCGAGCAGCATGGAATGTTCATTGATATCGGGACGCCCGAAGATTACGCGCGCGCGCAATCGCTCTGTCGTGATTTATACCCGAAAGGTCTGCGCGAATCGGAAGCCGCATGCGAGGATGAACGAAGCCGCTAACCTGAGTTTTTGAACAGGGCGATGTTTTATGAGCAGAGCAATCTTTTTGGATCGTGACGGCGTCATCAATCGAAAGCCAATAGAGGGCCGCTACGTGACCAGGTGGGAAGATTTTCACATCCTTCCTGGTGCGGCCGAAGGGATTGCGCTGCTGAACCGAGCCGGTTTTTGCGTCATCGTGGTGACTAACCAGCGCTGTATCGCGAAGGGTTTGATGACAGTGGCAGACCTCGAAGCAATGCATCACCGAATGTCCGATCTCTTGGCGCGCGCGGGGGCCTCGATAGATGGAATTTATTACTGCCCGCACGATATAGAGCCGGCCTGTCGCTGCCGAAAACCTGCGCCGGGCATGTTGCTGGACGCAGCCCGCGCGTGCGGCTTTGATCTGTCAGCCTCATGGATGATCGGCGATTCCGATATTGATGTAAAAGCCGGCAGAAACGCCGGATGCAAGACGGCACGGCTCGAGGCGTCACACGAGCAAGCTGACGAGCCCAGGCGCCCTAACGTCACGCAAAGCGACGCTGATATTGTGGCGTCATCACTTCTCGACGCGATTCGCCAGATACTCGGTTCTGAGGCGGCCGCGGCGGGCTCGCTCGCAACTGACGTCGCAGCCATCTAGCTTCGATGTACGCACTTCGCGCGGACATCCTTCCGCCGGCTGCCGCAGTCCATCTACGGAAAAGGAAGCCAGACGCATGATCATAACGCGCACTCCGCTTCGCATCTCCTTCTTTGGCGGCGGCACCGATTATCCGATTTGGTACCGCGAATTCGGCGGCGCCGTGCTTTCCACCACGATCGATAAGTGTTGCTACATCACTTGCCGGCGGTTGCCGCCATTCTTCGAATATCACAGCCGCGTCTCGTATTCGAGAGTTGAAAACGTCAACCAAAACAATGCCATCGAACACCCGTCCGTCCGCGGCTGCTTGCAATTTCTAGGCGTTGATGAAGGCGTCGAGATCCACCACGTTGCTGATTTGCCTGCCCGCACCGGCTTGGGCACGAGCTCGGCGTTTACGGTCGGACTGTTGCAGGGTCTGTACGCGCTCCGAGACCAAATGCGCAGTAAGCATGCGCTCGCTGCCGATGCAATCCATGTGGAGCAGGAAGTAATCAAAGAGGCCGTTGGCTCACAAGACCAGATCAGCGCGGCATACGGGGGATTCAACCGGATCAACTTTAACTCGGACGACAGCTTCGAGGTCAAGCGGATCATCACTTCGCCGGAGCGGCTGGCTTCCCTCCAGCAGCACTTTGCTCTTTACTTTACCGGATTTGCTCGGACCGCTTCGGAGGTTGCCAAAGAGCAGATCCGAATGACACCTCACCGGAGGCATGAACTCGAAACGATGTTTCAGATGGTTGACGAAGCGGAATCAATCCTTACAAATCCGAATCGCTCGTTGAATGAATTCGGCCAGTTGCTGCACGAAGGCTGGCAAGTGAAGAGAACTCTGACCCAGAGCATCACCAACAGCAACCTCGATGAAATCTATGACGCCGGGCGCAGCGCGGGCGCTCTTGGCGGCAAGCTTCTCGGAGCCGGCGGCGGCGGCTTCATGCTGTTCTTCGTGCCGCCGGAGCGGCGACAGGCATTGCGAATGCGCCTCAAAAACCTGTTGTGTGTTCCGTTCGCGCTCTCAAACCGAGGCAGCCACGTCGTTGTTTATGAACCAGAGGAAATGTACGACAGGGCGCTTGCCGCTGAGCGGAGCGAGGTATACGCGCAACGCGTGACTCGCGACGCTGACTAGCATAGCGATCCCTTGACTTCGTCAACCCCCTTTTGACATCCGCCGGGATGACCTGCTGTTGACCACCGGCGCGGGTTATCGTCGGAGCAGTGAAGTTTGCTCGAGGCCTCAGCAATGCACAAAAACCACATGTCCTATGTGCTCATCACCCCTGCTCGGAATGAAGAGAAATTTATCGAAAAACTGGTTCAATCGGTAATTAGCCAAACCGTCGCGCCGGTCAAATGGGTGATCGTGAATGATGGATCGACGGACGGTACAGCGGACATTGTGTCCCGGTATCTTGCAAAGTACGAGTGGATCGAATTGCTCAATTTGCCGGCGCACAGGGATCGCAGTTTCGCAGCGAAAGTTCACGCGTTCAATGCGGGTTTCGAGCGAGCAAAGAGCCTCGACTACGAGGTTATCGGCAACCTGGACTCTGACGTCTCATTCGATGCCGACTACTTCGAATTTCTATTGAGCAAGTTTGAACAAGACGATCGGCTCGGCGTTGCGGGGACCATCTTCCGCGAAGAGGGCTACAGTTCGGCGACGGATAGTTTTGAAGGTCAAAACCATGTTGCAGGCGGCTGCCAGCTTTTCCGGCGCCGCTGCTTTGAGGAGATTGGCGGATATGTCCCGAATCGCGCGGGAGGCATCGACTGGATCGCCGTCACGACGGCACGCATGAAGGGCTGGACAACGCGATCCTTTCGAGAAATGACCTTCTTTCACTATCGGAGTTTGGGAACTGCCGAGCGCTCGCTCCTCGCGTCCATATTTTCCTACGGTGAAAAGGACTATTATCTCGGCGGCCATCCTCTTTGGGAAGCCTTCCGGGTCGCGTATCGAGCCACGAAAAAGCCATTCTTGTTGGGAGGGATCGCATTGCTTTCGGGCTATTCGTCCGCATTTCTGCGCCGAATCGAACGGCCTGTCTCCGATGAGCTGATGCGATTCCATCGCAATGAGCAAATGGCGAAGCTGAAGACCATCCTCAAGTCCATCCTCACGTTTAAGCGAGTTGATAACTTTGAGGTCAAGCCGACCTAACTTAAATCGTGGGGCCCTCAAGACACGGCAATGACAGAAGCGATTCTAATCGAGAAGGTGCGCGCAGCCACCCTTGGGTTTGTCGGATGGCTCGATCGCTACGGAGAGACTTCGTACGATCACCAGAGCTTCTTCGCCAGCGACTTGGGGCGAAGCGCAAAGTCTCTCTACTATCGGAGGCCTCTGTTGGGGACGCTGGCGGTGTCTCCGATGATCTTTTGCGAGGCCTTCGTCCCCTCGACTCGATGTCTGTTTTGGAAACCACAGCGGTTTCCCATCGCGGACGCCCACTATGCCATGGGCTTCGCTTTCCTCTTCCAAGTGTCTGGACAAGAGCGGCACTACGAGCGCGCAGTTCATTTTCTCGACGTTCTCAAGCAGACCCGTTCTCCGGGCTACGATCATTATGGCTGGGGGTATCCGTTCAATTGGGAAACGCGGCGCGGCACGATCAAGGCAGGCACACCTCTCATCACGACCCTGCCGTATGTTTATGAGGCGTTCCGGCAAGTCTATCAAATTGACGGAGATCCCCGGTGGCGAGAGATTATGCATTCGATCGCCCAGCATGCGCTCCTGGACTATGAGGATTACGAAACTTCGCAGAACGCATCCACTTGCTCCTATATGCCCGGATCTGAGGGCTCCAGAGGCGTGGTAAACGCTAGCGCCTACCGGGCATTTCTACTGACGAATGCGGCGAAGGATTTCTCTGAGGAGAAGTACCAAAAGGCCGCGGATAGAAATCTGAATTTCGTCATCGAGTCCCAGAACGCAAACGGTTCCTGGTACTATTCGATGGATGACGAAAGAGATTTTGTGGATCACTTCCACACCTGCTTTGTGTTAAAGGCCCTCGCAAAGATTGAGCAACTTACAGAATCCTCTCAATGCAGAGAGGCCATCGAGCGGGGCGTCGCCTACTATGTGAGGAATTTATTCGACGCAAACAGTCTGCCGTTGCCATTTTCGAAGGCTCCCCGGCTCACCGTGTATCGCCGGGAGCTGTATGACTATGCGGAATGCATCAACCTGGCGGTCTTGCTGTACGGCCGCTTTGCGGAGTTGGACAATATTTTGTCGTCAGTGGTAACCGATGTGCTCACCCACTGGCAAACACGCGGCGGCTCGTTTCGAGCCCGCCGGCTCCTTCTAGGATGGGACAATGTCCCGATGCATCGCTGGGCACAGTCACAAATATTTCGAAGCCTCTGCTTCCTCCTGTCCCAAAACTCGAAGAAGTTCGAGGACAGAATTGCCAGCGATGCCTTGCAATCAATGAAGTCTAAGAGCTAGCGGTGTCTCATGTGCGGAATTTGCGGACAATATAATTTCGGGAGCGCGGCGCCGGTTCGCCATCGCGACGTTGAAGCGATGACCAGCGCGATCAGCCATCGAGGTCCGGACGACGAGGGGTACTATATTGCCGGACCTCTTGGATTCGGCTTTCGCAGGCTCTCCATCATTGATCTCGCCGGCGGTCACCAGCCCATGTCGGATCAGGAAGAATCCGTTTGGGTGATTTTCAATGGTGAAATCTATAATTTCCCCGAGCTCAAGCGGGAACTGGAAGGGTACGGCCACATCTTCCGCACGAAATCGGACACCGAAGTCATCATTCACGGATACAAGCAATGGGGCGACGAAGTGCTTAACCGCCTCAATGGCATGTTCGGTCTGGCCATATGGGACGTGCGAAAAAGACGGCTGGTGCTCGCCCGCGATGCCTTCGGGATCAAACTGCTCTACTACAGGATCGACGCGGATCGTTTGTATTTCGGCTCGGAGATTCGCGCGGTTCGCGCAACGATGCTGGGCAAGTCCGAGATTGATCCGACCTCACTCAATCTTTTCTTGCGCTATCGTTATACGCCTTCACCCTACACGATCATCAAAGGGGTTCGCAAACTGGCCCCCGGTTCCAAGCTCGTGGTTGAAAACGGCTCCTGTAAAGTAAGCCAGTGGTACAGATTCAAGCCCGTTCCGTTTGCGCCACCCAAGTCGCTTACCGAAGCCAAGGAAGAGTTGCTGTCCCTTTACAAGCAAGCGGTGCGACGGCAACTGATCAGCGACGTGCCTGTCGGCTTGCTCCTGAGCGGCGGTCTCGATTCGGGGCTGCTGCTTGCATTGATGAATCTCAATGGGAGTTCGTGGCCGACTTACACCGTAGGATACGGCTCGACGTTTGCCGACGATGAATTGGCGGATGGTGCCGAAACCGCGCGCATATTGGCATCGAAGCACACCACGGTCACCATCTCGAAATCAATCTTCGAAGAGGCTCTGCCTAAGATAGTCAAGTCCTTGGAAGAGCCCATCGCGTCTTCCTCGATTGTTCCGATGTACTTCGTCTGCGAGCGCGCGCGCAAGGACGTCAAAGTCGCTTTGGTCGGACAAGGGCCGGATGAGTTGTTTGGCGGCTACCGCCGCCATCTTGGCCTCCGCTATGCAGCGCTCTGGGCGCAATTGCCCGGCTGGATGCGCACGCCGATTTCCTCGACCGTCGCGGCATTGCCTAGAAACGAAACATTGAAGCGGGGCGTGTACTCTCTGGCGATTCCTGACCGGATGCAGAAGTATCAGTATGTTCTTTCGATCCTGCCGGGAGATCAAATTGACGAACTATTTAAGGAAGAGCTGAGGGATCCCCATACTGGCGATACCATACTGGACTGCTGGGAGCCGTTGGCTGATCTGATGTCCGAGACGGACGACCTTGGCGGGCTGCAATTCCTCGAGGTGCGATCAACGCTTCCGGACGAACTCCTCATGTACGCCGACAAGCTCTCCATGGCTCACGGCCTCGAGCTTCGCGTCCCTTTTCTGGACAAAGACATCGTCGAATATGTCGAGCGCTTGCCGGCAAACTTTAAGGTGAGAAATGGTTCCCGGAAGTGGCTGCACCGTCAGGTTTGTCGAAACTATCTTCCCGAGTCAATCTTGAAACGCCCAAAACGCGGATTTGCCGTCAATGTCGTCGATAGCTGGTTCCGCGACGCCCTGGATAACGAAATGGCCGATGCGCTCCTGGACAGCGGTTCGAGAATCTTTCAATACCTTCGTCCCGCAGCCGTGCGCGAACTGTTCGAGGAGCACTCTTCCGGGCGACACGACAACCACAAAATCCTCTTCAGCCTCGTTGTGTTTGAGGAATGGCTTCGGGCCCGTGAGGAACCCGTAGTTGCGTTGAGCGAGGAGCCCTCGCGATGATAGGCGTCATTGCCGATCCTCAGGAACGCGAGACCGTCCGCGAGTTCTTCGAACTGTTCAAGACTCCGTGGGAATTTTATTGCAGGGACCGGCGCTACGATGTTCTGCTCTGTGCTGGAAACGGCCAGTGCGAAGGAAATGCGAAGCTCGTCGTCTTCTATTCCGGCAGCAGGACGCAGCTTGACGATCAGCAGAATGTCAAGACGGGCCGCCAGCGGAAGCACGCCTGCGTCCTTTCGTATAAGGGAAAGCGCATCCCGATCTACGGCGACTCCATCACGTTTCCGGAAGTGCCGAGCGCTCTTCTGACGAGTGAAGACTCCGAGGATTGCGTTGCCTATCTTGAGCGGTCGAAGGACACGGCGCTTGCGCGGATCGGCTATGACATCTTTGGTGAGATTCGAACGCTGCTGACCGTGGGTCAGCCCCCCGTCAATGCCAATCTGCCGGCGCTGGAGCTACACATTGCGTTTCTGAGGGATCTAATTGTCGAGTGCCGACTTCCCTTGGTCGAGATTCCTCCGGTTCCTTGCGGCTATCGCTTCATCGCTTGCCTGACACACGATATTGATCATCCCTCGATCCGCCGGCACAAATGGGACCACACCATGTTGGGGTACTTGTACCGCGCCGTTTTGGGTTCCCTGCTCAACTTGACCCGAGGGAGGCTTTCGGTCAAAGATTTGCTGGCCAATTGGGCAGCTGCGTTGAAGCTGCCCTTTGTTCATCTGGGTCTTGCGAAGGATTGCTGGGGCGACTTCGCCGACCGCTACCTGGAATTGGAAAATGGCCTTCCCTCAACTTTCTTTGCAATTCCTTTCAAAAACGAGCCAGGAAGAACCGCTCACGGTTCGGCGCCGAAGCTTCGCGCTGCTGGATACGGTGCACAAGATATTGCAGATATAATCCGGAATCTGAGGGTTGCAGGCTGCGAAGTCGGCCTGCACGGAATTGATGCTTGGCTTGACAGCTCTCGAGGGCGCGAGGAGCTAGCAGAGATTCGGCGCCTGGCGGGGAACTCCGAAGTCGGCGCGCGCATGCACTGGCTTTACTACGACCAATCATCGCCCGCGGCTCTGGAAAAGGCCGGCGCGGCCTACGACTCAACCGTTGGCTACAATGAGACCGTGGGATATCGTGCGGGGACGACGCAAGTTTACAAGCCTCTCAATGCCAGCCAGCTTCTTGAATTACCTCTCCATGTGATGGACACGGCTCTCTTTTACCCCGGTCATCTGGGGTTATCTTCGCGGCAGGCGGGCGCGCTCCTCGATCAAATTGTGAGCAATGCGGTCCAGTTCGGCGGCGCTTTGACGATCAACTGGCATGATCGCAGCCTCGCCCCAGAGAGATTATGGGGCGCGTGCTATCAAGCGCTGCTTGAGGATTTGAAGAGTCGAGGCGTTTGGTTTGCGACGGCCGGGCAAGCGGTCTCCTGGTTTCGCAAGCGCCGCGCGGCGGAATTCGAAACGGATTCGATTGAGCCAGGCGGCGTTCGCGCCAAGGTCGCAGCTAATCGTTGCGACAATCTTCCCGGATTGCGTTTGCGAATCCATAATGCGGCGGAGCGAAGCGCGGCCGGCGCTCATCAACATTCCGAGGGCTACGCCGACGTAGCTATCGATGATCGTGTGGACGCCCGTGTTTCCACGGAGGCCAGGGGATGAATCCCACCGAGGCCGGTATCGAAAGGAATGAAAACGGATCGCCGTCAGGCCGTTCATCAATGTCCGGAAAGCACGAGTGCTTCATTGTCTCACCGCATGATCCGATCCTGGTAACAGGAGCCGCGGGTTTCATTGGGTCTCGCGTTGTAGAGGGTCTGCTGGAACGTGGATTTCGAAACCTAGTATGCTTTACACGCGCGACCGGCAATTCGGCGAGGATCGAAGCCATTCTCAAGCGCCGACCATCCAGAGCGCAAATCAAGATTGTGAAAGGGAATCTTCTCTCGCGCCAGGATTGCGAGAGTGCAAGCAAGGATGTCGCGCTCATCTATCATCTGGCCGCCGGCACGGGCGAGAAGTCATTTCCCGATGCGTTCATGAATTCTGTTGTCACAACGCGCAATCTG
>Ga0187810_10000543_pt1 | contig 14255 bp, 12 predicted proteins | sample NC_wetland_sal_i_9_FD_132963 | JGI IMG/M metagenome (GOLD analysis project Ga0187810, IMG submission 132963) | Wetland sediment microbial communities from Neuse River Estuary, North Carolina, USA - ASW_5 | ecosystem: Environmental > Aquatic > Freshwater > Wetlands > Sediment | place: USA: North...
ACGGCGCTGAAGTTCAACGAAGCGGCGGGCGCGGCTTATCACTTCGTGTGGGACGTCTATTGCGACTGGTATCTCGAGTTCATCAAACCGTTGCTCAACGGCACGGACGAGGGCGCCAAGGCCGAAGCGCGCATGACCGCGGCGTGGGTGCGCGACACCATCCTGAAGCTGCTGCATCCCTTCATGCCGTACATCACCGAGGAGCTGTGGGCGCGGACGGTCGAACACTTGAAGCCGCGCACGACCCTCTTGATCGAGGCCGGGTGGCCCGATCTTGCAGCCTTGCCGGTCAATGCGGATGCCCGCGCCGAGATGAACTGGGTCATCGAACTGGTGCAGGGCGTGCGTTCGATCCGCTCCGAGATGAACGTTCCGCCCTCGGCCAAGATCGCGCTGGTGCTCAAGGACGCCAATGCCGAAACCAAGCTGCGGCTGGACCGCCACCAAGACGTGATCGCAACGCTGGCGAGACTTTCGTCGGCCACGGTCGCGAACGCGATTCCGCCCGGCTCGGCCCAATTCGTGATCGGCGAAGCCGTGGCGGCCTTGCCGCTCGGCGACGTGATCGATTTCGCCAAGGAACGCGCGCGGCTCGAAAAGGAACTGAAGAAAGCGCACGACGAAATCGCGCGTTTCGATGCCAAGCTCGCCAACCAGCAGTTCGTGTCCCGCGCGCCGGAAGACGTGTTGCAGGAACAGCGCGACAAGCGGGCGGACGCTGCGGCGCTGGCGGTTCGTTTGACGGAGGCCATCGGCCGGCTGACACAATGACTGCCACACTATTGCCCCAAGCGTGACCGGAACGCTTCCCCGGCCCGCCCGTTCTCGTTGTCGGAACAGGCGTAAGAGGGAGTCGAACCAATGCCCAAATACACCTCGGCAATCTTCGCGGCGGCTGTCGCGCTTGGCGTTACGGCAACGGGCGCCATGGCGGACCGCTGCAGTGGTCACAGCCATCCCGCGGGAACCATTCTCGGAGCGGCAGGCGGCGGATTGATCGGCAACGCCATCACGCACGGCAGCGCTGTCGGGGTGATCGGCGGAGCGGTGGCGGGCGGTTTCGCCGGCAACGCGATCGCGCGCAGCGGCGATTGCCGGGAAGATCGTTATCACCACGCGTACTACTACGACCGCGACCACCGCCGGCGCTACTTCAACGATCGGGACGCGCGATATTACGAACGCCATCCCCACGGCGACGATTAGCGCCGATCCGGCTCTAAACGACTCATCGCGGCGCTCCGTCTCGCCAAGGCGGGGCGCTTTGCGTCTTGTAGTCCCGCGAGGGGCTTCCTACGTGATAGAGCAGGACTTCACGAAGGGCCCCCCTATGCCATCATTGTTCGATCCCATTTCCGTGGGTGGTTTGCGCCTGCCCAACCGTATCGTCATGGCGCCGCTGACGCGCACGCGCGCGACACCGGACACCCGGGTCCCCGTGCCGATCATGGCCGAATACTATCGCCAACGTGCGTCAACCGGATTGATCATCACCGAAGCCACCTCCGTGGACCCAATGGGCGTCGGCTATCCGCGCACACCCGGAATCTGGTCGGACGAGCAGGCTGAAGGCTGGAAAGCCGTGACCACGGCTGTGCACGGCGCAGGCGGACGCATCGTCCTTCAACTCTGGCATGTCGGGCGCATCTCCGATCCGGTTTATCTCGACGGCAGGCAGCCGGTCTCCGCCAGCGCGATCTCGCCGAAAGGCCATGTCAGCCTGATACGGCCCGAGAAGGACTATGCCGTTCCGCGGGCGCTCGATCTCGATGAAATTCCCGGTGTCATCGCCGCCTACCGTAAGGGCGCCGAGAATGCCAAAGCAGCGGGTTTCGACGGGGTGGAGATACATGGCGCGAACGGCTATCTGCTCGATCAGTTCCTCCAGGATTCGACCAACCGACGGACCGACGCCTATGGCGGCACTCGCGAAAAGCGTGCGCGCCTGATGCTCGAAGTGGCCGATGCGGTGAGCGAAGTGTGGGGCGCTGATCTTGTCGGGACGCATCTGGCGCCGCGGGGCGATACGCACGACATGGGCGACTCCGACCTGGCCGCGACCTTCACCTACGTCGCGCGGGAGCTTGGCAAGCGGAAGCTGGCCTTCATCTGCGTCCGCGAAGCACGCAAAGAGGATTCGCTCGGTCCGCGCATGAAAGAGGCGTTCGGCGGCGTCTATATCGCCAACGAAGGCTTCGACAAGGCGTCGGCGGAGCAGGCGCTGGCGGACGGCGTGGCGGATGCCGTCGCGTTCGGCAAGCAGATCATCGCCAATCCGGACTTGGTGCAGCGGTTCAAGGACAACGCGACCCTCAACCAATGGGACGCATCGACCTTCTATGGAGCCGGCCCCGAGGGATACATCGATTATCCGGCATTGCCGGCGTAACGCTCGCTCAAGTCGCGCCCGGAACCGCCGCGGAACAACAATGTTTCCGGGTGGAGAGACTTATTGTCTTTTTCCGCACCAAACGGCTTGCATAACGACGCCGCCGGGGGGTAGGGGTCCGTAGTCGCGGCAGGTTTGTTGCGCGCGACCGACACCGCTTCAGTTAGGCCGCTCACATGCCCACGTTCGACAAATCGAAACTGCCCTCCCGCCACGTGACCGAGGGGCCCGACCGGGCACCGCATCGCTCCTACTATTACGCGATGGGGCTCACGGAGGAGGAAATTCACCGGCCGTTCGTCGGCGTGGCGTCGTGCTGGAACGAGGCGGCGCCCTGCAACATCGCCCTGATGCGTCAGGCGCAGGCCACCAAGAAGGGTGTCAAGGAATCCGGCGGCACGCCGCGCGAGTTCTGCACCATCAGCGTCACCGACGGCATCGCCATGGGCCATGAGGGGATGAAATCCTCGCTGGTCAGCCGCGAAGTGATCGCGGACAGCGTGGAACTCACGATGCGCGGCCATTGCTACGATGCGCTGGTCGGTATCGCGGGCTGCGACAAGTCTCTGCCCGGCATGATGATGGCGATGCTGCGCCTCAATGTGCCCAGCGTGTTCCTCTATGGCGGCTCGATCATGCCCGGCAAGTTCAAGGGCAAGGACGTCACGGTGGTCGACATCTTCGAGGGCGTCGGCCAGTTCTCGGCCGGAAAGATGCCCGCCTGCGACCTCACCGATCTCGAGCAACACGCCTGCCCGGGCGCGGGCGCCTGCGGCGGCCAGTTCACCGCCAATACCATGGCCTGCGTCGCCGAGGCGATCGGGCTGGCGCTTCCGTATTCCTCCGGTCCGCCGGCGGAAGTGCTGGCACGCGACGATTTCGCGCTCAAGGCCGGGCAAGCCGTGATGAATCTCATCGCCAAGCGCATCCGCCCGCGCGACATCTGTACGCGCAAGGCCTTCGAAAATGCGGCAGCCGTCGTGGCGGCGACCGGTGGATCGACCAATGCGGCGCTGCATCTGCCCGCGATGGCGAACGAAGCGGGCATCGCGTTCGATTTGTTCGACGTGGCCGAGATCTTCAAGCGCACGCCGTACCTTGCCACGCTCAAACCGGGCGGACTGTATGTCGCCAAGGACATGTGGGAAGCGGGCGGCGTGCCGATGCTGATGCGTACGCTGCTCGACGGCGGATTCATCGACGGGTCCTGCATGACCGTCACGGGCAAGACCGTGGCCGAGAACCTGAAGGACTTGAAGTTCAATACCAACCAGAAAGTGATGCGCGACGTCGGGCACGCCTTCAAGCCGAGCGGCGGCGTGGTCGGTTTGCGCGGCAATCTCGCGCCGGACGGCGGCATCGTGAAGATCGCGGGGCTCAAGCACCTCAAGCATCGCGGACCGGCGCGGGTGTTCGATTGCGAAGAGGATTGCTTCGCGGCCGTGCAGAAGCGCGACTACAAAGAAGGCGACGTTCTCGTCATCCGCTATGAAGGTCCGAAAGGCGGGCCGGGCATGCGCGAGATGCTGTCCACGACGGCAGCGCTGTACGGGCAGGGCGTCGAGAACATCGCGCTCATCACGGACGGCCGCTTCTCCGGCGGCACGCGCGGGCTGTGCGTCGGCCATGTGGGACCGGAGGCCGCAGACGGCGGCCCGATCGGGCTGCTCAAGGACGGCGACATCATCATCATCGATGCCGAAATCGGCACTATCGAGGTTGAGCTGTCCGATGCCGAGCTGGCAGAGCGCAAGGCTGCCTGGAAACCGAAGCCTCCGCTGTTCGGCAGCGGTGCGTTGTGGCGCTACGCGAAGAACGTGGGTCCGGCGCGCACCGGCGCCGTCACCAACCCCGGTGCGACGCACGAAGTACGGACCTACGCGGACATCTAGCCGAACGCCGTCGCTTAACCCTGCGCGCGCAAAGCCTTGGGCCCGCCCTCGACTTGGCCGGGCGCTCCACTACAATTCCTCGAACAGGGGCGGGGGTCATGGGGCGGCGGTACGGCTGGAGTCTCGACAATGCCTTCGGGCGGTTCATGGCCGTTGCCGCGGCCGTGCTCGCGGCCGGCGCGATCGTTTTCATCACGGCCGCTCTGGTCGAAAATCATTACCGCCTCGCGGCGACCAAGCCGTCGCGCGAAATGCAACAGGCGGTCAACGCCATTCCGGCACCGCCACCGGGCGCCAAGCTTTGGTTCTCGACCGAATACCAACCCGGCGATTCCAGACTGGTCGATGTGGTCGCGGGCGGTGACGTGATGATGGGCTCCATCGATGCGGGCCTGAACTCGGCAATCAAGCCGCATGTCGATGCCGCCACCCTGATCGGGGATGCGCTTGCCGCGACCTTCCGGCATGCCGATGTCGCCTTCGTGAATCTCGAAGGCCCGCTCTACGACGGACCCGAGCACACGGCGAAGGATTGTGATCGCTGCTTCTCCTTCCGCAGCCCGCGGTTCTATGCCGACGTTCTCGCGAGCCTGCACATCTCGGCCGTAAGCCTTGCCAACAATCACAGCGGCGACTTCGGCGAAGCGGGGCGGGTGTCGACGATGGCGGAACTCCGCGCGCGCGGCATCGGTTTCGGCGGTTTGGATCGCGACGGCGAGCGGGCGGCGACCGTGCTGCTGAAGGATGGGCGCGATGCGGCGGTAATCGCTTTTGCGCCGAACAGCGGCACGCTGGACATCAACGACATTCCCGCCGCGGCCGAACGCATCCGCGCGCTGAAGAAGTCGCACGCGTTGGTGATCGTGTCGTTCCACGGCGGCGGCGAGGGCTGGGATCGCGTGCATGTCGTCGACGGCGACGAGGAATTCGCGGGCGAAGATCGCGGCAACGTCGTCGCATTCGCGCACGCCGCGATCGACGCGGGTGCTGACATCGTGATCGGGCAGGGGCCGCACGTTCCGCGCGCAGTCGAGATCTATCGCAATCATTTGATTGCTTACAGCCTCGGCAATTTCTGGACCTATGAAGGCGTGATGACCTATGCCGTTTCCGGGCTTGGGCCGGTGCTGGAAGCCTGGCTGGCGCCCGATGGGACCATCGCCGGTTTCACCATTCATTCCACGCGACAGGCGGGCCTCGGCGTGCCTCATCTCGATTCCGACGATGAAGCGGCGCGATATGTCTATTACCTGACCAAATCGGATTTCCCAGGAACGGGCGCAAAGCTCGACGGCGCGCTCGCGAGGGCGGCGCGGAACGACGTGCGCAACTTCCCGACGCGATGATTCCGAGCGGAGGCAATTCGCATTCGCAGGAAGAATTGCCGCAGATTGCGGGTTTGAAGTGCCACCACAACTATCCGGCGTAAACTCTCACCAGTTGTTCGGGGAGGGGATTACATGCGTGCGCGTGGATGGATTTCGCAGACGTTGGTGGTTGTCGCGGCTGCATTTGCCTTGTTCGCTTCGGCCGCCGGGGAAATCGGCCCGTGGGACAAAAACCTAATCACCCAGCCGGTCTGGTATCAGCCGGTGCTCATGCCGTCGGTCGAGGCTGCGGCAAATACAATTTCGGACATGCGCAAGTTCTATGTCGATTTCGACGGAAAATACGTCGAGGACGTTCGCGCCGATCGATCCGGCGTCTTCATTTACACTGCCATGCACTCGACCCAGACTGGCCAGAAGTGGGTGCCTTACTATGGCGGCACATGGGTTGGCGGTCACTACACTCCAGTCATCAGCGGCGGGATGCAAAGTTATTCGACACCTGTAACGGAAGAGAACCGGATCACGATCGACAACACCAAGATCAATGCGATCAGGATATTTTACTATCCGAATTTGCAGCGGGACAACAAATGGGGTTTCACGATCTGGCTTGATGGTGGTTCAACGATTGCGTTCAGGACTCCCGATCGCGGCTCCGCGCAAAAACTCGCCGACGCATTTGCCACGCTCGGGGCGGCGAATTTCACTGGGGCGAAGAGGTTCCTGCCGTACCTCGGTTACCACGCTGTCGAGGGTGCGGCTCAAGTGACAGGAGGGTTCCAGCGGCTGAACTGGACGCAAGCGACGGGGGAACTGATCGACCGCACTCTTGATGGAAGTCCGGCTGCGGCGGCCGGCTTGCAGAAGGACGACATCGTATTCGAGGTGAACGGTCAGGCGGTTTCGTCGTCGATGAACATCTGGAAGATTGCGTCGGCGGTGCTGGGCGACAAGCCCATGGTTGCGCTCGATGTGAAGGTGTTCCGGGCAGGACAGACGGTTCCGCTGCAAATGACCGTGACCAATCCGAATTACGGCGTGGAAAAGCTGAACCCAAGCCTGCCGCCGCCGGTGGCAAGCGCACCGCCGCCGCCCCCGCGGCCATCTCTCGGCATCGGCGCGCGTGATCTGACCGACGTCGAAGCGCAACAAGGCCTAAGCGGCGTCAGGATCACCAGTGTCGACGCAGGCTCGTTTGCGGCCCAGATGGGGATCAAGACCGGCGACATTCTGCAGGAGATCAATGGCACCAAAGTCACCGACATGGCGTCCGTTAAAAAAGCCTTGGCCGCCGGTAGCGTCAGCTCTGTGAAGGTGTCGCGGAAGGGGCAAGTGCATACTCTGAATGGCGTCTCCAAGTTATAGGGTTGGCCGTGTTATCAGGCGCGCCGAGGCCTCGGGGCGCGATTCGATTTGAAGCAATTCCAGGCGCCGGTGCTCGAGAACGGAATCACGCCGCTGCGACTGCTCCAGCGGAATGTTGAAGCGCGGATCGTGCAAAAAGAACGGTTTAGCACCGCGGCATCCTCGCGTTAGCCATGCCGCTCCGGCGGATTTGCTTGCCCGGGGGCCGGAGCGCCCCTAATATTTACCTGTTTTGAGGGACTGGGGCCCATGCGGCAGCTATCCGTTCTTTGCGCAGCGGTGGCCGGTGCGCTGATGTTCGGCGCCGCGTCGGCGAGCGACGCCCAGCTTGCCTGGTTCCAAAGCGCTACCATCTTCCATTCCGGCTTGCGCGATGCGCATACCATTGCGCTGACCTTTGACGACGGCCCCAACGCGTACACCTCGAAGGTCCTCGACGTCCTCAAGCAGCACAACGTCAAGGCGACGTTCTTCATCGTCGGCAAGATGGCCAAGGCCCATCCCGACATCCTGGCGCGCGTCGCCGCCGAGGGGCATCTGCTCGCCAATCACACGGACAGCCATCCACAGCTTGTGGGCTCGTTCGATGCTAGCCCGGAAACACTCATCAACCAGCTCAGGATCGTTCACGACGAGATCGCGCCGCTGATGAAGCCGACCGACAAGTTCTATTTCCGGGCGCCCTACGGCTATTGGCGCTCCGCGCATGCCAAGATCCTCGATGCCGATCCCGTGCTGCGCAATTATGTGGGGCCGATCTTCTGGGATATCGGCGGCAATATTTCGATGCGTGACGGTTATGTGATGAGCGCGGCGGATTGGGACTGCTGGCATCACAAATGGACTCCGCTGGTCTGCGCCAAAGGATACCTGCGTGAAATCCGCCGCGACGACGGCGGCGTCGTGCTGTTGCACTGCATCCACCGCCAGTCGGCCGAGCTCACCGACGTCATCGTCGAGGCGATGCTGGAAGAGGGCTATCGTTTCGTGCGGCTCGATGAAGTGCCCGAATACCGCCAGTACGAGACGCCGCAACCCACGCCCGCCGCGGTGGCGAGCGCCGCGCCGCACCGCGACGTCGTTCTGGTCCGCGCCGACCAGGTGAAATAGCGTTCGCGACACGTACCGCAATAGCCACGGAGACGGTGAGGACTTCGCCGGGGAGGGTTCCCTCGCCTCGCGAGCGAAGCTTGGCGGACGGGGAGGGATTCGAACCCCCGGACCCCGTGAAGGGTCGTCGGTTTTCAAGACCGATGCATTAAACCGCTCTGCCACCCGTCCGGCGGCGAAACCAGATACCGGCCCCGCGCCGCGGGCGCAAGGCGAGCTCCGGCGCCGGGGATAGTTGCGACCGATTCAAATTTCCGTCACCTGCGACACGTAGATAACGCTGCGGCGTTGAGCCGGCGTGACCCATCGTCTACGTTTCGAGCGCTCTCGAGGGGCTGATTCCGCAGGATGTTTCGATTACCGGGTAGGGCGTGCGCCGTGATCGGGCTCGTTGCATTGGCGGCGGGATGTGCTACGCAGCCGCCGCAGCAGCCCAGTGTGACAGTTCCGCCGAATGCCGGCGTTTACCGGATCGGCAGTCCCTATCAGATCGGCGGCACCTGGTATTACCCGCGCGAGCAGCCCGATTACGACGAAACCGGCATCGCTTCGTGGTACGGGCCGACGTTCTACGGCAACCTGACGGCCGACGGCGAGCTCTTCACCTCGCAGGATCTGACGGCGGCCCATCGCACGCTGCCGCTGCCCGTAAATGTGCGCGTGACGAACCTCGAAAACGGCCACAGCACCGTATTGCGGGTAAACGACCGCGGGCCCTTTGCGCAAGGGCGCATTATCGACGTCTCCGAGCGGGCCGCCAAGCTGCTCGGCTTTTACGACAAAGGCACCGCGAAGGTGCGCGTTCAGTATCTGGCGCGCGCCGATCTTCCCAACGGCGCCCCGCAGCCCTTCGGGGCGGGCACGCCAAGCGATGTGGTGACCGCGGTGACGTCCGCGCCGGTCACCTCCGTCGAAGCGGAAACTCTGGCGCCGCCGCCGGGAGCGAATCAGGCGCCGCCAAAGGCCGTCGCGAGCTTGCCCGCGCCGGCGGCGTCAACACCGGTCGCGGGTCCCGATCCAGGGGCCCTGCCCAGCGGACAGGTGAGTCGCGTCGCAGTGCCGGCCGTGACCCACCTCTATATCCAGCTCGGTGCCTTCGGCAATTATCAGAACGCGGCGCGATTGGCCGCGCGTTTCGGTAGCCAGGTTAAAATTTCCGCCATTCAACGGAACGGGCAAACCCTCTATAGAGTGCGCAGCGGTCCGTTCGATAAGACGGAAGATGCCGACGCCGCGCTGTCGAGGGTTTTGAATCTCGGTTCCAGCGATGCGCAGATCGTCGTCGATCAATAGATCGCCAGTATTCCCCGGGAGGACTTTCATGCCGCGGCTACGCGTATTGCTTGTGATCTGTTCGTTGATGGCGCTGTGGGCCGTCCCGGCCGAGGCCGTGATGAGCACCACCGCCGAGCACGCGCTCCTGATGGATGCCGCGACGGGTCAGGTTCTGTGGGCCAAGGACGGCTATGCGCCGATGCCGCCCGCCTCGATGTCGAAGCTGATGACGCTCGATATCCTGTTCCAGCGGCTGAAGGACGGCCGCGTGAAGCTGACCGACAAGTTCCCGGTCTCGGAGCGCGCCTGGCGCGAGCGCAGCGGCTCCGAGATGTTCGTCAACATCGGGGACCAGATCGCGGTCGAGAACCTTATCCGCGGCATCATCATCGTGTCGGGCAACGATTCCTGCATCGTGGTGGCCGAAGCGCTCGGCGGCTCGGTGGAAGGCTTCGTCGACATCATGAACAAGCGGGCCCGGGAGATCGGGCTCACCGGATCGCATTTCGTCAATCCGGACGGCCTCGATCAGCCGCCGGGGCAATTGATGACCGCCTACGATCTCGCCAAACTGGCGCGGCACATCATCACCAACTATCCGCAATACTATCACTATTTCAGCGAGCGCCAGTTCACGTGGGGCCCGATCACCCAGCGCAACCGCAACCTCGTGATGGACAAGTTTCCGGGCGCCGACGGCTTGAAAACGGGTCATCTGGAGGCGTCCGGTTACGGCGTCACGGCGTCGGCGGTGCAGAACGGCCAGCGGCTCATCCTGGTGCTGAACGGCCTGCGTTATCCCGATCTCGAAAAGATGGACCCGAAGCGCCGCGACTACTTCGTCGAAATCCGCCGCGCCGACGAGGCCGCGCAAGTCCTCGGCATGGCGTTCCGCGAATTCCGCAGCTATCGGCTCTTCAAGGCCAACGAAGTCGCCGGCAGCGTGCCCGTGTGGGGCGGTTCCGCAGCGAGCGTGGCAGTGACCGCGCGGAAGCCGGTTGCGGTGACGATGCAGGTCGACTCCCGGGCCGGGCTGAAGGTGGCGCTGCGCTACAACGCGCCGGTCAAGGCGCCCATCGCCGCCGGTCAGCAAGTCGGCACGCTGGCCGTCAGTGCGCCCGATTTCCCGACCATGAGCGTGCCGGTCTACGCCGTGCAGGATGTCCATCGCGCCGGCCTGTGGAACCGCATGATTGAGGGCATCAAGGCCCTGTTCGGCAAGGGCCCATAAATGGCAAAACACGGCCGCTTCATCACGTTCGAAGGCGGCGAAGGCACCGGCAAATCCACTCAGGCGCGGCGGCTGGTGGCGACGCTCGCGGCGAAGGGCATTCCTGCGATCGTCACGCGCGAGCCCGGCGGTTCGCCCGGCGCGGAGGAAATCCGCGCTATGCTGGTGCAGGGCGATCCCGCGCGTTGGGATCCGCTGACGGAAGCGCTGCTGTTCTATGCCGCGCGCTCCGACCATACCGAACGCACCATCAAGCCCGCGCTGGCGGACGGCAAATGGGTGATCTGCGACCGTTATTCGGATTCCTCCTATGCCTATCAGGGGGCGGGCCGCGGACTCGCGCGCGAGACGGTACGCCGCATTGAAGCCATCGCCATCGACGACTTCAAGCCGGACCTGACCTTCATCCTGGATCTGCCGCCGGAAGTGGGCCTCGAACGCGCGGGCAAGCGCGGCAATTACGAAACCCGCTTCGAGGAATTCGATTCCGCCTTCCATGCGCGCATGCGCAAGGCGTTCCTCGACATCGCGCGGCGCGCGGGCGACCGTTGCGTGGTGATCGACGCGGGCAAGAGCGTCGATGAGGTCGCCGAAGCGGCGCTCCGGGAACTCAAAGCGCGGTTTCGGATCAGGTAGTTGTTGTCCAATCTGCAGCTATACCCTCATTTCGTCATGGCCGGGCTTGACCCGGCCATCCAGCAAAATGAAGAGTCTTCCGGCGTACGGACGTGCGCCGACGGGATGGCCGCCTCAAGGGCGGCCATGACGATCAAGGATTAGGTGCTTTTTTTCATGGCTCCCAGGAAATCGCGTCCCGCCGAAAGCGTCGAAACCGACCGCGTGGAAGGCATGCCGCATCCGCGCGAAACCACGCGGCTGGTGGGGCAGGACGCGGCGCTCGGCATCGTTTCGCACGCGCTGCGCGGACGGCGCCCGCCAGGCGCATGGCTTCTTTGCGGACCGCCGGGCGTGGGCAAGGCGACATTGGCGTATCGTATCGCGCGATATCTCTTGGCATTCGGCGCGACGGACGGCGGACCCGCGGAACTTGCCGTGCCGCCGAACGACGCGGCGTCGATCCAGGTGGCGGCGGGCTCGCACCCCGGCCTGCTGGTGTTGAAGCGCGGCCTCAATCCGGACACCGGAAAGCTGATGAGCGTCTTGGGCGTCGACGAAATGAGCCGGCTGTTCGGTTTCTTCGGCATGACCTCGGGCGCGGGCGGTTGGCGCGTGGTGATCGTCGACACCGCCGACGACATGAACGACAACGCGGCGAACGCGTTGCTCAAGCTGCTCGAAGAACCGCCGTCGCGCGCCATGCTGCTGCTGCTTTCCAACACGCCGGGGCGGTTGTTGCCCACCATCCGTTCGCGCTGCCAGCGCCTTAGCCTGCGACCGCTGAACGATAGGGACATGGAATCCGAACTGGCGCGCCTCTTGCCGGAGATGAGCACGAGCGAACGCGCAGCCCTGGCGACGCTGGCCGGCGGATCGCTCGGCGCGGCGCTGCGGCTGGCAAGCGGGGAGGGCGTCGCCCTCGCCCAGGAAGCGGTAAGGCTGATCGACAAATCCGGCACGCCGGACGCACCGGCCCTGTTTGCGCTCGCCGACAAGCTGGCGCGGATTACCGACGGGCTCGACATGCTCGGCGAGTTCCTGCACCAGGCGCTGGCCGACCGCATCCGCACGCGCGCGATCGCGGGGCAACCGCAGATGAACAAATGGGTGGATGCGCTGGAGCGGTTGCGGCGCAGCTTCGGGCGTACCGATGCGCTGCACCTCGACCCGCGGCAGACATTGTTGAGCGCGGCGCGCGAATTGAACGCGACGACGCGCCGGGCGGGACCGATTTAATTTCACCCTCCCTCAAGGGGTGGGTGGATTCTTTTTTCTCGTTGACCTATTCCGGCACGGCACAGGAATTCACGCATGTTGGTCGACAGTCATTGCCACCTCGAATACGAAAGCCTTTCGGCCGATGCCGACGGCACGATGGCGCGCGCCAAGGCGGCGGGCGTCGGGTACTGCGTCACCATCGGCACCAAGCTCGCCACGTTTCCGAAGACCCTTGCCGTCGCCGAACGCTTCGCCAATGTGTGGTGCTCGGTGGGCGTGCATCCGCACGACGCGGCGGAGGAACCGCTGAGCGGCCCCGATGCGCTGATCGAACGAACGCACCATCCCAAAGTGGTCGCCCTCGGAGAGGCGGGCCTCGACTATTTCTACGACCGCTCGCCGCGCCCCCAGCAGATCGCCAACTTCCGCGCTCACATCGACGCGGCCCGGCAGACCAAACTGCCGCTCGTCATCCACACCCGCGACGCCGAGGACGACACCATCGCGATCCTGGGCGAGGAAATGGCCAAGGGCGCCTTCACCGCGGTGCTGCATTGCTTCTCGGGCACCAAACGGCTGGCCGCAGCGGGCCTGGAACTCGGCCTGTTCGTTTCCGCTTCCGGCATCATCACCTTCAAAAAATCCGATGAGCTGCGCGAGGCGTTCCGCGAGGTTCCGATGGACCGGCTGCTGGTCGAAACCGATGCACCGTACCTGGCGCCCATTCCCCATCGCGGCAAGCCCAACGAGCCGTCGTTCGTGGCACATACGGCGGCGGCGTTGGCTACGCTGAAGGGCGTTTCGCCCGACGAGATCGCACGCACCACCACCGCCAACTTCTTCCGCCTGTTCACGAAGGCGACTGCCGCATGACCGACCGCCTCGAAGCCACCATCCTCGGCTGCGGTTCCTCGGGCGGCGTGCCGCGGCTCGGCGGCGCCGATTGCGCCGGCGAATGGGGCGCCTGCGACCGCAACAATCCGAAGAACCGCCGCACGCGGTGCTCCCTGCTGGTGCAGCGGCACGGCGCGAACGGCGTCACGCGCATCCTGGTGGACACCTCGCCCGACATGCGCGAGCAGCTTCTGCGCGCCCGCGTGGCGGACCTCGACGGCGTGCTGATTACGCACGATCACGCCGACCAGCTTCACGGCCTCGACGATCTGCGCCAGGTCGTCCACTACCGGCGCAAACGCGTCGACGTCCACACCGACGCCAAGACGGCCGAGGGCATCCTTTCCCGCTTCTCCTATTGCTTCATCACGCCCGAAGGCAGCGAATATCCGCCCATCGCCAACATGCACACCATCCCCGAGCCTTTCGCGCCGTTTGCGCTCGCCGGAGCAGGGGGCGCCGTGCCGATCCTGGCCTTCTCGCAACGCCACGGCGCGATCCGCTCGCTAGGCTTCCGCTTCGGGCCGATCGCCTATTCCTCCGACGTCAGCGCGCTGGATGAGGCCGCCTTCGCCGAGCTCGAAGGCGTCGAGTGTTGGATCGTGGACGCGCTGCGCCGCACGCCGCACCCCAGCCACGCCCATGTGGCGCTGGCGCTGGAATGGATCGCGCGCATCAAGCCGCGCCACGCGGTGCTCACCAACCTCCATCTCGATCTGGATTACGAAGCGCTGCGGCGCGAGCTGCCCGAAAACGTGGAGCCGGCGTGCGATGGACTGACCATCACGGCCGGCCTCTAACGGGGGGGCTTCCAATTCTTCCCGCCAAATCAAAGTGCAAGCGCCCACGCCTCACGCGGCACGGCAAATCCCTTTTCGTTCTCGTTCGCATTTTGATCGCGAGCGGGAAGGGGTGCGACACGAATTTTCCGG
>Ga0187810_10000544_pt1 | contig 14254 bp, 12 predicted proteins | sample NC_wetland_sal_i_9_FD_132963 | JGI IMG/M metagenome (GOLD analysis project Ga0187810, IMG submission 132963) | Wetland sediment microbial communities from Neuse River Estuary, North Carolina, USA - ASW_5 | ecosystem: Environmental > Aquatic > Freshwater > Wetlands > Sediment | place: USA: North...
AATCGAAGTCATATATTCACGTTGGACAAAGTACTAGTACCCCGTCAAACATGAAAGTATCATTTCAACAATAGTGTTTTGTCTTATCAATCAATATATGAAATCATTGAATGAGGTTTGACGGGGCACTAGCCCGAAATATCGCCTATAATATTCCACTATGAACGAAGACTACATGCAAACCATTCAAGCCCTGCGCGACGAACGCGAGGAACGCGTGCGTGAGAACCCGGTCAACTGGCTCTCGCTGGTGGGGTTGATCCCGCTGAGCGAGGGCGAGAACCGCTTCGAGAGCGAGATCGGGCTGCCCGGCGTTCTGACATTGCACGGCAACCGGGCCATCCTATCGCCCGCGGCGGGCAGCGATCTGCTTATCAACGGCGCGCCTGTGAAAGAAGCGAGTGCGCTTGTGAGCGACGCTGACGGTGAAGCCGACAAGATCACCTGCGGCTCGTTGGTAGCCAGCGTGATCCGACGCGGCGAAAAGCACTTTCTGCGCGTCTGGGATACGCAAGCCAAAGCACTGAAGGATTTTCACGGCTACCATTATTTTCCGATCCAACCGGAGTACTGCATCCAGGCCGAGTTCGTGCCCTTCGACCCGCCACGGGTGCAGCCTTCACTGGACGTGATCGGCACGCCGGGCGAGACGACTTATCTGGGCGAGGTGCACTTCACCTGGCAGGGAAAAGCCTGCATTCTGCTCGCCGCAGACGACGACGGCGATCTGCTCTTCGACTTCAGAGACGAAACGCGGCGCGACAGCACCTATCCAGGCGGGAGGCGGCTGACCGCGAGCAAGCCCAGCGGGCTTACGCTCACGCTCGACTTCAATCTGGCCCTCAACTGGCCGTGCGCCTACACCGCCTTCGCCACCTGTCCGCTGCCGCCGTTCGAGAACCGCCTGGCGGTGCGCATCGAGGCCGGCGAGATGTGCTATCACGACTGAAATTCATCCGAAAGGTACCTATGCTCCCCTTTGACATCATTGCCCTCGACGCCGACGATACCCTGTGGCAAAACGAACTCTTTTACAAACGCACCGAAGCCAAATTCAACGAACTGATGGGCAATGGTTTCGACCCCAAAAATGTCGAAGAAAAGCTGCTCGAGACTGAGGCGCGCAACATCCGTCTGTTTGGCTATGGCATCAAATCGTTCATGCTCTCCATGATCGAGACGGCCATCGACCTGAGCGACGGCAGCATCCCTGCACAGGAGATTCGCCAGATCATCGACTTTGGCCGTGAGATGCTCGAACAGGACGTGCAATTACTGCCGGGCGTGGCCGAGACGCTGCCTGTGCTGGCCAGTCAGTACCGCCTGATGCTCATTACCAAGGGTGACTTGCTCGATCAGGAGTCCAAGTTGGCCCGCTCCGGCCTGGCAGATTATTTTGCAGAAGTGGAAATCATCAGTGACAAAGATGTGGCCGGTTACCGGCGCATTTTGCAGCGTCACGGCCTGACGCCGCAGCGCTTTTTGATGGTAGGCAATTCGCTACGCTCCGACATCCTGCCCGTACTCGAGATGGGCGGCAGCGCGGTGTACATTCCTTTCGAGCTGGCCTGGGCCCACGAAATGGCCGATACGCCCCTCGCCGGTCAGAACGGATTTTACGAACTAAAATCGATCAGTGAACTGCCAGAGTTTTTGCAGTCAATTGCCTGACAACCTACCTATAAAAACTCCCTTCTGCATTTCGTCCGGCAGAAGGGAGTTACTTTTTAATCTCAAGGGTTGAGAAGGACGGCCGCCGCCGCGAGCGCTTCGCGGTAGATCTCGGCAATGGGAATTTGCAAGCTTTCGGCCAGAGCCTGACACTCTTCATACTCCGGGCTGGCCTGGATCACCTGACCGCCGAGTTTCTTCAACTTGACAGCAACTTCGCCGTAACGAGTGCTGACGCGGCGGGTCTCGCGCTCAGACTCGTAGCGCTGCAGGCGCTTGACGCGGACGCCCAGCGTACTGGTCTCGCGCAGCAAAAGCTGTGAAAGGACCGCTTCATCTTTAGCCGCGGCAATGACGCTGATCTTGACGGCCGGGCGGTTCTTCTTCATCTGGATCGGGGTAAAGTAGACATCGAGCGCACCCTGCGCCAGCAGGTGCTGCATGACCGAGGCATAAAACTGCGGATTCATATCGTCGATGTTGGTCTCGAGCTCGACGTGGGTTTGCTCAGGTTGCGCGTCCTCACTCTCGCCCAGGAGCAAACGCAACACATTGGGCCAGGGCAAGTCGTGCTGGCCCGCACCCAGTCCAATAGCTTGAAGACGCATGGCAGGCTGGTCGAATATCGCCAGGCTGGCCAGCAAGGCTGCCCCGGTAGGGGTGACCAACTCCGCTTCGGCCGCGGACGGAATTACAGAAGCGTGCGCCATCGTCAGCAGCTCCAGCGCGGCGGGAGCAGGTAAAGGCAGCAGGCCGTGCTGAGTCTGAACCTGACCGCTGCCCAATGGCACGGCTGAGGCGTAGACCTGTTCGATGCCAAAATAAGCGAGAGCAATCGCCGCCCCCACGATATCCAGAATGGAATCGACGGCACCGACCTCGTGAAAATGCACTTCTTCGAGCGTAGTACCGTGCACTTTGGCCTCAGCCTCGCCCAGCTTTTGAAAGATGGCCGCGGCACGCTGCTGCACAGGCACTGATAACGTACTGGCATGAATGAGGGTTAAAATGTCACTCAAATGGCGGTGATGGAGATGTTTATTCCCGTGGTCGTGATCGTGGTCAGGATCTGCCAGGTCAAAAGTGAGCTGGCTGGCCTGTAAAGCACCCTTCATGACGTGGTTGACCCTGACGCCGCCGAACTCAGGCAGAGCTAGTTTGGCCAACTCTGCGGAAAGGGTTTCCACCGGCAAGCCCAGATCGAGCATAGCGGCCAGAAACATATCCCCGCTGATGCCCGAGAAACAATCACAGTACAGCAGCTTCATGCTTCAACCCCTCATTCAGACTGCCCTGGCGGTACCCCTGCAAATCGATGGTCACATACAAAAAGCCGATCTCTTTAAAATATTGTGCTACCTGCCGGCGCATGAGCACCAGATCAGAGATACGGTCGGGTTCAACTTCCAGGCAAGCCAGATCGCCGTGGATGCGCACACGCACCTCGATAAAGCCTAATTGGTGCAGATATTCCTCGCCCTGTTCGACCATGGTCAAGCCGCGCTGCGTGATGGGTGTGCCGTAAGGGAAGCGCGAAGCCAGGCAGGGCGAACTGGGTTGGTTCCACACGGGCAAGCCCAGAATTCTGGACAGACTGCGAATCTCGGCCTTGGTCAGGCCAGCCTCGGCCAGCGGGCTGAGCGTATCGGTCTCGGATACTGCCTGGCGACCGGGCCGGTAATCAGCCCGGTCATCTTCATTCTGACCCTCGAGAACATATTGATAGCCGTGCTCTTCGGCATATTTGTGGACGAGCCCCAAAATGGCCAGTTTACAGAAATAACAGCGGTTCGCCGGATTGGCTACGAATTCCGGATTGGACAGAGAATCGTAAGCGAGCTTGACGAAGTGGAAGCCGCCTTGCTCGGCCCAACGTTTGGCCTGAGCCCCCTGGCCGGAGCCCTCGGCCGCGGTCTCGACGAAAACGGCACAGCTTTTCTCACCTAACACCAGATTGGCTACATTGGCCAGGAAGGTACTGTCGACACCGCCCGAATAAGCTACCAAGACAGAACCCAGAGATGCCAGGTGCTCCGTCAATTTTTGCCATTTGGCCAGCGTCTCGGCCGTCAGGCCCCGCTGGGTTAGTTTTTGTGAAATCTCAGCCATTGTGATCATCATGCCCGTTCTCCTGCCAGACGATTGATGCGCGCGGCTACAACACCGGCGCCAAACCCGTTATCGATATTCACCACCGAGATGCCGCCGGCACAGCTATTGAGCATGGCCAACAGCGCGGCCAACCCGTGAAAGCTGGCCCCATAGCCCACGCTGGTGGGTACAGCCACGACGGGACAGGCCAACAGGCCGCCGACCACGCTGGCCAGCGCGCCTTCCATGCCAGCCACCACGATCACCACGTGCGCCTCACGCAACTGGGGCAGATAATTCAGCAGGCGGTGCAGACCGGCCACGCCCACATCATAGATGCGTTCCGCGCGGTTACCCATCAGCTCGGCCGTCAACGCGGCCTCTTCCGCTACCGGCACATCGGAAGTGCCGGCCGTCACGACGGAGATACCGTCCAGACGGGCGCGCTGCGGCTCGCGGTCAAAGTAGAGGCTGTGCGCCCTGGGTTCGTAGGTCAATTGCGGTAATTGTTCTTGCACAGAAGCAGCCGTCTCGGCATCGATACGGGTGGCCAACACCTGGTCGTTATGTTCCAATAAATGGGAAAAAATCTGGGTCACCTGCTCCGGCGTCTTGCCCTCCCCAAAGATCACCTCGGGGAAACCGGTGCGGGCCTTCCGCTGCAAATCCAGCCGGGCGAAATCGCCGACCGTTTCGAAGGAAGCCGCCTGTAATTGGTCGAGCGCTGCCGCGACGGTCACCTCGCCACGGCTGACGGCTGCCAGCAAATGCTCAAGTTGATTTTCTTGCACGCCCACTCCTTTTACCAATAAACTTCAACCCAATGCCACGGTTAAATTCAAACGTTTACTACAAAAAATGCGACAGGCCGAATTATAGCCGAAATATAGGCCCAATTCAGGGTGATCACCATAATTTCTAATTTGTCGATAGCCGGCAAAGATAAATGAGACGCAACACTTTGAGATCAGAGTAGCTGACTTGGCCCTGCAGTTTGTCGAAAGCTGGCTTAAGAAACACCGCACCCAGTTCGGCAAAGGCAGCTGCGGCCTCCTTTTGCAGGGCAGGTGTGGCACTGACCAGGGCAGGAAGATCCGCACCACTGCGGAGGGAATTACCCCGGGCCACATAACTGGTGAGGTGAGTCAGCACGGTCGTGGGCAAAATCTGGTAACGTTTGGCCAGGTCAGCCACGGTTTGCCCGCTTGCATAGGCCTCGGCCAAGGCACGGGTGCGGCTGCCGATAATACCCGAGCCGGCTGCAGTCGTCCTGGCTTTATTTTTGACTTCTGCCAGATGATGCTTCTTACAAAAAGGTTGAATTACCCTCAGAAATTCTTCACCATAACGTTGCAGCTTGACCTGCCCCACGCCGCTGATCGCTCGCAGACTGCTCGACGACTGCGGATAGAAGGCGGCCATCTCGATGAGAGTGCGGTCCGAGAAAATGACGTAAGGGGGCACACCCTCTGCATCGGCCAGTTGCTTGCGTTTCTGACGCAGCAGGGCAAACAGGGCATGGTTGTAGTCTTCTGCCTGCGCAGGAACTGATTCTAGCTCGGCTTCTGCCGGAGCCGGCGCCAGCTCAATGGGCGCGCGCCGGTAGAGCGCTTGCAGAGCTTTCTCGGTAAGGCTGAGGGTAGCGAACTGGAATTTGCCGTACTCCTTGAGATAGCCAGAAGCCAACAAACGCTGCCCCAGCGAAAGCCAGGCCCCGCGGCTCCATTCAGCGCCGATGCCAAAAGTCGAGAGACGATCATGGCCGTTCTTGAGCAGGCGCTCGGAGCGCACCCCCAGAAGGATATCCACAATGTAATCGGCGCCGTGGCTCTCGCCGGCCCGTTTGACGCAGGAAAGAAACTTCTGCGCCGGTACAGTCAGGTCAGCCGGCAAAGTGATTTTTGTTTTCGTCTCTTTCACGCGCAACGGGCGGCCATTTTCTACCTTTTGGCAGTGATCGCAGTTATCACAATTTTTGGTCGTATAGGTCTCACCAAAGTAATTCAAAAGCGGCCGGCGGCGGCAGGTCGATTCCTCTTCGGCATAACCGATCATAGCCTGCAGGTGCTCAGTAGCCACGCGGCGCTCCTGCGCCTCTTTTTGATTAATGAAATAACGCTGTTTGGCCGCATCACCTTCGCCGTACAAAAGCAAACATGAAGCAGGCAGGCCATCACGCCCGGCGCGGCCAATCTCCTGATAGTATTCTTCGATGCTCTTGGGCAGGTCGTAATGCACCACAAAGCGCACGTTGGGCTTGTTGATGCCCATGCCGAAAGCGATGGTGGCGACGATGATCTGTACATCATCGCGGATGAAGGCTTCCTGATTGCGTTTACGCGCGGCCTCGTCCAGACCGGCGTGATAGGGCCGGGCCGAAAAGCCGTGCCGCACCAGTTCAGCGGCCAGATCATCCACCTCTTTGCGTGAAAAACAATAAATGATGCCGGATTGGTCAGGGTAATGCCGTAAAAAGTGCAAGGTTTGCTCAAGCGGGTCGAATTTGCGGTCCACGGCAATGTATAAATTTGAGCGGTTGAAGCTGGCTAAAAATTCGTTGGCGCTGCTGAACCCCAGGGTGGTCTGGATGTCGCTGCGCACCCGGGCCGTGGCGGTAGCGGTCAGCGCCATGCACACCGCCTGCGGGTAACGCCGGCGTACTTCGACCAGTTGGCGGTATTCAGGGCGAAAGTCGTGTCCCCATTCCGAAATGCAATGAGCCTCGTCGATGGTCAGCAGGGATACCGGCACTTCGTCGAGCAAGGCAAAGAGGCGGGGCGTAAGCAGGGTCTCGGGAGCCACATAAAGCAGCTTTACCTGGCCGCGGCGAATGTAGTCCATGTTAGCCTGGTAGGTCTCAGCTGACAGGGTGCTATTCAGGAAGAGGGCCGGCACCCCGGCCGCATGCAACTGCTCCACCTGATCTTTCATGAGCGAGATCAGAGGGCTGACCACCACCGTCAGGCCATCAAAGAGCAGTGCGGGAATCTGATAGCACAGCGATTTGCCCCCGCCGGTGGGTAAAATCGCCAGAGTATCGCGGTGGGCCAGTACATTCTCAATAATCTCGCGCTGGAGCGGGCGAAAAGAGGTGTAGCCAAAGACATCTTTGAGGATCGTTTCGGAGGTAGGTGTCAAAACGGGTATCGAACTTCGCTTCCGATAAAATTGTGGCAAAGTGAGTCGAGAGAAAACTTTCTCGATCCTTTTCCGGCATCGATTATACCTGATTCCACTACAGGGGGATTTCGTTATCTGCCCGCAGCCATCTCGTACACGAGTTTTTGGGGCGCTCCGCAACTTTTCGGATTCCTTTGCGTAAGTCTCATTGGTTCAGTTCATCAGGGAGAGAGCATGTCATCTGAAAGTTACGTCATCAAGTTCGATCACAATTTAGGGCGCTTCTTTCGCAGCGCCTTATTCCGCACGCATGTCAACCCGGCCGTCACATTCTTCTTGACCGGCACCGCTCTGGCGCAACGCCGGGCTGCAGCACGGCGCGCCACCTGGGCCAGGCAGGGGGTGCAAGTGCCCCCGTTGATGATCGTGAGCATCACCAACCGCTGTAATTTACAGTGCAAAGGCTGCTACGCCCACGTCCTCCACCCCACCAGCGAAGACGAGATGAGCGACGCCCGCCTGCTGGAACTGACACGCGAAGCTGATGAACTGGGAATCTCCATTCTCATGATTGCCGGCGGTGAGCCGTTGTTGCGCCCGGTCTTCTTCGGCCTGGCCGAGCGCTATCCGCACGTCCTCTTCCCGGTGTTCAGTAACGGCCTGCTGATTAATGATGAAAAGCTGGCACGCTTCAAGAAGCTGCGCAACCTGATACCCATCCTCAGCCTGGAAGGTCAGCGCAGCGAGACCGATCTGCGCCGCGGCAACGGTGTTTACGCCTGCGTGAAAGAAAAGATGAAACTACTCAATCAGGCAGGCATTCTCTTTGGCACTTCGCTTACCCTCACCCGCCAGAACTTCGACCTGATCACCACCCCGGAATTCCAGACCGAGCTCAGTAATCTGGGCAGCCAAGTTTCGATCTTCGTCGATTACGTGCCCGTTCAGCCCGGCACCGAGAATCTCACCCTGACCGCTGTGCAAAAAGGCCGCGAGGCTGCCTGGATGAAATCACTGCGCGAGCGGGTACCCGGGCTCTTCATTTCGCTGCCCGGTGACGAAGAGGTTTACGGCGGCTGCCTGGCGGGCGGCCGCGGCTTCATTCACGTCAATCCGTCGGGTCACCTGGAGCCTTGTCCCTTTGCGCCTTTCTCCGATGCCGATCTGGCACAAATAAGCCTCAAAGAGGCGCTGGGTTCGGACTTCCTACGCGTCATCCGCGAGAACGCCAATCGCATGAAGGAATCGCAGGGCGGCTGTACGCTGTGGGAAAACCGCGAGTGGGTACTGGCCCAAATGAAAGAGCTGAAGGCCTGAGTAGGCTTTCAGCTCTTGAAATTCAAATCCCTATTGGAATTCAGGCCAAAGCAAACTCGACCGCAGCCAGGGCATGCAGCAGCGTGGTATCGAAGAGCGGCAACGTACAATCGGCTTGGTGTACGAGCAGTCCGATCTCGGTGCAGCCCAGAAGGATGCCCTGCGCACCGCGGGCCTGCAAATCAGCGATAATGCGCAAATACTCGGCTTTGGACTGCGGCACGATCTTGCCGATGACCAGTTCATCGTAGATGATGTGGTGCACGATATCACGATCAACGGCGTCAGGGATGAGCACGTCCAGGCCAAACTTTTCGGCCAGGCGATCTTTGTAAAAGGGTTCTTCCATGGTAAAACGAGTGCCCAACAGACCAATTTTGTGCAGACCGCGCTTTTGAATCTCGGCAGCGGCCGCATCGGCAATGTGCAGCAACGGGATGTGAATCGCCGTCTGCACTGCGTCCGCCATCTTGTGCATGGTATTGGTGCAGATCACCACAAAGTCCGCACCGCCGCGTTCGAGCGCCTGCGCCGCCTCGACCATGACCTGCGTGGCCTCGGCCCACTGACCCAGGCGCTGCTGCTCCTCGATCTCGGCAAAATCCACCGAGAGCAGCAGGCATTTGGCCGAATGAACCCCGCCCAAACGCCGATGCACCTCTTCATTGATAATACGGTAATACTCGGCCGAGGATTCCCAACTCATGCCGCCGATCATGCCAATCGTTTTCATGTTGAACACCCTTCCCTTGCAATTGCGAATGATCTTCCTATTTTATGCTAAAATCGTGCAATCTACCTGAAAGCGTGATGTGCATGAACGTACCCCGGCGGCTGGTCGTCAAAATTGGTACTTCCACCCTTACCGGCGGCGGCAAACAACTTTCCGCGCCGCGGCTGGTGGATCTGGCGCGCCAGTTGGCCGCGCTGCAGGCAAAAAAGGTACAGGTGGCCCTGGTTTCTTCGGGCGCTATTGCCGCCGGGCGCGCGGAGTTGGGCTTCCCGGCCCTGCCCAAGCAACTCCCGGCCAAACAGATGATGGCCGCCGTGGGCCAGCCGCGTCTGATGGCCATGTATGAGCAATATTTTGCCATCTACGGCGTGCATGTGGCCCAGGTGCTGCTCACCCGCGCCGATCTGGCCGACCGTCACGGATTTTTGAACGCGCGCGACACGCTCGAAGCCCTGCTCGAACAGGGCATCATCCCCATCATCAACGAAAACGATACCGTCGCCACCGACGAAATCCGTTTTGGCGATAACGACGCCCTCTCCGCGCAGGTGGCCAGCCTGATTGAGGCTGACCTGCTGGTGCTACTCACCGATCAGGATGGACTCTACGATACCGACCCGCGCACCAATAAAACGGCAAAATTGGTCACCGAGGTTAGCCCCGACCCGATTGCCGCGGAATTGTGGCAAGCCGTAGGCGGCACCTCCACAGGCCTTGGCACCGGCGGCATGGTCACCAAATTACAGTCGGCTGATCTGGCCCGCCACAGCGGGGCCGATGTGGTTATCGCGCGCGGCTCAGAGGCTGATGTACTGTTGCGCCTGGCCCACGGTGAGACGCTGGGCACACATTTCGCGCCTGCCGTCAATAAACTGGAAGGGCGCAAGCGCCGCCTGCTCTCAGGCAGCCGTCCCAAGGCCGAGATCGTCATCGACACCGGCGCAGTGCAGGCTCTGCAACGCGGCGGCTCCCTGCTGCCGGCCGGCGTGTTGAAGGTGAACGGTGACTTCGAGCGCGGCGACTCCATCCGGGTGATTTCGGAGGAAAAAAAGGCTATCGCCATCGGCCTGAGCAATTACGCGGCCGAAGACCTGCACAAACTGTGCCGCCACCAATCCGCGGAAATCGAGAGCCTGCTGGGTTACACCTTTGGCGATGAGGTCATCCACCGCAATCATATGGCGTTACTTTAGCCGTGCAGGAGAAAGCGAATCAAAATGGACGCAAGTTTATCGATCGAAGAACTCTGCCGTCAGGCCAGCGCAGCCGCGGCTGTGCTGGCCCATGTTTCTACTGACGAGAAGAACGCCGCCCTGCTCAAGATCGCCGATCAGGTATGGAACGAGCGCCAGGTAATTCTGGATGCCAACGCCGCCGACCTGGCCGCGGCCCGCCAGAATGAGATAAGCGAAGCCATGCTCGACCGCCTGATGCTGAATGAGAAACGCCTGCAGGGCATGCTCGACGATCTGCGTCATGTAACCGAACTAGGCGACCCCGTCGGTCAATTATTGGAAGAAACAACTCTACCTAACGGCTTGAAATTGCACAAACAGCGGGTTCCCTTAGGTGTAATCGCCGTGATCTATGAAGCCCGCCCCAACGTCACCGTGGATGTGGCCGGGTTGACTTTGAAATCGGGCAATGCCGTGATCCTGCGCGGCGGCAGCGAGACTATCCGCTCCAACCGCGCCCTGGCGGCCGCCATCCAAAGCGGACTGAAGGGCACGGCGATTCCGGCCGCGGCCGTCCAGTTTATCGGCGACACCGACCGGGCGCTGGTGCTTCAACTGCTGCAGATGGACCGCTACATCGACATGGTCATCCCGCGCGGCGGGGCCGGGCTGCACGACTTCTGCCGGCAGAACAGCCGCATCCCTGTCATCACTGGCGGCATGGGTATTTGCCACCTCTTTGTGGACGAGAGCGCCGACCTGGAGCGCTCCATCGAAGTCATCCGCAACGCCAAAATCCAGCGACCATCGGTGTGCAATGCGCTGGATACCGTGCTGGTGCACCAGGCCGTGGCGGCGGAATTTTTGCCCCGCCTGGTCGAGCGCCTGGCTGCAGACGGCGTGACCTTCCGCGCCGACCTGGGGGCCTATGACCTTCTCAACAAGCGCTACGCCGACTGCGTCCAGCCTGCGGGGCCGGAAGACTTCGACACCGAATGGCTGGCATTGATTCTGGGGGTGAAGATCGTCTCGGAACTCGATGAGGCCATCGCCCATATCGCCGCCCATTCGACCGCCCACTCAGATGGCATCCTCACCGAGAATGCCGCCCACGCTGCCCGCTTTATCGAGCAGGTGGATTCGGCCGCGGTGTACGTCAACGCTTCGACGCGCTTCACGGACGGGGCCCAATTCGGTCTGGGCGCGGAGATCGCGGTCTCCACGCAGCGACTGCACGCGCGCGGCCCGATGGGGCTGGCCGAATTGACCACCTACAAGTGGATTGTGCAGGGTGACTATCAAGTACGACCGTGAGCACATTGCGCCAGCGTACGCGAATAAAGTCCACAAATTACACTGATTTTCTCGAACAAAAATGATGTGGATCGTGAGGATTTTTTTACCCACGCAGTTCTTTAATTCTTAAGCGCTTTTTGCAGCGCAGATAAATCATTAAATGAATGCTCTTTTGAAGTAAAGAGATTATATTTGAGGATGTAAAACAAAGCCTGCAGGCCGTCTTTGAAACCGATCTTCTTGCCTTCGGCATACGAACGACTCGAAAAAGTGATCGGTATTTCTGTTATATGTAAATCCAATTTGGATAGCTTGGCCGTGACCTCGATTTCGAAGCCAAAGCGGCTCGATTCGATCAGCATCGCCTGGATGATCTCGCGCCGAAAGGCCTTATAACAGGTCTCGACATCCGTGAACTTATACCTGGTGAAGAAATTCGAAAAAAAGGTGAGCACGCGATTAGCAAAGTAACTGCGAAACAAAAAGGTGTTCTTGTGTTCCTTGCCCGAAAAACGCGAGCCATAGACGACCTGGGCCGAACGGTCGAGTATCGGCGCGACTACACGAGAGATATCTGCCGGGTCGTATTCGAGGTCAGCATCTTGCACGATGACTACCCTCCCACGACATTCTTTGAATCCGGTCCTGAGTGCTCCCGTTTTACCCTGGTTGAGGGGATGACGGATCAAGCGAATGTTTTCGTGGTGCAACATGATCTCATCAATGACCTCTGAGGTATTATCCTTTGAGGCATCATCGACAATCACGATTTCATATTCGAACTCAGCCAAACTTGCCATTAAGCGGTCGATGACCAAGCCTATCGTTTTGGATTCATTGTAAGCCGGTACCACCACTGACAAATCTTTTGACATGCAAATCCCTTAAGATAAATTTTATATCACACCAATTATTCACGAATCAGACTACTTCATTACGGCACATTCCGAAAGCCATCCCGATAGTCTTTTCCACGCATCATGACATGCTCATTTCCCTGAATCGCACACGGGAACGGTGAATACCAGCAGGAATCATAGCCTGCCTGGCAAAGAAGTTTGAAGTTGCCAAAGCCGCAGGGCTCACTCGACCAGGTGGGGTATGCGGCCGGCATCACCAACGTGTCGGGAACCTTGGCGATCTTCACGTACGGTTTTACGTTCAGGCCGACCAGGGCAATACATCCCAGAAGAACCAACCACGGGGTAACTCTGGCCAACAAATCGATCTTCTCAACCAGAAAGACGCAAACCGGAGCCCCGAGTAAGAACACGGCTGCCAGTATAAACCCGAATCCAAAGCGAAAAGCCGGAGCGGATAGAAGCCAAAAAACACAACCGGCAATCACGGTCAGATAGACGATCACGAACTTCCAATTATTGCGAATCAGGGTGCGCCATTTTTTGAACACACATAGAACAATATTCAGCAATGCAGCGGCTCCGATGAACAGCAAGATCGCTTTGTAACGAGGCAGCAGGCTACCGTACCACTGAGTCAACTGAGCGCGAAGGCTCATTGTATAAAATCTTTCAATTTGAACACCATGCAGAGTGGCGAACCAGTGAATCACGCTGCTTTCGGCTTTCACACTTGATACGGGGAAGGCCCAATCGAAATGGAAAAGGTTAATCGGAAACCCGGGAAAAACAGGGTAGCCAGTCAGAATAAAGTTGCGAACGACAAAAGGAATCAGCACCACAAACGCACCGATCACGGCCGTCCACAAAGCTCGACTATTTTTAAAGTAACGCAAAACGAGCATCAGTCCCAATGCCAGCAAAAGTATGGGCGCTGAACTGATTTTGATCGTGATGCAGTAAAAGCCAAGGAGAATCAAAAAGAAACCCTGCAGCTCGTCAGCGGCTTGGCCCTCTTCGAAAAACTGAATCGTCTGGGCAACGATGAACCAAATCAGCAAAGTCGTAGGGGAATCTGTGCCAGGCGAAGAAATCTGGTCGAACTGAAAAATAAAGATGCTTAAGAAAAACCCTAGCTTTAAGAAATTGCTCAGTCGATATTTCTTGCCCAGCAGTTCGTGGATCCCCTGATAACCATAACCGGCCAGGATAAGGAAAAAAGCTGCGGCCAACAAATGAAAGGACTGAACCTTTAAATACGAAAAACTGAATATGGCTGTGGCCACCAGCCAGCTCGAATCATAACCCAACCGCTCATGCAAATTCGCCAGGCCGGGCACCGCCGGGTAAGATTCGATCCAATGGATGGCCTGGGCATGGTAAATACCTGTATCCGGGTTCGACGGTGCAAGGGTGGCCGCATACAGAAGCAGCAGCATCGAGAGGCCGCAGAACACCAAACCAACCTTTTGCAATAATGAAAACTGACGGAGGGAAGCCTTGGGCAGAGAAACTTTACGGCGCAGGACCAGTAAAACAAGAGCCAAAGCACCCAGCAGCAAAAATGCCTGAAACTCCCAGTTGATCCGGATGAAGATCGAGGCGATCGATGCCAGGGTCGTGACGGTCATAAGGCCGATGATCAAGATAAAAGGCAACGGGATTTGGCTGGATTTCGTAAAGATTCTTTCAAAAAGTGCTACCAGACCCTGTCCATATATGTAAAGAATCAAAAAGGTGTACAGCAGAATCACAACAGAAATCAACATAAGAGTGCCTCTTGCCAGGAAACTTTATACAAGGACCCTCGGAAAAGAAAGGTCGATATTTGAGCGTTTTCCGGTCAATCGTCATCCCCTGGGCTAAATGAATTCAGCAATGCCGATCAATTTGAATGCTTCTCGGTAAAAATCAGTCCGCCGGAAAACTTTAGCGGACCAATGTTCGAGAATCATCCCGTGCAAAGCAAAAATCTGGTTGTGAAAAATATC
>Ga0187810_10000545_pt1 | contig 14239 bp, 12 predicted proteins | sample NC_wetland_sal_i_9_FD_132963 | JGI IMG/M metagenome (GOLD analysis project Ga0187810, IMG submission 132963) | Wetland sediment microbial communities from Neuse River Estuary, North Carolina, USA - ASW_5 | ecosystem: Environmental > Aquatic > Freshwater > Wetlands > Sediment | place: USA: North...
ATGTGCGCGGCGTGCGCAGTCCGTATTTTCCAGCGCCGTCAACCATTTCGTGTGTTATTTGCGACCGTTCCTTAGACGCCAGTGTTCACTATTGCGGAGTTATGCGGTTGCTTGCTAGGATTAGAACAATTCGATCTTTGGGGAGTTGAAGGCCGCGCGCTGGGAAACGTGCGGCCTTCGCATTTTGGGGTATCGGAAGTTGTAGGGCCGTCGCACGCGGTGGCGCCGCCGCCCCTAAAGTTTGAGCTCCGCACGAAGCAATTGTGGGCGACCGCATTGCCGTCGGCCGATCGCCGCCGAATTCCTCGTTGCAGGCTTCCACGCAGAATCGCCCCTGCTTCGTGCGGCAAGGCGTTGGGAAATCGCCGTCGTCGTGCCAACTCGCATCGCCGCACTTCGCCGGCACCGTCGCTCACCAGTACCCGGCCATCAGTTCCTTCGCCCATTGCGGCTCGCGCACGGGCCCGCGTGGCAGAAAGCCTTTCATTACGGGCTTAATATCGATCACCGGCGTGCCGTCGATGGCGTCGAGCCCGCGCACGCGCAGGCTTGTTCCGCTTACGGACAATAGCTCGCAGACGGTGGCGCCGATGCGGTTGGGGCGGTCCTTGCCGCGCTGCGCGAAGATGCCGACCTTGGGCCAGGCGAAATTCCCGCGCGGATGGCGCGCGCCTTTCTCGATCGTCTCTTGGCGCGCCGCATGAAAATGGAACAGCACTTCCACATGCGAGAAATCGCCGAGGCCCGCCAGTGCTTCGGGCCCGAATTCCCGCGCCTCTAATTCGATGCGCGCCTCGACCGTCTGCCAGCCGTCGTCGTCCGGATTCACCCGGCCGCCGCGCACATATCCGACTGCTGCAATGGGGATTATCGTTGGCATGGCGGCTTAGAACGAAAATAGAACATAGAGCCTCTCCAGTCTTAATCGATTATTTACGACGATTGAGGTAATATTACCGCGTTTAGTGTTCGTTCTTTGACCCCCCACAGCTAGACTCGCGCGATCCATAGGTAGACTCTCAAGCCCCTCAATTTCCTAGGCTTTTTCGTTGACTTCTGAGTTTCGCCCATGTTATCCCATACCGTCCCAGGAACGGTAAGGGCGCGGAAATCCGCGCAATAGGCAAATTGCCTAGTTCCCCCAGGGGCTTAGGGGGCGATGCTCGTGTCGGTCCAGTCTTTCATTTCCACGACTGCCGGTACGCTCGACAGCAAAGGTCGGGTTTGCATCCCCGCGGCCTATCGCCAGATCCTCGCCGCCCAGAATACGGCCGGCATCTACCTCTGCCCCTCGTTTTCGTCGCCCTCGATCGAAGCCTTCGGCGCCGACGTGCTGGCGAAGTTCCACGAGCAGCTCGCCGCGCAGGACCCGTTCTTTTCGCCGGATTTCAACGACAAGGCCTTTGCGGTGGTGTCGATGACCCAGCTTCTGCCGCTGGATGAGAACGGCCGCGTCCGCCTGCCCGACGAGATGATCGCCCATGCCGGGCTCAAAGACCGTGTGCTGTTCGTCGGCATGGCCACCAAGTTCCGCATCTGGGAGCCCGGCCGTTTCGAGGAAATTCGCGCGGCGCATCTGAAGCGGGCGCTGGAAACCTTCAACAAGGCAGCCGAGACCAAGCCGGGAGAGCCGGCATGAGCGGCCACGTTCCCGTCCTCCTGAACGAGGTTCTCGAAGCGCTGAGCCCGCGCGACGGCGCCCATTACGTCGACGGCACGTTCGGCGGCGGCGGCTATGCCCGCGCCATCCTCGAGGCTTGCGATTGCCGCGTGCTGGGCATCGACCGCGATCCGGAAGCGATCGCCCGCGGCCAGGCCCTGGTGGCGCTCTATCCCGGCCGTCTCACCCTGGTTCATGGCGCGTTTTCCGAGATGGACCGTCTCTTGGCCGCCTCCGGCGAAAGCGGCACCAACGGCGTCGTGCTCGACCTCGGCGTCTCCTCGTTTCAATTCGACGAGCCCGCGCGGGGCTTTTCCTTCCGCGCCGACGGCCCGCTCGACATGCGCATGAGCGGCGAGGGACAATCCGCCGCCGATGTGGTCAACACCGCCGACGAGAAGACGCTGGGCGACATCATCGCCCATTATGGCGAGGAACATCACGCCCGCCGCATCGCCAAGGCCATCGTCGCCGCCCGCCCGCTGACCGGCACGCTGGAGCTGGCCGAACTGGTCGCCAAGGTGCTGGGCCCGGCCGCAAGGCGTTTTGCCGTTCATCCCGCCACGCGCACCTTCCAGGCGCTGCGCATCCATGTGAACGACGAGTTGGGCGAGCTGTCCCGCGCGCTGGAGGCAGCCACGCGCATCCTCAAGCCGGAAGGCCGCCTCGCGGTGGTTTCGTTCCATTCGCTGGAAGACCGCATCGTCAAGCGCTTCCTGGCCGAGCGCGGCAAGGCCGTCCATGCCTCCCGTCACGCGCCCGACGCGCCGCGCGCCAAGCCTGTTTACCGCCTCCTCGGTTCGCGACCCGTCGCGCCGGGGCAGGTCGAGATCGCGAACAATCCCCGTGCCCGTTCCGCGAAATTGCGGTCGGCCGAACGTCTGGCCGCATAGGAGAGAGCAATGATTCGTGTCGTGAGTACGTTCTGCGTCGGATTGATGGGGCTCTCCATCCTGTCGCTCTACCACATTTCGGAGCAGACCCGCGTCACGCGCCAGGACCTCGCCAACACCGAGAAGTCCGTCGCGGCCGAACGCGTGCAGATCAGCATCCTGGAAGCGCAATGGCAGAAAGTGGCCGGGCCGGACACCATCCAGAAGCTCGCCGAATCTTCGCTCGGCATGAACGACACGGCCACGGTGCAGCTTTCCTCGCTCACCCAGCTGCCGCGCCGCGGCGACGAACCGCTGAATGGCGAGCAGGTCAATACCGCGAGCGCGCAGGTGCCGGTCCCGCCGGTGCCCGGCGTCGTCAAGGCGGCCGTACGCAGCGGAATGTGATGACAGATGACGCCCCCATCCACCGTCTTTCAGCGGCGTATTTTGATCGGGGCAGTGATATGCGTCGCGGCGTTTTCGCTGGTATGCGTCCGCCTGATCGACGTGACGTTGCTCAACGCCGGCAGCAACGTCCCCAGGCGCGCCGCGCCGGTGCAGCTTTCGCGCGGCGATCTTCTGGATCGCGGCGGCGAAATCATCGCGCGTGACCTGCCGGCCGACGACCTTTACGCCCGGCCGCAGATGCTGGCGGACAAGCGGCGTGCGGCACACGAACTTGCGGTCGCCACCGGTGCGGACGAGCAGCGTCTCGCCCACACCTTTGCCGGCAAGTCGAAATCCGTGCTGGTGGCCCGTCAGGTTTCGCAGACCGCGCGCGATAAGGTCAACCTCTTGAAGCTTCCCGGTCTGGAATATCTGCCCAACTCGAAGCGCTACTATCCCGATGGCCGCAGTTTTGCCCAGGTCATCGGCGTCACCGATCTCGACGGCAAAGGCGTTTCGGGGCTCGAACTCGGCCTGGAGAAGCGGATCCGCGGCATACACGAGCCGATCACGACCTCGCTCGACACGCGCGTTCAGTTCATTCTCGCGCACGAAGCGCAGCTCGCCATGGATGAATTTCATTCCAAGGCTGCGGGCGGCCTCGTCATGGACGTGCGCACCGGCGAGATCCTCGGGCTGGTTTCGCTGCCGGATTTCGATCCCAACGACCGCACCTACGCAGGCACGGACTCCGGCCGCAACATCATGGTGCAGGACGTCTACGAGCTGGGGAGCGTGTTCAAGATCTTCACCTTCGCCATGGCGATCGAGAACCACAACGTGCGCCTCGACGAGTATCTTCCCATCGGCAACGGCTACAAAATCGGCCGCTACACCATTCACGAGGCCGAGCACATGCCCGCGACGCTCGCCGCGCGCGACGTGCTGGCGCTATCCTCCAACATCGGCACGGCGCAGATCGCGCTGCGCTCCGGTCCCGACCGTCAGCGCGCCTTCCTCACGAAAATGGGCTTGCTGGGGCCTATCGCCAGCGAGCTGCCGGAACGCGCCCACCCGTTATTCCCCTCGCACTGGGGCATCATCGAGACTGCGACCATCGGCTTCGGCCACGGCGTTTCGGTGTCGCCGCTTTCCTTCGCCGCCGCCGCCGCGGCCGTCGTCAACGGCGGGCGCCGCATCACGCCGACTTTTCTCAGGCACCCGGAGGACGGCCGCGGCGAGCAGATCATTTCGCCGCAGACCAGCGCCACGATGCGCGAGTTGTTGCGCTACGTCGTTACCAACGGCACCGGCAAAAAGGCCGACGTTCCGGGCTACGACGTGGGCGGCAAGACGGGATCGGCGGAAAAGTCCGCCGGACGACATGGTTACCAGGCGCACAAACTGGTCACTTCGTTCTGCGCCACATTCCCCATCGCAAATCCGCGCTATCTTGTGTTCGTCATCTTGGACGAGCCGCATGGAACCAAGGCAACCGGCGGTTTTGCGCTCGCGGGTTATACGGCGGCGCCGCTCGCGGGACACGTCATTGCGCGGATTGCGCCCTTGCTCGGGGTTCCGATCGATCCCATAACCGCCGCAAAAGAGAACTCATAGAATGGTGTCGGGTGACGAGGTGGCGGTTGACACGGGGGCGGTGAAAAAGTTCGCCGGCCTGGCGAGCGACTCCCGCGCGGTGAAGCCCGGATTCCTGTTTGCGGCCGTGCCCGGAACCAAAGCCGACGGCGCGCTGTTCGTGAAGGATGCGGTGGCGCGCGGCGCCGTGGCCGTGCTCGGCCGGCCGGAAATCGCCGGCGCGGTGAAGGCTCTCGGCGCCGAGTTCCTCCCGGCCGAAAATCCGCGGCTGGCTCTGGCCCATTATGCCGCTGCGTTCTACGGGGCCCAGCCCTCCACCATCGCCGCCGTCACCGGCACCAACGGCAAGACCTCCATCACCGTCTTCCTGCGCGAGATCTGGACCGCCCTCGGCAAGCGCGCCGCCAGCCTGGGCACCATCGGTGTCGTCACGCCCGAAGAGACGATCAAGCTCGACAACACCACGCCCGGCCCCATCGAGTTGCAGACGCTGCTTGCCGGCCTCAAGCGCCAGGGCATCGATCATCTCTGCCTGGAGGCGTCGAGCCACGGGCTCGACCAATTCCGCCTCGACGGCGCCGACATCGCCGCGGTCGCGTTCACCAACATCACGCGCGACCATATGGATTATCACCCTACCTTCGATGCCTATCTGGGCTCCAAGCTGCGGCTGTTCCGCGAATTGGCGCGCGACGGCGCTGCGGCCGTGGTCAATGCCGACACCGAGCACGCGGATGCGTTCGTCGATGCCGCCAGCGAGCGCGGCCTCAAGCTCATCACGGTTGGAAAAAACGGCGGCGGACTGAAGCTGGTTTCGTGCGTGCCCACAATCGTCGGCCAGACGCTGGAAATCTCCCACGCGGGCATCGGGCACACCGTCGCGTTGCCGCTCGCCGGCGCGTTCCAGGCATCCAATGCGCTGGTCGCGGCAGGGCTGGCGATCGGCCTCGGCGACAACGTGGACGCGGTGTTCAAGGCGCTCGAACATCTCAAAGGTGCCCCCGGCCGGCTGGAAAAAGTCGCCGCCGCCAATTCCGGCGCCCCCATTTATGTCGATTACGCGCACACGCCCGATGCCTTGGAAACCGTACTCAACGCTTTGCGCCCGCACACCACCGGCAAGCTCGTGGTCGTATTCGGCTGCGGCGGCGACCGCGACCGGGGCAAACGTCCCCTGATGGGCGGCGTGGCGGCGCGTCTTGCCGATCGCGTCATCGTCACCGACGACAATCCGCGCACGGAACAGGCCGCCGCGATCCGCGCGGAAATCCTGAAAGGTTGCCCGGACGCGACCGAAATCGGCGACCGCGCCGAGGCGATCCGCGCCGCCGTTTCCAGTCTTGCAACCGGCGACGTGCTCGTCGTCGCGGGAAAAGGTCACGAGAGCGGCCAGATCGTCGGGACTACCATTCACCCATTTTCCGATCGCATCGAGGCGGTCAAGGCGGCGATCGCCTATGGCGGCCGGGAGCATGCGGCATGACTACGCTGTGGACCTCGGCGGAGATCGAAAGTGCCACGCTGGGCCGCGCCTCGCAGCCGTTCGCGGTGACGGGCATCGGCATCGATTCCCGCAAGCTCAAGCCGGGCGATCTCTATGTCGCCATCAAGGGCACGAGCAAAGACGGTCACGACTTCGTGGCGAACGCGTTCGCGATCAAGGCGGGCGCGGCGCTGGTTTCCGATTCCGTCGAGGCTGCCGGACCGCTTCTCACGGTGGCGAACACCCAGCGTGCGCTGGAGGATCTTGCCCGCGCCGCGCGGGCTCGCAGTCAAGCCACGATCGTCGCCGTCACCGGCAGCGCCGGCAAGACCACCACCAAGGAGATGCTGAAGCTTGCCTTCGGTGCCTTGGGCAAGACCCACGTTTCGGGCGCCTCGTTCAACAACCATTGGGGCGTGCCGCTCAGCGTCGCGGGCCTGCCGCGCCAAGCCGAATACGGCGTCTTCGAGATCGGCATGAACCATTTCGGCGAAATTCGCGCTCTGGTGCCGTTCGCCAAGCCCCATATTGCGCTCGTCACCACCATCGCGCCGGCCCATCTGGAGTTCTTCGGCAATTGCGAGGCCATCGCCGACGCGAAGTCGGAAGTGTTCGAAGGCATCGTCCCGGGCGGTATCGCCGTGTTGCCGGCCGACAGTCCGTATTTCGAGCGCCTCGTCGCGCGCGCCAAGCAGCAGAACGTGAATCGCATCTTGCGCTTCGGTGTCGCGGCCGGTTGCGACGCGCGGCTGATTTCCTTTGTGGAATCCGGCGACAATCTTCACCTCAAGGCCGAGGTGCTGGGCAAGCCCGTGGAGGCCCGCCTCGGTGCGCCCGGTGCGCACATCGCTGCCAATGCGCTCGCCGCCTTGCTTTGCGTCGCCGCCGCGGGAGGCGACGTTTTGAACGCGGCCGCCGCGCTCAAGAAATTCAAGGCCCTGAAAGGTCGCGGCGCGCGCATCGCCGTGAACGGCATCGAGATCATCGACGAGAGCTACAACGCCAATCCCGCCTCGATGGCGGCGGCCCTGGCGCTGCTCGCCAAGGCCAAGGGCAGGCGGATCGCCGTCCTGGGCGACATGCTGGAGATGGGGCCGGAGGGCGCCGCGCACCACGCCGGTTTGGCGCCGGCGCTTGCCGCGGCCGATCTCGTCTTCCTGTGCGGCCCGCTGATGAAGTCGTTGTGGGAGGCGCTGCCCGCTTCGCGCCGCACCGCGTATGCGCCGAATTCGAAGGAGCTGGCTCCGATCGTCGCCGCCGCCGTGATGCCGGGCGACACGGTGCTGGTGAAGGGCTCGAACGGCAGCCGCATGGGATTTGTCATCGAAGCGGTAAAGGGGCTGTAGGGGAAGCGATGTTTCATTTTCTGTTTTATCTGCCCCATGCGGAACAGCTCGCCTTCCTGCGCCTGTTCAAGTACCTGACCTTCCGGTCGGGCGGCGCCATCCTGACCGCGCTGTTCGTCGCCTTCTTGATCGGTCCCGGCCTGATCCACTGGCTCAAGAAGAAGCAGGGCATGGGCCAGCCCATCCGCGAGGAGATGTCCAAGCAGCATATCGTGGAGAAGAAGGGCACGCCCACAATGGGGGGCCTGCTCATCCTCATCCCGGTGGTTTCGGCGACGCTGTTGTGGGCCGACCTGACCAACCTCTATGTCTGGATCGTCCTTTTTGTCACCGCGGCCTACGGGCTGTTGGGCTTCGCCGACGACTACATGAAGGTCACGAAGCACAACACCAAGGGCATCAGCGGCCTGTTGCGGCTTTTGATCGAGTTCGGCGTCGCGGCCCTTGCCACCTGGCTCATCATGCAGGTGGAGCCCCAGGCCCAAAGCGGTGTTTTGTCCGTTCCGTTCTTCAAGTCGGTGGTACTGCCCCTCGGCCTGTACTTCCTCGTCGTCGGCGGAATCGTGATCGCGGGTTCGGCCAACGCCGTCAATTTCACCGACGGTCTCGACGGCCTTGCCATCATGCCGGTGATGATTGCCGCCGCCGCCTTCGTCCTCATCGCCTATCTCGTGGGCAACGAGAAGTTCGCCGCCTATCTCCAGCTCGATTACGTGCGGGACACGGGCGAGCTTGCCGTATTCCTTGCCGCCCTGGTCGGGGCCGGGCTCGGATTCCTCTGGTACAACGCACCGCCGGCCTCGGTTTTCATGGGCGACACCGGTTCGCTGCCGCTGGGCGGCGCGCTGGGTGCGGTCGCCGTCGCCTGCAAGCACGAAATCGTGCTCGCCATCGTCGGCGGACTGTTCGTGCTCGAAACCGTGTCCGTGATGGTGCAGGTGGTTTCGTTCAAGCTGACGGGCAAACGCGTCTTCAAGATGGCGCCCATTCACCACCATTTCGAACAGCTCGGCTGGCGCGAGCCCACCATCGTGATCCGTTTCTGGATCGTGGCGGTGATCCTGGCGCTGATCGGTCTTTCGACCCTGAAATTGAGGTGAAGCCGTGATCGTGACCCACGCCTTTGCCGGAAAAGCCGTTGCCGTCTTCGGACTGGCGCGTTCGGGCATTTCCGCCGTCCGCTCGCTCGCTGCGGGCGATGCGCAGGTGTTCGCCTGGGACGACAAGGAGCCGTTGCGCGATGCCGCCCGTACCGCGGGCGCGACGACGATCCCGTTCGGCGAATGGCCGTGGGACCGGCTGGCGGCCGTGATCCTTAGCCCGGGCGTGCCGCTCACCCATCCCAAGCCGCACGAGGTGGTCCGGCGCGCCAAGGAACGCGGCATCGAGGTTGTCGGCGATATCGAATTGTTGGCGCGCGAGAAACTCGACGCCCCCGTCATTGCCATCACCGGCACCAACGGCAAGTCCACGACAACCGCGTTGATCGGGCACATTCTCAAGCACGCCGGCTTCGACGCCCAGGTGGGCGGCAACATCGGCCAAGCCGCGCTGGAGCTGTCCCCGCCCGGCGCCAAGACGATCTACGTCCTGGAAATCTCGTCCTACCAGATCGACCTGTCGCCCGGTTTTGCGCCGGACGTCTCGGTTTTGTCCAACATCACGCCCGATCACATCGACCGCCACGGCTCGCTCGAGAACTACGCGGCCGTGAAGGCGCGGCTGCTGAAACAGACGAAGAAAGAAGGCCTCAGCGTCGTCGGCGTCGACGATTCGCATTGCGCCGCCATCTTCACCTGCCTCACTTCCAACGGCGGTGCGCCCTGCGTGGCGGTATCGGTCGGCAAGGTGCTGGGCCGCGGCGTCTTCGTGCTCGACGGCATTCTCTACGACGCACAGAACGAACATGCCGCCAAGACGATGGACCTCGCCGGTGCCGCGCACTTGCCGGGTGCGCACAACTGGCAGAACGCCGCGCTCGCCTACGCCGCCGCCAAGCCGTTCGTGAAGGACCCGCGCGTCATCGCCGAGGCGATCCGCTCTTTTCCCGGCCTTGCCCACCGCATCGAGGATGTCGGCCGCGTGGGCAAGGTGCGTTTCGTCAACGATTCCAAGGCGACCAATGCCGATGCCGCGGAGCGGGCGCTGGTCTGCTTCGAGGACATTTATTGGATCGCGGGCGGCCGTCCCAAGGCGGGCGGCATCGTTTCGCTGGAGCCGCACTTTTCCCGCATCCGCAAGGCGTACCTGATCGGCGAGGCGGCCGAAGAGTTCGCCGCCACGCTGTCGGGCAAGATCGATAGCGAATTCTGCGGCACGCTCGAAGCGGCCGTCGCCGCCGCGACGGCGGATGCGGTCCAGTCCGATGCGCCCCATCCGGTCGTTCTGTTGTCGCCCGCTTGCGCCTCGTTCGACCAGTTCAAGGACTTCGAGCAGCGTGGCGAGGTCTTCCGCCAGCTCGTGGCCGGGCTTGCACCCGCGGGGGAGGCGCCATGAACCGCGCCGCCCACAATCTCATGGCCGACTGGTGGTGGACGGTCGATCGTCTCGCCTTCATCGCGGTGCTGGCGTTGATCGCCATCGGGCTGATGCTCGCCGTTGCCGCCAGTCCCGCCGCCAGCGGCGGCCCGGTGACGGCAGGCAACTTCAACTATGCCGCCAAGCAGATCGTCTTCACGCTGGTGGCGATTTCCGTTTTGTTCGGCACTTCGCTGCTGTCGCCCTCGCAGGTCCGCAACGCCGCCCTGTTCGTGTTCGTTGCCGCCTTGCTGGGCTCGATCCTGGTGCTGTTCGTCGGCAACGAGACGCTGGGCGCCAAGCGCTGGATCGACTTCGGCGTGTTCAGCCTTCAGCCGTCCGAGTTCCTCAAGCCGAGTTTCGCAGTGCTGGCGGCGGCGGTGCTTTCCGATCCGCGGCCCATGCCTTTGCCCAAACCGGCCGTCACCTTCATTCTCGTGGCGCCTGCGATTGCCGTGCTGCTCAAGCAGCCCGACGTCGGCCAGACCTTCCTGCTTCTGGCGCTGTGGGCGGCGATGCTGTTTTTCGCCGGCCTTGCCCTCAAATGGATCTGGATGATCGGCGGCGGCGCGGCCGGGCTGGCGGCGGCGGCTTATGTCTTTTTCCCGCACGTGCAGCACCGCGTGCAGCAGTTCATCGATCCCGCGGACAAGGGCTATCAGACCGGCTTGTCGCTCAAGGCGTTCGCCCATGGCGGGCTTTTGGGCGTCGGTCCCGGCGCGGGCACGATCAAGTACCACCTGCCCGACGTGCATTCCGACTTTATATACGCGGTGGCGGGCGAGGAGTTCGGGCTGGCGCTGTGCGCCGTCATTGCGCTCCTGTTCTGCTTTTTGGGCGTGAGGCTGTTGCTGCGTTCGGCGGTGGGGCGCGACGGCTTTGCCCAGCTTGCGGGGGCCGGGCTTTCCATCGTCATTGCCCTGCAGGCCTTCATCAACATGGGCGTGGCCGTGAACATGTTGCCTGCCAAGGGTATGACCCTGCCGTTCATCTCTTATGGCGGGTCGTCGCTGTTCGCGGTGGCGCTGACCATGGGCTTTGCGCTGGCCCTCAGCCGCCAGCGCCCGCAGATCGAAATGCGAGAGACCGCGATGTTCCCCATGTTGGGAGGCAGCCGGTCATGACGATTGTGCTCGCGGCAGGCGGAACGGGCGGCCATCTGTTTCCGGCGCAGGCGCTTGCGGGTGAGCTGATCCGGCGCGGCCGCAGCATCGTGGTGATGACCGACAAGCGCGGCACGGGCTATGGCGACGTCTTTCCCGGCGCCGCGATCCAGATCGTGCCCTCTGCGGCCTTCTCCGACCGCTCCATGTTCGGCCTTTTGGCCGCCCCGTTCGAGATCCTGGCGGGGATCGTGATGAGCTGGCTGAAGCTGCGACGGCTCCGCCCCAGCGCCGTGGTGGGATTCGGCGGCTATCCGTCCGTGCCGGTGATGCTGGCGGCGTGCTGGTCGCGCCGTCCGACCGCCATTCTCTCGCCCGATGCGCTGCTCGGCCGCGCCAACCGCCTGTTGATGAACCGCGTGCGCGCCATCGCGGCGAATTTTCCGCTGGTGCGCTTCCTGCCGCGGGACCGCTCGAAGATCGTCTACACTGGCAATCCGCTGCGTCCCGAAGTGATCGCGTTGGCGGGAGCACCCTATGAAGCCCCGTCCCGCACCGGCTCGCTCAAGGTGCTGGTGTTCGGCGGCAGCCAGGGCGCCCGCGTTTTCAGCGAGCGGGTTCCGGCCGCCGTCGCGCTGCTTCCCGAGCCTATGCGCGCCCGCCTCGACATCGTTCAGCAATGCCGCCCCGAAGACCTCGAGGCCGTGCGCCGGCTCTACGAAAAATTCGGCGTCAAGGCCGAACTCGCTCCATTCTACAAGGACCTGCCGGCCCGCATGGCCTGGGCCCATCTCGTCGTCGCGCGGTCGGGCGCGGGCACGGTCAGCGAGTTGGCGGCGATCGGCCGGCCGGCCATCCTGGTGCCGCTGCCCCATGCGCTCGACGACAATCAGACTCCCAATGCCGACGCTCTGGTGAGTGTCGGCGGCGGCTGGCGCGTGCGGCAGAAGGATTTCACGCCCGAAAGGCTCGCCGGCGTGCTGACGGCCGCGTTCGCCGATCCCGGCGGGCTCGCGCTGTGCGCCGCCGCGGCGCGCAAGCTTGCCAAGGTGGACGCCACGGAGCGCCTTGCCGATCTGGTGGAGAAGCTGGAGGCGTCGTCATGACCAACCGCGTCAGCACCCGGGTCCCGCTCGACATCGGTGCCATCCATTTCATCGGCATCGGCGGCATCGGCATGAGCGGCATTGCCGAGATCATGCACAATCTCGGCTACAAGGTTCAGGGCTCCGACGCGGCCGACAACGCCAACGTCAAGCGCCTCAAGGCGATGGGTATTCCGGTTAAGGTCGGCCACGCGCCCGAGAACCTCGGCGACGCCCATGTCGTGGTCTATTCGTCGGCGGTGAAGCCGGGCAATCCGGAGTTCGAGGCGGCGCGGCTCAAAGGCTTGCCGCTGGTGCGCCGGGCCGAGATGCTGGCCGAGATCATGCGGCTCAAGTCGTGCATCGCGGTGGCGGGCACCAACGGCAAAACCACCACGACCACGATGGTTGCAGCCCTGCTCGACGCGGGCGGGATCGACCCCACCGTCGTCAATGGCGGCATCATCAACGCTTACGGCACCAATGCGCGCCTCGGCCAGGGCGAATGGGTGGTGGTGGAGGCCGACGAAAGCGACGGCACCTTCCTGCGCCTGCCGTCCACCATCGCGGTGGTGACCAACGCCGATCCCGACCATCTCGATTACTACGGCACCTTCGATCGCCTGCGCGAAGCGTTCCAGCGCTTCATCGAGAATGTGCCGTTCTACGGGTTCGCCGTGCTCTGCATCGACCATCCGGAAGTACAGGCCATGGTCGGACGCGTCATGGACCGCCGCCTCATCACCTACGGCATGAGCCCTCAAGCCGACGTGCGCGCCGTGAACGTGCACTTTTCGGAGGGGTCGTCCCATTACGACGTTATCTTCACCGATCGGCGGAAGTCCACCGAACGCCGTTTCGAAGGTCTGCGCCTGCCCATGCCGGGCGAACACAACATCCTGAATTCGCTCGCCGCCATCACGGTCGCGACCGAGTTGGGCGTGCCCGAGGCGCGCATCCGCCACGCGCTGGAAACCTTCGGCGGCGTCGGCCGGCGCTTCACCAAGGTCGGCGAATGGCACGGCGCCGCCATCATCGACGACTACGCCCACAATCCGTTCAAGATCGCGGCAGCGCTCAAGGCCGCCCGCCAGGCCTACGCCGGGCCCATCGTCGCCGTGGTGCAGCCGCACCGCTACACGCGTCTGCGCGACACCTTCGTCGAATTCGCCAAGTGCCTGAACGATGCCGACGTGGCGATTATCGCGCCGGTCTATGCCGCGGGCGAGCAGCCGATCGAAGGGATCAGCCGCGACAGCTTCGCCGAGGCCCTGCGGGCCCACGGCCATCGCAACGTCCACGTCATCGATGGCGATGCCGATCTCGCCGCGGCGGTGGTTGCGCATGTAAAGCCGGGCGGCGCGATCGTCTGTCTCGGTGCCGGATCGATCACGGCGTGGGCCGGCCGGCTCCAGGCAGCGCTGGAAAAGCTGGAGGCCGCCCCATGAGCCGGCCTTGCGACACCCTTCCGCCCGTCCGGGGCACCTATACGTTCGGCGCCGCGCTGAAGGATCTGGTCTGGTTCCGCGCCGGCGGTGCGGCGGAGGTGCTCTTCCGTCCGGCCGATGCCGACGATCTGGCGGCGTTCCTTGCCGCCCGTCCCGCCGATATCCAGGTCGGCGTCATCGGCGTCGGCTCCAATCTCCTCGTGCGCGAGGGCGGCATTCCGGGTGTCGTCATCCGGCTTCCCGCCGCCTTCGGCAATATTTCGACCGACGGGCTTCGCCTGCGCGCGGGCGCGGCGGCGCTCGATGCGGCGGTGTCGCGCCGGGCGGCGGATGCCGGCATCGCCGGCCTCGAATTCCTGCGCGGCGTGCCCGGCACCATCGGCGGCGCGCTCAGGATGAACGCGGGCTGTTACGGCAGCGAGATCAAGGACATCTTGGTCGAAGCCACGGCGATAGACGGCCAGGGCGGCAAGCATGTGCTGGGGCCTGACGACATGGGCTTCGTCTATCGCAAATCGAATGTGCCGGACGACTTCATCTTCGTGGAAGCCGTGTTCGAGGGTTTGAAGGACGATCCGGCCGCGGTGCGCACCCGTATGGAAGACCTCCTGGCGCGGCGCGAAGCCAGCCAGCCGGTCAAGTCGCGCACCGGCGGTTCCACGTTCAAGAACCCGCCGGGGCACAAGGCCTGGCAACTGATCGAAGAGGCGGGTTGCCGCGGGCTCAGGCACGGCGACGC
>Ga0187810_10000546_pt1 | contig 14238 bp, 13 predicted proteins | sample NC_wetland_sal_i_9_FD_132963 | JGI IMG/M metagenome (GOLD analysis project Ga0187810, IMG submission 132963) | Wetland sediment microbial communities from Neuse River Estuary, North Carolina, USA - ASW_5 | ecosystem: Environmental > Aquatic > Freshwater > Wetlands > Sediment | place: USA: North...
ACGACCTGCGGCTTCCTCATGGAGTGCTGGGAGCTCGGCATCCTCAACCCCGGCCGCACCGACGGCATCGACCTCACCTGGGGAAACTGGAAGGGAGCCTGCGCAGTCCTCCACCAGATCGCCGATGGCAAAAGCTTCGGCATCCTCGCGGGCAAGGGCGTCAAGTTCCTCGCGGAGTACTTCGCCGACCGCTACGGCGCCGATCGCCAGCTCATGCGCGACATCGCCCTCCACGGCAAGGGTCTCGAGCAGTCCGAGTACATCTCCAAGGAATCGCTCGCCCAGCAGGGCGGCTACTATCTCACGAACAAGGGCCCCCAGCACGACGAGGCCTGGCTCATCTTCATGGACATGGTGAACAACCGCATTCCGACCTTCGAGAACAAGGCCGAGGCCCTGCACTACTTCCCCATGTTCCGCACCTGGTTCGGCCTCCAGGGGCTCTGCAAGCTGCCCTGGAACGATATCGAGCCCTCGGACAACGCGCGTTGGCCGGAACCGAACAAGGTCCCCGAGCACGTGGACAACTACCGCGACCTGTATACCGCCATCACGGGCGAGAGTCTCGACTGGGACGGCCTCATTCTCCAGTCGGAGCGCGTATACAACTTCCAGCGGGTGTTCAATATTCGCCAGGGGCACGGCAGGCGCGCCGACGATTACCCGCCCTACCGAGCCATGGGCCCGGTGACCGAGGAGGAGTACCTCTCGCGCGAGGAGCGTTACGACAAGCAGCTCAAGGAGAAGGTCGGCGTCGACCCGGCGGGCAAGAGCGTGAAGGAGAGGATGGCGATCACGCGCGAGTACCGCCTAAAGCAGTACGACAGTCTCATAGACGCCGTCTTCAAGCGTCGCGGCTGGACGCCGGACGGCTGTCCCACCCCCGAGCACCTCACGAAGATCGGCATGGACCTGCCCGAGGTCTTGGACGTCGTGCGCGGGAGGGCCGACAGTTGTTATAGCAATATATAGTAGGCATTTTATCAGGATATACAATATCTGGTGGTTACAGCTTGACGAAAGCTCCCCTTTTGGGTACCTCTAGTTCGTCGCCGGAGCCTTGGGCGAAGACGACAACGCCCCGCCGGCCTAAGACCGACGAGGGTATCGTTCTGGTAGTCGCCCGCGTCAGCATTTTTAAAACGGCCAGGATTTCGAACTAGATGTAAACAACGGACGAACCAGGTAGTAAGGAGTCTGTCATGGCAAAGCCGAACTCAAAACCAGGTGAGGCCGCCCCCAAAGGCGGGCAGTACACTGGCCCTGGAAAGAACAACGCCAACCCCGCGGGCGGAAGGCCCGCGCCCGCCGGCCAGAAGCCCGGCCAGAACAAGCCGCAGGTCGATCCGACCAAGAAATAACCTGGTGTGATCAGTGTGGCGGGGTGACGAAGGGCCTCGCGCTCGTCGTCACCTCCTTGCCCCTATACGATTACTCTCGCGAGTCCTGCGTCGAATCTTGCTGCCCTGCCTCATTCCGGTGGTTAGCTTATTCAGTGAAAGGCAGGGACCACGAACATGAACTTTCCCACCACCCTCCTCCTCGGCGCGATAGCGGGATTCACCATATTCCTCGGCCTACCCCTCGCCCGGCGCAGGGATTTCTCCCCTTCCTGGCATGCGCTTCTTAACGCCACGGCCACGGGCATCCTGCTCTTCCTTCTCTGGGACGTCATCACCAAAGCGAGCGAACCGATCGAAGCGAGCATCGGCTCCGCGAAAGCGGGGCAGCCGGCGACCTTTGCCCTCCTCCTCGTGCTTTTTGCGGCCGGTTTTGGAGTCGGACTCATGAGCCCCTCAGTAGCCGGCGGTCGCATATTTCTTTCGCCCGGCCGGAGCGAGCCAAACATCGAGACCAACGCCAAGAGGCTCGCCCTGCTTATTGCGATCGGGATCGGTCTCCACAACCTCTCGGAGGGATTGGCCATCGGTCAGGCCTCCCGTTCGGGCGAGCTCAGCTTGGCGCTTGTCCTCATAGTCGGCTTCGGCCTTCACAACGCGACCGAAGGATTCGGGATCGTGGGGCCACTCGGAGGCGTGCTGCGGCCCGGCTGGGGCTTCCTCGCCCTGACCGGACTCATAGCGGGCGGCCCCACCTTCGTGGGCACGGCGCTGGGCTACGCGGTCCGCTCTGAGCCCGCCTTCGTGCTCTTCCTTGCCATGGCCGCGGGCTCGATCTTTTACGTGATCGCGGAATTGCTGAACGTAGGGCGTAAACTCGGAATGAGGCGCCTGACCATGCCCGGCGTCCTCATCGGATTTCTCGCCGGGTACGGTTCGGATCTCGTGCTCACCTGGGCGGGCGCCTAATCGACCTTGCTCCAGTCGATCGTGTAGCCGATCTTGGCGGCGAGGGCCTGGACGCTCTCGTCCGTGTGGTGCAGCAGACCCGCGGCCTCGACCGAGATCGCCCCGCCCTTGGACGAATAGACCCGCGCCACGTGGTGCGCCGCTGTGAGGACCTGCTCGTTGTTCCCCTTGGCGTCGATCGTGCGGACGGTGCCGTTGCAGGCGCACACGTAGGTGGAGCTGTCGTCGCACCAGATGCAGAAACAGGTGCCGCGCACGCCCGCGACGGCGGTGTCGGTCTTCACGACGAAGCTGTCCTTGTCCGTCAGCGTGGCGAGGCCCTTGAGCACCGAGGTGAGGCCGCCCTTCTTGAGCTGCACCTCCACGGTGATCTTGGAGAAGTCGAAGGAGACGACGGCGTTCTGTGCGACGTTCATGATGTTCTTGTCGCCGAACTCGATCTGGCAGGAGGCCGACGGCCCAGTTTCGACGCGCACGGTCGGCCCCAGGCTCTGGCCTATCCGGGCGGAGGCGCCGTCAACCGTGACCGCGCCCTCGACGTAGACGAGCGTCGCCTTGGGTGCGGCAGGGGTGGACGAGGCGGCCTGCTCGTTCCCGCCGGTTTTGCGCGGCGCGCAGCCGGCCATCGCCAGGGCCGCGAAGCCCGCAACGATGAGAAACGCGGAGAAAAGATATTTGCGCATAATGGAATTATTCCGCCATGCTCCTGCGCTGTCAATCAAAACGGCCGGCTCGATCGAGCGGGCTGTGCTGTTGCCCGCCCGTCGGTCCCGAAAAATCGACGAGCTGGAGAAAGCGCTTGCGGTAATGCTGCGGCGAGAGGCCGGTGCAGCGCTTGAAAACGCGGGAGTAGTGGAATTGGTTCTCGAAGCCGAAGAACTCCGATACCGCCCCGACGCTCATGGAAGAGCTGGTAAGGCAGCCTTCGGAGGCCTCCACCTTGAGCCGCGTGAAGTATTGCAGCGGCGTCATGTTGAGGGAGCGCCTGAAAATCCGGATGAAATGCTCCTCGGTGACGCCGAGGTATTTTGAGATCTGCCCGATAGTTAGGCTCGTCCGTATTGACTTCTGCATGAGGTCCAGCGCCCGTTCGACAAGGGGGCTCCGCTTCGAAGGCGGGGACGATAGCGTCGCATCCATCGAGTACAGGCTATAAATGAAACTCAATAATTGATATTTTGCGGCCTCGTTCAGGCCGGGCTCGTCGCTGAAGGTCATGCGCCTCATCTCGTCGAAGAGGAATCGGTAGCGCTTGTCCAGCATCCGCGGTCCATCGCTCCCGGAACGCTGAGAGGCGAGCAGGCCTCCCAGTTTCCCATCCGACTCTTCCGGCTCGAAAAGGACGGCGTAGTAGCTGATCGGGTCGAGTTTGGATGCGGAGATTATGCAGTGAAATTCGTTGGGACCCGTGAGGAAGACACAGTCCCTTTGGAGCGGAAATTTGATGCGATTATTCAGGAAACTGCCGCTTCCTTCAAGGAAATAGTGGAACTCGTACTCGCCCGCGTCGTGGGCGTGGTAGCGGCCGTGCCAGAGAAGTCTATTCGGCTCTATAAGATGATAGACAAAGACGAAGTCTTTGATCTTCATGCCGGCATATTATCAATTTTGGATATATATTATCAATCCTCCCCATAGTCCGCCCAGGAAAGTGAGTCTACCATAACTCTTTGAGTGCTCATAAGATGCCACCTGGCATATTTCAAGGAGGAGACAAGATGAAAAAGGCTCTAATCGTCGCCCTGGCGGGCATCGCGATCGTCCTAACCTTCGCGGCCTGCGGCAAGAGCAACACCAACAGCAAGCTGATCGGTGTCGCCATGCCCACGCAGTCGTTGCAGCGCTGGAACCAGGATGGGTCGAACATGAAGACCCAGCTGGAGGCGAAAGGCTACACGGTCGAGCTGCAGTACGCCAACAACGACGTCAACACCCAGGTCCAGCAGCTCGAGAACATGATCACGAAGGGCTGCAAGGTCCTCGTCATCGCGTCGATCGACGGCTCGTCGCTGACCGAGGTGCTCAAGGAGGCCAAGGCCCGCAAGGTCCAGGTCATCGCCTACGACCGGCTCATCATGAACACGGCGAATGTCGACTACTACGCGACCTTCGACAACTTCAAGGTCGGCGTCATCCAGGGCCAGTACATCGAGTCCAAGCTCGGACTTAAAGACGGCAAAGGCCCCTTCAATATCGAGCTCTTCGCTGGCTCCCCCGACGACAACAACGCGACCTTCTTCAACAAGGGCGCCATGAGCATCCTTCAGCCCTACATCGATTCCGGCAAGCTCGTCGTCCCCAGCGGCCAGACGGACTTCACCACCATCGCCATCCAGAGCTGGGATTCCGGCAAGGCCCAGGCCAGGATGGACAACCTCATCACCGCGAACTACGCGAAGGGCAAGAAGCTCGACGCCATCCTCTCCCCGAACGACAGCCTGGCCATCGGCATCGTCGCTTCGCTGAAAAACAACGGCTACGGCACGGCCAAGAAGCCCTACCCCATTCTCACGGGTCAGGACTGCGACATTCCGAACGTGAAGGCGATGATAGCGGGGCAGCAGTCCATGTCGGTGTTCAAGGACACGCGCACGCTCGCGGCCCAGGTCGTCGACATGGTCGACTCCATGATGGCGAACAAACCGGCCACCGTGAACGACACCGCGACCTACAACAACGGCGTCAAGGTGGTTCCGTCCTTCCTCTGCCAGCCCGTCTTTGCAGACAAGACCAACTACAAGTCCATTCTCGTAGACAGCGGCTACTATACGGAAGACCAGCTCAAGTAGGAGACAGGTCGAACTTGCTTTCGGACACTGGCCCGCGGCACGATCACGTCCGCGGGCCAGTCTTCTATTTCGAGCCCGCGAGATTAGGGAGAACGCGATCTTGGACAGCATCATCCTGGAGATGAGGAACATCACGAAGACCTTTCCCGGCGTGAAGGCGCTGGACAACGTCAATTTGTCGATCAGGCGCGGAGAGATCCACGCCCTCGTCGGAGAGAACGGAGCCGGGAAGTCGACCCTCATGAACGTGCTGAGCGGAACCTACCCCTACGGTACCTACACAGGCCAGATCATCTTCGAAGGAACCGAGTGCTCGTTCAAGGAAATCGGGGACAGCGAGAAGAAGGGGATCGTCATCATCCACCAGGAGCTCGCGCTCATCCCCTATCTGTCCATAGGCGAGAACATCTTCCTGCGGAACGAACGGGCGAAGAACCAGATCATAAATTGGGAGCATACCTACCACGAGGCTGCGAAGCTCACCGAACTCGTCGGCCTCAAGGAGAACCCCCACACGGCGATCAAGGACATCAGCGTCGGCAAGCAGCAGCTCGTCGAGATCGCCAAGGCCCTTTCGAAGAACGTCAGACTGCTCATCCTCGACGAGCCTACCGCCTCGCTCAACGAGGACGATTCCGAAAACCTGCTCAGGCTCCTCCTCGAGCTCAAGAAGAAGGGCATAACCTCCATCCTCATCTCGCACAAGATCAACGAGATCACCGAAGTCGCGGACTCCATCACGATCCTCAGGGACGGCGCGACGATAGAGACCCTGGACAAGGGCGCAGACGACATAAGCGAAAACCGGATCATAAAGGGCATGGTCGGCCGCGAGCTCGTGGACCGCTTTCCCAAGCGCGTGCCCAAGATAGGCGAGGTAGCCTTCGAGGTCAGGGACTGGAACGTCTTCAGTCCCGTCAATCCCGAGCGTCAGGTGATCAAGAGCGTCAATCTGAAGGTCCACAGGGGCGAGGTCGTCGGCCTCGCGGGGCTCATGGGCGCCGGCCGCACCGAGCTGGCCATGAGCATCTTCGGTCGGTCCTTCGGAGTCCATATCAGCGGCAGCATCTACAAGGACGGGAAGAAGATCGAGATGAACACGGTGCGGCACGCGATCGAGCACGGTGTTTCCTACGCCACGGAGGACCGCAAGACCGCCGGACTCAATCTCATCGGCGACATAAAGGAAAACATAACCATAGCGGGGCTCAGGAAGCTTTCGCCCAGTTGGGTGATAGACCGCGACAGAGAGATCAAGGTCGCGGAGACCTACCGGCAGCGCCTGAACATACGTTCGCCGAGCATCCTCCAGAAGGCCGGCAATCTCTCGGGCGGGAATCAGCAGAAGGTCGTCCTGAGCAAGTGGATATTCACCGAACCGGACGTGCTCATCCTCGACGAGCCGACCCGGGGCATAGACGTCGGGGCGAAATTCGAAATCTATACCATCATCAACGAACTGGCGAACGAGGGAAAGTCGGTCATTTTCATCTCTTCGGAGCTCCCTGAGATTCTCGGAATGTCCGACCGCATCTATGTCGTGAACGAGGGCAGGATCGTCGGCGAGTTCACGCGCGACGAGGCGACCCAGGAAGGCATCATGAAGTGCATTATGCAGAGCAGCGGGGAGGGCGGCGCCAATGGAAAGCATTAGATACCTGTTCAGGAGCAACATTCGACAGTACGCGATGCTCATTGCGCTCGTCGTCATAATGGCCTTCTTCCAGGTCACCACGGGCGGGATTCTTCTCGTGCCGATGAACGTGACCAATCTGGTGCTCCAGAACGCCTACGTCTTTATTCTGGCCATAGGCATGACGCTCACCATCATTGCCGGCGGCAACATCGACCTCTCGGTCGGTTCCCTGGTCGCCTTCATCGGGGCGCTCTGCGGCGCCTTCATCGTCACCATGAAGATGAACACCGGCCTCGCCATCGCTCTGGCGCTCATCATAGGGCTCCTGGTCGGCATCTGGCAGGGGTATTGGATCGCATACGTGAGAATACCCGCCTTCATCGTAACGCTCGCCGGCATGCTGGTGTTCAGGGGGCTCACAGTATTCATGCTCAAAGGGCTCACCTTGGGGCCCTTCACCGATTCCTTCCAGATGATAAGCTCGGGTTTCGTCCCCGACTTTCTGGGCGCACCCGGCGGCTCGCTGAATCTCACCGCCATAGCCGCCGGCATCGTGGTTGCGGCTCTCTACGTTCTCAGCAGCCTGCGCGGAAGAATCGCCCGAAAGCGAAACGGTTTCGAGAATTCTTCCCTGCCCCTCTTCATAATCCAGATAGCGGCGATCGGCGCAGTCATCATGCTCATCGCGTTCTGGCTCGCGGCCTATAAGGGCCTGCCCATCATTTTCATCATCATAGTGGCGCTCGTGGCTGCCTACAGCTTCTTCACGACGCGGACGGTGCCCGGCAGGTATTTCTACGCGATGGGCGGCAACGAGAAGGCCGCGCGGCTCTCCGGCATCAACACCAACAAGATCCTGTTCGCGGCCTATATAAGCATGGGAGTCCTGTCGGCTGTCGCAGGCATCGCCTTCACTTCCCGCCTCAACGCTGCCTCGCCCCAGGCGGGCTTGAACTTCGAGCTCGACGCCATTGGCGCCTGCTTCATCGGCGGGGCCTCGGCGTACGGCGGCATCGGCACCATAGTCGGCTCGATCATCGGAGCCCTCGTCATGGGCGTGCTCAACAACGGCATGTCCATCATGGGCGTAGGCAGCGACATCCAGCAGGTCGTCAAGGGCCTCGTGCTTCTGCTGGCAGTAGCCTTCGACGTCCTGTCCAAGAAGAAGGCGCGGTAGCCCGCCCGGCCCGGCGCGAGGCGCCGGCTTTCATTGACCACCCGGCCCCCTTGCGCGTACATTGACCGCGGGGCCGTCGGCTCCAGCGAGCCGCGAGGTTCGCGCCATCCTCACCACATGATGGATCACCCCGAGTCCTCGTTCCTAAAGCGTCGCCATGGCAGTGCCAGGGGCGGCGCCAGGGGCGAAGGACCGATGGGCCGGTTCCGAAAGAGACCGACCTCCCGTGTTTGGAAAGGAGTATCCATGAACGACGCCATTCTCAGGGCGCCGCCGGCCGAGAACGAGCCGGTGTTAAGCTATGCTCCGGGAAGCCCGGAGCGCGCCCGCGTAAAGAGCGAGATTGCAAAAATCCTCAGAGAGAGCTTCGACATTCCCTGCATCATCGGCGGCAGGGAAGTGCGAACGGGCGTTACCTCGCCCATCGTACGGCCGGACGACCTCTCGCGCCCCCTGGGCCGATTTCACCTGGCCGGGGAGGCCGAAGCGACAGCCGCCGTGGAGGCGGCCCTGGCCGCGAAGGCAGAATGGGAAGACATGCCGTGGGAGGAGAGGGCCGCGGTCTTTCGCCGCGCGGCCGCTCTGATCGCGGGCAAGTACCGGCCCGCGATCGTCGCCTCCACCATGCTCTGCCAGTCCAAGACGGTTCATCAGTCCGAGATCGACGCCGCCTGCGAGGTCGTCGACTTCCTGCGCATCAATCCGCGTTTCATGGAATACCTCTACGCCGAGCAGCCCAAGAGCGGCGAGGACGAGTGGAACAGCGTCCAGTACAGGCCCTTGGAGGGCTTCGTGTACGCCGTGACGCCGTTCAACTTCACCTCGATCGCAGCCAACCTCGCCTCTGCCCCGGCCATGATGGGGAACGTCGTCGTGTGGAAGCCTGCCTCGACCTCGATACTCTCGAACTGGTTCCTCATGAAGGTCTACCAGGAGGCCGGGCTCCCGCCCGGGGTCATCAACTTCCTGCCCGGCAGCGGGAGCGCCATCTCCAAGGTCGTGCTCGGACGTCCGGAGTTCGCGGGGCTCCACTTCACCGGTTCTACCGCGGTCTTCAACTCGCTGTGGAAACAGATCGCGGCCAACCTGTCTACCTACCGCTCCTATCCCCGCGTCGTTGGAGAAACCGGCGGCAAGGACTTCATCCTCATGGATCCCACGGCCGACCTCGACACCGCGCTCGTCGCGGCCCTGCGCGGCGCCTACGAGTACCAGGGACAGAAGTGCTCGGCGGCCTCGCGCCTCTATGTTCCCGCGAGTCTCGCATCGGGCTTCCTGGAGCGCCTGGGAGAGGAGATCTCGTCCATCAAGATGGGGCCGATCACCGACTTCCGCAATTTCATGGGCGCCGTGATCGACCAAACCTCCTTCGACAACATCATGCCCTATCTCGAGCGGGCCTGCTCGGCCTCGAGCTCTTCCTGCGCGCTGAAACTCCTCGCAGGCGGCAGAGGCGACAAGACCTCCGGCTACTTCATCCAGCCGACCCTCCTCCTCGCCGAGGATCCGCGCTACGAGACAATGGAGAAGGAGCTCTTTGGCCCGGTCCTGAGCGCCTACGTCTACGACGACCACGACATGGAGGCGGCCTACCGGCTCGTCGACGAAACCTCGCCCTACGGGCTCACCGGCTCGATCATCGCGAACGACCGCGGCGCCATTGTCCGCGGCCTTCAGGCGCTCAGACACGCGGCGGGGAACCTCTACGTCAACGACAAGCCCACCGGGGCGGTCGTGGGGCGCCAGCCCTTCGGAGGCATGCGCGCCTCGGGCACGAACGACAAGGCCGGGAGCCTCTTGAACCTGATCCGCTGGACGAGCGCAGGAGCGATCAAGGAGAACCTCGATCCTCCGAGCGCCTGGGCCTATCCCTTCATGGCCGAGGCGTAGGGAGCGCATTCAACAGAGCAAAATAGCAAATCGTTGGGCCCTGCTTTCCTGCTTGCATATCGTTCTGATCGCTTTCGCATTCCGGAATTGCCGCGCAGGGCGGGTCCTGGAGGCAAAAAGCCGAGGACGACTCGCCAACGCTCTGTCGCCCCCGTCTTTTCGCCTCCACCCGCCGCCCTACATCGCATATTCGAAGCGCGCGGCATCAGGCCAACAAGGCCGGGCGTCAGACCGTGACCGTGTTGCCCTCGAGGAGCGCCCCCGCGATCTCGTACATGTTGGACACCCGCCCGACGGCGAGCTTGTCTTCGAGTTTGAAGAATTTGAGGCAGGTCCCGCAGGCGAGGATCTCTATCCCCAAAGATTCGAGCTTGCGAAGAGCCTCAACCGTCTCCGCGCCCCGCACGGCCAATCGGACGCCGCCGTTCATGAGCACGAGACGCCGGGGAGCGCTCTCGGTTTCGCTCAACGTGGCGAGGAAGGCCCGCATGAGGAGGGCGCCGAGCTCGTCGTCGCCCCCGCCCGAAGCGCCGCCGATCCGCGCCGAGCGCAGGAAGACCGTCGCCGCGCCTGGCTTTCCGGCTGGGCTCCGTTCCTCGGCGTCTGCGCAGGAGGCCGCCGCCGCGTCGGCCGCAGAGGCCGCGGCTCCTGCCCCGGCTTTCACGCCGATGAGGATGGTTATGCCGCCCCCCTCCTCGCTCACCGAGAGGACCTCGTTGCCCGAGTACCGGGCGAAGCGCGACACGTTCTCCCTCGCCGCGGCGTTGTCGACCACGATCTCGAGGCGGTCGAAGCCCCCTTCCTCGAGGGCCTTCTTGGCGCTCAGAACAGGCTTAGGGCAGGCCAGGCCCCGCGCGTCGATCCGTCTCGTCGATTCGCTCATAGGTTCTCTCCTTCCAGCTCGCGCCCTCGATGATCTTCCACAGCGCCTCATGGTCCAGGCTCTCGGCGTCGTTCAGGAGGCGCTCGCGCCCCGCCGGATCGGCCGGCACGCCGAGCCGGAGACAGAAGCCGCAGGACGAGTCTATCTGGCCCGGAACGGGGATGAGCTCGGGGTCGAGACCAAGCCCGAGCAGCGCCCGCTCGCCAGCAAGCACGGCGTGCGTCGTGGGAAAGGTCAGCACGAGGTAGCGGAACTCACCCGACAATCTCCACCCTCCCCGGCCGGTCGATCGTCTCTCCGATGGCCGCGGCCGGGATTCCTGCTTCGCGCAACGCGTTGAGCGCGGCCTCGGCCTTCTCCCGGGCGACCGCGGCGAGGAGCCCCCCGGAGGTCTGCGGGTCGAAGAAGACGTCCGTCCGGGCGGCGCCGAGCGCGCCGAGACCGTCGACGAAGCGGGAGCGTCCCTCCTTGTTGCGCCAGGTGCCCTCCGGCACGAGGCCCATGGCCGCGTAGCCTTCGATGTCGGGGATGAGGGGGATGCGCGAGTACTCGATCCGCAGCCCCGCGCCCGGTTCTCCCGCGGCCATCTCGCAGGCGTGGCCGGCCAGCCCGAAGCCGGTGACATCCGTGCAGGCCGTGACGGGAAAGGCCGAGAGGATCTCCGAGGCGCGTTTGTTGAGCGCGCGCATGGAGGCCTCGGCCGCCGCGATCGAGGCGGCAGTCGCCAGCCCTCCGCGCATGGCGGTGTTGACCAGGCCGGTCCCGATCGGCTTGGTCAGAATGAGGACGCAGCCCGGCTTCGCGGTGTCGTTCCTCCAGAAGCGGTCGGGATGCACGAGGCCGGTGACGGAGTAGCCCAACTTGGGCTCGAGGTCGTCGATGCTGTGCCCGCCGACGAGCGCGCAGCCCGCCTCGACCAGGGCATCGAGGCCTCCCTCCATCATCGCGCGGACGCTGTCCAGGCCGAGCTTTCCCACGGGATAGGAGAGCAGGGCGAGCGCGGTGATCGCCCGACCTCCCATGGCGTAGACGTCCGAGAGGGCGTTGGCCGCGGCTATGCGCCCGAAGAGGAAGGGATCGTCCACGATCGGCGGAAAGAAGTCCACCGTTTGGACGAGGGCGAGATCGGGCGAGATGCGGTAGATGCCCGCGTCCTCGGCGCCGGAGAAGTCGGCAAGGAGCTCGGGATAGGCCGGCTGTGAAAGGCCGCAGAGAGCCTCGTCGAGCACGCCGGGTCCGAGCTTCGCGCCGCAGCCGGAAAAGCGGGTGTATGACGTGAGTCCGGCGGAATCGTTCATGTCAGTATCTCCTCCATCGCCCCGAGCGCCTCGTCCACCTCGGTCTCCGCAGTGAAGAAGCCCGGGGAGAGGCGGAGGGCGCCGCCCGAGGCGAGGCTCCCGGCGAAGCGGTGGGCCGCGGGAGCGCAGTGAAGCCCCGCGCGAGCGGCAATTCCCCGCCGATCCAGCTCGAGGGCGAGGTCCGCCGAAGAAAGGGAATCGGCGACGACCGAAACCAGAGCCGCGCGCACCGCGCCCGGAGGCGGTCCGAGGGCGCGGAGTCCGGGCAAGCCCGAGAGTCCGCGCAGCAGTCGCTCGACAACGGCTGCCTCTCGTTTGCGCAATTCATCGATGTCGACGGCGGCCAGATAGCGCACCGCAGCCAGGAGGCCTGCGGCCCCGGCGAGGTTGGCGGTCCCAGCCTCGTAGCGATCGGGGAGAAAAGACGGTTGCGACTCGCTCTCGGAGGCGCTCCCCGTGCCCCCGCGCAGGAGCGGCTCGGGGTCGAAGCCCGGAGCGAGACAGACCGCCCCTATGCCCGTGGGGCCGAGGAGTCCCTTGTGGGCCGAGAAACAAAGGGCGGCAGCGCCGAGAGCGTCGACATCGACGCTCGCATGTCCGACGAACTGGCTCGCATCGACGCAGAGCGGGACGCCGGCGGCGCCGCAGGCGCGGGCGATGTCGCCGATCGGCAGCAGTTGCGCGGTCACGTTGCTCGCCGCGGTCGCGACCACGAGGTCGGGTCCGGAGGCGAGGACGGCCGCGAGAGCCTCGGGCCTGGGGACGCCGCTCTCGTCGCTTTCGACGACGACGAGACGGACAGCGCGCTCCGCCTCGAGGTAGCGCAGCGGGCGCATGACCGCGTTGTGCTCGAGGGCCGTGGTCGCAACGGAGCCGCCGGCAGGCACCGCGCCGAGGATGACGAGGTTGAGCGCCTCGGTGGCGTTCTTCGTGAATATGAGGCGCTCCGGCCTCGCGAAACCGAGCAGTCCGGCCAGCTCTTCTCGGGCCTCAAAAAGAAGCTCGGCGGCAGCTCGGGCGGGGCCGTGGCTGGACCTGCCGGCGCTGCCGCCGGCGAACGCGAGCTGGGCGGCAACCGCCTCGGGCACTCCTGGGGCCTTGGGGAAGCTCGTCGTCGCATTGTCCAGATAGATCACGCGCCGACACCTCCGGAGAGCATGAGAATCGCCTCGAGGACGGCCCCGCCTATGGCGCGCGACTTGTCCGAGACGGTGAAACAGTGCTCGCGTTTCCCGCGCGGGTCCACGTCCGCCACCTTGAAGCCAGCCGGCACCTCGAGGCCCGGGCGGAGCAGCCCCCTGACCACGCCGTCGAGCGCGGCCCTGACCTCAGCCCTGCTCTCGCCCTCGATTGCGGCGACTGTCTGGCCGGCCTTCACCCGATCTCCTATGTCGCACAACGCGGTGAACAGTCCGCGCTCCGGGGCTCGAAGAACCCGCTCGGCCGTCGCCCCGCCGATCTCGCCAGGGAGGCCGGTGTCCGGGGTCGCCGAGCCGTCGAGGATCACGCGGCCGAGATCGTGCCCGCGGTTGGTTTCGACCACCGCGTCGACGTCCGCGCCGGCCCTGAATCCCGGACCGAGGGCGACGACTATGGGGGCCATGCCGCGGCGGGTGCCGAGGTTTCGCTTGGCTATGATGGCGTCCACGAGAGCCAGAGGGCGCAGGCGGGACAGCGTGCTGCCCTCCGGATCGACGATGAGCGGAACGATCAGACCGCCAGCCAGGGCGAGAGCCTCGTCGACCCCGGGCACGAGCCGCGCCTCGACGTCTTCGACCCGCGCGCTGCCCTCGTAGACGGCCTCGGACAGCGCCACCGTGCGACGAATCGCGGTGGGCCGGCCGATCTCCAGGGCGATCACGCGGAATCCCGAGCGCGCGAGACGCACTATGGTGCCAGTCGCGAGATCTCCGGCCCCGCGTACCACGACAAGTCGATCCATGCGCTCTTCCACCTTCCCGCCCCGCTTGCAGTGCGAAAGCTAGTATAGCCTCGCGGAGCCGCCGCGTGGAGACCTCCTGCGGACATCGATGACGCGGCCCGACGGAGCCGCGAATCGGCAGGCGGCCACGGCATCCGCTCTGCAGGCGGGGTTACTCGCGAACAGGTCGAGCAGGGCCGCGCGGGTCTCGGCCGAGATGAGCTCGGCCTTGTTGAGGGCGACCAATCTGCGCGCCTCGCGGGGCGAGGATTTGAAGAGCCCTTCGCCGGCGCAGGCGAGCGAGGCGAGGTGGGCGCCCGTGATCTGGTCGCCGG